>Ga0172382_10012202_pt1 | contig 11244 bp, 9 predicted proteins | sample Leawel138RmetaG_FD_122245 | JGI IMG/M metagenome (GOLD analysis project Ga0172382, IMG submission 122245) | Leachate microbial communities from a municipal landfill in Southern Ontario, Canada - Leachate well 138R metaG | ecosystem: Engineered > Solid waste > Landfill > Unclassified | place...
AAGGTTTTGCCGCCCGTGTCGCGTTTCTCCCCAACGGGAGAGCGCACAAAGAAACGCGAAATCGTTTTAAGCAAGCTTACAAGCTTCTTTGAAAAATTCTTTGATATATCCGGTGGTAAATTCTTTAAATAACAGTATACGTCTAAAAATGAATAATTTTGAACAAATAATTTCCGATCTCATGGTTTATCTTAACCCTGATTGCTTGAAGGAAGAATTTAAGCAGGAAATTATTGCAAGAAAAATAAATGCAGAGAAAGCAGATGAATATTATAAGATTTTGACCAGTATAAACATGGCTTATAAAAAGCTATTGAGATATGAATCATATTTTACTGACTTTTACCCAGCTCAAGGTAAAATAACGAAACAAGAAGCTCTTGAGCATCATATTCATGCCTATCTGGAAGATGTAACTATTCTAAAAAATAAAATTACGGTTTTTCTTGGAACACTTAAAAATGATTTGAAGAAAATCGCAAAGAATAAAGAAGATATAGAAAAAGCTATGTCTTGGCTCATTGACCAAACTCAAGAAGTTTTTAAGGGGGTATCGGATGTAAGAAATCCTCATCACCATCAAGGTATGAAATTTATTGATTGCGATTTGATAGATTCGCAAATCGCAGAAGTGCTACTAGGAGAGAATAGTCCGCTGAAATCATCGTTTAAACCAACTTTCGTAGAAGAGTTAAAGACAAAAGAGGAGGTCTCATTTGTAAAAGCGAGAGAAAGATGGATCGCTACAGCACAAAAAAATAACAAACAAATTACGGGCTTCCTTGATGATATATTTGGTAGAAATAAAAAATTTATTTACGATTTGCTCAATATGGAAGCTATTGTTAATAAAATCAAAAATTACGGAGAATCTGCAAAATAAAATTATCGATAAAGCCATAACTATATGTTGGATAAAAAGTTAATTAAAAATTTGCAATTATTCCATCAAAGAATTGAGCGATTAAGAAGCAATAAGGATTTTTTTGTGAATTTATCTTTTAGTTTTAATTATAAAAACGGTGAAGGTACTAAAACAATTTTTAATAGCCAAGATCAAAAAAACAATTAAGGCTTTTTTAGTAGATTTCCGACCGTTTACTCTCACTAATGAGATTATGAATTTTAACTATGTTTCTAGTCAGATTTTTAAATCTATGAATAATAAAGATATTGAAGCTAACGAAAATCTTTTAAAAGCATTAAAGGAACCGCGGGAGGCGTGGAATAAATTGCTCGATAAAAAAGAATTAACCAGCTAAAGCCGGAAGATCGGGCGGGTAAAACTTGGGAATATGTTTTACTTGGAGAAACTCATTTTTACGGATTAAGCAATAACGGGGCTTCTATTGATGAGATATGCCAATTAGCCAAAGTTACCGAGGCAAACGCAACAGGTAAATTGTTTACTTAATTTTTTAGAAAGTGGATTTTTTAGTTGAAGATTTGCTGAAAATTCATATTTCTACTTTTGTAGATTTAGATAGGGGCGCAATAAGAAGGTTTATGTTGTTCAAAAATGATAAAATAATCGGGCTTATTTTGCAGCTGTTGAAGTAATAACAGGGTCAGCTGATATTTATGGCTAAAAAAAGCGCAGGGATATTATTATATCGGATAAAAGACGATTTGCTGGAAGTTTTTCTTGTCCATCCGGGAGGGCCTTTTTGGGTGAAAAAGGATTTGGGATCTTGGTCAATTCCGAAAGGAGAGTTTGCGGGCGACGAGGTTCCTCTTGAAGCCGCAAAAAGGGAATTCAAAGAGGAAACAGGAATGGATGTTGATGGAGACTTTTTGGAGCTGGCGCCGGTAAAACAAAAAAGCGGCAAGATTGTATATGGCTTTGCAATAGAAAAGAATATTATTCCGAGGCAATAAAAAGCAATACATTTGAGATGGAATGGCCTCCGAAATCAGGAAAGAAACAGCCCTTTTTGGAGATAGACAAAGGAGAGTGGTTTAATTTGGCCGACGGGAGGAGCAAAATTAATGAATACCAGATGGCCTTCTTGCAAGAGCTTTCGGAAAGATTGGATATGGCGGATCAAATGTCCGCGGAAAGCTAAAAACAAGCGGCCAGTTTTTCTTCTTTTTCATTGAGCTGCCGGCCGGAATACGGCCTTTTAAGTTTTTTCGGTTTTATGGCTGGCTATAAAATAATATTTGACCGCTTCAATCAAAATCGTATTGGCGATTGCCAGTCCAATGATGATAAGCCAGGAAAAGGCCGGAAGGGGAACAGTGCCGAGAAGGCTGTTTAAAACAGGAACATATATTGCGGACAGCAGTCCGGCCACTCCGACAAACCACGCCGCAATTAAAAGATTGTTGTTGAAAAGATTGATATTCCATAAATTTTTTCTTAAGCTCTTACAGCAAAAAACATAGCAAATGGAGTCAATGGCAAGGCTGGCGAAAATCATTGTTTGAATATATTCTATGCTGTAATTTTTGCCGACAAGCCAAAAGAACAGCCCCAAAAGCAGAAGATCGGTCAACAATCCGACGATAAAAATGATTATTTTCATTTCTTTGGTCAGCAGGGGAACATTGAGCCCTTGCGGTTTTTGTTTCATCAGATCGTTTTCTTTAGGCTCAAAAGCCAAGGCAACATTCGGCAATCCGTCTTCTATGAGGTTTATCCACAAAATTTGGACGGCGGTAACGGGCAGCGGAAAGCCTGCCAGCATGCTTGCGCTTATCAGCACTATCTCGCTGAAGCTGTCGGAGAGGAGATAGGTTACCACTTTCCTGATGTTGTCAAGAATAGCTCTGCCTTCTTCTACCGCCGCCACGATGACGGAGAAATCATCAGTTAAAAGGACTATATCCGCGACTTCCTTCGCGACTTCGGTTCCGGAACCCAAAGCCACTCCGATGTTGGCCTGTTTTAATGCCGGAGCATCGTTGATGCCGTCTCCGGTCATTGCCACCACTTCTCCTTTTTTTTGCCACGCTTCAATAATTCTTAATTTATGCTTTGGCTCCACCCTGGCATATATCTGGATGTTTTTTATTTTTTTGCCAAGTTCTTCGTCGGACATTTTTTCCAAGTCTTTTCCCTCTATGATATTTTCGTTTTTTACTTTAAGCCCCAATTCGTTGGCGACCGCTTTTGCCGTCAAGCCGTGGTCTCCGGTAATGATAATGGGCCTCATTCCGGCTTGATGGCAGGTTTGGATGGCTTTTTTCGCTTCTTCGCGAATGGGATCCTCCAAAAAAACCAATCCGGCGAAAACCAAATTGTTAACGGATCCCTTCAAGTCGTTTGTTACGGCTTTGGTAATGCTTGTTTTTTTGTAGGCCGCGGCCAAAACGCGGTATCCTTTTCCTGTCAGTTCTTCGTATTTTTTGTATAATAACTCTCTCTTTTCTTTATTTATCGCCGTTGTTTTTCCATTGATTTCCAAATATTTTGATTTTTCCAAAATTACTTCAGGCGCTCCTTTTACGTAGATAATGCCTTTTGTTTCGCCGGAGGATTTTTTCTTTGAATCAATTTTCGCGATTTTTCGCAGGGAAGCCGAATATTTATATTCGGAAGAAAAAACAATTTCATCAATTTGCGGTTCCGCTTTTTCCAGCTGATTTTTAATGAGGCCGAAATTTCCTCCTGCCAAAATCAGAGCTCTTTCGGTGGGCATTCCTCTGATGTTCCATTCCTTGGGCTTGTCTTTGGGGTTTTCAATAAAAGCTTCGCTGCATAAAATAGAAGCCTTTAAAACTGTTTCGTTTGAAAGGGATAAAGTAAAAATTCCGGCAACGTTCATTTCTCCCTTGGTAAGGGTGCCGGTTTTATCAGTGGCGATTATTGAAGTGCTTCCCAGCGTTTCCGCCGCGGCCAGTTTGCGGACCAGCCCTTTTTTCTTCAGAATTTTTTGCATACCGATTGCCAAAATAACGGTCATTGCCACCGGCAGGCCTTCCGGAATTGAGGCAACCGCCACTGCCGCGGCGGTAGTAAACATTTCAACGAATTCCCCGCCGGTCAGCATTCCTTCAATGAAGATGACAAAACAGATTATTCCAACTACTATGCCGATAATTCTTGAAAAACGGGCCAATTTTTTTTGGTAAGGAGTTTTTTCCTCTTTTGTCTCCCTGACCAAGCTGTTGATTTTTCCGATTTCCGTTTTGTCTCCTATATTCGTTACGATAGCTTTTCCCCGGCCGTCCTCAACAATCGTTCCCATATAAATTAAATTGTCCCTGTCGGCCAGGGGAGCGTCTTCGGGAAGTATTTCAGCGGTTTTTGAAGCCGGCAGCCATTCGCCGGTTAAAGCCGCTTCGTTTATTTTTAATCCGCGGCTTTCAATCAGCCGGCCGTCAACCGGCGCTTTGTCTCCGGGCTTTAACAATATTATATCGCCGGGGATAAGCTGGTCGGCGAATATTTCCCGCTCTTTGCCGTCCCTTACAACAACGGCTTTTATGCTTAAAACTTTTTTAAGTTCTCGGAGAGCTTTTGACGATTTGCTCTCTTGGACATATCCGACAACGGCGTTTAGCAAAACGGCCATAAAAATGACAATCGTGTCTGCGTATTCTTTCAAAAGCAAAGTAACGATTCCGGCGATAATTAAAATATATATCAAGGGGCTGGTAAATTGCTCCATTATCATTTTAAGGCTGGACAGGGGCTTTTCTTCGGGAAGCTTGTTTCTTCCCCATTCTTCTTGGCGTAATTCAGCCTCTTTTTTGGAAAGGCCTTTTTCGGCGTCGGAGTGCAATAATTTTACGGCTATTTCCCAAGAAATATTATGCCAGTTTATATTTTCGTCTATAGCCATATTTTTTTTCACTGTTACCGGATTAAAATTCTAATTTTACTCAATTTTATCAAAAATTTGCGCGCTTGGCGATTTGTTGGAAAATATGTTGCCGGTTTTTTACGGCATATTTTTGGGCATAATGTTTTTAAGATTTTTTATTTCGGGATTTTTATGGAATTTTGGCTTTTGGCTGTTTTTGTTTCGGGCTGGCTCTTAAGGGGAAAATTTGATATTGTTTTATTGTAGAAATTTTAGATTTTAATAAGATTATGGAAGGTTTAAACGATAAAAATAAAGATTCTGCCGCATCAAAGGAAAAGGACAGGTATAATCCTTTTGAGAAAGAAAAATATTGGCAGGATTTTTGGGAAGAAAAAAATATTTATAAATTCAATCCGGACAGTTTGGGCGATCTTTTTACAATTGACACTCCGCCTCCGACCGTCTCGGGCGCTTTGCATTTGGGCCATATTTATTCCTATATCCACGCGGAAGTAATTTCTAGATTCAAAAGAATGCAGGGAGCTAATGTAAGATATCCTTTCGGGCTGGACAATAACGGCCTGCCCACGGAAAGGCTGGTGGAAAAGGAAATAAAAGCGAGAGCCCAGGATATGGAGTTGGAAGAATTTGTCGGGAAATGCCTTGAGACTACGGAAAAATATAAGGAAATTTACGAAAATCTTTGGAAATCAATCGGGCTTAGCGTTGATTGGAGCGCCGCGTATTCAACAATTTCTTTGGAGGTGCAAAAGCTTTCGCAGTCCGTTTTTAAAGAGCTTTATGAAAAAGGCGTTATTTACAAAAAGAACGCTCCCGCTTTGTATTGCCCCGAATGCCAAACTTCTTTTGCCCAAGCCGAAAAAGAAGACAAAGAAAAAGAAGCCGTTTTTTACGATTTGATTTTTAAAGTTGAAAACGGAGATGATTTGGTTATCGCCACAACCAGGCCGGAGCTTTTGCCCGCTTGCGTTGCGGTTTTCGTTAATCCAAAAGACGGCAGATATAAAGGTCTGAAAGGGAAAAAAGTTAAAACTCCTCTCGGACAAGAGGTGGAGATTTTGGCGGATGAAAAAGTTGATCCCGAAAAAGGCAGCGGAGCGGTAATGTGCTGTACTTATGGAGACGAAACCGATATTTACTGGGCTAAAATATACAGCCTTCCGGAAAAGATTATTTTGGATAAAAGCGGAAAGCTGCAAAATACGGACGAATTCCTCGGTATTAACGGAAAACCGGTTTATGAAGCCAGGAAAATTATTGTTGAAAAGCTTAAAGAAAAAGAAGCCGTCAAGAAAGAGGAGAAAATAGTCCATAGCGTCGGCGTGCACGAAAGATGCGGAACGCCTGTTGAATTCTTATCCACGACCCAGTGGTTTATAAAACTGCTGGACAAGAAGGAGGAATTGTTAAAAGCCGGAAAGCAAATTAATTGGCGTCCGGATTATATGGGAAAAAGATATGAGGAATGGGTTGCGGGATTAAAATGGGACTGGTGTATTTCCAGGGAAAGATTTTATGGCATTCCGGTTCCGGTTTTCAGCTGCGACAAGTGCGGAGAGATTTTTATTCCCGATGAAAGCGAGTTTCCGATTGATCCCAAAAAAGAAAAAAAGGAAAAGCAGTGCCCCGGTTGCAAAGAGGGGAAACTGGTTCCCGACAGGAACATTTTGGACACTTGGTTTACTTCTTCGCTTACCCCGGATATTAACAATCTTCATCCGCTAAACGGAAAGTTGCAAGGAAAAATGTATCCTATGTCCATGCGTCCGCAAGCGCATGATATAATCAGAACATGGGCGGTTTATTCGGTCTTGATGGGTCTTTACCGCCATGACGCCGCGCCGTGGAAAGATTTGATGATCTCCGGGCATATTCTGCTTAGAAAAGGAGAAAAGATAAGCAAAAAGACAGGAGGGGGAAAATACAAGCCCGAAGAAATGATAGCCGAACATTCGGCTGACGCTCTTCGTTACGCAATGTGCGGAGTTGCTTTGGGAAAAGACGCTTATTACGACGAAAAAGAAGTGAAGAAAGGAAAAAAGCTGGCTACCAAACTTTATAACGCGGGAAAGCTGGTTTTGAGCAATGTGCAGGATTTTGATGCAAAAGAAAAAATATCAAAAGAGAATTTGGAAGCAGCGGATAAATGGATTTTGCAAAGGTCTTTTGAGGCGGGAGAAAAAATGGCCAAAGCTTTCAATGAATACGAATATTCGCAGGCAAGGCAGATATTTGAAGACTTCTTCTGGCAGGAATTCTGCGATAATTATTTGGAAATCATAAAAGGCAGATTGTCCGATCTATCGGAGAAGGGATTGAAGGGAAGGATGTCGGCGCAGTTTGCCTGTTATCAATCTTTTCTGAATATTCTTAAAATGGCTTCTCCTTTTATTCCTCATATCGCCGAAGAAATGTATCATGCCGATATAATAAAAAAAGGACAGAGGGAAGAGGAAAAAGAAGTTATAGAATCAAAGAAAGAATCCGGATATTTTTACAAAAACGAAAAAACAGCGAGCATTCATATTTCCAAATGGCCATGCGGCAATAAAGAAGATTTTGACGAAAATATAATCGCGGGAGCGGAAATCTCTTTGTTTGCGGTTTCCGAAGCGAGAAAATTTAAATCGGAAAACAAAATCAAGCTAAGAGAGGAAATTTCTTTGCTGGCCATCCAATGCCCGTTAGGCAAGCAGAATTTAATCAAGCCGTTTTTAGCCGATATCGCTTCCGTAACAAAGGCCAAAGAAATAAAAATGGAAGACGCCGAAGAATTATCAATAGAAGTAAAAAAATAATTTTTATGTCACAATATTATAACGCGAGAAGATTCAGCAATTTATATAATCCCGAGAGCAAAGATCCGTTCAAGCTTTCGCGCTCAAAAATAGATTTGTTTCTAAATTGCCCCAAATGTTTTTATCTTGACCGCAGGCTTGGCATTGGCCGTCCGCCCGGGTTTCCTTTTTCTTTAAACAGCGCGGTTGATACGCTGTTAAAGCAGGAATTTGATATTTACCGCGCCAATGGCAGCAAGCATCCTCTTATAGAAAAATACGGTGTTGATGCCCAGCCGGTGGATCATAACGATTTGAATAAATGGAGGCATAATTTTACCGGTATTCAGCATCTTCACGAGCCTACCAATCTTTTGATATTCGGGGCGATTGACGATCTTTGGGAAAATTCCAACGGGGAATATATTGTGGTTGATTATAAGGCTACGTCCAAGAATGAGGAGATAACGGAATTAAACAAAGATTGGCAGGACGGTTACAAGAGGCAAATGGAAATTTACCAATGGCTTCTCCGCCAAAACGGATATAAGGTTTCCGATACCGGATATTTTGTTTATTGCAACGGAAAAACAGACAGAGAAGCTTTTGACGGCAAGCTTGATTTTGATGTTACTTTAATTCCTTATACGGGCTCTGGCGATTGGGTGGAAAAAGCCATTTTAAACGCTCATAAATGCCTGAATTCTTCGGACATTCCCAATGCTAATCCGGACTGCGATTATTGCAGCTACGTTAAAGAAGCTAAAACTTTTTAACTATTAAATTTACTTGTTTATGAAGAAAAACAACGGCTCGTTAATCATATCGCTTGTTGCGGTTTTGTTTTTGGCCGCTTTTTGGGCTTGGCAAGAAGGCCTTTTCAAGTCTTTCAGCGAAGAAAGAACGGATAGCGTATTAGAGGAAGAAGCGAGGCAAGAAGAGTCCGCGGAAAATATTTTTATTCCGCAAATAAATGAAAAAAGGATAGATGAGCAAACGAAAAGATACAGTATAGAAATAAGATATCCGTCAATTATCGGATTGGAGGACGTTCAAGTATCCGAAGAAATTTCCCGTTATTTTAAAGATAAAGCGGAAAAGGCGGCGCAAGATTTTAAAAAGGACGAAGCCGAAAACGCGATTGAAGAAATAGAGGCTCAAAGCCAGCTGATAAGCAGTTATCAGCCTTTTTGGCATAATAATTCTTTTTTGAGCATCAAGACGGAAACTATGTATTATGTCAGAGGCATGGCTCATCCTTCAACTTATATTTCGGTTTTTAATTACGATATTATAAACAAAAAACAGCTGGAGCTTGGAGATTTCTTTAACCCGGGAAGCGATTATTTGGAAGAAATTTCCGTTAAGGCGAAGGAGGAAGTTAAAAAGCAAGCAGGGGAATATTACAATGAATTTATGGCAAACGAAGGCACTTCTCCCAAGAAAGAAAATTATGAGAATTTTCTTTTTGATAAAACCGGCTTGACTTTTGTTTTTAGCCAGTATCAAGCGGCTCCTTATGCGGCCGGCATTATCAGCGTCAAAATTCCCTACAGCGAGCTTTTGGAGCATAACGGCGAGAGCGAAACTGTTAAAAAAATAACGACAGAGTAAAAAGATGGAAAACGGTTCCAATCAAGAGATGCAAGCGATAATATTGGCAGCCGGAGAATCTTCCCGTTTTTGGCCGCTTAATTTTAGACACAAAAGCCTTATTCGCATAATGGGCAAGCCTTTGATTTGGCACACTGTCAGCGCATTAAAAGAGTCCGGAATTGACAATATAATTATCGTGCAGTCTCCGGCTTGCGATGTTGAAAAGGAATTAAAACTTTTTGATTGCAGCGCAAAAATTGATTATGTTGTCCAAGAAAAGCCCTTGGGAATGGGCAATGCTATTTTGTGCGCCAAAAAAATTATTAAAGGAAGCTTTTTTGTGCTAAATGCCAATAGAGTGGATTGCGGAAGCATCGTTAAAGAAATGATAAGCCTTTCCCAAAAAACTAAAGCCAAAATGGTTTTAGCGGGGGAAGAGACCAAGACTCCATGGCTTTACGGCATTGCCCGGCTGGAAGGGGATAAGGTTTTGGAGGTGGTTGAAAAACCGGCACCCGGCAAAGAGCCGTCCAACATTAATATTGCCGGAATTCGGTTGTGCTGTCCGGAGATTCTGAAAAATTTAGAAGCAGCGGCCGGAACAAGGCGCAATAACGATGAATTTGAAGTTGCGATATCAATGTTTGCCAAAGAAAACGATACTCGCATTATAATTTTCGGGGACAGCGCAAAAACCGTTTCAATGAAATATCCGTGGCATTTGCTGGCTGTAAGAAATTATTTATTTGACAAGTTTTTGACTAAAAAAAATATTGCCGAATCGGCTCGCATTGCAAAAAATGCAGTCATTGAAGGAAATGTTTTTATCGGCGAAAATGCTGTAATTTATGAAGGAGCGGCAATAAAAGGCCCTTGCTATATCGGAGACAATTCAATTATAGGGAATAATTCCGTTGTCCGCGATTATTGCAATCTTGAAGCCGGATCTTTAGTGGGATCTTTTGCGGAAGCCGCTCGGGTAATTTTTCAGCCGGATGTTCATATCCATTCCGGATATTTCGGAGATTCCATTGTTGATGCCGGTTGCCGTATCGGAGCCGGAACAGTAACGGCTAATGCGCGGCTGGACAGGGAAGAGATAGGCGCTTTTGTCAAAAAAGAAGAGAACGGAGAGAAAAAAACAGTTATGATAAAAACCGGTTTGAAGTCTTTGGGCGTTATTATCGGCCGAAATTCCAAAATCGGCATCAATGTTTCGCTTATGCCCGGCAGGATGATAGGAAAAAATTGCATTGTCGGCCCCGGGTCTGTTTTAATGGAGAATTTAGGGGATGGACAAGTGCGGCGAAGCTAAATGTGGAAAAATCAGACTGGAAAAGAAGAAAATAAAAAGATATAATATGAATAAATTTTAAAGATAATAAGCGATGTTTCCAGCCCAAAATCAGGGCCGGCATTTTTAATAGAGGACAGTAAAGAAAAGTCAATTTATGGAAACCAAAAAAATTCATTTATCAGTTGTTATTCCGGCGTATAACGAAGAAAAAAGAATTCCGAAAACTTTGACGGAAATAAGCGATTATTTAAAACATCAGTCGTATGAGTGGGAAATTATAGTGGTCAGCGACGGATCAAGCGACAGGACGGTTGATATAGCAAGAAGTTTTTCAAATCAAATAAAAAACTTGGAAGTTATCGCTATGCCGGAAAGGCAGGGCAAAGGATTCGGAGTGAGGCAGGGAATGCTCAAAGCAAAAGGGAAATACAGGATTTTTACCGATGCCGATAACTCCACTCCCATCCAAGAAGTTGAAAAATTTTGGCCGGAATTTGATAACGGCTATGAAGTTGTTATCGGGTCAAGAGACGTTGAGGGAGCGGACGTAGCCGTTCCCCAGCCGTTTTTTAGAAGATTTTTAGGCAACGGCTTTAATCTTCTTGTCCAAATTCTTCTCGGGCTTTGGGGGGTTTGGGATACTCAATGCGGATTTAAGGGTTTTTCCTCCAAGGCGGCCGAAGAAATTTTTTCAATCAGCGAGATAAAGCATTTCGGTTTTGACCCGGAAATCTTGGCTATTGCAAAAAAGAGAGGATATAAAATCAAGGAAGTGCCCATTCGCTGGCTTAACGATGCC
>Ga0172382_10012203_pt1 | contig 11244 bp, 10 predicted proteins | sample Leawel138RmetaG_FD_122245 | JGI IMG/M metagenome (GOLD analysis project Ga0172382, IMG submission 122245) | Leachate microbial communities from a municipal landfill in Southern Ontario, Canada - Leachate well 138R metaG | ecosystem: Engineered > Solid waste > Landfill > Unclassified | place...
GATGCCGAGTATGCCGAAAATCCAGATGCCCTTGCGAAAGATACCCTTCACGATAGGCAACTATAGCCACGTGTTTCCCGGGGTGTCAATACAGGATCAGGGCCATCGGGGCCAAGAATCAACAGGGATCTCGAGAAGTGACCTGACCCCTGTTGATTCTTGACCCCGGACTGCTACGGCTGCCTCTTTCTGAGCAGCTCGCGCTGCCGCCTGAAGAGGTAGCGGATGATATCGTCCTTTGATTCCGGATCTATCTGATGAAACCTGAGCGCTACGGCATAGCGTCTTGTCTCGTAGCTGGTGACCGGCTTGATCCGGATGACATTGCCCACCAGCCGTATGAAGAGCAGCGGCACCATGGGAAGGATGAGATTGATCTCCAAAAGATCGCCTTTCTCATACAACTCCCCGGAAATGAACCTGATGCCCGAAGCGCTGATATTGACGTCTCGGGGAGAGGTCTTCATGAGCTCTCCGAAATCCTCCATCAGATACATGTGGATGAGCAGGTCGAGCTTGCGGTTGATCTCCCAGATGGCCTGGCTGTACGGCGACTCCCTGGTATAGGGCACCTCGTCGGCGCCCGGATAGCCGTATTTGCCTTTGAGAAAAGAGTCGATGATGAGCTTGTTCGAGCGAATCCGCTCCAGGGTCGCGGGCAGCACTTCGGCCCTTTTGTCGGCATGGCACAGGAATTCCGATCTGAAATAGATCTTGTCGTAGATGCGAACGTCCTGCCTGCGATCGTTTCCCGGCGTTGGATAGCACTCCACGCACATCCTGATACCAGAGTCCGTGGTTTCCACCACCTTGGCGAGAATGGAATCCTGCCCGTCGGATATCCGCACCAGGGTGCCGTCGGACACCTCCCACGCGCCCTGGGGCGAAAAGACGAACTGATCCTCTCCAAGGACCCCGGTCACCTCTCCGGGCACATTGTTTCCTCCCGACACATGGGCATGCACGCCCGCATTCAGATTCAGCATCGTATCGATATTCATGAGCCACCCTTCAACACTTCGACCCGATTCCGTCCACGCTCTTTTGCCAGATAAAGCCCCTTGTCCGCCTGTTTGATGAGATCGGAATGGCTGAGTCCATTCCGGTATTCGCTGATGCCGATGCTTAGGGTGATGTGCAGCCCTGCCACGAACTCGGTCTTTTCAATCATGCACCTGAGCCTTTCCGCAAGATTCCTGGCCTTGCCGATCACGGTATGGGGAAGCAGGACAGCGAATTCCTCTCCCCCGTAGCGGAACACCCGGTCGCTCTTGCGGACGCACCGGTTGAGCCTGTCGGCAAGAGCCTTGAGCACCAGATCGCCGATCTGGTGGCCGAACCCGTCATTGATCTTCTTGAACCAGTCGATATCGGCCATCATGACAGAGAACGTGGTGGCGTACCTCTTGGCCCGGTCCAGCTCGGCCCTGATCATCTCTTCGAACGCCCGATAGTTGAGCAGACCGGTGAGCCCGTCACGATATGCCAGATGGAGCAGGATCTCGTGGTTGATGAGCTTTCCCACCGCAGGCGTCAATATCTTGACCCATTCGCTGAAAATATTGTCATGAATGCCGGAGTTGATGGAGAGCACCACGCGGGCCCCGGCAGTCTCCATGAGGGGCAGATCAAGGCGGTCCATCAAAAGGGGCGGGTGCCCCCCCACCTTAACGGGTGTGTAGGAGAACGAATGGTTCCCCAGTATTCTCCTGGCCTCGGCAAACCCGCCGCCCGCTCCGTCGAGGACCGAGTATGCCTGACTCTGGGAGCCTGTCATGGTGATGTAGACCGCAGGCCCGGCCTGAGGAAAGGTCTGGCCCATGAGAGACAGGAGATCGATCATGGCTGCGGGAAAGGTAGTGCCGGACATCAGCGAGACAATGCTTTCAGTGAAAAGCGCCAAAGTCCGGTGTCTGGAAAGTTCTCCTGTCCCGCTGTCCTCCCGCCCGTGCAGTGCTTCGGCTTCCGCAATAAACATAGGCTCTTCCTCCACTGGGAAAAAATCCTGAGTTTCTCTTATTCCCTGATGATTCATGCAAGGGACATGCCTTTTCCTGAAAGGCCGGACACAGCGGCTGCCAAGGCCTCGGCGGTAATCATGAAAATTTGCCTGCTATTCTGCAGGCACTGTTGATTCAACAATCAGATTGGTGTATAAGCCTGATCGGGCAGGGCTGATACGGGACCATACCCTCTGGAGAAGGATCTCTGTGCGCATGGATACGCCCCTGTATCGCCTGCACTGCCGATAACCGTGGATAAGGCGCTATGAAGAATGACAACATCGAGATCAGATGGCATGGCAGAGGCGGACAGGGAGCCATCACCGCGGCAAAGATCGTGGCAAAGGCCATGTTCGCCTCAGGATACACCGGGGTGGCCATGGTCCCCACCTTTGGGACCGAACGCAGGGGAGCACCGGTCTTTACCTCGCTCAAGGTCTCCCGGGAAAAGATCTATGATCTCTCCCCTTCCAAGAGACCTGATATCGTGGTGGTTCTGGACCACCTCCTTCTGGAGGAGGAAGATATCACCCAGGGACTGAAGCAGGGCGGGCTCGTCATCATCAACTCGCCCCTGGCCGTCCGGGGCTATGGCTTCAACGGAAGCCGGGTGGCGGTTGCCGACGTGACCGATCTCTCGGTGAAGGCCGGCCTGCCGCAGGGCATGGTCAACAGCGGCATCATCGGCTCGTTCGCCAGGGCCGCGGGCCTTGTGGAGCTCGACGCGCTCCTGAAGACCATCAAAGACGAGTTCATCGGCAGGAGGCCCGGCGAAAACGCTTGCGCTGCGCAGCTTTGTTTTGAAAACACGATCATGGGAGGCCTCTGATGCCGGCCGGAGACTACCGGAAAAAGATATCGCTGAGCGAGTCAGGCCCGGGCGATGCCGGCAAGACCGGCTCCTGGCGGATCGTCCGGCCGGTCATCGATCCGGACGTGTGCATCCCGGGCCGGAGAAATGCGCCTGCCTGCTATATCTGCTGGCTCTATTGCCCGGACGGCGTGATATCCCGGAGCGTCCCTCCCGGCATCGACTATCAGTACTGCAAGGGCTGCGGGATATGTGCGGAAGAATGCCCCACCAAGGCAATCACCATGGTGGAAGAGTCCAGCTTTATCAAGGAGTGAACGAGAAGCGATGCAGATCATCGAGACAGGGAACGTTGCCGCGGCCCTGGGCGTAAAGCTCGCCAGGGCCCAGGTCATTGCCGCATATCCCATCACCCCGCAGACGCCGCTGACCGAAAAGCTCTCGGAATTCATTGAATCGGGCGAGATGCAGGCAGAGTATATCCCGGTGGAGAGCGAACACAGCGCGCTCGCCATCTGCATCGCCGCCGCCTCCGCAGGCGCCAGGTCCTTTACCGCCACCAGCTCCAACGGGCTGCTCTATATGCACGAGCAGATCCAGTGGGCCGCAGGCGCCAGGCTCCCTCTGGTCATGTGTGTGGCCAACCGGGGGGTGGGCGCGCCCTGGACCATCTGGAACGATCACCAAGACTCTATCTCCCAGCGGGACACGGGGTGGATCCAGATCTATGCCAACGACCACCAGCAGATCATCGACTCGGTGCTCAAGGCCTTTTGTCTTGCCGAGGAGATCATGATACCGGTCATGGTATGCTACGACGGGTATATCCTCTCGCACACCCACATGCCCTTTGATGTGCCCGACAGCGAAATAGCGGATGCCTTTCTTCCGCCCTACCGGCCTCCCTATGCCCTCGATCCCGCTGATCCGGCAAACCTCAACACGGTCACCATGCCGGACGGCCGCCCGGATGTCCGGGGGGACATCTCGCCGGGGTATATGGAAATCCGCCATCTCCTTCAGCACGACATGGTGGAGGCCATCCCGGCGCTCAAGCGCGTGGAAGAACGCTTCAGGTCGATGTTCGGGCGCGGGCACGACCCGTATGTCGAGCCCTATCGCTGCGACGACGCCGACTATATCGCCGTGAGCCTGGGCTCACTGTCCTACCAGCTTCACGACGTGGCGGATGCCCTCAGAGCCGAGGGAGTAAGGGCCGGGGTGCTGAGCGTGCACCTCTACCGTCCCTTCCCGGACCGGATCATCGCCGAGGCCCTGAACAGATGCTCAGGCGTCATCGTGTTCGAGAAGGCCCTGAGCTACGGCTACCAGGGCCCCCTGTGCTCGGACATCAAGTCCGCGCTCTACCGCTACGCCCAAGGCAAGCCCTTTGTGACAAACTATATTCTCGGACTGGGCGGCAGGGAGATCACCACACAGGACCTCTATGAAGCCCTGAAGGTTTCGTGCTCTCCTGACGGCGGCGCAGGAGAAGAGACCAGATGGATCGGGCTTAAGATTCCTGCAGGGGGAACGCAGACATGAAGACCACTATCCTTGACCTTCCGGAAGAGGAACTCATCGAGCCGGGGAACCGGGCATGCGCGGGCTGCGCGCTGGGTATCGCCTATCGGGCGGGGCTGAAGGCCCTGGGCAGGGACACGCTGCTCGTGGTCCCCCCCAGCTGCCTTACCGTGCTCCAGGGGCTCTATCCCATCGCGGCCACAAAACTCCCCTCGCTCAATGTCACCTTTGCATCCACGGCATCTGCAGCCACCGGGTTGCTGGCGGCGCTGAAGGTCACGGGCCGCACGGGTGTCAATGTAGCGGCCTGGGCCGGCGACGGAGGAACGAGCGACATCGGCCTGCAGGCCCTGTCCGCCGCCTGCGAGCGCGGAGACAACTTTGTGTTTGTCTGCTACGACAACGAGGGCTACATGAACACCGGTGTCCAGCGATCGGGCACCACGCCGCAATGGGCCATCACGGCGAACACGCCCTTAAAGGGCAAGATGCAGCCCAACAAGAACGTGCCCGCAATCATGGCGGCGCACGGCATCGACTATGTTGCCGCCACCTCCGCGGCCTACCCTCTTGACCTCTACGACAAGATCAAAAAGGCGCTCACCTATGGCGGCGTCAAGTACATCCATATCCATATCCCCTGCCCGCCCGGGTGGGGGTTTGAGCCGCGATATGCGGTGAAGCTGGGAAAGCTCGCCGTGGAGACAGGGCTCTATGAGCTCTACGAGATCGAAAAGTCGCAGCTCCGCCATACCGGCGCGTCGCTCAAGCTCATGGAAAAGAGAAGGCTCCTTCCCGTGGAGAACTACTTGCGGGCCCAGAGCCGGTTTAAAACCATATCAGATGCCGAGATGGAAAAGATTCAGGACCAGATCACCCGGAAATGGGAAGGCTATTTCAAATCATCCGAAGAGGCCCAGGGCGGGGAGTAGCCCAGCGCCTGCTCCAGAAGCGCCCTGTCCAGGTTTCCTCCGGTCATGACGAGCACAACCTTTCTGCCCCGGAGCTTTTCCCTGCATTTGAAGGCAGCCATGAGGGAGGCGGCTCCAGCGCCTTCGGCCAGGTTGTGGGTTGTGGCCAGGGCCAGGGATATCCCCTGCAGGATCTCTTCTTCGCTTAAGAGCACCACGTCTTTGACGTGGTCGCGCATGATCACGTAGGGCAGCTGGAAAACGCTGCGAGCCGCAAGGCCGTCGGCAACCGTGTCGGCCTGGTCGATGACCACCCAGTCGCCCTGCTGAAGCGACCAATGGAACGCGGCGGCCTTCTCGGCCTGGACCCCGATGACCTCCACCTCCGGATTGACCGCCTGCGCCAGCTTGAGCAGCGATGCGCACCCGGCCCCGCCTCCGATGGGGCAGACAATGATGTCCACCTCGCTCAAGTCTTCGAATATCTCAAGCCCCATGGTGCCCACGCCGTTGAGCATCTCGGGCTCGTTGCCCTGCTCGACGTAGTAATAGCCGGCGGACGCCACGAGCTCGTCGCAGAAGGACTGGGCCTCATAGAAGTCCTTTCCGTGCACGATCAGCTCGGCGCCGTAGCTCTCGATGATCCGGTTGGTCTCGGGGTTGTTGTTTTCCGGCACGACCACGGTGCAGGGCACGCTGAACCAGCGTGCGGCCCAGGCCATGGCCATCCCGTGATTCCCCCGGGTGGAGACCAGGACGCCGTTTTCCACGTTCTGCTTGGGAATGGTGTGAAAGAAGTTGATGGCCCCCCTGATCTTGAACGACCCGGTGGGCATGTGGTTCTCGTGCTTTACAAAGGCGTCGCAGCCCAGGAGCCTGCTGAGCTCGGAATAGTGGGTGAGGTTGGTCGGCCTGATGTAGTGCGAAATGGCCTCGCGCGCCTTGAGCATGCCCTTGATCGAGACCTGCTCGCTCGCCTTTTCATATTTTTTCAGCATGCCTCCCCCTTTTTTGGGTCAGCCCTTAAAACCGATAACCGGCCTTCTTGGGCCGCCCTCTGAATACCTGGAGCACCATCCCGATCACAAGGCCGACCCCGATGAAACCGCCGCCCAGGAGGGTGAAGATGAGCCGCTCAGAGGTCTTCATGCGGTTGTTTTCCCTGGTGAGCCGCTCGATCGCGCCGGCATCGGCTGTGTAACGCGCCTCAAGCTCGTCGCTGCGCTTTTTCATCTCGGCATACTCGCCGGATTCCCGCTGGAGCCTCTCAAACTCCAGGCGCAGAGCCTGGACCTCTTCGGACGAGTTCAGTGACTTGTTTTCCTTCAGAAGGCGGTCGTTATCTTTTTTCAGGGCCGCGACCTGCTCGGTCAGCGACTTTACCTGGTCCTTGAGCCGGTCGGCCATCAGGGTCTTGGGCATCTGCTTGGTGAGATATCGGCTCATGACCCACCCCTCGCTGCCATCGGGCGCCTTTACCCTGGACCACTCCTCGCCTTCATTGAGGATTTCCAGATAATCATTGCTCTTGGCCACACTGATGATCTTTGCGCTTTCCTTTGGTTCGGTCTTGACTGTTATGGTTATCCAGTCCCGCACGTACATGCCGGCCGCATATGCTTCGCAAAACGGCGCTGCCATGAGCACGAGCCACACCGCCACGGCAACCGCCTGCATTCTTCTTGCTTTCATCCGTCAGTCCTCTCCTCACTCATTCATAGATCAGCGCCCTCTACCTTAGCTCATTCCGGGGAGGCATGCAACACCATCACCATCCTATGACAAACCCCTGATGATTCTGTCCAGATAACCGCGCGTATCCTGCTCGATCCGGCTCAAATCCTCGTCTGTCTGGGCCTCGAACCGCAAGACGATCACGGGCTGGGTGTTGGAGGGACGCACCAACCCCCACGACCCGTCCCGAGTAAACCGCACCCCGTCGATGTCCACGCACTCGTCTGAGGTGCTGCGCGCGTATGTAGTGAACTCCTTGACGGCCTGGAACTTGATCTCGTCCGGACAGTCGATCCTGATCTCGGGCGTGTTGTGCATCCGGGGCAGCGAGTCGAAGACCGCCTGCGGATCGTCTTGAGCGGAAAGGATCTCCAGCAGCCTGGCCCCTGCATAGACAGCGTCGTCGAACCCGTACCACCGGTCGTTGAAGAAGATGTGGCCGCTCATCTCACCGCCCAGGGCCGCGTTTTCCTCGTGCAGCCGCGCCTTCATGGGAGAGTGGCCGACGCGGGCCATGATGGGGACCCCTCCGCACCTCCTCACCTCGTCGAAGAACACCCGCGAGCACTTCACCTCGCCGATGATCTTCTCGCCCGGCCGTCTCTTGAGGATCTCCCGGGCGAGGATGGTGGTGATCATGTCGCCGTAGACCGGATTGCCCCGCGAATCAATGACCCCGATGCGGTCGGCGTCGCCGTCGAGGCCGATGCCCAGGTGGGCCTTGTCCTGAAGCACCTTGCGTGTCAGCATTTCCACGCCGTCTGCCGTGGTGGGGTCGGGGTGGTGGTTCGGGAAGGCGCCGTCGGGCTCAAGGCAGATCCCCTTCACGCCCATGCCCATGCGCTGATAGACCTCCATGGCTGTTCTGCCGCCCACGCCGTTGCCCGGATCGATGACAATCTCGAGCCTCCGGGGGCATGCGCTGATCCGGGAGAGGATATCGTCGATGTACCCGGGTACGATATCATAATCGCACGCGCTCCCCGAACCCTTGACCACGGCGCCGCGCTCCATGATGCCGCGGATCTTCAGGATCTCGCTTCCATAGATGGTGCTCTTGCCCAGGGCGATCTTGAACCCGTTGTTGTCAGCCGGGTTGTGGGAGCCGGTGATCTGGATGCCTCCGTCCAGGTCGAGCCTGAACAGGGAATAGTACATCACGGGCGTGGGCACCAGCCCCAGGTCGTAGACATGGATCCCGCTTTTGGTGATCCCGTCTTTGAGGATATCCCTGAATAAAGGCGAGCTCAGCCTGGCATCCATGCCGACCGACACCCGCTTCACGCCCCTCTCGGCCCAGTATGCGCCCATGGCCCGGGCAAACCGCCGGACAAACTGCTCGTCAAGGTCCCTGCCCACGACCCCCCTGATATCGTACTCTCTGAACACCTGCGGATTCATTCGCCCTCCGGATTCATTCGCCGGCATCGTTTCCCGGCCTTTCTCTTAAAGTTGGTATCGTCATCAGGCCCCTATTTTTCAATACTACGAAAAAGAAATGAGCCCAGTCAAGGCATACGCTCATTCCACCGGACCATGTCAAATTTTCGTCATCTCGCCCTGCTTCTCCCTGCTCCATGAGAGGATCTCGCCCGACAGACATCCGGCATGCACCAGGGCTTCACGGGATGTTACCTCACGGGGTGTCAAAGGGTATTGAGAACGGGTAACTTGGTATATTTCCTCTGTATTATTTTTGCAACCAAAGGTTTTTCCCTGTGGCACAAATACAACATCCTCGCCAAGCCATTACCCCTATCATCTCATAATTCCATGCAATTTATCTTGGCATGTAAATTGTATAATAATTCGTGAGGGATATGTTTGTGTGTGTTGTAAGTGATCATGATTCGGTTAATTTTTTTTCGTCAAATTGCCGATTCTGGTCGAACGGGGCATCACAACCAAAAAAGAAAACATTATAGAGGGAGGAATTAGGATGAAAAAGGTTTTATGTATCATCGCGCTGATGTTGCTTGTTGCCGGATCCGCTTACGCACAGGTGACATTCAGCCTGACGGGGGATTACTGGGCTGAGGGGAAGTACTGGTTTAATTATAATGCCGGGCCGGGAGAGAAGGCAGATTACAGTGAGCGGAGCTTCGGTTTCTATGAGCAGGACATCAACCTCTATCCCAAGATTTCGGTCGGCAACACCTCGCTGAACTTCAAGGTCGCGATCACGGACGTCTACTGGGGGGCGAATGACGGCGACGGCAGCGAAAAAATTACCCAGGCCAATGACGACCCTTATGCGAACGACGACAATATGCAGATCGAGCGCGCATTCCTCACCCACAAGTTCGGCGACAAGCTGACTCTCGATGTCGGTCTCATGGACGGCACCCAGTGGGGAACCACGTTTGCCGACGACAAGCAGCCCCAGTGGAGGGTGAAGTTTGTAGGGAACACCCCTGTGGGCGCGGTCGGGCTCGTTCTTGAAAAGAACAGGGATTGGGGCGCAGCTTCTTTTGGACGTGATGACTATAGCGATACCATTGAGGGTGAAGACTATGACAGCTACGGTCTCTTCATGATCACCAAGGTCGGCAGCGTCTATATCAAGCCCCTCCTGTGGTATGTGAACCGCGCCGACATCTTCAATGATACGTTTGCTGACCTCAGTGCAGTTGGTGGTTCTGCTGAATATGATCTCGGCGCTGCCTTTGGCGGCTCGAACAGCAAACTGACCCTGTTCAACCCGCAGCTGGCATTCAACGGCGATCTCGGGCCGGTATCCTTCAAGGCTGAAATCAACTACAAGATGTACAACCTGGAAGTTGATGGCCTGGCCTTTGACGAAGACTGGGAAACCCTGGGCCTCTACCTCAACGTGTGGAAGGCTCTTGACGCCATGACCCCGGGTTTCGTGTTTGCATACGGCTCGTATGACGACGGCATCGCTAAAGACATTAGAGCAGCCGGCCCTGCTGGCGCATTTCTCACAAACTTCCTGGGATCCGCAGCATTTGACTTCGAAGACGATTTCAACTCCACCATCATCCTCGGTGACGAATACTGCTGGGGCGGCCCCGGCGACGACATCCAGGGCATGACTCTGTTCAAGCTCTATGTCGACGACATCAAAACCGGTATCGATCCTCTTACCCTGTCAGGTTATGCGGCTTATGTCATGTCCAACCAGAAAGGCCCGGCTCCGATTTTTGATGCCAATGGTGTTCTCTCTGGCTGGCAAGGCAATCTCTATAAAGACGCCACCGCATGGGAGGTCGCCCTCGGTGCAGCATACAAGATCACCGACAACCTCACCTACTCGGTCTACGGCGCCTATGCCGACATCGACTATGACGTGACCGGCATCGATGATCCGGATTCCGTGTACCTGATTGCAAACGCCATCGAGTTCAGGTTCTAGGCACGGTTTATATCTGAGCAGCGAAAAGCCCGCCTCCTTATAAGGAGGCGGGCTTTTTTTGTGCCTTTTAGGGGGTATGTCTCAACATATGACAAGCCGGCTTGTCATATGTTGAGACCCCTCTTTCCTTACGAATCGATGAACGACCTGAGCTTCTTGGAGCGCACCGGGTGGCGGAGCTTGCGCAGGGCCTTGGCCTCGATCTGTCTGATCCGCTCCCTGGTCACGGTGAAGTCCTTGCCCACCTCTTCCAAGGTGTGGTCCGACTTCTCGCCGATGCCGAACCGCATGCGGAGCACCTTTTCCTCCCTGGGGGTCAGGGTGGCCAGCACGCGCCTGGACTGCTCGGAGAGGTTCTTGGCCATGATGGCCTCCGAGGGCGAGGGCACCTTCTTGTCCTCGATGAAATCGCCCAGATGGCTGTCTTCCTCCTCGCCGATCGGGGTTTCCAGGGAGATGGGCTCCTTTGCGATCTTCAGGATCTTTCGCACCTTGTGCTCCGGATAGTCCATCTTCTCCGCGATCTCCTCGGGCGTGGGCTCTCTGCCCAGCTCCTGGACCAGGGCCCGGGAGGTCCGGATGAGCTTGTTGATGGTCTCGATCATGTGCACCGGGATCCTGATGGTCCTGGCCTGGTCCGCGATGGCCCGGGTGATGGCCTGCCTGATCCACCAAGTCGCGTAAGTGGAAAACTTGTAGCCCCTACGGTACTCGAACTTTTCCACTGCCTTCATGAGCCCGATATTGCCTTCCTGGATGAGGTCCAGAAACTGTAATCCCCGGTTCACGTACTTCTTTGCGATGCTCACCACCAGCCTCAGGTTCGCCTGGATGAGCTCGGTCTTGGCGGCATTGGTCCTGGCCTCGGCTTCCTCCAGGATTCGC
>Ga0172382_10012204_pt1 | contig 11243 bp, 12 predicted proteins | sample Leawel138RmetaG_FD_122245 | JGI IMG/M metagenome (GOLD analysis project Ga0172382, IMG submission 122245) | Leachate microbial communities from a municipal landfill in Southern Ontario, Canada - Leachate well 138R metaG | ecosystem: Engineered > Solid waste > Landfill > Unclassified | place...
CGCGATGCCGCCGCCAAGGGGCATGGCCTGGGCGGTGCGACCGTCTACGTCGCCCTGGAACCCTGCAATCATCACGGCCGGACGCCTCCCTGCGTGGACGCGCTGATCGCGGCCGCGCCGGATCGCGTGGTCATAGCAATGTGCGATCCCAATCCGCTGGTGGGGGGGCGGGGCCTGGCCCGGCTGCGGGCCGCCGGCATCGCGGTCACCACCGGGGTGTGCGCCGAAGACGCCCTCGCCCTGAACCCCGGTTTCGTTTCGCGCATGACCCGCGGCCTGCCCTGGGTATGGCTGAAATCCGGCGTGTCGCTCGACGGGCACACCGCCTTGCCCGACGGGCAGTCGCAATGGATCACGGGCCCGCTTGCGCGCGCCGACGGCCACCATTGGCGCGCCCGTGGCTGCGTCACGCTCACCGGCATCGGCACGGTGCGCGGCGACGACCCCAGGATGACCGTGCGCGAGGTCGAAACCCCCCGGCAGCCCATCCGGGCCGTCGTCGATACGCGTTTCGAAATCAGCGAGGACGCGCGCCTGCTCGATGGCGGCAAGGTCTGGGTCTTCGTATGCCGCATCGATCAGGCGAAGGCCGAACGCCTGGCGCGGCGCAATGCCGAAGTCGTCGTCATGCCCAGCTCTCCCCGGGGCATCGACCTGCCTTCGCTCATGCGGTGGCTGGCGGCGCACGAAATCAACGAAGTCCACGTCGAAGCCGGTGCCCGGCTGTCCGGCGCCCTGCTGGAAAGCGGCAGCGTCGATGAGCTGCTGGTCTACATGGCGCCCATGCTGCTGGGGCAGGGCCGCGGCATGGCCGACATGCCCGCCGTGGCGGCGCTGGCGGCCGCGCAGCGCTTCGAATTCACTGAAGCGATGCAGGTCGGCACCGACATGCGCCTGCGCCTGCGGCATCCCGGGCATTGGGCGGCGCTCGTACAGGCGCTCGACCAGGTGGCGCAGCGCCATCAGGCCGACTGATCTCGCGTCCATGCCCGGGTTTGTCGTGCACGACGAGGTCAAGCGGGGCAATATCAATGCGGCGCCGCAGGCGCCCTGCAAGGGGGCGAGGAAGCTCCGGCCGGCGGGCCGGGGTTCTTCGCCACGACACATTGAAGGAAGTCATGTTCACAGGAATCGTCACGGCGGTCGGCCGTATCACTGAAGTATCACCTCTGGCCCAGGGCGGCCAGGATGCAGGCGTGCGCCTGACCATCCACGCTCCGAACTTCCTGCGCGAGAGCACACGCCTGGGCGATTCGATCGCCATCCAGGGCGCCTGCATGACCGTTGTCGCCATGCGGGCCGACGAGTTCCAGGTGGACGTCTCGCGCGAAAGCCTGGATCGCACCGCCGGCCTGAGCCAGCCCGGCGAGGTGAACCTGGAGCATGCCATGCGTCTGGGCGACAGCCTCGACGGGCATATCGTCTCCGGCCACGTCGACGGCACCGGCCTCGTCACCGTATTCGCCCCTGTCGGCGAATCATGGAATCTGCGCATCCTGGTGCCCACGGCGCTGGGCCGCTACATGGCGTACAAAGGGTCCGTCACCGTCAACGGCGTGAGCCTCACCGTGAACTCGGTCGAAGACCGCGAAGACGGCTGCGAGATCGGCATCAACCTCATCCCTCATACCGTGCAGGTGACCACGCTGAAAGCCCTGGGCGAAGGCGCGAAGGTGAACATCGAGATCGACATGATCGCCCGCTACTGCGAGCGCCTGCTGGGCGCTCGCGTTGAAGGCCGCAGCGGCGCTTGAGAAAGAATTTCTTCATGCTACAATGGCGAGCTTCGCATGACACGAAGCCTGCCAGTGGCGGATTTTGTGGCTTTGCGGTACGGACAGGTGGCCGAGTGGTTGAAGGCGCACGCCTGGAAAGCGTGTATACGTGAATAGCGTATCGGGGGTTCGAATCCCCCTCTGTCCGCCAATTCTTCTAAACCCTTGATTTACCAGGGGTTTTTCAAAAATCGTCTTTCAAGACTGGTAGCAGGCCAGGTAGCAAAGACGATGGGCTCTTCCCCATTATCGGGGGATCGGGGCATTCACTACACTCAGTTGATCACACCGTCCAGCCGCACTGGGCCAAGACCCGCATGCGGTAATTTTCAAAGTTCCTGAAGGCTCTACCCCATAAACGGAGGATGAGCCTCCTGCGGTCGCGCGGAAGGACGAGGCCCGGCTTAACGCCAGCCTAATTGTCTGGAAATACTTTGTGCCCCTTCTATGAGCCACGCCTGGATCTCGGGCGCTTCCGGATCGAGGCGGAAGATCGGGCCAGCGATCATCAATGCCCCTGCAAGAACATTGTCTGTTCGAAAGACCGGTACAGCCAAAGAGCAGATATGCTGCATTGAAGGGCTCAAGGTGCCTGGTATACCCGATGATATGCGCACCACCTCTTCCGGCCTCCAAGAAACGCGTCTGCCGTCGTTGAATTGTCGCAGTACCTGGGATGTCGATGTATCGTCCAGCGGCAAAGACGTTCCAGGAGGCACGCTCGCTTTCAAGTGCTGAGGTGAATCCTTGCGCAGCAGACACAGGCGGCTATCCCCTTCCTGGACGTAGAATGCGCTGCTTTCCCCGGTTTTCTCCGTCAACCAGTCCAGCACTGGCGTCACATACTCGCTGAAATCAAAATTGTCTTCATAACGACATCCCAGTTGATAGACTCGCGGCCCCAACTGATAGCGACCATCTTGGCGTCGGGTGACATAGTCGGGTTCGAGAGACAGCATATAGCGCAGAATCACGCTTTTGAAGAGGCCCGTTTCGGACTCCAGATCGCCTAGCGTGAGCGGGCCGTCACGCGTCAGAAAGGCGTTCAGGATCGATAGTGTTCGTTGAGCGGCGTTTATGGTGCGATCGACTTCGAGCGTAGAAGATTTTGTGGCCATGGTAGCGGTACTTGTTCAGGAAAGGCTCCAAATGAAGCATGGTATCAGGGGCCTGCGGCGAGGTCGTCGCTTTCCCTTTCATGCTCACCATTCAATGATGACATCTTCCGGTTTCTCGGGCGTCTGGGGCCGGTATGTGTAAGAGCGCGATGAGTGGATCTTTGCCGGGAGGGCAAGCAGGCGCCAGTACCCGCGATGAGGATCGCGTCGAAAGATACCAGAAAAGGGGATCCCCGGTGCGAAGGCCCGTAATCCCAGGGCTCCGAGCGAGTGCGAAGATTGAGAACGAGTGCCGATCCAGGCGGTAATACAGTCATTCCGCATAGGGATAACCCTTGTGTATAAAAAATCATAACGACGTTATGATTTTTTATACAAGCTCTTCAACTTGTACCCCCGCATGATTTCGCTAGGTGGGCCCGAGCCGTAATCCCGTCTTGCCGAACCTCTATTCTTTCAACCACCAAATAGGAAATTCCATGTTTTCCAGAACGAACAGTATGGGGATGCAACGGGGCGCGTCATCCCGGATCTTGAGCATGGCAGTGGCTTTCGGCCTAACCGTAATGGCTTCCTTCACCACTGCGCAAGCCAACACACTGGACAAGGTCAAACAGCGTGGAAAGCTGATTTGCGGGACGGTCACAACGACCGAACCTCTCGGTTTTCGAGATCACAAGACGGGCCAGGCGGTCGGCTTCGACGTCGATATTTGCCGTGCAATCGCCGAACATCTGGGCGTGGGTTTCGAACAGCAATCCTTGTCGCTGGAATCCCGCATCCCAGAGCTGCAGCTTGGGCGTGTCGACATCCTCTCGGCACTACTGGGCTATACCGCCGAGCGTGCCAAGCAGATCGAGTACACCCATTCACATTTCCAAGTGCCGATCCGGATATTTGTTCCTGTCGATTCAGCACTCAAAACCATGGATGACATAGATGGTCAAAAGATCGGTTCCGGGGTTAGTTCCACACCCGACTATTGGCTGCGCCGTTCGTATCCTAAAGCGGTATCAGTCACATATCGGGATGCTTCCGCAACTTTCCTGGCCTTGCAGCAAGGAAAGATCGCGGGCCAGGGAATTACGCAGACGTCCGGTGCTCGGTTTCTAAACGCTGGAAAGGGTTCGTATCGATATTTGAACGGAACGCTTGGCTGGGAGCCCAATGCTCTGGGTATCAAGAAAGGCGAAACGGCTTTTCTTGCCGAGGTCAATAAAGCCCTGGAAACAATGGAAGCCGAGGGTGAGATCGATCGTATCTGGAACCGTTGGTTCGGTCCCGATACTGCTTACAACATTCCTCGAGTCAAGCGATTGACACCCATTGATGATGTTGCAGAGGATATGGCTAAGAACTGATCTTCTTTAGGACGCGCGGAGCGGCGCTCCGACTGTATTTTGGCTAACTCCAGGAAAGGGCCGTTCCGCAGTGCCCAAAGATCAGGAATTTATGAAGGATATCGTTGTTATAGGGGCGGGCATCGTCGGCCTCGCCGCAGCCCTGCAATTACGCAGGGATGGTCATCGCGTCACTCTTCTGGATCCGAATCCTCCCGCCAGCGGTTGTTCATCAGGCAACGCGGGTTATCTGAGCCTCGCCAACATTTTTCCGCCTACTTCGACGGAAAGCCTGGGCAGGCTACCTAGAATGTTGAGTGACCCGATGGGGCCGCTAGCCATCAGGCTTGGTCATGTGCCTCGATTTTTGCCCTGGGGCGTTCGTGCTGCTATCGCGAATCGTCCGCGAAGGCTGCTGAAAACGGTGGATGCCATGGCGGCCCTGATCTTGCGCTCGATAGACAGTTACGAAGAGCTGCTGCGCGAGGCTGGTATCGGCTATATGCTGGACAGGCGCGGCGCTATGGTCGTATGCCGTACTCAGGCCATGCTGAGATCCCGGAGTTCCCGAAACTCTGAGCTTCGGGCGCATGGTATCGAAGTCGAGATCATTCCCCCACAGCAGGTGTTCGACATGGAGCCGGCGATTGCACGTGACATTGTCGGAGCCATACATTACCCAGGAGCCGCGCGTTGTGTAGACCCATATCAAATGGGAGAAAAGCTGGCGCAGTACTTGGTCGCGACGGGTGCCGAAATACTACCGTGTACTGTACGGAACCTCACTCCGTTGGCAGATGGTAGCTGGCAATTGGCAACGGATAGTGAAACACTGCGGGCCGCGCGTGTCGTCGTCAGCGCTGGCAGTTGGTCTGGCAAGCTGCTTAAGCCTCTTGGCTTCCGGGTCCCATTAGAGGCTGAGCGTGGCTATCACTTGATGCTGCCGACTCCGGGCATCACTCTCCACCGCCCGGTTTCCATGGCGGAGGCCTATTTTGTGGCTACGCCAATGCTTAATGGCCTGCGGCTGGCAGGTACGGCTGAATTTGCTGGTCTCAAGGCTCCTATGAATATGCTGCGTGCGACCATGATGCTGCAGTTGGCTTCACCCTTTCTACCTGGATTGTGCGGTGATGGGGCTGTGCCTTGGATGGGAATGCGGCCGTCATTGCCAGACGGGCTGCCAGCCGTTGGCCGAGCGGCCGGGCAACGCAACCTTTTTTATTGTTTTGGCCATAACCATAATGGCTTGATGCAGGCTGCGATCTCGGGTCGGCTTCTGGCTGACATCGTAGCTGATAGGAAACCTGTCGTTGATCCGTACCCTTATCGGCTCGAGCGCTTTTTTCTACGTGCCTCGAAGCGCAATATGAATTTCAGGGAAACACCATGACTCCAATACAACGCCTTCCCGCCAACGCTCGTATGAGTGCAGCTGTCATCGTTAATGGCATAGTCTACCTCAAGGGTGTTACTCCGAGCCCCGCTGCCGAACCGACCATAGAAAGCCAGACCGCCGATGTTCTGACGCAAATCGATCAAATACTGCAGAAGGCGGGTACTTCGCGTGAGCGTCTTGTCGCCGTCAGTATCTGGTTGAGCGATATCGGCGATATGAGCGGTTTAAATCAAGTCTACGATCAATGGGTCATCCCGGGCTGTCAGCCAGTGCGTGCTTGTGTGCAGTCGGTTCTTGCACAGCCTCATTATAAGGTTGAAATTCAGGTCAGCGCAGCTCTCTGATCCTCCAAGACGGCAAGACTCATTGAGAGAATCTCATCGATATGGAAATACACTTGCTTGAACTTCTGCAGGGCTATTACTTGCAGTTGTTCATCGCTGGCACAGCGATGACGCTGCGTTTGTTCTTCGCTTCCTTGTTCAGTGGGTTTGCGCTTGCGGTACTACTCACCGCCCTACGAGCTACAGGTATCCCTGTGCTGAGGTGGGTGATCGCCGCTTTTGTCGAATATCATCGAAATGTTCCTGCATTGGTGCAGATTTTTGTCTGGTATTTCGGGGTGTCTCAGCTTTTCCCTGCGGCTATCCGAAACTGGATGAATGCGCAGAACGGTGAGTTTTTGTTTGCCTATATTGCATTAGGGCTCAATGTGGCTGCCTATATGTCGGAAGACTTGCGTAGCGGCTTGCGCTCAATCGCGCGCACGCAGATGGAAGCCGCGCGCGCATTGGGCCTGAATTTTACTCAGGCAATGCGGGACGTCATGCTGCCCCAGGCGTTGCGCGTAGCCAGTCCACCATTGGTAAGCCAATCGCTGGGGCTGTTTAAGGCGACCAGCTTGGCCATGGCCATCGGTGTTGCCGAACTCACTTATTCCGCCCGGCTTGTCGATAGCGACACTTTCCGCACTTTCGAGGCATTTGCCATTGTGTCCGTTATTTATCTTGTTGGCTCCTGGTCCATTGCCGGTTTAGGTTACTTGTTGGAGTCCCGACTGCGTCGGGCAGGGAGCCAATGAGATGCTGGAGCTTCTGCAAACCTATACGCCGTGGCTATTGGTCGGTCAATATCCCTCAGGTCCTATCGGAGGCCTGGCGCTAACATTGTTCTTGGCTGTAACCGGGCTCGTGTGCGCCTTCCCGCTGTCCGTGTTGGTGGGTATCGCCAGAAGCAGCGAGAGTCGATGGGCGCGTGCGCCCGCATTTGTCATCGTCCATATCGTACGTGGGCTCCCGGTACTGATGCTGATTTTCTGGTGCTACTATGTGATTCCATTGCTATTTGGGCGTTCCGTTCCCGGCATTGCGACGTTGATCGCCGCTCTTATTTTTTACGAGATGGCGTTTCTAGGCGAGGTGGTGCGCGCGGGCATACAAGCTATTCCCAAGGGGCAGATCGAAGCCGCACGTTCGCTCGGGCTCAGCCGTACACGTTGCATGCTTGATATCGTGCTGCCGCAGGCGTTATTCAACATGATTCCCAGCATCCTGAGCCAGTTCATCAATCTCATAAAGAACACGTCGTTAGGCTATATCATCAGTGTCGAAGAGCTTACCTACTTTGGCCATCAGATCAACAGTACTGTATTGACCCGGCCTATGGAAGTCTTTCTCATGGTTGCTGCTTTCTATTTTGTGGTCTGTTTCTCTCTGGCGCGCCTGGTTGGCTGGACAGAACGGCATGTCAGGCGACGCCGCGGTAATCTGATCGCGCAGGGAGGTGAACAATGATCGTTTTCAACGACGTTCAAAAATGGTATGGGCCCTTACAGGTGTTGTGCGATATCAATGAAACGATCGAGCGTGGCGAAGTCGTCGTCGTGTGCGGTCCGTCGGGGTCTGGGAAATCAACTCTTATTCGTACGATTAATCGGCTCGAACCGATACAATCGGGTCGTATTCTGATTGAAGGCCGAGACATTCATGAAAAAAATGTCGATGTCAATCAGTTGCGCAGCAACATCGGTTTTGTTTTCCAGTCTTTTAACTTGTTTCCACACCTGAGCGCGCTGCGTAATGTCATGCTGGCTATGTTGCGCGTGCGTAAACTCGAACGCCGGGAAGCTGAGGAGCGCGCTATGGCGCTGCTTGCTAGGGTCGGCCTGGAAGACAAGGCACAAAGCTACCCGCCGCAATTGTCGGGCGGGCAGCAGCAGCGTGTCGCTATTGCGCGGGCGCTGGCCATGCAGCCTCCCATCATATTGTTCGACGAACCCACCAGTGCACTGGACCCGGAGATGGTGGGTGAAGTCCTGCAAGTCATGAAAGCCCTGGCAAAAGATGGGATGACCATGGTTTGTGTTACGCATGAAATGGGCTTCGCGCGGGACGTGGCGGGACGCGTACTTTTTATGGACCGAGGGCGTATTCTGGAGCGGACCACTCCGGAGGCTTTCTTTCATAAACCGCAACACCCACGGGCCCAGAAGTTCGTTGCCGACATTCGACATGCTTGAATGCCAAGGAAAATGTGGTCTCCTTTATCCACCGGGAATCCGGCTGTAATAGTAGATAGAAGCATGGAAGCCCCGCATGTCGGCTTTGGCCGCGGCTTTTATCTCGCCATCATCGACCAAATCGCCAGGATCGCACTGAGCGCGCAGATGGCGGACAAGGCTATGGGAAGGGCGGGCGCAATAGGCCGAGGCACGCGCGCCAGCCTCAAGTGCCTTGCCCTTGACCAGCACATCATGGCCATTGGAATGGCGCCCGCCGCCAGCAAATAGACGGCCCACAGGACGGCTGGCCTGCCCGTGAGCCAGACCAGCCGAAACAACAGGATAAGGCTGGCGCACCACGTCAGCAATGTGCGAAACCATGCCAGCTCGGTACGCTCTGGCTGCAGGCCTTTGTCCTTCACTTCACCACCACGTACAGTATGCAGGAAATCGCTGCCGCCACCACCATGCTGGTCAGCGGCGAGAGCATGGGGGAGCGGGGCAAAGGCGCTGACCTGCGCATGGCCTTCTGTACCTGGGACCAATGCCTATAGGCGAGAAGGGCCATCGATATGGTCATGCACATCATCAATACGCTCAAACCCTCGATCAATTTGCTGCCCCCGAAATAGTCGGCAAGCTGGTCGAAAACCAGCCCGGCGGCCAGCGTTGCCAGTGCCGTGCGGATCCACGCCAGAAATGTGCGTTCGTTGGCCAGGGTAAAACGGTAATCCGGTTCTTCGTCTTTTTCCGGTTCGATGGCTGAGGGCTGGATGTTCATGTGTCTGTCGCGAGATGGGTGGAGACGGAACGAGTCAATATCAACGATACCACCAAGCCTCTGAAGACAGGAACAGGCTGATGCAGGGCCCCTGTTCATGCTCGCGAGGCGGGTCACTGTCCCTCTGGATGTATCGGCATGCGGACACACAGAGGGTACGGGTGAGGGGGCCTCAGGTCATGAGCCAGCCGCCGGCCACATCCAGCACCTGGCCCGTCACAAAGCGGGCTTGATCAGAGGCGAAGAAAAGGCACGCGTCTGCGACTTCCTCAGGGGTGCCCAGGCGGCCCAATGCCGTTGTCCGGGTCACCGCATCGTTTATCTCCCTGGGTACGGTTGCAAGCAAGGGGGTGCTGATACGCCCTGGCGCAAGACCATTGACGGTGATGTTGAACTCGCCGAGCTCAGCGGCCCAATGTCGGGTTAGCCCGACCAGCCCGGCTTTGGTTGCGGCGTAGTGTGCCGCAACAATGTCGCAATATGCCTTACCGGCAACGGAAGACATGTTGATGACTCGGCCCCCCTTGTTCTGAATCATATGCGGTGTGGCTAAATGGGTCAGGTAAAATGCGCTGTTCAGATTGACCGAGATGACGGTTTCCCATTCTTTGGGCGGCATTTCCCAAACCCTTAAGGCCCGGCCGCCGGTTTTTGGCGAGATGCCGACGTTATTGACCAGAATATCGATTCCGCCGAGCTCGGCGGTAATGGCCTCGAAAGCCGCCTTGCATTCTTCAAATCTGGAAACGTCGGCATTGGCATACTTCACCCGGTGGCCCGCGGACTTTAGCCGTTTTTCCTGCTCGGCCCCATCCACCGCGTTCAGGTCAATAAGCCCCACGTGGGCGCCTTCAGCCAGAAACGCCTCGACGATGGCCAGGCCGATGCCGCCCAGGGCACCGCTGACTATCACGGCTTTATTTGAAAACTTCATGGCTTGATCCTTTATCAGAAAGACAGCTTGCAGAAGAGCTCCGTCGTGCGGGCCGGAGCTTTGTCCTCGTTGCGGTTCGGATGGCGCGGCGTGGAACGAAGCCGTGCATGGGTGTGTAGTCAGGCGCCAGGTTCCTGATTCGGCTGGCGCATAGCGATGACGGCATCCAATGCCAGGCAGCCTTGGCCCTCAGGCATGATCACGAAGGGATTGATGTCGACCGAGGCGATCTGTTCCTTTTTTGCATAGGCAAAACGGGACAGCGCCGCAAGGGCCTGATACAGGGCGTCCAGATCGGCCGCGGGTTGGCCTCTGGCCCCTTTGAGCAATGCGCTGCCTTTGACTTCATCGACCATGGCCTTGGCTTCCTTCACGCCGAAGGGGGCGAGACGGAAGCTTACGTCCTTCAGGATCTCCACAAAAACTCCCCCCAGGCCGAACATGATGACAGGCCCGAAAACAGGGTCCGTATTAACGCCAAGAATACATTCCACTCCCCCCGCAACCATTGGCGCGACGAGAATTCCATCTATTTGAGCCTCGGATGCATTGCGTTTCACGGCGGCCATAATATCGGCAAACCCCTGGGCGGTTTGCCTGTCGTCGGCAATGGACAATCTGACGCCGCCGATATCACTCTTATGAAGAATGTCGGGCGAGGCGATTTTCATGACAACCGGATAGCCAAGAAGTTTGGCTGCGTCGACCGCGGCTTCTGTAGTGCTGCAGACATGGGTCGGCACGACAGGAATTCCGGCTTGTCCAAGTGCGGCCAACGCTTGGGCTTCGTTCAGATTGACCTTGGGCAGCCGGATATGGCTGAATTCATCTGGAGAGGCGCTTGCCTCGGTTGCGCAAGTATGATCGTTCAATTTTGCCATGGCACCGAGAGTCTGAATGGCGGTGCTAGGGTCGGAGAACACCATGCATCCCATATCTTCGAGCTTTTTCTTGTTTTCGGAGGAAATTGCCGAGCTCAGGGCCATCAGTGTGTCAGGATACCTTGCGCGAATCTGTTCGACGAAGGTCTGCACATGTGGCGATAGGCTGGGAGAGGCTCCGACCGCCGCCAGGAAAACAACCAGACTTCCATATTGATTATGGTCAATCATCAACTCGGCGGCGTAAGGGAGCAGATCCATTTCAGAAGTCGCCTGCCCGGTAATATCGACGGGGTTGTTCACTCCGGCAAAGGGTACTCTTTGAAGGAGAGCGTCGCGGGCCTCTTGTTTGAGCGGAGATAGTGATAGACCGGCTTCTTCCGCGTCATCGGCCATCAGCGCGCCAACGCCGCCCGACATCGTCAATAGGCCGATATCCCGGTTTCTGGGTAAAGAGCGCGCGATCGAGAATGCATAGCCGAAGTTGAAGAACTCATCAATAGTCTTGGCGCGAA
>Ga0172382_10012205_pt1 | contig 11243 bp, 13 predicted proteins | sample Leawel138RmetaG_FD_122245 | JGI IMG/M metagenome (GOLD analysis project Ga0172382, IMG submission 122245) | Leachate microbial communities from a municipal landfill in Southern Ontario, Canada - Leachate well 138R metaG | ecosystem: Engineered > Solid waste > Landfill > Unclassified | place...
AATATACTTGCGTCGTTCACTAACTGTCATAGGATCCGTTTCTTCCATCGCTACCTCGGTAACATTATCATTTGACCTAACGATAGCATCTCGGTAACATTTTAGTTGAACTAATGCGAAAGCCTTGCGGAAAACGACACAAAGTGTATAATAACTGCCTATCGGGGCGTGGCGCAGTCCGGCTAGCGTGCTTGCATGGGGTGCAAGAGGTCGAAGGTTCAAATCCTTTCGCCCCGACACCAAAAACCCTGGGAAAAATCCCAGGGTTTTTTGATTCCTATGAGAAGTGGGAATTACATCGTACCGATGGGCTCATGTTCCCCCATAGCAGGGTATCAGATCATCAGCTAGTCTCGATAATCATCACTGTTGCGGTGGGAGTGAACCTCCACCGTACGCATGGGCTTTAGTCAATGCGAATTTTTTGTTCTCGACAGTCGCCCCGCTGCGCAGGGATCTCGACCTAAGTTCTCTTTAGTTCTTTCTCTTAATTTATGACAATAGAGATCGTGTTACTCAGTTATTGATTTGTGACCCAAAGGTTAATTGACTTTCATAATCAGGAGACCATGAAAGAACAAGCTCTCGTAGCGGTGGGAGTAAACCCCCACCGTACGAATGGGATGACCGTACGCATGAGCTTTAGTCCTTGCCAAATCTTTGTTCTGCGTTGTCACAACAACGAGAGGGTGTTGACTAATTAGCTCTTTAGCGGTGGGAGTAAACCCCCACCGTACGAATAGGAGCACCGTACGCATGGACTTAGTCCCTGTGAGTTACTTTTTTTTGGCTGATGTTTCCACTTTGCAACGACTTTGACCGAGTAGCTCTTTAGCGGTGGGAGTAAACCCCCACCGTGCGAATAGGAGTTCCATATGAATGGGCTTCAGTCACTGGCATTGGGGGCAGACCTGAGCAGGCTTCTGCGCGATAACGTCAACTGGGACAGTCGAGAAAATCAAGACAAATAATATAACTACTAGAGCAAGTCTGGTCTTTTTCATGGATAACCGATATGTTTGTTATGGGCGGGCAAGGCTAAAGCTTGCCGTGCGCGTAGAAGGTGGGGATGAAGATGGTGGCCTGGCCTTTTAACCAGCTCTGCATGGCTTCTTCCTTGATTTCCAAAATGCGTTCGATTGGTGCCATTCCTCCGAGATCATAAGCAATCATATCCCATTCGGACTCATAGGCATCGAGCGATGGTTGGCGCCATTCACCGGCCAGTAGGCCGAGGTGCACACCCTGGAGACCAGCCTCTCTGAACATCCAGCCCAATTTCCTGCCCATGGTCAGGTTGACGCCCTGGAAGGAGAGTGAATGATTTTGCATTACACCAATATTACGGAAAAGCTCGGGATAGTCAATCCTGGATTCGTAGTCCGGCTCTGCGGAAGCAACGACATATCCTCCCGCTTTCGTGACACGCTTCATTTCCTTAATGACTGCCTGAGGGTCTTTGAGCCACATAAGAAAGTAATGGCAGACTGTAAAGTCAAAACTACCGCTTTTAAAGGGGAGTCTGAACCCGTCTGCGCACGTTACCTGGGAATCTGGCGAATAACGTTTGGAGAACTCACAACGGTCAAGGTCGATATCCACTCCGAATGGTCTCAGCCCGTGGTAGATGTAATCAGGAAAGAGCGCACCGGTTCCCGAACCAACTTCGAGAACGGTTTGACCTGGGGTCGCGTTTAATTTATCAAAGATAAAGCGGCGTAGGTTTTTGGTCCAGCGGGCTTGCATAAGATATCGGTTGTGCCAATCAGCGGTTTTCATAGAGGCTCCTTTTGGGTTTTAGAAATATTTATAAGGTCGGTCCAATTGCTGTCGAGCAAATTTCCCAGGAGATGATCAGTCCGGTTTTGATTCGCGACTGTTCCGTCGGGGAAAACTGTGTAATAAACCGGGTAATGGTCTGTTACTTCGGGGCTGTAAAGCTCGCTTCGATGCTCTGTATTATCCAGATTAATTGGAAAGGGCAGGCCCTGTTCAATCACAAGGTCTTCAGTGGTCAACTGCTGAGTCAGGTGGGCCACCCGATCGTGAGAGTTCAAATCTGCAGCGTAGAAACTTATTGCGTTAGCGCCGGCCTGAACAAGGTCATTGACCCAGGTATAAATTTCAGACTGGCGACGAACCGGGAAACGGATACAAGTGAAAAGATCTTGATCGAAGACAAGCTGAAGCTGCTTTGGATCTTGACCGCCTTCAAGGTCAAATTCAATAATGAGGTGGTCGAGGCCGCCATCAAGTAGTGAATTTAAATAACTATGATCCTGGTATATCCGGGCTGAGGCAGTCAGAAGGCCTGAGACCATGCCGAGCTCTTCGGTGTACTGAATCAGTTCTGCCAGGTCTGCCCGCAAGGTGGGTTCACCACCAATAAAAATGACCTGAGGGATTCCAGTTTCGAAAGTCTTTCGGATCAGCGTTTTCCATTCCTCTGTCGAAAGTTCTTTATACGAACTAACAAAATCGTCTCCCCAGCGGTCCGTCAGGCAAAAATTGACCCGCAGAGGAATTGCGTTTTGTTCATCCGCCCCGACGGTATTGAAACCTGTAGCCGTGATCAGGGGAGCCTGGTCGGGATCGCTGACGATGGTCAGGATCTGCTGGTCGAAGCGCTGAATATCCGATTTGAGTGAGGTTTCGTCAACCTGGTAGCGCTGCAGGAACTCCACGGAAATTTCATCTTTAGTTTTCCCTTGCATTTTCAACCAGGCAAAATAAGTCCCGGTCTCATTCAGGCGCAAGATGGAGGCTGCATTGACAATTAATATTCCGGTATTATCAGGAAGCACGCGCAAATGCAGTCGATAAGGGATCAGAGCGTCATCGGGGGTGTGATAGGAGTAAAAGCCAGTCGGTGTGGGCTGGAATTGGTTGATGTCTGCGCGTTGATTTTGAGGCATGGCTATCTCCTGCTGATAATTAAATCGCGATAAATTGGTTCCGGTACCTGATGATCTCTGGCGAGCGGACAGCCGCCGCCGCATTCCTGCAAGAAATCACAATATTTACACTCGTCCGGTATGTCTTCCCGATTCCGCAAGCTGAGGCAAAGTGGGTGGTTCCAGATATGGCTCCACTGGTCAGTCAAAATATTTCCGACAGCCTGGTAATAAGATTGGCAGGGAATCACGTTGCCGTCAGGTTCCACGCACATGTTGTAATATGCTGCCGTGCAGCCTTTGATTCCCAGATCAAGCATAAGCGGATCGAAATGGCAGTACTGCGTGGGAGTGTACCAGATGAGCCGCTGCTGGTTGCGGTTGGTCATATTGATTGCAAGGGACAATAAGTCCGGAAGTTCGGCTTCTTTCAATCCCGTTGAGACGGTTTTACCTTTGCCGGAATAGATCAGGGCGTTCAGGCCTACGGTAGGCACGCCTTCGTCAGCCAGGAACTGCAAGGTTTCTTCGACCTGGCTGGCGTTGTTGTCCAGCAGGGTTGTGTTTGTCATCATATAAAGATTGCTATTGACAACGTTGCGCAGGCCGGCAAGCGTTCTCTGCAAGGCGCCAGGTCTGCGAACCATGTCGTCATGAGTTTTCGGATCGTGCGATTCGACTGTGATTTGGACGTGGTCGAGCCCAGCTTTAATCAGGCTGTCCAGAAAAGCCTGATCGCCCAGACGTGTGCCATTGGTATTGATGCCGGTGACCATCCCTTTTTGGTCAGCGTACGCAACCAACTCGGGCAGGTCATCCCTTAAGGTGGGTTCGCCACCAGTGAATACCACATGGGGAATGCCAATCTCCCATAGTTTATCAATAACTAACTTCCAATCCTGGGTTGAAAGCTCAGGATAGTTACGGGCTCGGGCGTTGTAGCAGTGGGCGCAGTCGTTATTACAACGATAAGTTATTGCCAGGTCCATACGGTAGGGCGCGCTCAATTTCGCCGAAAAAGGCATATTGGTCGACAATCCGAGATCACAGATCGGACAAGCCTTGCTGTTTTCATCGGTTAAGGCTTCGATTTTTGAGATGGTGGCGGCATAATCTGCCTGCAGGGCTGCTTCATCGGCGTCAAATTTTTCCGACAGTATTTCAACTGCCTCCGACCTTTCGATTTTGTTTAAATACAGGTAGGTCATAAGCAGAGCGCTCTGGTTAAGGTGAATGATTTTTGAGGCATTTACCACCAGCAAGCCGGAATAGTCCTCGTCGACGCGAAGATGCAGCCTGGATTTCTGACTTTCATCAGCGATATCAAATTTATAAATTCCAGGTTCTGGCAAAACGAGAAGGGTGTTTTTCATCAGTGTACGTCCTGTTTAACGACCCCCGCCAGCACAGGCGCAGGCACAACCGGCGCAGGCACAGGCGCATGCGCACGAACTGCCTCCACCACCGCCTCGAAAACCGCCTGAGCCACTGCTGGGTCGGCTGACGGGGATCGGGTTAGTGCGGTTGGTAACACCGCCGGTGAAACCGGTCAGATCTCCAACTATTCCTGCGGAGACTGCGGCGCTTCCGTTGATGATCGAAGCAGCAAAATCGGAGCCCGGAATATTGGGCATGGAAATGGAAGGCTTCGAAGAGCCGCCCCCACTGGGCCTGGGCATGGGGCTGGCGAGACCAGGTGAACTGGTGGCAGGCGAGGCGGCAAAGCCAGGATTGTAAAGGGGCCACCACATTGGCATGATCACAGGTGTGTTGACGAAGGTCTGTTGTGTGCGATTGTTGAACTGGTCGTCAAGCATTGTCCATTCAAGCGTGTGATCGAATTGAGCGCTCTTAATCTCCGGTGTTTCAGCACGCTCCACAGCCAGCCAGGCGCGTCTGATGATATCGTTATAGTAGGCTTTGGTTTCAACCGGGCTGAAACCCTTCATTTTGTCCTGGACCACATCAACCAATTGGATCAACGTTGCCTGGAGCGCCCGGCGCTGCTTGTCTTTCCCTTTTTCGGAAAAGGCTTTGATAAAGTTGATTTCATACTCATGTAACCCCTCTGGCAATGGCTCGTTGGACTTGATGTTAAGAGGGTCTTTTTCGATGACCGTAATAGCTTCTTTTTTCAGTAATCCAAAGAGGGTCATGGTTAGGATTTTATCGAGCGGCTCTTCGAGCAGGATGCCGGCCTCAACCGCGGTGAAACCTCTGCGGATTCCTTTGCCATCTACCGCCAATTTTGGCGGGAAGTACTGCAGTTTGCGGGTTGACTTTTGCTTCTTGTCAGTTCTTCTTGCAACAATGCCAATACCGACAAAGAGTAAGACCCCTAAGAGGCATGGTAAACTTCGCAGTAATGTAGTAAAAAAGCTTCCTATTCCACTTCCTGACCCTCCAGGTTCCTGGAAATCACCGGGGTCGGTTATAACACCTGACGGCACTGCGGAAGCAGGGAAGGCGGTCCCAAATTCGTATTCTGTATGCACATTGGCATTATCGCTGTACCAGGAGTAATAGACGCGACCGTCCTTAGTCAGGGCAGCCTCGTCGATATCCTCTCCAGGCCAGTTGTCCGGAATGTAGTAAACCCCATCTTCAGTGCCAACAGCAGGGGGGAGAATAATGGTCATACGGTATTGGGTGTCGCGCGATCGGTCAAATTCCGACCCAAAGTAGTTGGGCGTGAACTGGAAATTGACATAATTCTCGCGGTCGCTTTGGTCATACGGGAAGAGCACTCCCTCGATCCCGTGGACCCAGGCAGTAACAACACCCTGTGCGCCAGGCGGGATTGCCAGCCCCTTAAGCGCTAATTCAGCGCCGTTGACGTAAGCAGATTTGTTGACCTCGGGCATAGGTTGACCGTCGATGGTGGCTTCGATATTCCCTAGATTGTAATCTGCCGGCGGTAAAGCAAGATCGATAAAATCGAGTGGGCTGGCGGATGGGTCATTCTGGAAGACCATGTAATAATACAAAGTCAGACTGCCGTCCTCTTCCAGATAGGCTTCAACCTCATAAGTTGGCAGGGTAAAACGGTAGGTTTGAGCCTGAGTTGGCACGGCTGGCAAGGCTGCCAGCAAAACCAATAGTAGCCCGACCGCAATAAGAAGAACGCGTTTGTCAATTCTGGTCGTTACCATTTGGGCTCCTCAGTCAACTGATATGTGGTCCCACAGTTAGGGCATTGAACTACAGGCGCTCCATTGACAATGCTGATGTCTTCAGGGCTGAGAGGTGCGCCGCATGAAAGACACTTGATTGTGTCCATTTGCATGTTTCCTGGAAGGTCAAGATTGATGTTGTAAGTCGCTTCAGCAGCAGCTTTCGCTTTGCTTGCCAGGCGGACTCCGGCAAAGATCAAGGCGAAACCAATCAGCAATCCGATAATCCCGACAATAAGCCAGGATGGGCTGCCGTTCGGGCTGAACGAACCCAATATGAATAAGAACGACAGGATGATCGCAATCGCTGCCAAAATGTAAGAAATAATACTGCCTGTTTTCATGTTTTTCTCCTTATAGAGGTTCCGTAAATAAGAATAAGCCAAAAAAATAGGGAAAACCTACTATAATATAGCCCTATAAATGATAACATTATCCTCAATTTTGACGGATCTGCTATTATCCTAATTATAACTGAGGTAAACATGAAATGTAACGACGTCCCCGATATTGTTATTGCACGTCTGCCGGTCTATATCCAAACACTCAATCAGCTGTTACGAGAAGGGAAGAGTGTAATATCTTCTACTGAACTTGGAGATCGACTCAGTATGACGCCCTCCCAGATCCGACGGGATCTCTCTTATTTCGGCGGGTTTGGGAAAAAAGGCACTGGTTATGACATTATCTGGCTGATGGAATCGCTGCGCGATATTTTAAATTTAAATCAGATTTGGCGCATGCTCCTGGTTGGGGTGGGGCATGTCGGTCAGGCCTTGCTTAATTATGACGGTTTAAGCAGGAAGGGTTTCGAAATCACTGCCGCGTTTGACGAGTCTCCAAAAATAATTGGTAAGAGGTTCGGTGGTCTTGAAGTGAAAAGCATGGCTCATCTGGAAGACGAAATACAACTCAACCAGGTTAAGATTGCCGCAATCACAGTGCCGGCCGAAAGCGCGCAGGCAGTGTGCGATCGATTGATCAATTGTGGCATTCAGGCGATCCTGAACTATGCACCGGTTTCGCTTGAGGTTCCACCCGGTGTCCAGGTCTCTAAGATAGATCCGGTTTTGAAATTGCAGAAAATGACCTATTATTTGGATTAGCAGGACAATTGGCGTGGACTGCTTGCCAGACCCTTGCTGAGAGGTGAGATATTTCCACTTGAAAGCCACACGTTTTCCGACGAGATTAGTCTATCAGCGTGATTGGCTTCTTTGGATAACATCCAAAATTGGGAATGCCCTTGCCAGCCCTTCCACCGTGCAGGTAACCGGGTTTTCAACCACGTACGCAGGGATACCGAGCGCGATGGTCAGGTATTTATCCAGCCCTTTCATCAGAGAAGTTCCACCACACAAAGCCACGCCACGATCAATGATGTCTGAAATCAATTCTGGGGGTGTTTTTTCGAGAACATGTCGAATTGTGCCAACGATTTCTTCAAGGGGGGGCTGCATGGCTTCAACAATCTCGTTGGTGCTGAGAGAGGCGGGCTTTGGCAGGCCTGTCACCTGGTCCTGACCCTGAATCTCCATTGTTTTTTCTTCTTCGGTGGGGATGGCTGCGCCGATGTTTAGTTTCAGCTGCTCGGCTGTGGTCTGCCCGATGATCAAACCATACTTTTTTCGAACATAATTAATGATGGCATCGTCAATTCTCAACCCTGCCGTACGACTGGTTTCGGCGCTGACGATACCAGACATGGAAACAACCGCTGCCTGGGTTGTGCCCGCGCCAAGCGTGATAATCATATTGCCTGTGGGAGTGTTAATCGGCAGGTCGATACCGATGGCGGCTGCCAGCGGCTGATGAACCAGGTTAACCTCACGGGCGCCGGCGCCAAGCCCGGCTTCCTGAACGGCTCTCTTCTCGACGCTGGTAACACCGTAGGGGGTTGAGATGATCAACTGGGGACGAAAGAAAAAGGTCGGTCCGGTTACTTTCCTGATCAGTTCACGCAAGAATATTTCTGTCAACTCATATTCGGCAATGACACCGTTACGGAGCGGTCGCACAACTTCAATCGATTCAGGGACGCGACCCAGCATGCCCAGCGCCGTCGTTCCGTACTCGACAAGTTTCATCTCGTCGACCACAATCGCGACTACGGTAGGTTCCTGGATCAGAATCTGATTTCCCTCCGCGATTTGCGTATTGAACGTACCAAGGTCGATGCCTAATTCTCGTGAGAGTCCCATAGTTATCCTGTCATTGCTTGAGTTAACGAGTCAATTTTACCATCATAAGAACTGCTATTGAGCTTTAGGGGGTTGAGAAAAACTTCAATGCGTAGCGCAATCGCTCTTCCACATCCTGGCTAAAATCTTTGGGAATACTCTGGACCGCAGTCTGGGCTTCAATCACGCTAAAACCGAGCGCAATCAGGGACTCGATGACTTCGTCGTCGCTGCCGGAAACCATGCTTACCGGGTAGTCACCGATATCTGGGAATTTACCCTGCAGGTGAATGACAATCTTTTGAGCGGTCTTCTTGCCCACGCCAGGAACGCGCATAAAATACTCGGGTTTCTCGGCCAGAACAGCGTTGCGGATAATATCCAGCGAAAGATTGGAGAGGATCGCGATCGCCAACTTGGGTCCGATTCCGCCTACGCCCAAAAACAGGTTGAATATGGTCCTCTCTTCCTGAGTGGTGAAACCGTAGAGAGCCAGTGTGTCCTGACGGAAGATCATCTGGATCAGGAGCCGGAGCGGATCCCCGGCCTTTTGCTCGGAAAGCAATTTCTTATCGACAAATACTTGGAAACCGACCCCCTGCACATCTATGGTGAGAGAATCGGAAGAAACATAACCGACGATTCCGTTGAGAGAATTGATCATTGCCTGGCCCTTTTCCTGTGATAGTTGTAGATCTGATAAAGCATTACGCCTGTGGCGACCGAAAGATTCAGTGAGTCACAGTCGCCTTCCATCGGGATGCTGACCATCCGTTGGCAGAGCGATTGATATGGCGCGGACAGGCCTTCGCGCTCGCTGCCCATAAGAAGCAGAATCGGGTCGGGGTAATTGCTGTCAAAATAGTCTTGTGAGGCTTTATCTGAGGTGCCGACCACGCTGATGGCTGGATTGCGCTTTGTAAAGCTTTGCAGTGCTGTCAGATCGCCCTTCAGGACCGGAACAGTGAAGATAGCGCCCATCGAGGCTTTGATCGCCACAGGGTCGTAGGGATCGGTGGAGTTGTCCAGCAATATCAGGCCCAACGCGCCGACAGCATCGCATGTGCGTAGGATTGTGCCAAGATTTCCAGGGTTTTGAATGGCTTCCAGAGCCACCCAGATGCCGTTTTCAGTCCCAGAGATACCGTCCAAAACGGCCCATTTTTGGCGGACCACGGCGGCAATGCCCTGGGGTTTGTCTTTGCGAGCCAAACTATCAAAAACAGCTTTACTCACTTCGACGGTCTCGACCGATGGGTCTTGCCTGACCTTGTCTACCAGCTGTCTTCCATAATCACTGATCAGTAGTTCAGCGCAATAAACTAATTCCAGAATCTGCGCATCTGAGTCCACCGCCTGACCGACCACCCGCAGCCCTTCAGCGAGAAAAGTGTCCGTGGTAGAACGCGCCTTGGAATCGGCCAGTTTTCTAATCGCCTTGATGCGCGGGTTGCTGGTACTGGTGATCACTGCTCTCCGATCAGGCGCTGCATCTGAAGATAACCCACATGGCATATGGCTACGGCAAGGGCATCGGCGGCATCATCTGGCTTTGGGATATCATCAAGGTGCAGAGTCAATTTAATCATTTCCTGGACTTGCCTTTTGTCGGCATTTCCATAAGAAGTTACGGCCTGCTTGACCACATTAGGTGAATATTCGGCGATTGGAAGAAGATGTTGAGCGAGGCAGAGCGTGATCACGCCTCTGGCTTCGCTGACTGCCATAGCAGTTTTGTGATTTTTTTGGAAGAATAGCTTTTCAACCGCAGAATGCTCCGGTTGGTAGTGCTCAATTAGAGCGGCAAGCTCCCTGTACAAAAAAATCAAACGGCTGGAGGTATTGTCTTCAGCCGTTGCATCGATTACGCCGTGTGCAATCATCACAGGCTCGTTGTGATCATTTAGCGTGACCAGGCCATAACCGGTAATTGCGATTCCCGGGTCAATCCCCAAGACAATCATTATAAATCAAGCGCTTCAACGTGTTCTTCGTCGAACTTTAAGTTTGAGTAAACATTCTGAACGTCGTCGTTGTCTTCAAGTGTGTTAATTACCTTGAGAACGGAAACGGTCTCGTCAAAGTCCAGTGCGACTTCCTGGTTCGGGATCATTCGCAAACCTGCATCTTCAATTTGGAATTTTGCGGCTATGAGATGATCGTGGATGTCCTTGAAGGTGTCCGCTGCGCCTATGATTTCGATGAAGCCTTCTTCTTCGATAACGTCGTCAGCGCCGGCTTCCAGAGCAGCTTCAAAAGCTCTGTCAAAGTTTTTACCATCGGATTTTACCGTATAGACGGCTTTACGATCGAACTGCCACAATACCGACCCCTTGCTTGCCAGATCCCCCCCACCTTTCGTGAGAATATGACGCAGATCGGCAACAGTCCGGTTACGATTTTCAGTGACACACTCGATTATAGCGGCTGTCCCTCGTCCGAGATAACCCTCATAAGTGATCTCTTCCAGATCAGCAGCATCTTTATCGTCTCCAGTACCGCGTTTAATGGCACGGTCGATACTATCTTTAGGCATGTTGCTGGCTTTGGCACGATCGATAGCCAATTCAAGGCCGACGTTCATAGAGGGGTCGCCGCCACCCTGACGGGCAGCCAAGGCGATTTCACGTGCCAAACGCGTGAATACCGCGCCTTTCTTTGCGTCTGCAGCGCCTTTTTTGCGTTTGATCGTGGACCAATGTGAATGTCCGGACATACTTTATCTCCTTATTTACGGGTGTCTGTATAACTCAAGCATTATACCATTGTAGCAAAGCCCAGGCGGATTAAAAGACTGGGAAGCAAGAAGTAGAAATACAATGTAATTTACTGTTGTATTAGAATACAAAGATGTTGTCAGTTCCCTATTGTGATAGGCAATTCTCGTAGAACCGCTGGCAGATATCGCAAAAAGTAAAATTTAAGGACGAAGTCTAGTTCAACCGTTGCACCTTCAGCAACAGCAATGTCTTCAGCGGTGTCATCTTTGTAACCAA
>Ga0172382_10012209_pt1 | contig 11241 bp, 9 predicted proteins | sample Leawel138RmetaG_FD_122245 | JGI IMG/M metagenome (GOLD analysis project Ga0172382, IMG submission 122245) | Leachate microbial communities from a municipal landfill in Southern Ontario, Canada - Leachate well 138R metaG | ecosystem: Engineered > Solid waste > Landfill > Unclassified | place...
CAGCTGGAGGCAGGGGACAACCCAATCGCAATATTCGAGGCATGCCAGGAAGGCATGACCTTGGTTGGTGAGAAGTTCCAGAATGACGAATACTTCATCTCCGACCTTGTGATGTCTGGTGTGCTCTTTAAGGAGGCCAGCGAGCTCATCGCCCCTTACCTGGAAAGTGATGCGGACATGGCCATTGGAAAAGTCATCCTTGGGACGGTCAGGGGCGATATACACGAAATTGGTAAAGACCTCGTTGCTGTGATGCTCAAATCGGGAGGTTTTAATGTAATTGACCTGGGCGTTGACGTTCCAAAAGATCAATTCATCAGCACACTGAAGGAGAACCCGGACTGTAGAATTCTTGCGCTTTCTTGTCTTTTGACAACGTGCTTCGTTTCCATAAAGGAGACCGTGGAGGCCGTCAGGACCGAGGGACTGAGCGATGTCAGAATCATGATTGGCGGAGGTCCTGTTGACGAAAGCGTCGTGGAATTTTCAGGCGCGGATACATTTGGGAAGGACGCACAGGAAGCAGTTTTGATAGCAAAGGGGTGGACATAGGGAAGAAGATCTGCGCAGTGACTTCCCTTTTCCAGCTACTGAAACTGCCTATCACCGAGGCATACCATAGAAATCTCAAATCACACAAGAGGATGCTTGCCGGCTTCTAGTGGAAATTGTTGGTACTTCATTAATCCATCTGTCTTAAGGACTGCAGCCTGGAAGCAAATTTGTAGAGAGCTTTTGGTTTCAATTTCTATTAGTGATTAGTGGTATTTCTTCAGGAAGTCAAGAAATAATTCTTTGAAGCTTATATTTCTGGAAAACTCATGGAATCGACGAATTTCTTTGAAAATAATCTACTATACGAGAGCTCAACTACTTCGCTCTGATCCGCGATTCTGACTGACTCCGCTTCTTTGCCTCTGTTCTGCAAAATAATGGACGCGCCAGCTCCAGCACCATTACCTGATGATCTGAACTTATCAGCAATTTCGATGGGTATCATGCCAATTCCAGCAGCGGATCCGGGATCAAGAAAAGAACCAAAACCCCCGCACAATATCAGCCCCTGTATATCCTCCACCGAGAATCCACACATTTCCAACAGAGTATCGACGCCAGCCCTGATTGCGGCCTTTGCCAGCTGAAGTTGTCGAATATCTTTTTGTGTCAGGCAGATACCGCTGTCACCTATTTCAAAAGCTCCGCGACCTCTTCCAATATTCCCTCTCTTGCTAATTATCCCCAGTTCAACGGCAACGCTTACAGCATCCACCAGTCCCGATCCACACACGCCAACGGCATCCAAATTATCAATGGTATCGTAATACATGCGACCATCTTCAGCCCAAACTTTCGAGATAGCCCCAGGCCTGGCTGAAACACCGCTCGATATTGCCCCGCCCTCAAAGGCGGGACCCGCTGCAGTGGAGCAGCAGAGCAAAGTGCCATTGGTCTTAAGCACCATCTCTCCATTAGTGCCAATATCCACCAGAAGTGTGCCGTCAGGGAGGTCTGGTAAACCGGTGGACAACATACTGCAAGTTACATCAGCTCCCAAGTAAGCACTTATACAACGGGGCAGGTATATCTCCATCTCAGGGAATTCATCGATACGCCAGTCCGCATGCTTTCCGAAATTGGAAACCATGCGAAATGGTGCTTCAGCAAGCGGGTGTGGATCCAGTCCATCTAAGAGATGAAGCATCACCGTATTCCCTGTAATCACGGCCTTGTCCACTTTTTCAGGAGAAATATTTGCCACCCCGCAAAGATGAAGAAATGATGCTGACAATTGCTGACGAATTGTTTGACACAAGGGAGCAACGCCATTTCGGTTGGCGTACTCTATTCGAGAAAGCACATCTGCCCCGTAACGTTTTTGCTGGTTCAGTTCACCATTACAAGCAAGGGGCCAAAGACTGTCTTTTGCAAATAGGTAGTATGCAATCGTAGTTGTTCCTATATCGACAGCAAAACCGTAATCACCTGCATAATTTGGATTGAGGGTCTCCTGCAGGGTGGAAAACTGTAGCATGATTTTGTCATCACCTTTATTTTCTGGCAGTACTATTTCTACATCTCCCTCCACCTTTGCAAAACAGGCAAGTCTCATGTTGTCCGGAGCCTTATCGCCCAACATTCGTCGCTCAACCTCACAAACAGGGCTAAGCTTACCCTGTACCAGAACTTTGCACTTGCCACAGCGCCGCATGCCGCTACAGGGGAAAGAAAAATCCAAACCTATTTTTTGCATCGTTTCAAAGATTGTCATGCCGGGGTTGACATCAGCACTTTCTTTTTGCGATCCAATTAAATATTCAAATTTCACCATACGCTCTTGGACCTGACGGTATCCTTCCTCTGAACAGTAGAATTTTTAACTCATACTGACAATCATTTGCACGAAACCATTGATACCAAGCCATTATAGTCATCTTTGCTACCCGCGGCAAGCCATCGAGCCGCCTCGCAAATAATGAGATAAATGGCAAAGATAACAAGCAGTGACCCACCGCGTGATTGTAAAGGTCGCGTATTTGTCCGTAGTCTTTGCTGTAGATGCAACAGCAAAGATTTCCGCATACAGCAGGTGGTCACCATATAGAGTATAGTTTTTGTTGTCAAGCCCGTGTTTATAGGTAGCACAACAAATCTTCCGAAACGAAATAAGATTTCAATACCAGAAAGTTCTCAACATAGGGACTTTTTCTATTTACGGAAACTTGACAAGAACGTATAAAAATGTCGTCTCTCTTGTACGAATGTATCAAATTTTTTATATGAAGAGAAGGGTGAATGGATGTAATATAAATAGAGATAAAGGGGGACTAATCTGCAGATCCAGGAAAGGATTTACGATCACGCGATAGGGAATGCCGTTCAGCGCAGTCGTCGTGTAGTGAGTATGTTCACGAACTTTAAGAAGAAGGGATAGAAGATCCGTTCGAGAAAACCAGCACCCGCTGACGCTGTCCGGCGGTTACGATCTCCACAGCGGCCGGGGTAGCCAAAGCACCTCTAACGAGGTAAGGTTACTTGTCACTTCTCATGCTTGGTTGGCAAACCATTCCAGAGCAGGAAGGCCACCGGACAATACCTGGAGTGAGAGCTTCTTCGCCAAAATGGAAAGGAAATCGCAGGAACAGCTGTATCAATCACTGGTTGCTTAATTTGTTGTCCGGTATAGAGTTGAACTCCCATGCTGCCCTATCCACATAAACCAGTCGAATGGAGTCGCAGTCATTTGATTTTTTTCAAGAATGAGTGCTAGACTTGCCCTGTTTGTAAATAGAACAGTTTGGCGGACCGAATATACATCATGTCACGCTGAGAGAAGAAGGAGCATAACTTATGTTTAGTGTCAATCAAAAAGCAGTTCAAATCGTCAGGGAAAAAATCATCCCGAACGCCGAAATGCTGCAATGTGAAGTTCATCAACTGAAAAACGGCGCGACCGTCATTGATATGGGCCTTTTTGCACGGGGGGGATACATGGCCGGCAAGTTGTTTGTTGAGGCAACCATCGGGGACATGGGACATGTCGATTTTGGGCGCTTCACGCTCGGTGAGATTGACCTTCCCTCCATTGATGTCTATATTGATCTCCCTCAGACAGCAACCCTTTCGTCGCAGTTTTCGGGTTGGGACCTCAGCACAGGTTATGAAAAAGGAACGCTGATGCCGATCGGCTCAGGCCCGGCGCGCGCTATCTATAAAAATGATCTGGGCTCAATTGACTGGACCTATCAGGATATTCATCACGAAACCGTCTTTGCGGCACAAACTACCGATATGCCAAACGAGGCAATGGCTGAGGATGTCGCAAAAAAATGCGGCTTGAAGCCCGAAAACGTTTACATTCTGGCGGCAACTACGGGCAGTCTGGCTGGTTCGATACAGGTCTGCTCGCGCTCAGTGGAAGCCTCCATGTTCTGCATGCTGCAAAAAGGGTTTCCCCTCGAAGCAGTAATCAGTGGAATGGGAATATGTCCCATCGCGCCGCCAACCAGGGATGAACTCAGTGCAATGGATAGAGTTAACACCGCCTTGATGTACGGTTGCACCGTCCGCTATCTGGTCGACTGCGAGGATAATGAAATAGAAGCTTTTTTGAAGGTGGCTCCTTTTAATATCTCACCAAGATTTGGCGAACATTTTATCGATCTCTTTGAAGAAGGCGATCGAAATTTTGTTGAGGTCGATGCCAGCATCCATACCGTGGCCTATTACGAAATAACCAACTTCAAAACGGGTAAGACGTTTAGGGCGGGAGAACTCCGTGAGGACATGCTGGCAAGATCCTTCTTCTAGTCAACCGTTTGTACCAGCTTTCCGGAAAAGATAGAAAACGGATTTCATTTATTGAATGGCCATCATGACGGATACATTGCGATCAGGAAGATAAGAAAGAGTAGCTGAAGGCGGGCCGGAAGATGAAAACAGAAGGAATATTTGATGTAGCAATAATTGGAGGCGGAGTTTGCGGATCTGCCATTGCCTACAATCTGGCAAAAGCGGGAGTCAAGGTCGCATTGTTGGAAAAAGGGGGGATTTGTTCAGGAACTACCGGAACAAATCCCGGTTTCTGTGTGCTCACCTATCGGGAAGATCCGGTGGTCATGGAAATGGCTCTGCGGCAGCGGCTGGAATGGACTGCACTGGCAGAAGATCTGAAAGTCGACCTGGAATATGTTGAAACTGGGGGGCTGATACCGATCAGCAATCACCGCGAACTGGATGTGCTTGATCATGTGGCCGATAACTGCCGCCAATGGGGGCTGCAGGAAATTGCGCTTGTGACACCTGAACGGGCTGTTCAACAGGAGAGAGCCCTCGATCCCTCCCAAATCATCGGGGCGCTCTATTGCCCTTGGGAAGGAAAAATCAATCCCTTCAACCTGACAATTGGTATGGCAAACAAGGCCCGGCAACTTGGAGCAGAAATTTTTATCGAAGATGAAGTCATCGCAATGGAAGTGAACGGCGATGAGGTGAAAGCCTTGGAAACCTTACAAAGGAAAATCAAGGCCGATTTATTCGTTTGCGCCGCAGGAGCGTGGAGTGCTGATGTCGCGGTTCAGGCAGGCGTGGATCTTCCGGTTTTATACGAGCGTGGCGAAGCCATGGTTAGCATCCCACTCCCTCCCCTTATTCGCGGAATGATCACTGACGGACAACTTTTCGCCGTTGATGAGAATCCCCCTGACAGGGTTATCGGGGCATGTTTGGGGCAAACCGCCACCGGTAACATTGTTATTGCCCAAGCGACGACCGACGTTGACAACTACGATTGCTCATCGACGCTGGAAGGTCCCAGAGAAGTCGCTCAACGTGTACTGAAACTTTTCCCCAAGCTTGATGACTTGGAAATTCTGAGAATGTGGGGAGGGATCATTGCCTACACGCCGGATCGTGCCCCTTTGTTCGGATTTCCAGAAAACCGGAAAAATTTGCTTGCAGTGGTCGGGTTCCACAGTGCGATCGGAATTGCCCCCATTCTCGGCAAGATGGTTTCCGATGTCTTCTCCAAAGGCTCAAGCGCCTATGATGTATCCGCTTATTCACCTCTTCGCTTCAGGTCCGCGGAAATACGATGACAGAACACGCTCGGAAGAATTATCATTGAAATCCGAACGTTGCAGATAAGGATAAACCGATCGTCCTGACTGGACTTGAAAGGTAAGGGAGCAATATTATGGAAAACCTTTATGTGAAGGAACATCCGATCTTAGCTTGGGATTTTGATGAGCAACTGACCATCTATTTTGAGGACAGACCCCTGGTGGGGTGGAAAGGTCAGACGATAGGCGCGATTTTGCTGGCCCACGGGATCCGTTACTACCGTGAAACACAACGGCTTCACGAACCCCGCGGCATTTTTTGTGGAATCGGCCAGTGTTCAGACTGCTATATGATCGTCGATGGTCAACCGAATGTGAAAGTCTGCACAAAGCTTGCCCATGACAACATGCATGTGCAGCGTCAGATTGGGACCGCTCAGGCAATTCTGGGACCTGACAAATCGGCCTCCGGAGAGGATGAAACAGAATGAAAACATACGATGCCGTTGTAATCGGAGCTGGACCGGCGGGACTTGGGGCAGCCGTTGAAATTGCCAAAGCTGGCGGCACGACCCTCCTGATTGATGAAAATGAACGCCCCGGGGGTCAGCTTTTTAAGCAAATCCACAAATTCTTTGGCTCAAAAGAACACTACGCGGGAACCCGCGGTTATGAAATAGGACAAATGCTCTTGCGCGAAGCGGAGGAGGCACGTGTCGACATTCGCCTCAACACACGGGTGTGGGGCATTTTCCCTGATCGTACGGTAGTCGCGACCGACGATAATAGAAGCTTTTCCTGTCGTGGCAGAACAATTATTCTGGCAACCGGCGCCAGTGAAAATGCGCTGTCTTTCCCCGGTTCCACTCTTCCGGGAGTCATGACAGCCGGAGCAGCTCAAACAGTAGCCAACCTCTACCATGTACTGCCGGGGAAGAGAATCCTCATGGTGGGCAGTGGCAACGTTGGTGTTATTGTTGCTTATCAGCTGCTGCAGGCTGGTGCCCGCATTGAAGCAGTAATTGACGTGACTGACCAGGTAACCGGTTACGAAGTACATGCGCGAAAGATCAAACGCGCGGGCGTCCCGGTTCTGCTCCGTACAACCATTAAAGAAGCTTGGGGTGACAAGGAAGTGGAAGGCGCGATTTTACATCGGGTCGATGATCACTTCAAGCCCATTCCCGGTACGGAATGGCGAATCCAGGCGGACACCATCTGCCTTGCTGTCGGTCTGACCCCCCGGCTCGAACTCGCAGCAATTTCCGGCTGTGCGTCAGCTTACAATCCTGTTTTAGGTGGTATGCTGCCACTTCACACAACCACCATGCAGACTCTCCAGGAAGGGATCTTCGTCGCTGGCGATCTGGCTGGTATTGAAGAAGCAAGCACAGCCCTTGATGAAGGAAGGGTGGCCGGCCTTCAGGCCGCACTGGATTTGGGGCTTGGGGAAACCGACACTTTGGAAGACTTACTAAGGCAGGGTCAAGAACGTCTAACCTCGCTTCGACAAGGTCCTTTTGGAGAACATAGGCAGCGTGCGAAGGAATGCATCTGGCAGCTGGCCAGTGAACGTAACCACCGCCCGGCGTCCACAATCATCAATGACGGTGGAAAGGAGAGGAAGGCATGAGTAAGTCAGTCATTATCTGCCGCTGTGAAGATGTAACCGAAGAGGAGGTCATCCGGGCAATCGAGCAGGGTGCACGGAGTCTTGAGGACGTTAAGAAAATTACGCGTGCCGGTATGGGATACTGCCAGGGAAAAACATGCAGGCGCCAAATAGCGCGATTGCTGGCAGAAAAGACCGGTTGCCCAATTGAACAGTTTTTGCCAGGAAGTTTTCGTATGCCGGCAGGACCGATCAGACTCGAGTTGCTCGCGGGGACAGAGGAAATGGAAGAATAAGCCTTCAGCTTCACCCACCTCGCTAAAGGAATAAATACGGAGAAAGAATATGCGTAAAGTTTTAATTGATTGCAGGCAGGAAATTCCTTGCGATCCTTGTCGTTTTTCCTGCCGCTACGGTGCCATAACCCTTGATTCGCTGACAGCGATCCCTCAGGTCGACGAATCTTTGTGCATCGGCTGTTCGCTCTGCGTTGCCGCTTGCCCCGGACAGGCGTGTTTTGTGGTCGATGACGAATACAACGATACAATGGCAAGCGTCGACCTGCCCTATGAATACCTGCCCTATCCCGCTGTCGGTGAAAACTGGCTGGCGGTCAATAATGACGGGGAGGTCCTGTGCACAGGGGAGATCCTACGCGCAATTCATCCGCCGTCATTTCATAACACCGCGGTAATCACGGTGGCTGTTCCCAAGCAATATGCCTATACGGTTCGTGGCCTGCGACACCTTAAATAGCCATAGCACGGTCCCGTGTGCGATGACCCTGGCCCGGTATTTCCTGGTCTAAGATCGCATTAGTGGTCAACACTCATGGGAAAAGAAGAGGCGGCGCTCTTCATCATAATCTTTTTCGTCGAGAAATCCGGCGATCTGGGCTTCCGTCAATTGCGGCGCCGCATCGCGGCCGGCCTGCAAAAGCCTTGCAATAACGGCAACTCTACGGGCCATGACCGCTACCGTACGCATCCCAAGCCTGTCTTCCCTGGCGCCTTCTTCCTTGCGGTCCTTGGACCAAATACCACCACCGCTGTAAGCGAAAATGCTACCGCCTGCCAAACACATGCCATGACTCATCAACGCGCGGTTCATGATGCCGAGCGTTTCTTCAATGCCACCGTTTCGAGCACCGCTGACCGCAAGCGCACCGCCGACCTGGGTTGTAAATGAACGCGCTGTCAATTTCCCAAGCGGCCGTAAACGGCTTAAAAATGCACTCATGAGTGGTGAAATCCCCATATCATAGACAGGGGAAGCCAGAATGATCCCCTGTGATTTGGGAAGCAGCTCGTAATATTCCTGCATCGCATCATCGAAAACCGGGCAATGGAACAAATCCTTGCACCGGTCGCAATGGACGCAAGGGGAGAGTTTCCCCCGCCGCAGTTCATGGAAACTGGTCGTTACCCCCGGCACCTCTTCCGCGTACTCGAGAGCCCGCGACAGTGCATAGGCAGTCGCACCCCGGCGGGGACTGCTGTGAATTCCAACAATATGACAACTCATCTGTCTTCTTCTCCGGCCTCATCATTATTTCGTCTATCGCACATCCCGGTCATCGGACATCTTCCGGTCATAATTCCTGCTGGCGTCAAAACTCAGCTTCGAGCGCTTCGCCTGTCAATGAATCCAGTTTTTCCGACGCCAGCTCAAAACCTTGCCTGACGAGGACCGGTTCGTCGACCGTCAAGATACGCGCGTCCTTCATCAGAAATTTCCCGTTTACCATAACATCCCGCACATCGCATGATTTCCCGCAATAAACGATTTGTTGCACTGCGTCATGAAGCGGACCGAAATGAACCTGTTCCGGATCAAGGATAACCAGATCGGCCAACTTGCCAGGGCGGAGAATACCTGCATTCAAGCCGAGAATCTCCGCCGGGGTTTCCGTCGCCATACGAAAAACATCCTGTGCGGATATGACGGAAGGATCCTCGTAACGCAGCTTTTGCAGCATCAGTCCAACACGCATGTCTTCAAAAAGGTCAAGCAAATCGTTTGATGCTGCTCCATCAGTGGAAACAGCTACCTTGAGACCCAGCCGCAGGTACTCAACGATCGGGGCAATTCCGCTGCCAAGCTTGCCATTGCTCTTCGGATTGTAGCAAATCGATACGCCGCGCGATTGTGCGATACCATGCTCTTCCTTGGTAAAGTGAATGGCATGTACGGCACAAACCGGGGCCTTAAGAAATTGTATGGATTCCAAATATTCAAGCGGTGTCATACCGGTGGAACGCAGTGAATCCTCAACTTCCCATTTTGTCTCTGAAACGTGGATGAACAAAGGCATATTATTTTCAAGGGCCAGGTCGCGCAACCAAAGGAGAAACTCTTCTGTGCAGGCAAAGGGGGTTGACGGCGCTATTGCTACACGGAGCAAATCCTTGCGATCCCACAGATCGACTGTGCGGAAAATCCGTTTCTTTCTCACATCGTCCGGTACCATGAGCGGTTTTGGTACCCACCGGTTGACTGCTTGTATGGCGCCGACTCCGCGGACACCAAGATCATGCCAAGCTTGAAAGACACTGTCAGACAGGATATCCATGTCGACAAAGGTGGTGATGCCTGCGTGAAGCATCTCCATTGCACCCAGAATGGCGTAGGCATAGCTCATCCGGTAATCACCGTCTCTTTCGCTGGCATGAATGATGGAACTGAATGGAAAAGTCACTTCTTCACACCAGGGTTTCAGCGTCAGCGTGTCACCCCAGCCCTTCAGTACACTTTGATAAAGATGGGTGTGAAGATTGATGAAGCCCGGCATCACAATCCTGCCACGGCAGTCAATCACCTCATCGGCGCTTTTCTCCGGAACCCCCCGGTCAATGGCAGCAATCTTGGATCCCTCCACCAACAAATCCATACCGCACTTTACCGTTTCTGCATCCTGGATCAGATGCCCGATATTTTTAAGCAAAATCACTGACAAATACCTCCTTGTCTCAATCGTGGCCGAAGGCAGTCACCCGCCATCCATTAATCGCAAGGCATTCGATTGACGCGCCTTCATTTCAGATATTTCAAAATATCTTCAGCCGCCATTTTTCCAACTGCAGGAGCCGTTGTAAAAGCCCCTTTGAATCCCGCGACAGTAAAAAAATTTGAGACGTCTCTGTCAAGACCGTAGCATGGTTTCCCGTCGTCTGTATAGGGTGTGACACACGCCCAGGTCCTGACGACTTCAAGACCTGCCAGATCCGGGAAATACCGGATAGCATTCGCTGTCATCAGGGAAATCCCTTCCAATGTCACGTCGCGGCTGTCTGGTTCGCTCGGTTCAGTGGCCTGAGCAAGCAGCACCGTTCCATCCTTCGACTGGATCAGAGCGAGTCCGATGTGACAGGCGGGAGGCTCAGCTGCAGCACTGGGGAACAAAAATCCCCCGCCAACCACCGGCCCCCGGATAAGGGGCTCGATGGACTGAGTCACCAGGGCTGATCCCCGGTGATAGTTCAACGGAATTACAACATCCGCTAAGGCTCCTACTTGCTTTGCCCAACCGCCTGCCGCGTTGATTACGAAATCTGCTTCCAGTTCGCCCCGGGTCGTTTCAACCCTGACAATCCGCGAGCCGTTTTTCTTGAATCCCGTCACCCGGGTATGGGTCATCACCTGTACCCCCTGTCCTCTCGCCCTGTCGAGATAGGCAAGGGTTACCTTAAGCGGGTTCAATTTTCCTTCGATCGGGCAGTAAAGAAATCCCTTTATAAAATCCGTACGAAGATTTGGCTCCTGCTCATTGACGCGGTCACCTTGCAGGAGCTCAGCCTGCACACCCAGCGCATTCAGCTGTTGGAGAAGTCCGGGCACCTTATCAATTTGATCGTCATGAAGTAAAACAACGCCACCCCCCGACTGCTCATATTCGACATCAATCTCGGACTGCATTTCCCTATACAGTCGAAGAGATTCCATGGCAAGCGGCATATGCCAGTCCTGTGTCCGGTCGAGGATGGAGAGCTGCCCCAGATTTGCACCCGAAGCACCTGAAGCAAGGTCATGTTGCTCGATGATTGTAATGGAACTGTCGGTCCGCAGGGATAA
>Ga0172382_10012210_pt1 | contig 11241 bp, 11 predicted proteins | sample Leawel138RmetaG_FD_122245 | JGI IMG/M metagenome (GOLD analysis project Ga0172382, IMG submission 122245) | Leachate microbial communities from a municipal landfill in Southern Ontario, Canada - Leachate well 138R metaG | ecosystem: Engineered > Solid waste > Landfill > Unclassified | place...
CGCCGCGGCGCGGGCCGGGGCGTCGTCGGCCAGTGCGTAGCGGATGCGGCTTTCGTACTCGGCCTTGTTGTCGAAGGTGTAGGCGCCGGTGTCGCCGCCGCCGACCACGAAGACCTCCATCACGCCCACGGGGCGCGCGCTCTCGCCGGTGCCCAGCAGGCCCACGGTGAACTCGCGTCCGGGCAGGTATTCCTCCACCAGCACGGGCTGGCTGAAGGTCTTGAGCAGCTCGGCGCACACGGGCACGAGCCCCGAGGGCTCCAGGACCAGGGAGTTGCCGGTCACGCCCTTGCTGGTGCCCTCGGCCACGGGCTTGGCGAACAGCGGGTAGGGCAGGTCCACCCCGGCCACGTCCTCCAGGCGCTCGATCACGACGAAGTCCGGCGTGCGCAGGCCGCAGTCGCGCACCACGCGTTTGGTCAGGCCCTTGTGCAGGGCCAGGGCCAGGACCAGCGGGTCGGAGAAGGTGCAGGGGATGCGCCAGGCCTCCAGCAGCGCGGGCACGGCGGCCTCGCGCCCGAAGCCGTGCATGCCCTCGGCGATGTTGAACACCAGGTCCCAGCGCCGCCCGGCGGCCAGGGCCCCGGCCAGGGGCTCCAGCCCGCCGATGCGCTCCACCTCGTGGCCCATGGCCGCGATGGCGGCGGCGATGCCGTCCACGGTGACGGGGCTGTCCAGCTCCGCCGTCTCGGCCAGGGAGTAGCCCCGGGCCAGGTAGTCGGCGCGCAGGTCGTAGGTCAGGCCGATCTTCATGACAGCGCACCGCCCCGGGCCAGGATGGCCGCCGAGGACGGGTCGTGCAGGCGGTATTCGCGGCCCTCCCAGTTGCGGAACACGATGTCCTGGCCGTCGGTGCCCGCGATGTAGTCGGGGCACAGCGGGGTCTTGCCGCCGCCGCCGGGCAGGTCGACCACGAAGTGGGGCAGGGCGTAGCCCGAGGTGAAGCCGCGCAGGGCGCGGATGATCTCCAGGCCCCTGGTCACCGGGGTGCGGAAGTGGGTGGTGCCTGCGGCCTGGTCGCACAGGTAGAGGTAGTACGGGCGCACCCGGGCCTTAGCAGCCCCCGGAACAGGTCGCCCATGACCTGCGCGTCGTCGTTCACGCCGGTGAGCAGCACGGTCTGGCTGCCCAGGGGGATGCCCGCGTCGGCCAGCCTGCCGAAGGCCTGCACGGTCTCGGGGGTCAGCTCCGCCGGGTGCGTGCAGTGTACGCTCATCAGCAGCGGATGGTAGCGGCGCAGCATGCGCGTAAGGCGCGGGGTGATGCGCTGGGGCAGGACCACGGGCGCCTTGGTGCCGATGCGCACGATCTCCACATGGGGAATGGCCGTGACGCGCGACAGGATGTACTCCAGGGCCGCGTCGGAGAGCATCAGCGGATCGCCGCCGGAGATGAGCACATCGCGCACCTCGGGGTGGGCGGCGATGTAGGCCACGGCCTGGTCCCACACGCGGGTCATGCGGCTTTTGGCCTCGGGCCGGCCCACGCGGCGCGAGCGCGTGCAATAGCGGCAGTAGGCCGCGCAGAAATCTGTGACCAGGAACAGCACCCGGTCGGGGTAGCGGTGTACGATGCCGGGCACGGGGCTGTCGTGCTCCTCGCCCAGGGGGTCGGCCAGCTCGTGGCAGGCGGTGGGGAACTCGCCGGCCGAGGGCAGCATGGTCCGGCCCAGGGCGCTGCCCCCGGCCAGGCGCTCGGCGTGGAGCAGCGAGGCGTAGTAGGGCGTCACGGCCACGGGCAGGCGCAGCCCGGCGGCCCCGGCGAAGGCCGCGGCCTCGTCGGCGGTCAGGCCGAGGGTGGCGGCGAAGCGCTCGGAGCTGGTCAGGCGGTTCTTGAGCTGCCAGTGCCAGTCGCTCCACTGGCGGGCGTCGATTCCGGGGTGGAAGCGTTCGCGATACTGGCGGGCGGCGCGGCTTTCCACGAACAGGGCCTGCTCGCGGCGCAGGGGGCCGGTGTCGCGCGTTCTGGGTGCGGAGGGAGGCCGGTCTTCGGCCTGTTCCAGGGGAGGTTTGTCCGCCTGGGCGGTGTCGCTCATGTATTCCATCGTCTGTGTCCTCGTGTCCGCGCCCCGCGCCGGGGCCCGGACGGTCTGTGGTTGTTCCCCGCTACTGCTCGCCCGGCTCTGTTTCGGGGCGGGGGGCGTCGTCGGTGGTGCCGCCTTGTTCTTCGACCAGCGTGTCCACGAAGAGCACGGGCATGGCGTGCAGGGAGTCGCTCAGGGTGCCGGTGATGCGCACCAGGGAGCCCTCGTGATCGGCGAGGTTTTCGCCCTCGAGCAGGTAGACCCCGCCTTCCTCGGCTTCGAAATACAGGGTGCCGTCGCTGGAGAACACCAGCCCGCGCCCGCAAAAGGGCTCCACGGCATCGGCCCGCGCCTGGGCGGCGGCCAGCAGGGCGGCCAGCATCCAGGCGCACAGGGCCAGGGTGGCCCGGGTCGTCGCAATCGTGCGCATATTCACCGTCTTGCCCATGATCTAGATTTGGAATCCCGATTCGTAGCCGCAGTCGGCCTCGTTGCCGAGCACGGCGTAGCCGTCCACGACCAGGGCCCGGCGGCCGCGGTCGTCGCTGGCTTCGGTCCCTGTGACGCTCAGCCTGTGGTGGCACAGGCCGAACAGCTCGCGCTGCCTGGTCCCGGCGAGCACGAACTCGGATTCGTCGGCTCCGCACAGCACGACCTCGGACAGCCGCCCGCCCTGGTCCCAGTCGTTGGGCACGACGATGCCGGTGACGGTGATGGTTTTGGCTTTCGCGTGTCTGCTCATGTCCCCGATGCTCCTTGGCGGGACGTGCCGGTCCGCCGCCTTGCCGGGGCCATGAGCAAAGGCCGGGCCAAATATTTATATCGTTGATATGATTGGTATAATTGTTTCAGTGCTCCAGGATGCGGACCCGTGTGGACCTGTTTTCCCCGCGGTGGCGGCGCCCGGGCCGCGCGGGGCCCGCCCCGGGGCGCGGAACCCGGTGCCCTGGCTGTGTAATATGCTGTAATAAAAAGATATTATTTTGATGCCCGCCAGCGGAAAAAAGAGGAACATTCCGTTCCCATTCCCGGTTTCGGGAACACCGGGTTCCGCATTGCGCGCGGTGCGGCGGACACTTGCAAGGCGTCGCCGCTCCCGGTAGGTATCCGCCAGGGGCAATTCCCCCGGAGGCCGACAGCATGAAACGCATCCTCGCCGTCACCAGGGACGAGCGCACCCCGCGCATCGTCGCCGACGCCTTTGCCGCGGAAGCCACGGTGGACGTGTGCGCCGACCCGGGCGAGCTGCCCGCGGCCCTGGTGCGCCGCCACTACGACATGGCCTTTGTGGACATCGGGTTCCTCGACGGCGGCCAGCGCCAGGGCGCCGCCTGCTACAAGCGCGCCCTGCAACCCCTGTGGAGCAACAATCCGCAGATGATCATCGTCGCCCTGTCCGCCCCCGACCGCATCCGCGAGGCGGTCAAGACCGTGAAGGCCGGGGCCGACAACTACCTGACCTATCCCCTGGACCCCGTGGAGACCCAATATGTGGTCGACTCCATCCACGAGGCCATCCGCCTGCAAACCGAGGTCGACTATTTCCGCGCGGCGGCGGCCATGGGCGACAACACCCAGGTGGTGGGCACGCGCAATCCGGCCATGCGCAAGGTCTTCGAGAAGGCCCGCCTCGTTGCGCCGACCATCTCCACCGTGCTCATCGCCGGCGAGACCGGCACGGGCAAAGGCGTTGTGGCCCGGCTGATCCACGCCCTGTCCAACCGCAAGGACGGGCCCTTCGTCAGTGTCCACTGCGGGGCCATCCCCGACACGCTCATCGAAAGCGAGCTCTTCGGCCACGAGAAGGGCGCCTTCACCGGGGCCGTCAAGCGCAAGCTCGGGCGTTTCGAGATCGCCGCCGGGGGCACCATCTTCCTCGACGAGGTGGGCACCATCACCCCCCCAGCGCAGATCAAGCTGCTCCAGGTGCTCCAGGACAAGGTCTTCCAGCGCGTGGGCGGCGACGCGCCCATCGGCATGGACGCGCGCATCGTGGCCGCCACCAATATCGACCTGGCCCAGCGCTGCGCCAAGGGCGACTTCCGCTCGGACCTCTACTACCGGCTGAACGTCTTCCCCATCGAGATCCCGGCCCTGCGCGACCGCCGCGAGGACATCCCCCTGCTGGTGGACTACTTCATGGAGCGCCTGCGCCGCCAGCTCAACAAGGACATCACCGGCGTCCACCCCTCGGTGCTTTCGGCCTTCGACGGCTACGCCTGGCCGGGCAACGTGCGCGAGCTGGAGAACCTCGTGGAGCGCGCCTTCATCCTGGAGACATCGCGCATCCTGACCCCCGAGAGCTTCCCGGCGGAACTCTTCGAGCACGAGGCCCCCGCCGCCACCCTGCCCCTGGACCTGTCCCTGACCCTGGCGGAGTTCCGCGAGCGGGCCAAGGAGAGCGCCGAGCGCCACTACATCAAGGAACTGCTGGCCAGCCACAAGGGGCGCATCAACCGCTCGGCCAAGGACGCCGGGGTCAGCACCCGCCAGTTGCACAAGCTCATGACCCGCCACGGCATCCGCAAGGAGGAGTTCAAGTAGCCGCAGGCGGCCGCAGGCGGCCCGAGGTCGGCCCGAGGTCGGCCGGGGCGCCCCGGGCGCCGGGCCGGGCGGGGGCGGCCATCGGAACCCCAGGTTCCTCTTTCCTGGTGCGCTTGCATTTTTCCTGAATATATCCGGGATGCTATATCCTGGCCCAAACCTTGCTCGGGGCGCCCGGGGCCTGCGGAACGGCCCCGGGGGGACGGATGGGTGTCCTGCGGATGCTGCTGGCCTTGTGCGTGCTGTCGCACCACGGCGGGGTGACGGCCCAGGAGCTGCTGCCCGGCAATGTGGCCGTGCGGCTGTTCTTCATCATCTCCGGTTTCTACATGGCGCTCATCCTGGACGGCAAATACGCCGCCGCCCGCCCCTGGACCTTCTATTCCAACCGTTTGTTGCGCCTTGCGCCCTCCTATCTGGCGGCGGCGGGGGCCGCCCTGGCGCTGCTCCTGGTCCTCGACCTGCATCCCTTCACCACCCGGGCGCGCTTCCTGGCCGCCCTGGACCATCCCGGCGGGCTGGCCGCCGTGGGGCTGCCCAACGCGCTGATCTTCGGGCTGGAGGCGCTGTTCCTGCTGGGCGTGACGCCGCAGGGCGGGCTTTTCTGGGCCGCCGGGGACGCCGGGGCCGTCAAGGCCTTCACCCTGGCCCTGGTGCCCCAGGCCTGGTCCGTGTCCGTGGAGCTGTGGTTCTATCTGCTGGCGCCGTTTTTGGTGCGCTGGTCCTCGCGGCGCCTGGCCGCCCTGGGCCTGGCCAGCGGCGCGCTCTGCGCCGGGCTGTGGGCCTGGGGGCCGGCGGGGGCGGCCCTGGCCTACCGCCTGCTGCCCGCCCAGCTGTACCTGTTCCTGGCCGGGATGCTGGCCTACCGGCTTTGCACGCCGCTGGCCGCCCGGCCCTGGGCCGTGCCCGCCGGGCGCGTGTGCCTTTGGGCCCTGCCTGCGGCGCTGCTGCTCCTGGGCCGCGTGGGCGGCGCCTGGACCTTCGCCCTGGCCGCGCCCCTGTGCTGGGCCTGCCTGGGGCCGCTGTTCCTGGCCACGCGCCGCAGCCGCCCCGACCGTATCGTGGGCCAGTTCTCCTATCCTTTCTATGTGGTCCAGTTCCTGGCCCTGGTGCTCTACGAGGAGTATCTGGGCGAGGCTCCGGGCCTTGTGCTTCTGGGCATGGTCGGCCTGGGCGCGGCCCTGCTGTGGTGGCTGGTGGAGCGGCCGGTGGACCGCTGGCGCCAGCGCCGGGCGGCGGCGGCCCCGCGCGGGGCCGCCGCCCGCCCCGCCCCCGCCGGGGGGGAACCGTTGGGTCCGGTCGTGCCCGAGGCATAGGAACGCCGGGTTCCACTTTTTGTGCCCCCTGATCAATTCGTATTTGATTCCAGCATGTTGTTTCTTGGCCCGGGTGTTGCTATCTCCCGGGGCCGCCCTGCGGCGGCGCCGCGATTTCGAACCGTTCACGACGAGGAAGCGATGAAGAAGAGCACCGGGATGATCACCGTGGAAGGCTATGTCGATCCCTGCCAGTGGAACGAGGAGGAGGAGGTCGTCGCCGTGCAGGTGGCCACCGACGACATGCGCGAATACCTGATCGAGGATTCGGGCAAGGGCGCGCAGCTGCTGGACTATGTGGATGAATATGTGCAGGTGGTCGGGGCCCTGAGCAAGAAGCAGGGCCGGTATGTGCTCAAGGTCCAGCGCTTCGAGGTCCTCGACGCCCCGGAGCTCCCCGACGACTACGAAGACGACGAGGACTACCGCCGATGAGCGCCCCGGGCCGCCCCCGGGAGCCCCGGGGCACGGCGCCCGGCCTGGACTACGCCCAGGTGGAGCGCACCCTGCGGGCCATGCTCGGCGAGATCGACGCCAAGGGCCGGGCCACCGTCGCCGAGGAGACCGCCGCCGAGGACCGCTTCGCCGACGTGGTCGATCTCGCCCAGGCCGAGAGCAACCGCTCCATGGCCCTGCGCCTGCGCGACCGCGAGTTCCGCATGGTCCGCAAGATCCACCAGGCCCTGAAACGCCTGGAGGACGGCACCTACGGCATCTGCGAGGACTGCGGCGAGCCCATCGCCCCGGCCCGCCTGCTGGCCCGCCCCGTGACCACCCTGTGCGCCGACTGCAAGGCCGAGCGCGAGGCCGACGAGGCCCTGCGCAGCTAGCCGTGCGTCGGCCGGGGCCTGCGCGGGGGGCGCCGTGCGCGCTTCCCGCCCCTGGCCGCGGCCCTGGCGCCGGTCCGGGCCGGAGCCTGGCCGCGGCGCATCCCCATTGCCCACCCCCGGAGCATTGCCGAAACGGGCCGGGCGGCGACAAGCCGCCCGGCCCGTTCCGGCCTGCGGGGCCGGGGGTGGCCCTGGCGGCCCCCCGGCTAGCTGGCCCGGGCGCGCACGAAGCGCACCAGGGCGCGTTGCCCGGGCTCGCGCAGGTCCACGAAGTGCGTGGAGCAGGAGATGCAGGGGTCGTAGGCGCGCACGAGCATGCTGGTCAGCAGTTCGATTTCGGCCTCGGTCCTGTCCTTGATGGTCGGAACCAGGGCGTCGAGATCCTTTTGGATGTTGGCGTGGTTCTGGTTGGTGGGAATGACGCAGTCGGCGTTCACGATGCGGCCCTTGGAGTCGTATTCGTAGAAATGGAAGAGGATGCCCCGGGGCACTTCCATGGCGCCGACGCCCCGGCCCGCGCGCGGGGCGATGTCCGGCGCTGTTTCGGGCCGCAGGCCCCTGTCCAGCAGCTCCTCGACGAGGCGGATGGAGTCCTCCAGGCTGTGGGCGCATTCCACGAGCTGGGCCAGGCTGTTCATGTAGGGATTGGCGCAGGGGGCCTTGAGGCCCAGGGTTCCGGCCACGGAGCGCGCCAGGGGCGAGAGGCGGCGGTGGTTGCGGTTGAAGCGCGCCAGGGCCCCGACCATGAGCGAGTCGGTCTTGTTGCGCGTCCATTTCGCCGTGGACCACGGCACGCAGTACTCGTTGGTCAGGTCGCGGTAGTAGAGGGCGGGCACGGGCTGCTCCTCAAGGCTGGTGCCGACTTCGCCCCAGTACATGGCGTACTCGGTGGGCGAGTGCAGGGCCACATATTCGGTGGGGCGCCGGAAGTCGGGCAGGGCTGCGCGCAGGGAGGCCACCAGGGCCACGGCGTCGAGCAGGCGCGGCACTGCGCCCTCCAGCTCCCTGCGCAGGGCGGCCAGTTCCGCCGCGCCGGGGATGCGCGTGAACCCGCCGGGCACCAGGCGCTGGGGATGGGTGGTACGCCCGCAGATCACGCGCGAGAACTCGTTGGCCGTGCGGTGCAGGGCGATGCAGTTGAGCAGTTCCTGGCGGTGGGTCGCGGCCAGGGGCACCACGGAGCCCACGCCCGCGAGGTCGGGCAGCACGAGATAGGCCACATGCAGGATGTGGCTTTGCAGGTTCTCGGCATGCAGGGCGAGCTTGCGCAGGCGCACGGTCTGTTCCGAAACCTGGACGCCCAGGGCGTCCTCGGTGGCCTGGATGGAGGTGAGCTGGTGGCCGATGGAGCAGATGCCGCAGATGCGCGAGACGATCTGGTGTACCTGGCGGAAGTCCTTGCCCAGGATCATGGCCTCGAAGAAGCGCGGGGCCTCGGGCACCTCCCAGCGGCAGGCGGCGACCTCGCCCTGGTCGTTGATTTCCACCACGATGTTGCCGTGGCCTTCCACGCGGCTGACGTGCCTGACCTCCACCCGGCGGGCCGGGTCGGCGGCTCCGGGGGCGGCGTCGGGCGTTGGGGCGGGTGCGGTCTTTCTGGCGCTCATGGCGTTGCTCCGGGGCATTAGAGGGGGGCCGTGGTGTGGCCGAGGTACATGCGCATCAGGTCCTGGACCTGGGTGCGCGAGAAACCTGCGCGGTCCTGCATGACGTAGCGGGCGGCGTCGAGGTTGGCGCCGGGGGCCAGGCCCCGGCAGCCCCAGCACTGGGCGCCCTCGGTGACGCAGCAGGCGCCGCAGCCGCCCCGGGTGATGATGCCCAGGCACAGGCCGCCGCGCTCGTAGCGGCAGACGTTGCCAGCCATCTTGCATTCCACGCAGACGGGATATTCGGGCAGCGTGGGCCGCATGCCCAGCAGCAGCTGCTTGGTCACGCGCAGGAATTCGTTGGCGTCGATGGGGCAGCCGGGCACGGCGGCGTCGACGGGCACCACGGCCGACACGGGCCGGGCCGGGCCCGTGGGGTAACTGCGCGCCTTGTGGCCGTAGACGTGCTCGCGGTAGACGGCCTCGTCCATGAAGTTCTTCATGCAGTTCACCCCGCCGATGTGCGCGCAGGCCCCCAGGGCCACCAGGATCTTGGCCCGGGCCCGGATGCCGCGCACGCGCTCCTCGTCCTCGGGGCGGGTGATGGAGCCTTCGACAAAGGCGATGTCGTAGTCGTCGGCGTGGCCGGTCATGACCTCGCGGAAGCTGACCAGCTCCACATGTTCGAGCAGGTCCAGGAGCTTTTCCTCCAGGTTGGCCACCTGGAGCTGGTCGCCCTCGCAGCCCGCGAAGTCGAAAAAGGCGATTTTGGGCTTGTCGGTCATGGTCCCTCCGGGGCGCGCGGGCGCCTAGAGCGCCTCCTTGAGGGGCTCGATGTCGGTGTAGCGGAAGACAGGACCGCTGACGCAGGCGCTGATGCCGTTGATCTGGCAGTGGCCGCATTTGCCGATGCCGCATTTCATCTTGCGTTCAAGTGAAACGTAGATGCGGTCTGGAGGTATGCACTGGTCGCCAACGCAGGCGCCGATGACAAAGCGGTACATCACTGGCGGGCCGACCATCGCCACATAGGTGTTTTCAACGTCCAGGCGCACCTTGGGCAGCAGGGTGGTGATGACCCCCACGTTGCCCTCCCAGCACGCGTCTCCGACGCAATCCACTGTTTCCATGACCTCCACGTCGCTGCGGCGCGACAGGGCCTCGATTTCGTCCACGAAGATGCGCTCGGAGGGCGAACGGGTGCCGATGAGCAGCAGGATGCGCCCGAATTCCTCGCGGTGGCGGAGCTGGTAGCGCAGGAGGCTGCGCAGGGGGATGTAGCCCAGGCCCCCGGCCACGAAGAGGGTGTCCTTGCCCACGAACTCCTGCACGGGGAAGCAGGACCCGAAGGGCCCGCGGATGCCGACCTTGGCGCCCACGGCGAGGTCGTGCAGGGCGTTTGTGACCGTGCCGATGTTGCGCACGGCGATTTCGAAGCTGTTGGTGCCGGCCTTGGGCCGCGAGCTGATGGAAAAGGGCGCCTCGCCCACGCCGTAGACTGAAACCTGGATGAACTGGCCGGGCTTGTGGGCCAGGGGGCGGCCGTCGTCCTGCTCGAACTCGAACAGGGTCACGAAGTCGGACAGGCGGACCTTGCGCACCAGGGTTGCCGGGCGCGGCGCGTAGGGGGTGAACTCCTTGCCCGGGGTCATGCGTATTCCTCCCACAACCTGTTGAACACGGCCAGCGGGTTGGCGATGCGTGCGGTGCAGGCCTTGATGCAGCGCCCGCAGCCCACGCAGCCGGGCTCGCCGATCAGGTCGAAGATGTACTTGCCCTTGCGGAAGTAGCGGTGCCGGTAGCGATCCAGGTGCTTGCCCCGGAAGTTGTGGCCCCCGGCGACCTGGGCGAAGGCGGGCAGCATGCAGGCGTCCCACTGGCGCCAGCGGCGGCCCTTGCCCAGGCTTTCGTCCAGTTCTTCGCGCATGTCGAAGCAGTAGCAGGTGGGGCAGACGAGGTTGCACGAGCCGCAGGCCAGGCACATGGACGATTTTTCGCGCCAGATGCCGGCGTCCCAGGCCTTGGCCATGACGCGGGGCAGCTCCTGCCAGGGGAATTTCAGGCCGTGGCCGTCGGCGCGCCGCCGGGTGTCCTCGCGGGTGCGCCGGGCGGCTTCGTGCTGGGCGGCGCCGGCGCGCTCCACCTCGCCCGCCGCCAGGAGCAGCTCCTCGCCGCGCGCGGTGCCGACCTCCACGAAGAACATGGCCGGGCCGATCTTGGTCCAGTAGAGGTCGAAGCCGATGTCGGCCCGGCCCGCGCCCAGGGTGGACCAGAAGGCGTCGGGCGCCACGCGCAGGGGATCCAGGGCGAAGATGACCGTGTTCTCGCGGCGGCGGCGGTAGTTCCTGTCCGGGCTGCCCAGCTCCATGAGCTGGTCGAGCTGGGCGATGGCCCGCAGGTCGTAGGGGTGCACGCCGAAAAGCAGCTGCTGGGGCGCCTGGAACACGCCCCTGGCCTCGTAGGTGCGGGTGTCGAAGACGACCAGGTCCTCGCGCGGGGGCAGCAGGTGGCGCTTGAGGGGGTTGACGGTCAGGTCGTAGTCCCAGGCGATTTCCGTGTCCGGCTCCCAGGGGGCGAAGTCGTAGAAGCCGGGCGCGGTCTGCACCGGGACGTGGACCTTGTAGAGCTTGGCCCACAACCGGAACAACCCCGGAAGCTGGCCCTGGTGGACGGTGTATGCGGACATGCGTCCCTCCGTGGCGGCACGCCCGTGGGGGCGGGTCGGATCAGGTGCGGCCGGGCCCGGCGCGGCGTTTCGCGCGGCATGCGTCGCGTCGGCCCGGATTGCCCCTCTATAATATATAATGTCTTTTTGCAAATAGATTACTCCGCGGGTAGGCATTGCCCCCGGCGGGAGCCGGGGATGGCAGGCGGGCCGGGGATGGCAAGGGGCCGGGGATGGCAGGCGGACCGGGGATGGCAGGCGGGCCGGGGATGGTTTC
>Ga0172382_10012214_pt1 | contig 11236 bp, 11 predicted proteins | sample Leawel138RmetaG_FD_122245 | JGI IMG/M metagenome (GOLD analysis project Ga0172382, IMG submission 122245) | Leachate microbial communities from a municipal landfill in Southern Ontario, Canada - Leachate well 138R metaG | ecosystem: Engineered > Solid waste > Landfill > Unclassified | place...
CAGGAGCATCCCACAGGCGATCCACTTCAGCCAGCGCCGCCCGGTAGTCTTTCTTGGTGCGAATCAGCTTGAGTTCCATACCGGACTCCTTCAAATCGTTTCCACGTCGATCTTGTCGTACTGGCGATGCGTGCCGACGAAGCGAACGTACATCAACCCCTTGTCGTAGCGCACTGCCACTACCAGGCGGTAGTCGTTCCCCTTGATGTTGAAAACCACCCGGTTGTTCCCAGTAAAACTGGCGTTTCCATAGGCGGCCTTGATATCCGCTGGCGTCTTCCAGGTTGCCCGACTTGCCAGGGCGTACCACGACCTCAACGGCGTTTCAGCATCAGGATGGGACTCCCAGAACGTCCGTAGAGTGGAAAGGGCGATGATGCGCATGACGTACTGTAGCACGATACCAAAATGGTAGCAACAAAAGGGGGCGAAGTGAAACCAGCCCACCTTTATCGCGGAACTCAACGAATAACCCGAAACACCTCAGAATAAAAAAACCCAGAAATCCTTTGATTATCTAGGCTTTTCGGTACTGCTCGAACAAGGCTGGTTGTTTAGACGTTGATCACACGTTTAAACGTTGATCGGTCGGCAAAGGGCCGTAAATGCTAGGTTGCGCGGGGAAATCGCGCCACGGGCTTTGCGGGAATCGCTGGAAGTACCCCCAGTTGTACCCCCATAGGGGTATCGGGATGATAGATCAGTCTGGATGCCGGTGCCAGCGCTGCGCCTGCCGGATAAAACGGGTATGGCGCAAACCGCATTGTTGGCTGACGCCTGGAGCGGTACGCGATGAGATGCAGGGGAACGGGCCGCTGTGGCCCATACCTTGGAGAATTCTCATGGCAGACCATCACACCCGCCACAACCGTTCCAATCATCTCAAAAATCTTGACGTAGAAACGTCCTCGCATCCCTCTTAGACCCGACTGTTTCAACCTCATTCTTAGCCCCCCGCGCCTACAGCGTTCTGCGCAGGCGTGTCTCACCAAAAACGAAAACCATTGATTTTATTTTTTATCAGTCATAACATCACTACATCATGTCATCATGATGTTTAGGCCAATGAGGAGAAAATCCATGAAGATCGTAAAAACCGGAGAGAAATTCGGAGCAGAAATCACAGGAATTGATTTATCAAAACCTCTGGACGACGCAACCTTCAAGCAAGTCCACGACGCTTTTTTCGAGAACCAAGTAGTTGTGTTCAAGAACCAGAGCTTGGAGCCCGCACAGCAAATTGCCTTCACCAAACGCTTTGGAGAACTCGAACACCACGTCCGTAAAGAAAGCCGTCTGGCCGGCTATCCAGAAGTTTTCATCATTTCGAATTTGATCGGGGAGGATGGCAAGCCCGTCGGGGCTGTGGATGCAGGCCGTTTTTGGCACAGTGACCTCTCATATAAACAGCACCCCAGCATGCTTTCAGCGCTGTACTCGATTGAGATCCCGGAACGAGACGGCAAAGTGTATGGAGACACCGAATATGCCAGCGTAGTAGCCGCCTATGATGAATTGCCGGAAGACCTCAAAAAACGCATAGACAAGCTGTCTGCTGTTCACAGCTATGCCTTTTACCGCAAGAAGAACCGCGCGGCACAAGAGGAAGAAGCCCGCCAAGGGGGACGCATTATCCAAGAGCCAGAGCTGACCGATGAGCAACTCAAGTCGGTTCCAGACATGGCGTTCCCAATTGTCCGGACCCACCCCGTAACTGGTCGGCGGACACTTTTCGTCAACGAAGCACATACCTCACACATCGTCGGCATCAGTCCGGATGAAAGTGACGAAATCCTTTCGGAGCTTTATCAACATATCGTCAAGCCTCAATTCCGCCATGTTCACAAATGGGAACGAGGTGACTTACTGATGTGGGACAACACTTCGGCACAACACAAAGCCACCTTTGACTACGACTTACCCTTACGGCGGCTGATGTATCGGACAACAGTAAGAGGAAGCGTCCCTTTTTGACCCTCTAGAACAGGCTGGAATGCAGCACCTGCACCACACAAAAAGCATAGGAGAAAACTCATGCAAACTTCATTAACCGATTGGTGGACCATACCAACCGAAAGAGCCTCTGAGTTTGTTGAGTGGCAGGATCAGGAGTATCTGCCAACGCTCTCACATTCCAGCCTATTTGTTGATGTATCCCGCTACCAGGTGCTTAAAGGGCAACATACTCAGGTAACGTGGCTTGATGCGAATCACGATGCTTTGTTGTCTCTGGGAAGCGGTATTGACAACCAACTTCCTCCCTTGCCCATTTGGCTCAAAATCCTCAATGGAAGGGCTCGTGAACGCTTTGCCTTGCGTCTGCATGCCGCAATGGGAGATTTCGGCTCTGGTGCAGCGCCCTTTCGATACATCGTCCAGGCGGATATTCCCGATGCCATTGCTCCCGAATATAACGCCTGGTACGACGAAGAACATTTACCTCGATTGGTCTCTGTACCAGGGATACGTTGTGCTCGACGCTATCTTGCCAGTGACGGGTCTCCACGCTATCTAACCGCTTACGACTTGGAAACCGTCGATGCTTTCGAGACCCCCGAAGCCCTGCAAGCCCGAAAAACACCTTGGACAGAAAAAATGCGCTCAGTGTTTCTCAACAGTCGGCGCACGATGCTTGAAAGAAAATGACAGCCCAACCCTGACAAGTAACGATGGCGGATAAAAACTCATTGGAGACTCTCATGCAATCCCCCTCACTTCATAGACTCATCAAAGTTTCGATCACGTTGTTCTGTTCTTGCTTCATCACGTTGGCCAATGCGCAATATCCTGCCAGGCCCATCACCTTGGTCGTGCCTTTTGCCCCCGGCGGCGCAAACGATGCCGTTGCCCGCGTAGTGGCCAAAACCGCGGGAGAAAGTTTGGGTGTGGCAGTTATTATTGACAACAAGGGAGGTGCAGGAGGAACCATTGGCTCCGAATTCGTTGCCAGAGCAGATCCAGACGGCTATACGCTGCTACTGGCTTCCGCCGCTCATGCCATCAACGGACTTGTCTATCCCAATCTTCGATACGATGGCATCAAAGACTTCACGCCCATTATTCAATTGACAGCATCGCCTTACATCCTGGTTGTAGGAAAAAGCCTCAAGGCACAATCATTGGCTGAACTTATTTCGATGGCTCGCGAGGCACCGGGACACTATACCTATGCCTCTTCAGGCACAGGCAGTGCGCCCCATCTGGCAGGAGCACTGCTTGGCGATATGGCCAAAGTAGCACTCCAACATGTTCCTTACAAAGGAGGAAGTTTGGCGCTTATTGACGTTATCCGTGGAGAGGTCAGCATGTATTACGCAAGCCTTGCCGCTGCCGCACCTCATTTGAAAACGGGTGCTGTTCGTGCACTTGCCGTCAGCACGACCACTCGGGTTGAGGCCCTACCTGACGTACCAACCGTTGCCGAGGCAGGCGTTGCAGGCTATGACCTCGCAGGCTGGTATGGTGTTCTTGCTCCAGCGGGAACGCCCTCCGCTGTAGTCAAACAACTCAATACGGTTTTTGCCAAGGCTTTGGAAGATCCCGCCGTAAAACAGCAATTGGCTATGGAAGGCAATGTTGTGGCAGGCGGGCCGCCAGATGAGCTTGCTCAATTAATCAAAAGCGATACTGATCGATTCAGCAGCATGGGGAAACTGGTAAAACCAGATTGAACAGGCTTTGCAATTTGTACGGTGCGCTTAGCACTTAATTGAGCGCACCGTATTGCAGTTTCAGCTCATTGTTATATTTGAACCGATCCGGCGGATAAACCGTCAGTGTTACTTCAAAGAGGCGCTTGGCATCATCGTAATAACTTCTCAAGATTTCAAGCCCGATGGATCCTGGAGCCAGGCGCAATGCCTTGGCAGCCAATGAGGGCATCGTCGTGGATCCGATCGATTGGTGGATTCGTTCTGTCGTGATCCCGTAGCGTTGCTCAATAAGCGAATAGATCGGAACCCGCCGATTACCGATGGACTCGACCACTTCGGCGTATTGTGCATCAATATAAACATGTTTCCATGCTAGTGGTTCGTCCGGCGTCACAAACCTCAATGCCTCAATGAGATACCAATGTTCAACGGAATCAGGCAACGGCGTAAGCGCTTCTTCTCGTTTGATCAGCCGCACCGCATTGACCTTCAGCTCCGTGGACTCCACATATTGCCAAAGGTCTGGAATCGCATCAATTTCCAGCACATATCGGCCAGGCGCCTTGCGGGACTCAACGACGGTGCCTCTTCCCTGCTGACGCGAAACCAGCTTAAGTTCTTGCAATACCCTGACCGCTTCACGAACCGTGGAGCGGCTAACTCGGTACTCATCACACAGCTGGGTTTCTGTTGGCAAGAATGAACCAACAGGATAAGTCCCTTGCTCAATAGCATGCGAAATTTTCTCAGCTAGGGAGATATAGAGCGGCTTCCGGTCGGAAAACATAGAGAAGGGAAAGTAAGTGGAAGAGAAGTTGAGCGAATCGTTTCACGCCAAAAAGCGGCAGAAAAGCGCGCTAGCTCAAATCGGTCACAATGAACCATCTAGCTTGCAGTGTACCGCAACAGATCTACACAGGGCATCAGCGGCAGAAATAGGGTAATGAGGCTCTAACTGCCCTATTTAAGCAAGGATTTACCACGTTCTCCAAGCTGCCGGTTAAGTGGAAATGTTGAATGTGGAACGGTAAGAACGGCCGAAGTCTATGAAATAAAAAAACCCAGAAATCCTTTGATTTACTGGGCTTTTCAGTACTGCTCGAACAAGGCTGGTTGTTTAGACGTTGAACAAAAAGTTCATCACATCCCCATCCTTCACCACATACTCCTTCCCTTCCGCCCGCATTTTCCCCGCTTCCTTCGCGCCCGACTCGCCCTTATAGGCAATGAAGTCATCAAACGCGATGGTTTGCGCGCGGATGAAGCCGCGCTCAAAGTCCGTGTGGATCACGCCTGCGGCTTGCGGCGCGGTGGCGCCGACGCGGACCGTCCAGGCGCGGACTTCTTTGACGCCCGCGGTGAAATAAGTCTGCAAGCCCAGCAGTTTGTACGCGGCGCGGATCAGGCGGTTCAGGCCCGGCTCGTCCATACCCATGTCCGCCAAGAAGACTTCGCGGTCTTCGTCGTCCATTTCTCCCAGTTCTGCTTCGATCGCCGCGCAAATCGCCACGGTAGGCGCATTTTGTTTTTGCGCGTATTCAATCAGCTTATCCAGGTACGGGTTGTTTTCAAAGCCGTCTTCCTTGACGTTGGCCACGTACATGGCAGGCTTGGCCGTAATGAAGCAGAACTGCTTGATGTGCACCTGGTCATCATCGCTCAGGTCTACGCTGCGCACCGGCTTGCCCTGGTTCAACGCGGCAATGATTTTTTCCAGCACGGCCACCAGTTTGATCGCGTCCTTGTCACCGGAACGAGCGGTTTTCTGATGACGGTGCAGCGCTTTCTCAGCCGTTTGCAGATCCGCCAGCGCCAGCTCGGTTTCAATCACTTCGATGTCAGACATCGGGTCGATCTTGCCCGCCACGTGGATCACGTTCGGGTCTTCAAAGCAGCGCACGACGTTGACGATGGCGTCCGTCTCACGGATGTGGGCCAGAAACTGGTTGCCCAACCCTTCACCCTGGCTGGCGCCCGCAACCAGACCGGCAATGTCAACGAACTCGACCGTGGCGGGCACGACGCGCTCGGGTTTGACAATATCAGCCAGTTGATCCAGACGCGGGTCCGGCACTTCGACAATGCCGACGTTGGGTTCAATGGTGCAGAAGGGATAGTTTTCAGCCGCAATACCGGCTTTGGTCAAAGCGTTGAAAAGCGTCGATTTGCCGACGTTGGGCAAGCCCACGATGCCGCACTGAAGCGCCATGAAAATTCCTTATAGATAGATACGCCCACAGCGAGTGGCGCGCAGGGGCAATGCCGCCCCGGAGGGCAGAACTTGCGCCAGGACCCGGGCTAAGCCCGCATCCCGGCGGTCTGCTTGAGTATGCCGTGATTGTAGCCTTGCTGAATTGAGCCCGGCAAAGTCCACGCCCTCACCAAGACAAGAAAAACGACACGATCAAGGCGTTGGCCAGATCAATGAAAAAGCCACACACCAGCGGCACAATGACGAAGGCGCGGTGCGCCGCGCCATATTGCTGGGCCACGGCGGTCATATTGGCAACGGCGGTGGCCGTTGAGCCCAGGACAATACCGCCAAAACCCGACACTACGACAGCGGCTTCGTAGTCCTTCCCCATGCTGCGAAAAACCACAAAGATGGTGAACAGCGCCGCCACGGCAATCTGGATCAGCAAAGCAACGGTGACGAACAGAAAGACGTCTTGCAGCGCCCAGAGCTGCAAGCCCATCAAGGCCATGGTCAGGAACAAGCCCAGGCACAAGTCCGAGATCAGCGCCAACGCGTTCTGGCTGCGCGCGTGCGTCATCCAATGGGTGAGCCGAAAGGCTTGAGAAACGTTGCGGACCACGATTCCCGCGAACAAACTGCTGACAAAACTCGGCAACTGCAGTGAAGTCTGCTTCAAAAGCGCCTCAAAACCAAACCCCAGGATCAGCGTGAGGTTCAAGACGAACAAGGCCTGCAGAATGCTTTCATAATCCAGGCGCACCGGCAGCAGGGTGTCATGGACGGCCCCCACATCCAGTTGGCGGTCACCCGAGGTCTGGATGCCGTAACGGCGGATCAGCCAGCTTGCCAGCGGCCCACCCATCAGGCAAGCGGCAATCAGGCCGATCATATTGGCGGCAATCCCCACTTCCATCGCATTGCTCAGACCATGCTCATTGATGAAAATCGGCGCCCAGGAGATAGTGGTGCCCACACCGCCGGTCAAGGAAACTGATCCCACCATCAGGCCCAGCTTCGGATCCAGGCCGAACAAGCTGGCTACGCCCATTCCTAGCCCATTTTGCAGGACGATATAAGACGTTGCGATCAATAGCAGAATGATGAGCGGCTTACCGCCACTCAACAGGGTACGAATATCCGATTTCAGGCCAATAACGGCAAAGAAGGCCAGCAGAAACCAATCCCGCAGGCCCAGCTCGAAATGCACCTGGGTATCCGCCGCAAAATAGAGCCCTCCCACCACGGCCGCGCACAGCATGCCGCCCACAACCGGCTCAGGAATACTGTATTGGCGCAGCACCCGGACGTGGACGGTGACCCACTTGCCGATCAGCAGCAAGAGCAGGGTCAGGGTCAGCGTCAAAAACGGCCCGACTTCCAGATGGGGCGGCAAGGGCAGCATCAGGCTTCGCTCACAAAAGATCGGGCGCGTAGCGGGCCGCCAGCGCCAGCAGCGCCATCGGTCCCGCGTTGAACAGGGCATGCAGCGCAATCGCCGACATCATGCCATAACGGACCCGCATCCACCCCAGCACCAGTCCGCTGGACAATTGGGGCAGCACCAGCAGAATCATGAACAGCCCCGTGCCGGAAAACGTGAAGTTCCCCAGATGGGTCAGGGCGAACGCCAGCACACTGATATAAAAAACCAGCGGGAACAGTTGGACGAAACGCCTGCGCAAGGCCCAGGACCACTGCACACGGCGCGCGCTCATTACCATCAGCGTCAAGGCCAGCCCAAGCGCCACAACCAGAATGGATGCCGTGGTGGTGGCATAGAAAATGCCGCCGATCACCCAGGGCAGAATCCATAGCGTCCAGGCCGGACGCCTGAGCCACAGCCGAAAGGTAAGCTCCTCGATCACGGGCGCCCACACGACCACCAGGAACCACGAGAGCTGCATATCCAGCAAGCGGCTATCGGAACCGGTCGAGGTGGAGACCGCGCTGGCCAAGGGTCCGAAGGCCAGCAGATTGATGGCCCACAGGAACACGACCCACGCCCCGATCCGGCCAAGCGAGAAATCCGCCAAGTCCCAGCTCAGAGGCCGCCAGCGTGCGGGCAGCCAGGCGGCATGGCGCTGTTGGCGCGCCAATCGCGAAAAGGCGGCTCGACGCAAGGTCGGGCGCTTCAGAAACTGCCAGAAGTCGGCGAACTCTTGCTGAAACGAACGGGAAGCCGGAGAGGACGTCATGCAGACCTTATTGAGGATTGGCGCTGTGCAACAGTTTAGTCGCTTGCTCGAAGCGGCCCTCCAGCAAGGCGGGGATCTGCGCCCGCGCCCGCGTCAATGCGTCCTCGATTTGTGTTTGCTCGTCACGGCGCGGCGGGTGCAGCACGAAGTCCGCCACCTGCTGCGCCAGGCCCAAGGTGCGCGGATGGCCGATACCCAGACGCAAGCGCCAGAATGCGGGTGAGCCCAGCGCCGCCTGAATGTCTTTGAGTCCATTGTGGCCCGCATGGCCGCCGCCTTGCTTGAGCTTGACCTGGCCGGGAAACAGATCCAGTTCGTCATGCAAGACCAGCACCTGTTCCGGCGCCAGCTTGTAAAAACGGGCCAACGCGCCCACCGCCTGGCCTGAGCGATTCATGTAGGTCATCGGTTTGACCAGCAGTAAATGCTCACCATCGATCTTCCCTTTCGCCACATCGCCAAAAAAGGATTTCTCGGCGGAGAAGGTCAGTTTCAAATCGTCGGCGATCTGGTCAATCAACCAGAAACCCGCATTGTGGCGAGTCCGCTCGTAGTTGGGTCCAGGATTTCCCAGACCGGCAATCAGTCGTAAGGGCTGTGGCATCGTGTCTGCTCAAAAAATAAAAACCCCGGCAGCCTGGCGGCCGTCGGGGCTTTCATGCGGTTCAGAACCAAAACGCCGGGATTATTCCTCGTCGGCAGCTGCGGCAGCTGCCGCGCCAGCGCTGGCCACGACGGTATCCGGTGCGTTGAAGGTCACGCCCTTCGGCGCCTTCAGGTCCGACACGTGGATCACGGCGCCCGCAACCAGGTTGCCCAGGTCGACTTCGATGAACTGCGGCAGCGAAGCAGGCAAGCAGGTCACTTCGATTTCCGTGGCAACGTGGCTGACCGTGGCGCCCGACAGCTTGACCGCGGGCGAGGTTTCCTGGTTCAGGAAGTGCAGCGGCACTTTCGTGACCAGAGCCTGACCGGCGCTGACGCGTTGGAAGTCAACGTGCAGAACCTGCGGCTTGTACGGATGCCATTGCACCGAGCGCAGCAGCACTTGCTGGTTGGCCCCTTCGAGCTCCATGTTCAGGATCGAGGCGTGGAACGACTCTTTCAGAACACTGTGGTAGATCTCGTTGTGGTCAAGCTCGATGTTGAGCGGGGCGCCTTCACCACCGTAAACGATGGCGGGAACCCGACCGGCGCGGCGCAGGCGGCGGCTCGCACTCGAACCCTGAACGCTACGCGAAGTGGCGGTAAATTTCATGATTTTCTCCAAATTAGGTCTTAAAAGACCCGTTCAATCTTGCGCTAGGCAAGTTCCGGCTCCACCGCGACCAGTGCAGCCGGTAAAAAGGGAAAGGCCGGAAGGCCTTTCCCAACAAACTTATTCTGTAAACAGGGAGCTGACCGAGTCAGCGCGGGAAATCCGCAGCATGGTTTCCCCAATCAGCGCTGCGCAGGACAAATGCCGGATCTTGCTGCACGCTTCCGTTTCAGCCGTGGCGGGAATGGTGTCCGTGACAACCAGCTCATCCAGTTCGGATTCCGTGACCCGTGCCACCGCGCCGCCAGACAGCACCGCATGGGTGCAATAAGCATAGACCGCAGTGGCGCCACGCTCTTTCAACACCTGCGCCGCTTTGCACAAGGTGCCCGCGGTATCCACCATGTCATCCATGATGATGCAGGTTCTTCCGTCAACGTCGCCGATAATGTTCATAACTTCAGAAACATTGGCGCGCGGACGGCGTTTATCAATAATGGCCAGGTCCACTTCAAGACGCTTGGCCAGGGCCCGGGCGCGCACCACGCCGCCCACGTCGGGTGACACCACCATCAGGTTGGACAAATTACGCTTCCAGATGTCTGACAGCAGAATCGGCGCGGCGTAGATGTTGTCAACAGGGATGTCAAAAAAGCCTTGAATCTGATCTGCGTGGAGATCCATGGTGAGGATCCGGTCCACGCCAACCACTTGCAGCATATTGGCCACGACCTTGGCCGAAATGGCCACGCGGGCGGAACGCGGACGGCGGTCTTGGCGGGCATAGCCGAAGTAAGGCATGGCGGCGGTGATACGGCCCGCGGAGGCGCGGCGCAGCGCATCAACCATGACCATGACTTCCATCAGATTGTCATTGGTGGGCGCACAGGTGGGTTGAAGCACGAAAACGTCTTTACCGCGGACATTCTCATTGATTTCAACCATGACTTCGCCGTCGGAAAACCGACCAACGCTTGCTTTACCAAGTGAAATGCCAAGATGACTGGCTACGTCTGCGGCCAGCTTGGGGTTGGCAGTCCCCGTGAAAATCATGAAGCTTTCTTGCGCCATGACGCTTTGCCCGTGGCTGTGGCCCTGATGACCCGAACAGGGACCGTGTCAAAAAACGACAAAGCTGTTGACTCCTGGGAGGATAATCACAGGCATCAACAGCTTCTAGGTCTGAAAGAAGGTGGCTGAGGAGGAAGGATTCGAACCTTCGCATGCCGGAATCAAAATCCGGTGCCTTAACCAGCTTGGCGACTCCCCAACTTTCTGACTCAGTGTGAAACACTGAACCGTACAAAACTTTGGCACTGACCCGGATGCACGGGCATTGGCCTAACCACTGTTACCACTCAATACGCCGCAAGCGGATGCTTGCTCAGCCCTGCGCTCACGGTGTTCAACCGAAGCGCTGGAAGCTTGTCAGCGCACTTCAGCATTGTAGCGTCTATTCTTTCTGACGCCAAAAGCGCGGCTTCCCGAGTGTTGTATTCAACAAAAAGGCAAGCGCCCGACCCTGACATCCTGACTTGTTTTTTCCCGGCACCCTGTTCAACCGGCAGGGAACCGATGGCTTGCTCCACCAGGCTGGCCGTCAAGGCAAGCACTGGATAGCGCCCAAACGCGCAAGACTCAAGATCATTCCTGAAAGCTTCCCTCTCCAGCCTTGAGCCTAAAGCGTCAAGATTGAGAAAGTCTTTGCAACCAGGAAAGACCGCCATTTTGATTGGTTTTGTGTCGCGTGTCAACTCTGGCGCCTGAAAAATTTCAGCCGTCGGCACACTTGCATCCGGCTGGATCACCACATACCAGCGTTCCGGCAACACAATGGGCTGAAGCTGCTCACCAACCCCCTCGGCAAAAGCGTTGTGCCCCATGATGAATACCGGCACGTCCGCGCCGAGCTGGCGTCCGCCTTCGGCCAGCG
>Ga0172382_10012215_pt1 | contig 11236 bp, 11 predicted proteins | sample Leawel138RmetaG_FD_122245 | JGI IMG/M metagenome (GOLD analysis project Ga0172382, IMG submission 122245) | Leachate microbial communities from a municipal landfill in Southern Ontario, Canada - Leachate well 138R metaG | ecosystem: Engineered > Solid waste > Landfill > Unclassified | place...
AAACGATAGTCCGGAAGCGAAGTAATATTCCCATTCTGTCTTGTCACAAAATGATAAATATGGTATTATGTCGCTACGGTTTTGGGAGAGATGGCCGAGCTGGCTGAAGGCGACCGCCTGCTAAGCGGTTATAGCGTCTAATGGGCGCTATCGAGGGTTCAAATCCCTCTCTCTCCGCCAACAATATCCATAGCCCGTTTCTTGGAAGGTGCACAGGAAGCGGGTTTTGCTTTAGAAGGCTAACAGCCCATATATCTTTGAACTACAATAAGAATGGAGTATAGGAGATCCCATGAACAACAAACGATCGCTAATCCTGATACTCGATATGCTGGCGGGACACTGGGTGGAAGATTCGGAGAGTCCTGTCACCAGGCTTCCATACCCTAACGTGAAGGGCTATGAAAAGGCCGGGCTACTCCCCAATTTTGGAGATTGCATGAAAAACGGCATCTATGCGAACGCATGGAATAATGGTAATTGCAATACGCCGTACGGCCAGAAATACCTTGCCTCCGGCACGTATCAGACGGAATCCGCTTCAGCGATAGATCCGTATTGGAGCATGGTTCGCGGGCTGGATAAAGAGACCATCCTGCAAGCATGCAAGCGCACCTACCCAGGTGGTAAGGTAGCAAGCTTCGGTTCGGATGCATGGATGCAAACGGGCTGGTGGAAGGCTCACGATTGTACTATGGGCTGGGGTTCCTACTATTCCGACTTTTTAACAAGCCAGAACGCCTTCCATTGGATGATGGGCAACCCTGACTGGAATATGGTGCTCCTTTACTTGGCCCAGTATGATATGACGGGTAATTGCCCCGTATACACAGAAGGCGCCGCATATACAAAAGATAAGCATCATTCTCTCCTTCAGCTGGATAGATTTCTGTGGATGGTAAAGACCTTCCTCAAGGAGCAGGGGTGGTGGGATGATACATATCTGTTCATAGGCTCGGACCACGGCTGCCACGTAGGATGCAACATAGCCATAGAAGAAGGCAGGGAGCGCGGAGTGGCAGAGACAGACCTTTCCAACTACTGCAGCAACCACCAGGCGCCCTATGATTGCTACAGCTGGGATTTTGAGAATAACCGGGCTATGGATAAGCGCAGTGACTGCTGCCGCAGGACCACCTTCATAGTAACTGGAGGGGCCCTTCCAAGAGAGCAGTACGGTAAGGCTGTGGACAATGCAGAAATAATAGACTTTGCCCCAACAATAGCAGAGGCCATGGATATAGATTTTATAGCGGATGGCAAGAGCATATTAGCATCCGGACCAAAAAGGTTTTAAGGTCTTACACCTCAGATAGAGCTGCTTGGGGAGGGTGCGGATTGGGGTGAAGCAAGGGCTTGCACCCTTTCAGGCACGAGCAATAGTTCGGACAGAAATACAATCTTGCATCGTCAACTACTTGCCGTGTTTACGGATCGGCGAGGAGAAGCGATGGCTATTTATAGTATTTGGGTATGATATGATCTATAATGGCTCAGAGATGAAACGTAGATATGGAAGGTGCTTGATGGAAACGTTACATGGCTTTAATTTGTTAATAGATAAGGGGATACCGGAGATAGAGGCAACGGCCCGCTTGTATCGTCATGCGGCGACCGGGGCAGAATTGTTATCCATCGAATGCGACGAGGAGAATAAGGTCTTCGGCATAACTTTCAAGACACCGTCGCCTAACTCCACCGGGGTGCCGCATATAATGGAACATTCCGTACTTTGCGGGTCGAAAAGATATAGGACAAAGGATCCCTTTGCCGTTCTGCTTAAAGGTTCGCTGCAGACATTTCTTAATGCCTTCACCTTTCCGGATAAGACCTGTTATCCGGTAGCCAGTCAGAATTATGCTGATTTAAGAAATCTTATCGATGTTTATATGGATGCGGTATTCCATCCATTATTGACGCCGCAAATCTTCGAACAGGAGGGATGGCACTATGAACTGGATAATATCGAAGATCCCTTGACGATAAAGGGCGTTGTCTATAATGAGATGAAAGGTTATTATTCGTCGCCCGATAGTATCCTGGGCGATTATTCTCAATTCTCTCTCTTCCCCGGAAATGAATACAGGTTTGAGTCTGGGGGCGACCCTGCGGCTATTCCGCATCTAACCTATGAGCAGTTTATGAATTTTCACCAGACATATTATCACCCGGGAAATTCATTTATCTATTTTTATGGCAATGATGATCCTGAAGAGCGCTTGAAGCTGATGAACGGTTATCTTAAAGGATACGGACCGCTGGAGAGAACCTTCGAGATAGGCCTGCAGCCGCTGCTGGACAAGCAGGAGAGGATTGAGAGGGCCTATGCAGGGGGCAGCGAGGATTCTCACGGCCGCGGCGGTATGATGACCATGAACTGGCTCTTGCCGGAAACGGCCGATGCCGCCATGAACATTGCCTTGCGAATGCTGGAATATATACTTATAGGCATGCCGGCCTCGCCTCTTAGAAAGGCCTTGATCGATTCGGGGCTGGGTGAGGATATAGCGGGAACCGGGCTCGAGACAGAGATACGACAGATGTTCTTCTCTACCGGTTTAAGGGGAATAAACCCGGATAACACGGATAGGGTGGAAGAGCTTATCGAGAGTACGCTGGCCTCGCTGGTGGAGAAGGGAATAGGGACTGCTACCATTGAAGCGGCGGTGAATACTATTGAGTTTCGCTTCAGGGAGAATAACAGCGGCGTTAGATTTCCTCGCGGCCTAGGCCTGATGCTGCGTTCCTTGACTACCTGGCTTTACGGCGGAGACCCGATGGCTTTGCTGGCTTTTGAAGAGCCGCTTGCAGCCGTAAAGTCTGCAATAAGGGAGGATGGTCGTTATTTTGAAAAGCTGATAGATAGGTACTTTATCAGCAACCGCCATCGTACCACATTGTTGCTGCGCCAGGATTCCGGTTTGGCCCGTAAAGAAGAGGAGGCGGAAGCTGCCAGATTGGCACAAATAAAATCCACAATGGATCATGGAAGGCTGAAGGAGGTTATCAGGGCGACTGAAAGCCTCCGTCAAATGCAGGAGGCGCCTGATGATCCGGTGGCTGTTGCAGCCATTCCCCGGATGCATTTGAAGGATATAGATAGAAACACAAAAGATATTCCTACGGAAATTATGGAGTCGGCGGGATGCAGGGTCCTCTATCATGATATCCCGACAGCAAACATTGCCTATCTGGACCTCTGTTTTGATTTACACACATTGCCGGAACGTCTTCTTCCGTACATGCCGCTCTTTGGGCGTGCTCTAACGGAGATGGGAACCGATACGGAAGATTTTGTCTCCTTATCACAGCGTATAAATAGTAAAACCGGTGGGATTACTTCTCGGATCTTCACTTCTGCCGTGATGAATGAAAAGAGCGGTGCCGTATGGCTTGTTTTACGTTCCAAAGCCATGCTGGATAATGTAAGGGAACTGATCTCTATTCTCTCAAATATCATCGGCGGGCTCTCTCTGGATAACCGAGAGCGTTTCAGACAGATGGTGATGGATGAGAAGGCGAGACGGGAAGCGCTATTGGTGCCTGCCGGGCATGAAGTGGTGAATATTCGTCTGGCAGCCGCTTATGATGAATCTGCCTGGGCGGCAGAGCAGATGTCGGGCATTTCCGGTATCTTCTTTCTGCGCCGGCTTTTGAATGCCGTTGATACTTCCTGGGAAGATGTCCTGGCCGATCTGACAGAGATCAAGGATACGCTTTTCAGACAAAGGGCGATAATATGCAATGTCACTATGTCCGATCAGGGTTGGAAAGGATTTAAACCTATCCTTGGAGATTTTCTTGCAGGCATAGCCTCCCAAGATGCGGAGCGCATGGAATGGAAACGGCCTGGATTTGGAAATAACGAGGGCTTGATTATCCCTTCTCAGGTAAACTATGTCGGCAAAGCAGCTTCGCTTTATGAACTGGGCTATACGCTGGATGGCTCCATCGATGTCATAAGGAAGTATCTCCGCACCGCATGGTTGTGGGACAGGGTGAGATTGCAGGGCGGTGCATATGGGTGCTTTGCCTTTTTCGATATCCCTTCGGGGGTTCTTTCCCTGATATCATATCGTGATCCTAACCTTATGCAAACACTTCAGACATATGATGAAACAGCTGCACATCTGCGTAATATCATGATGAGTAAGGATGATTTGGAGAGAACCATTATCGGAGCTATCGGTGAAAGGGATACCTACCGCTTGCCTGATGTACGCGGCTATGAGGCATTGCTCTATTTTCTCACGGGAAGAGATATTCAATTCAGACAGCGGTTAAGGGAGGAGACGATGACTGCTACTCTGGATGATTTGCGGTCTTTCGGAAATGTCATATCTGCTATGAAAGAGAGCGGCAGGATAACCGTTCTTGGCTCAGAGGATGCTATCGGTGATGCTATCCGGGAGCATCCCGGAATGCTTGAGCCGGTAAAGGTGCTCTAGCGGATAGTGTAAGCTCCCATTATAATGCCTATAAGGCCTGAATCATTCACAATGATATCGTTGCATCTGGGGTTAGCGGCCCTGAGTATGATGTCGAGGTTGTAACGGTAATATATCCTGACCAATAGATTGCCGTTAACGGAAGCCAGAATGCGTTGTCCATTCTCAGCGTTTTCCGTTTTTCTGACAAGAACAATATCCTTCTCAAAGTATATAGGCTTCATGCAATTACCGGTTATTCTAAAGGCAAAATCCACATCGATGCCCGGGGGAACGGGCATTAAATCTGTTGAGGCGGCTAATGCTTTCTCCAGATCCTCTGCAGGGACAGCGCCGATTAACGGTACGGATCTGATAGATAACGCTTGTGAGGGTGAATCGGGGGCGCCTTTCTGCTCTATCTGCTCAAGCAATCTTTTGGCCTCTCTAAGCAGCCGGTTCTTTTCGTGTTCCAGGAAGGATTTTTCATCATAGGGTTCTTCTGTAAGAAAATAACCGATAGGTCTGGCAAGGATATTGGAAACCTTCTCCAGATCCTCAATCGATATTTTACGTTTGCCTTTTTCATATAGATTGACGGCTGTAGGTGAGTAGCCCAGTTTCTCGGCCAATACGGTTTGCTCCATGCCCATTGCAAGACGTGCCTCACGTATCTTTTTGCCGATAAGCCGGTATTTGTTCATTAGTTCCTCCATAGTTCTGCTGCCGACATCAAAGAGAATCGTTTAATATGTCTCCCGACATATAGATATTATCATGAAAGAGAACGGCAGAAGCGTAAAAGTATTGACGGTATGTGAACGTTATGATAAAATCCCATGGTCACTATGATAACCAGGCAGCATAATATGTGCCGTCCTCTTGTTCGGCACATGGCAAGAGGAAACCATTATAATGTGTACAATTGATAATGATGAATGTAAGTATGCAATAAGAAAGTCCTTTTATCATTTGAGTGCGGCCGGGGATGAGCTGACGAGCGAGCAGGTATATAATGCTTTGGCAGAGGTGGTATGTATGTTCCATATGAATGCCTGCTGCGCATCGGATTGGCGCAAGATAAGCAGGATGGTTATGAAGTCAGCCAGAGCGGTACTTCTAGAGAAACATCCATATATAATGGTCATCAGGAATGCTATGAAAAACGGCATCGATCTTCTCGATGTTTAACATCGATTGATAGGGGTAAAGAAATGTAAATATGTATTGATAAGGAGGTGGGGAGCATGTACTGGCAGAACTGGCTGAATGCCGTACTAGGAATATGGCTGATCCTGTCGCCTTTCATACTCGGATATGCCGATGTTTCGTCTGCCGCCTGGAATGATATTATCGTTGGTATTGTGTTGGCGGTAGTAGCGGGCTGGGTCGCCTCTGCACGGGTAGCTTCCTCTGCGCCTAAATGGTTCTGCTTTATACTTGGCGTTTGGTTGATTTTCTCGCCATTTATTCTGGGATTCAGCAGCCGTCCCGTCCCTTACTGGAACAACCTGCTCATAGGTATCGTGGCGGCTATACTTGCCGCCTGGACGGCATCCATGAGTCCTACCGAGGCGCCTGCACCGAGGGGATAAATTCTGAGTACGCGTTAACGTAAAAAGGGCGGCCGAGGCATTTTCGGCCGCCCTTTCGTGATTACCAATTATCGTTTACAAGTATGAAATCAGCAAAAACTTTTTTTTAACTCTTCTATGATCAGCGATAAGCTGTAATTGCGCGATATCAAGGAGTTTATATCATCTATTTCGGATGCGTCCAGGCAAGGCCCGTCCGAAACGCCTTCATCCCGGCTGATCTGTGTCATCTGCCACCATTCGAGAAGCTTTAACAGGAGATCATTTTTAACATCATCGTTAAGATCTTCCAATATTCCTATCTCTTTTTCAATGTCTTCGGAGAGTTCTATCAGCATAATCTCCTGCATATTTTTCCCTCCAATAATGACGGCATCTTTTATGCGTATAATTATACACTATGGATATTTATTTGCAATAATTACGGACGCGTGTTTGCTCGTTCCGCTATATGGGTAATATTAGTTGTAAATTTAAGGAGGAGCGCTTATGATGGATGAGAGAGACTATGGTACGGAGATCAAGGACCCGGTTTGCGGGCTATATGTTAATAAGAATGATGCGGAAAATATGTCTGTATATGATGGGATAACATATTATTTTTGTTCATTGGAATGCATGAACCTATTCTTTGATGATCCTGATCATTACTCCATCTGTGAAGCCGGACGAAAGAGCGGCGAATAGGCCCGACGAAGATATTAATATCGCTTCCTTCAGCCTTTACGTGCTAATGCTATTATGTTAAAATTTTCTTAAGTAGAGGCTGGAGAGCGATAAATGGATCTATCGATTGTAATAGTTAGCTGGAACTCGTCCTCAGAGTTACGGGATTGCATCGGCAGCCTGGCCGATCAGGCTGATGAAGGTTTTTCATATGAGATAATTCTGGTCGATAATGCTTCTTCAGACGGCTCTGTTGCTTTGGTTCAAAAATGTTTTCCTGCAGTAAGAATTATCGCTAACGATGAGAACAAAGGTTTTGCCGGGGCAAGCAACCAGGGTATACTGGCCTCGATCGGGCGCTTTGTCATGTTGCTGAACCCTGATTCTGTTGTGGAGAGCGGTGTCTTAAAGGGTATGACGGATTTTATGGATTCTGTTCCCGATGCTGGTGCTTGTGGTTGTAAGCTGCTTGAAAGCGATAATAGTTTGCAATATTCGGCTCGTTGTTTTCCGCATTTATCGGATGTTCTCATGAGCTTGCCTGGTATCTCCAGAATAATTCCTAACAACCATTATAAACGCGAGTATCTGATGATGAATTGGGATCACAGCCATATCAGGACGGTAGAGTGGGTATCCGGTGCCTGTTTGGTTATGCGGCGGGAGGCCATAGCTCAGGTCGGCTTGCTGGATGAACGTTTTTTTATGTATTGCGAGGATATGGATTGGTGTTTCAGGCTTTCCAAGGCCCTCTGGAAGATATACTATCTGCCGCATCTGGCTATAGTTCATCACAGGGGCGCCAGCAGCAGCCAGACGGCTCCTAAAATGATCCTGGCCCATCATATCAGCATGTGGAAATACGCACAGAAGCACCTTCGGGGCAATTGGCCTCTTTTGCTCTTTGCACCGTTGACCGGATTTTTCCTGGCTATGAGAGCTACGCTTTTGTTGCTCGGTTACCTGCTATGTCAGGGTATACCGGGTAGAATCGAGAGCAGGGAGATGTCGGCCGATGCAGCTAATGAAATCCCGAATAGCTAGGTTGAAGCGCCTCTATATCTTTCCGATAGTACTCTTTTTGCTGCCTTTCTATGCCGGCAAACCATATTTCTCCGGTGTTACATCTGTTGTTCCTGTTACAATCTTTTCGGTAATCTTCATCGGCATTTATCTCTATTCCGCCTGGAAGAGCAAGCGCTTCTCTGCTTATATGGGTGTTCCATCCATTCTGCTGATAGCAGCTTATATTATTTCTGCATCACTGTCAGTGAATCTTTTCCAAAGTCGCCAAAGTATCTATCTTCTGCTGGCAGGTATAGCAGCATTTCAAATTTCCGCTGCTTTATCTGCTGATAAATCCGCTCGGCATCAATTGATGGAAGCTGTTGGGTATTCAGCTTCTTTTCTATCCATCTATGCTATCTTCTTTTCATCTAACATAGGAATGAGAAGCGGACTCTATGCCACCTTCTATAATTACAATGCCTTTGCCGGCTATCTGGCCCTATCGGCGCTGGCTTTACCGGGCCTGGCCTTTTCTACATCGGATTCCCGGTTGGATACAGGTCTATTCTATCCCCTGCTCGGTTTTCTAACCATCTATCAGGTATGGATGCAAAGCGTGGCTTACGATGATCTGGCAGTCTGGACTTTACTTATAGGACTGACGGCTCTTTTAGTCTATATTCTACTGCGGAGGGCAAGCCCGCGAATACGATATATGCTCTTCTTTCTTCCTGTGCCTGTGGCTCTGGCTATGACCGGGTCCAGGGGAGGATTGCTGTCTTTTATGGCGGCGGTGGCAGTGGCGCTGGTTATTATGTATCTGAAAGAACCGGCTATTCGCAAAGTGGCCATCTGGCTTGCTGTGGCTATGGTGGCATTTATGGTTGTGTTGATATCTTCTCAAGCAGGGCTGGTAGAGCGTTTTAGTCTTCTTTTTAAACCCTCTAACCGTTCTGATCTCTATCGTTGTCTGGCATGGAAAGGAACATGGAAGGCCTTTATCTCCAGACCGCTTTTAGGACATGGGCCGGGAACCTTTGCTTCAATTTATCCGGTATATAAGGCGGGCGGAGTAGATACGCTCATGGCACATAACAGCTATCTCCAGTTGCTGGCGGAGACGGGTGCAACCGGGGTGGCGGCGCTGATCGCTTTTGTGATTGCTTCACTGGCGGGCTTGCATACCCGCATAAAAAATTCCGTACGGCCCGGCGCAATCGCGGCGGTATTACCGGCAGGAATAGTTGCTATGGCAATCCATAATATAGTCGATTATACCTGGTATATTCCATCTCATCAAATCCTCTTTATGGTTATTCTTGGCTGCTTATCCACTCTCCGGTTCGATATAAGGGATGCAAAACCTTTGCAGATAAGCAGATCTGCCCTGAATAGAGTATCAGGCGTCGTAATAGCTCTTCTAACAGCCTTGTCGGCTATTGCTGCTTTGGTATGGAGTATGCCGGCGGCAATAGTATATGATAAGGGAATATCGGATTTGGATAACGGCTGGCGCTCCTATGCTAAAACAGAGATAGCTCGTGCCGTAACCGGTGATCCATGGTCAGGGAAATATATCATTGCTCTGGCCGATATATGCTCATATGATGCGGATAGTAATTATGATGCTGCTAAATTATATCGACAAGCAATAGCTCTTGAAAGGGTAAATCCTTACTATCGTCTCCGCCTGGCGAAGCATTTAATGCATAAAGGTGATTGTGATGGAGCGATAATGGAAGCTCGTAAAGCTTTGAAGCTGTCACCTGCTTTGCGCACCGGCTGGCGCCTTATCGGTGATGCCGAAGCGAGGAAAAAACGATATGCTGATGCCATACAAGCCTATAAACGTGTTCTGGATATAAGTTATATGCCTTATGAGAGTGAAAAATATTTACCTCTCGGGGAGTTACTGCCTCGCACGGAAGAGGGCAAAGCCTTGCTGGGGTTGGGACATATATATTTTTTGCAGGGCAAGCAGACCGAGGCTTGTAATTCTCTGATACAGGCCCGCCGCATATTCAGTCGCTATGTAGAGAGAGTGGAGAAAAATCCAATATTGTTTAATAAAAGGCAGGAAGCGGAAGAATATAAGAGTATGATCCTTTCAATCGATGATCTGTTGAGACGAAAACTATGATATAATTATTAAGGTGGTGGTCTGAATGATTCCGATGGATCCCCAGGATGCCAGAATAAATCTTCAGGTACGTGCCATTCTCAATAGCCGCTATGTCGATACCAGCAAGGTGGATTATTTTACAATTAAAGGAACGGTATATTTGCGAGGGCCCATGAAACAGTTAAGGGGCGGACGCACGGTGGTTATGTCGGAGATCGATAATATAGTGGAGAATGTTTCCCGTATCACCGGTGTGAAAGATGTAATTAACGAGATGACGCTGATTGAATTGAAGAAGATCTCTGAAGCTGCTGTAAGGGAAGAGGCGGAATAAGAATAAGAGAGGGGAAGGAGAGAGATATCTATATGAGGCGGGTGCTGATATTACACGGGCCGAACCTTAATCTGCTGGGACGAAGGGAACCCGAAAAGTACGGTGGTATGACTCTTAGCGAAATAAACGATAGATTACATGCTTTGGCAACGGAATTGGATCTGGAACTGGAGATTATGCAGTCAAATCATGAGGGAGCTCTTATTGATGCACTGCATGAAACGAAGGCCGACGTGGTTGTTATCAATGCCGGAGCCTTGACTCATTACAGCTATGCGCTGGCTGATGCTCTTCGAGCTATTGAGGCTTATAAGATAGAGGTACATATGACAAATGTTTTTGCCAGAGAGGCTTTCAGGCAGCATTCGGTCATCTCTCCTGTTGTTAATGGTGCTATTTGTGGTTTCGGCATTAACAGCTATCTCCTTAGCCTCCGAATGGCGGCTGAGTTTTTGAAGGGTACCGTGTGAATAGGCTTACAGCCCTGCGGGCATCCATGACAGAGGCCGGCATCGATTTTCTTGTGCTGTCCGGCAAAGAGGATATCTTATATCTGAGTGGGTTTTACGGCAGCAGGGCGCTTTCTCTTATAACTCTGGACTTTGCGCTCCTCTGTGTCGATTTCAGATATACGGAACAGGCTGCAAGGCAAGCATCCGGATGGGAGATTATCGGCAGTTCCGGTGAATTGTTTTTTCGGCTCAAGGATATGATGTCCGCTGCCGGAACCGATAGGCTTTACTTTGATCCTGCCGGCATGGGGTATCTGGATTATACGGAACTGGCTGAGGCTCTACCCGGCTGTGAGCTTCTGCCCTCTGCGCAAATGATACGGAAGCTGCGTGCGGTAAAAGATTCCGGCGAGGTGGAGCTTATTATTCAGGCGCAACGTTTGGCGGAGGCCTCATATGTCGATATCATCAACCGTGGGCTGTGTGATCATTCTGAGAAAAGATTGGCCGCAGATATAGATTGTGCCATGATTCAGGGTGGGGCCGATAAGCCGGCTTTTGATACCATTGTTCTCGCCGGTCCCAGGTCATCTATGCCTCATGCCATAGCTGGAGAGAATTCGGTCGGCTGG
>Ga0172382_10012219_pt1 | contig 11235 bp, 10 predicted proteins | sample Leawel138RmetaG_FD_122245 | JGI IMG/M metagenome (GOLD analysis project Ga0172382, IMG submission 122245) | Leachate microbial communities from a municipal landfill in Southern Ontario, Canada - Leachate well 138R metaG | ecosystem: Engineered > Solid waste > Landfill > Unclassified | place...
GAATGGCTGAACGTGCCCGCATTCGTCTTTCAATCTGAATCTTGTCGCCATTGATGGACAGAATCAAAAACATCTGACCAGACGGAATTGACGGCAGATCCAATTCAATGCTGGTTTTTGAAAGTTTAAGGATCGGGGCATAAACAGAAGCTGGCATTTCAGCATCGTTCTTTTTCTGATCCTTTTTGGTAGCGAACTCTTCTTCCAGAGCCTTGCTGTAGGCTTCCCATGTAAGATCCGGACTCTTAAGGTATAAAGGCTCCTCGGAGGTGATTTCTATCTCATCGCCTTCGGTAAGCTGATCCGGAATAGACGACACAAAAAACTTAACACCTTTTGTTGTCTGTTCAGTGCCATGATAGTCTATTCTGCCAACAGCTTTGGCCCTTGCCAGCAGCATTTCGCCTTCAATTGCGCCGTACTCGTCCCACTGTTTCAAGTAGCTCCCGGTTTCCTTGGTAAGCTGACTCATGGCGCCAGCGGCTAAAGCCCGAATGCGACCCGTCTTAGTGTAATCAGAAAACTGGACCGCACCCCTTGCCAGACGCAATGCTCCTTCACTCTTCTGGTTGTCCTTAAAGACCGCTTTAGTCGCAAAATAGATGTCCTTTGACTTATCGACATTGCGCCTTTCAACTGGGATACGAACTCTCTCTCCATAGATAGAGAACTCCCGGTACTTCTCCTGCACAACGGCTTGAGCGTCAGTCGAGTTTTCATCCTCAGGAGTATCCGCTTCAAAGTCAGCCTTGGCGGATGGGCCGCTCATAAGCAGAAAGAAATCTTCGTTGCCAACGCTGATTTTGCATTTCTCGTTTAATACGCTTCCCAGCTCTTCAGCTCCATTAAAGCGAATGCCATTTCTTTTAGCTGTTGACTCTATACGCTCATCAATGCCGATCTCCACATCACCAATTTCAACAATCTCACCATTGAAAAAGATGATTTTAACAAGCGCACTGCCGTCCTTGGCAACCTGCATTACCTCGGCAAGATGCGCACAACCTCTTTTAAGATGAAAATTCAGATCCTTTCCGGCCGAGGGATCACGAAGCTGCACGCTCCACTGCTGGCCATCGATTCTCAATCTGTATGCCTGCCCGGTATTGTTGGGTGCGATATATCCAATACCAATGTTTGGAGTCTCTACGGACAGCTCCGGTTTCAACCATAATTCAAAGGTAATTTCAGCATTTATGTCTTTCAGTCTCATTTGCCACCTCCGCTGATCATGCATTTAACCAACCGAGGACTATTCAAATGTGCGAACATCCAGAACTGAACATCCGGCGTTACCCGGTCTATTTTCATCTGTGAATAGAGCTTCTGAAAACCACTTTGCGGATGACTGTCAGCAGCAATGGACAAGTCGGCTTTGCCATGGTCTGACTTTTTAATCAGAGTGCCATTATTGCTCGAAGAGATGAGCACCTCTGCTGTATCCGAATCAAGCATTGCAAACTCATCAAAAATTCGCCTTGGTATCGTGATTTCGGTGCCCTGAGGGATCTCACGTACATACCGCCAGCATGGTGAGTTTATGGGTTTATCCGGTCCATTCCATCGATAAGACTCAAGAATGAGCACCTGCGGCCTCTGCGTTTTACAGTAAGGGCAATTGTGATCCTCTGTTTCCGGGTGAATGAAATCATAGTAATAGTTCATCGAGCAGCCCGGGCACGTGACGGTCATATCCGCTGCTTGAGCGAGAGCTTCAGGCCAGTGATAGATGGTCGGCCGCAGTAATGGGGATGTCCTGCCCGGGCCGAATGTGCCCTCAAATAACGTGGTCAGTTTCTCTGTAAGGAGAAGGGATCTGGGCAGACCGCTGTCGGAAGAGTTTGAATCATCATCTTGGTCGTCAACCCAAGGGAACAGCCCTGCATAGGCTTTATCTTCAACATCCTCGCCATCATTTTCCTCATCAGCCCAGTCGCCTTCATCCGTTCCATCCACCTTTTTTCCGACAAAAGGGTGAATCAGCGAAAGAAGGTAGAAAGCCACGACAGCGAACGCATGACAATCGCTTGAAGGTCTTCCACCGTCTTTGCCCTGCACCAGCTCAGGGGCTCCGTACTTTGGTGTATAAACAACACTTCCGCCTGCGGTGATTTCAAATCGAATATTGTCGGCATCAATCAGCCAGACTGCTGAATCATCAAGCCCTTCTGAAATAAAGATATTGTTGGGAGAGATGTCACCATAGACCATGCCATTGCCGTGAAGGCGTGCCAGTAATCATGCGCACTTGTAGAGCGCATGAAGCCTGCGTCTAAGTCCGCCTGTTCTATAATAATGAACAATCTTTTTAGCTTCGTTCTCCGGCATTGCCGAAAGCCATGTTGGGATATCGTCGGGACCAATTTTTTCTGCGGACTTGCCATCGAGCCAAAAATGACTGAACGGAACCATTTCACTCAAAAGCTGCATCACATAACCGGCATTGTTTTGAAGAAGAGCTGCCGGTACGGATATATTCAGGTTTTCTGGCAGAGGTAGGAGCCGGACGCGCTTAAAGCGCTTTGAATACCGTTCCACCGACTCCTCATCGGTGACCGGAGTTCCGCTTTCATCTGTAACAAGCTTGATCGCCAGATCAGGGTCCTTGGTACGGAAAACAACCCCTTGGCCTCCTTGCCCGAGCACCTTGTCCTGAATGTGTACATTCTGATATTCATCCACATACTCGTTGAACCTTTTGCTCATTGGGAACCTCCTTTCTTAAACAGACAGGCAATCGTCTTGTCATCGGAGTGTCCCGGGACCGGCCATTCATTGAGCCAGCGTTTAAGATCCCTCTTTCTTTCCTCCGACTCCAGATCTGCATAAGTGGAGTAGAGTTCCTGTGCAAAAATCATCTGTTTTTCAGGTAACAGGTCATCGGATATTCCATCAGTGCACAGTACAACTGCATTGCATGCCGCACTTTCAATCGTCGCGGTTTCCCACTGATCGGGCTTAAACTCCTGCTGAAGGCTGTTTGTGTAGTTTGAGAAGGAATCCTGTTTGTTATCACTGAGGATAAGATGGTGCTCGTCAGTTTCTCCAAGGGCGGCAATCATTCCGTCACCAAGGCGTCCAAGAGTGATAACCCCTTCGATCTGGATGGAGAAAAGGCATGTGGCCGAACAATCTGTTGAAGAGTACGGAGCTATTTTCACAAGCCAGTTGGCATGAATGAGCCTTAAAATATCAACGATATTGGCATCGGGGGTATTCTGGTAGCTCTTGGCTGCCTCAAACACAGCAATACAGGCGGCTTTTGAACCGTGATCTGAATGTGCCTTGCTGCCCAGTCCGTCCGATACAACAACGACATTTCCCCATTTATACCGGCGTGCCATCCAAGAATCCTGATTTGGAATTCCGGCTTTAACATGTAGGGGGCCGATTACTGTGGCACCCCAGCAATTCCAGAGTTTGTCAAGCATCCCAATCCTCCTCTGGTTCTTCTGTTTCAGAGCGTACGGTTTGCAGAATCTGGGCTGTAGATGCTGGCGCGGTCCACGGCTCATCCGAACCAAAAATTGTACCGTCTATCGCTGAAGCGATATTCTCCGAAAGGTAAACTGCGTTGTTTGTGGAAATTTTCTTCAATTTCAACAGGTCGGCATCAGCACCAACTGCAACAGTCCGGATAATCAGGTTGCTAAATGTGCCCAGTTGTTTCTGAAAGCTAACGATGTCTGAATTGGAGAAATTGCCGTCAGACATAATGAGAACCATCGACCTCCCGGTATCATTCACATGCTGGGATAGAAAATCGGAGAGAGCACATACGTTAGAGGAACCTTCAGCGTTTAAGGCAGGGATATTACCGTCGCTTTGCAAAACGATCTCGGAAACACTCTGCGCCCATTGATAAAAGCGGATATTTAAGCCTGAGTATTTTTCCTGATCTATGAGCCTTAACTGAGCCGCATATCGGCAAAGATTCCGCTGAAGATGGATTTTGCCCATTTCACTCATACTGCCGGAAACATCTACAAAAATAAAAAGTTCCATCTCAAATTTTCCCGAAAAAATTTAGCAAATGCTCAGAGGCACCACTACCAAAAAACCATTCCACATTTATAAGATCATCTGATTTTTGCTTTATCACAGGATGTGGGGGACGAAAAGACGAAATCATTATTCCGTGCCCTTTCACACCACCAAAATGTTTGGCAGTTTCACTCAGCTTCAAAACATGGTTCGCTTCAACCTTTCCACTTTTACATTCAATGATGAATAAGCGATATCCGTCGGTACAAATAATATCAAACTCTTGATAACCTATATTTTCTTTAAACCCATCGTGGTAATACTTAAAGTTATCGTTGGAGTCGACGTCCACAACAGACACCTCTAACCCAAGGCGTAAATCTTTTAGAACAGCAGATTCTTTTAAAGGAAGTAACACACTAAAAACATACACCTCTAGCCACTTACCCAGCAGAAACTCAAGAAAACCAGGGAATTCATCAAACACAAATGACTTACCGCCAATTGTTAGCTTTGCTTGTTTATCAATTGTCAGTTCAGCGTAGAAATCATCCCCCCAATTCTTGAATGATTCATCCGAAATATAACTTTTCAGCTCACGATACTTTGACGCGATCAAGTTACGATTTTCCCAGATTATCTGAGAAGCATTAATAATTTCTCGAGAAAGTTCTTGTTCTGTAAGACCAGGCTTCGATACTGTTAATCCATCACCGTTCAACTTCAGAAATGTTTCGACCGAATCTACTGAAACAATTTCACTTTTTGTGAAACTATTAAGATTGATAACCTGTTTCTTTGAAAAATCGAAATAAAATGGCGTTGCATTTACCTTACGACAGGCGGCAAGCGCCCCTGCATACATCAACTTGGTTCCGCCCGTTAAGTTGAAGCCGATCTTCGCATCGGCAGGCATTTTCGCAATCAGATCCAAAATCGTGGACCGGACATTTTCAGGGTCATACGGGTCCACCGCAATTTCACCGTATTCAGCTTCTCCAAGAAACTGTTTCATGACATCGGCAGGGAACTGCGCGGAATTCACAAAGATATGCTTCCGGCTTGAAAACTGGATCACGCCAAGCAGGTTCGGCATCCGTTGTTCGCCGAACAGGTGAAAAATGGCATCATACTGATCAGATTCCGTATTGGTTGTTCGAACCTGTCTTCCGTGCCACTCCAGCCACTCGTTGGGCAGGGCGATTCTTTCCGGAGGTCTTCCGGGCTGAGAAGATGCGATAAGACGTTTTTTTAGCGTCGGGTGTCTCAGGGCCGCAAAAGCCCAGACGAAAGCCATAACCGGAGTCCCCGGACTCAGGTAGAGCGTAACGAGCTTTTCACCTTCAGATGAGGCAACCGCATTCAGGGAATGAGTCGCGGTCTCATAGATGCCCTCCGTGTCATTGAGATGCGTCAGCTCCACAGGGAGGAAACGCACATCGACCTTTTTACCGGCATTTCGAAGCTGTTTCTTTAGCCATTCATTAAAATGATGGTGCGCAGCCCCTGTATTTGAAAATAGGTCGACAAACTGTCTCGCAGCAGCCGGGTCAGAGCCTTCAACACCTGCAATTTTTTGCTGAAATACATCGGCTTTATTTTCGGATTTATCCGGGTGCGTAAAGCCGAGGATGATCACATCGGTGTAATCTTCAGCTAGCAAAGCTCCCAGAACGGGGCCGGCTGTATGTTCCAGTCCGAGTGAGGCCCTGAGATCAGTCATTCCGTACCATGTCATTAAATATTTCTTCAATTTAAATTCCCTTGACTTTTAGGTACGAGTATTTGTGCTATCTGTTCACCCGCATTAATTATTTTGCCGACTTTGACGTATACCTTGACAACAAGTCCGTCAACAGAAGCAGGAACTTTTTGGGTGTTACCTTCCTCATTATCTATTTCAATAATAATGTCGTTGTATTTAACAATATTGCCTGTAAAGCAAGAAATATTCTGAACAGTACCTGTTGTGATAGACCGAGGAAATTTTATTGTTGCCGTATCAAATATTATTTTTCGTTCTTCAAAAGAAAGCTTATGGGCAAGTGACAATAACTTACTTGCATCAATCAATTTCTTTTTATAGAGATCGAGAATGAGCTCTCCACTCATATTGGGATGCTGCAATGCCAGATCGAACTCTTTTTTTGTTACTTCGTTGTCACTCCATGAGCCGGGTTTGTTGAAATCAAATTTCCTATATTGACTTACAACTTGTCGTAAGGCTTCATGTGGACAGTGGGGGTTCTTTAGAGCCGCTTGACGAACTAATGGGCTTTGATCATTAACTAATTCTATGAGCTTTTCGGATGAGATAAACTCATTTGATGCAGCATTTTCTCTATCTGATAGAGCATTGCTATCACTTAGTGCATCAATGCTATCAAGGTCTTCGTCTGTAAGGGAGGCGGCTTTGAGACTGAAATTCTCAAACAAAGTTTGGTATATCGAGATTTTCTCTTTAAGAACAATACTTATTGGTGTAATTAGATCAATGTGCTTCTTAATTAGCGCTTGAGTTAGAATAGACTCATTGCTACGAAACAAACTTTCCAATGCATCATTGACGACGCACTCAATATCTGCTCCGGAAAAACCTTCTGACAAAGTCGCTAATTCAGCAAGATCGAGTCCTCTGGGAGTAGTTTTCAGCTGTTTTGTCTTAACGTGAAAAATCTGTTTTCGCTCACGCTCACTCGGTAAATTAACATAAAAAATTTCATCAAACCGTCCGCGCCTCAATAGCTCTGGTGGGATATTAGTAATGTCATTTGCTGTTGCTATAACAAATACAGCCCCCGGCTTCTCTTGCATCCAGGTTAGAAAATAACCAAAAAGACGGGTTGTGATTTCTGTACTTCCCCCTGCTCCATTGATTCCTGAAAAAGCTTTTTCAAGTTCATCGATCCACAGAACACAAGGGCTTGCTTGCTCTGCAACCTTAAGAGCGGCCTTCATATTGGCCTCACTCTCACCCACAAATTTACCCATCAAAGAGCCAATGTCTAAACGAAAAAGTGGCACATTGAATAATGACGAAGCTGCTTTTGCGCTCATTGATTTTCCACACCCTGGCATACCTGCTAATAGCACGCCTTTGGGGGGCGAGATACCTAATTTCTGAGCTTGTGGTAAATGCTCAATGATGTATTTCTTGTTACGTAACCAACTTTTGAGCTGCTCCAACCCGCCAATTTGGTCAATATCAATTTTACTATCGACCAGCTCCAGCAAACCTGAGCGAGCTAATGCTCTCTTTTTCAAGGCTAAAGCATGCGCCACAGATTCATCGGGAAATGTATCCTCATATTTATTCTTTAGCGTTTCGAATATTTGAAGAATAGTGTCTCGCTCCATACCTGAAAGTATAGATCTAAGAGAATTAAGCACTCTAGTAGGAACTGAGATAGAATACTCGTTCTTGAGCATATCCAGAGTTTCATCAACCTGATCTAACGAAAGAGGAGAGCAAGAGAATTGGAGCAAAAGATCCGCGAGGTCAGGAAACTCTATACTCTCTTTGGATACTAAAAAAATCGCAGCCTTCCCTTTAAAATGGCGCTTAATCCTTAACAGTTCCTGTTGCAATCTAGCAATAGCTCTAATGTCATCTTTCAATACGGAATAGGCATTCTGTATTACATAAATCCTGCCCGTAGGATCGTCATCAGCGATTATTTTAAGATCTTGGTACAGCAATACCTCTTGATCCGGTTTCAAAGCTCTTTTAGTCTTAAAGTCAACCCAACCATAACCCAAATTCCACTCCTTTACTTTGAAGTTCAGTTGGATGGCAACAGCTTCGATTTCTTCATCGATTCGATTGAAGTCTTGGCCCAAAATCTGGACTCCTGACACACCGGAACGAATGGCCTCACTAATCCCCTTAATATCCATATTTAAAATCCAAGTAGAGAGGCCACGCCACTACAGAACGATGAAGCACCTTTAGTTATTGCTGAACCAACCGATTTAACGGTATCAGCAACAGTAGATACAATCTTTGTTCCACCTTCAAATATAGCTTCTCCCACCGTACTTCCTGCAATCCCACCTACGACACCGCCAACGATTCCACCGATTGCAGTACCAATAGGCCCTAATGCAGTCCCTAACGCAGCTCCTACGCTAGCACCTTTGGTACCACCAGCTAACCCGCCAACAAGGCTACATGTGGCACTGCCAGCCTGATCGAGTGCTTCTGCACCGGTAATTTCTCCCTTTGCGAATTTGTAGAGAATCTTAGTATTTTCAATACCAATACAAACAGCATTAGCAATTCTTCCTGCCGGTGTGTTTTTCATTACATTACCTAACCAACCACTTTTAATAGCTACGGTTACGCCACCAGTGATAGCGACAGTTAGCCCTGAAGTCGTTGCCGACTTTAGACTACTCTGGACAAACTCCTGTAAGTCCTCTTCTCCACTATTATTTTCTTTGCCTGTTATTCCATTCCATATCCGCCGCCCTAGAATACGAGCGCCTTGAAATCCCACAGATAATAGAGCCGCAGCACCAGCTTTTTGCCCGATATTTTTTGCAATATCGATCCTGCTTGTCTCGTTCCAATCATATTGTTTGGCTTCAGCTTCTTCTTGTGCTCTGCGTTGTCTCTCTTTGGCCTCTTGTTTAGAAAGTGGCTTAGATTCGACACCATCAATTTCGATTGTTTCAGTACTTCCAGGAATATCTTCAGACTGCCCTTCTGGCACTAACTTGCGCTGCCCTCGGTAATCTCCTTTTTTAAGCATGGTGTCTGTCGCGTCCGCATCGGCACCATATTTTGCTTGATAGCGACGGACAATTTTTCCTTCACCATCCTTAATCACAATATCAACTGAATTTTTGCCATATGTCTGGCCGGGTTTGGGTTGTAATACTTCAGCACGGTATTCACTACCTTTAGCTACAGCATCAAGGTTGAATGTATCAACATGATGTTGTTCAGCAATAAAACCATCCAGATTAAGCTGCTGATTCAACTGGCCATCATTTCGGTAAAGCAAATCAATGTTTGCTTTGTTTGCCGTCTCAATGGCTGTATCAATTTTAGTAGCGTAAGCTCCGAAGTTAGTCACCCCACCTGCGGTTGCACCTTGCTCAATTTTCCCCGCCAACCAGTTGTTAGTGCTTAATCCTTTACTGTGGTGTTCCGTCAACTCTTGCTGAGCAGACTTGAAAACCGCTACCTCCTCAACAATCTCGCCAGCAGTTTGTTCTATCTCTTCTTCCGTCTGCCAAATATCTGGATATTTAGCGAACTCGCGACAAAGCCAAGCCTTATTGGATAGTTCAGGAGATTTATCTCTGTAGGAACGAATAAATGAACCTATAACTCCGCGCGTTTTTTTTGCACCCTCCGGCGTAACCTTTATCTGTTCAGCTAAAGCATCTGCCTGAGCTTCACCATGAGATGCACCATTCGCTATCAGTTCTGGTAAATCCAAATTATCCTGATTCCTATCCATTTTGCTCTCCTACAAATAACCTTGATCATCATTCTCAATAGAGACTGACGCAGCAATATATGACTTCGCACGCTCATCCAACTCAATTGACGCCGGAACCACATTAGGGTTCTTGGACTGGGTACGCATGGTCACCGACATGGTCACTCGCTGGAAAAACTCATGTAGCTGCCCGGCATTTTCCGCATAGAAAAGGTCATGGGGCGTGCCCTCGATAAAACGCTTCAAAACCGTCTCATCTGCATCACGTCCGATAGCCATTGCCATGCGGTCACATTTGGAAGAGCGTCCTTCGGAGATAAAATCCTCCAACGGCCTTTCCCAGCTGTCATTAGGCTGCCCGTCTGAAACAAGAACGATCGTCGGGCGGTAGGCACGGAAAGGCGTAGTCTCTTTGTCCTCGATCATGGCCTTGGCCATCTTGAGGGCTGTACCCATCGGGGTCATGCCATTTGCCTGCAAACCTTGCCACTGCACCTGAGAAGCCTTGGTGTAGGGAACCTGAAGCTCAACTTGATTGCCGAAAGTGATGACGGAAACAAGAATCTCGGTCTCCATCTTCTCTTCCTGCGCAAAGGTATCCAGCATATCCTCGACGGCCTTGTTAAGGTTCTCGATTTTATCTCCGGACATACTGGAACTGACATCCAGAAGCAGAACGACGGGAAGTGGTTTGGCGGTTGGGGTGGTAAACTTTTTAGGATCAAACATGGATCATCCTCATGATTAATTTGCTGGTTTCAATTTCAAACAATTCTCAATACTCGGGGAAAAACTCAGCGAGGTTTCTGCCCCCGACAAACACGTCACAGACAAGTCTACCACGATCCACTTTGTAAGCGGCCCTGAGTTCAACCTGCTGCCCATTGATAAGCTTTGACAAAGCATCCTTCACTTTCTGTCCTTTGGCCGTATGCAACTCAGGCGCATTGTATCCAGCAGGACGGACTCTGGTTCCCGTCTCTCCGTTCCATTTCCACTCTGGTGACACCGCGAAGGTATCACCGTCGATAATTGAAGTGACACTGAATACTGGCATCGTTGCTCCTTTAGTTTTTCAGACGATTGCTTTTCTTTCTGCACCTTCCATTAAGCAGAATGCATGCCAAAACACCCAACACCAATTAACAAGCTGATATTAAAAAGAAATATCAAGAAAAACAGTGTGAATGAATGGGTAGCACTTCAACTTAGGTTGATACAATTTCAACCGTGGTTTAAATTTATCACTTAGTATTATTCAAAAACTTGTGCACCGCCTGAGGGGTTACACCTAACATTCTCGCTGCCTGACTCTGGTTGCCGTTCGCGGCCTCAAGCGCTCTCAAAATCATCTGCTTGCGGGCACTGCCGAGAAACTCATCCAGAGAAAATCCCTCGTAAGGCTCGGGCAAAGCATCCAATGGATCGGCATAGGTGATCGGTTCGGTAATAAGCAGGTCTGAAGCATCCAGCACTTCCAATCGGCTCAGCCTTACAGAGCGTTCGATGACATTCTCAAGATCTCGAATATTCCCCTCCCAATTGTGGGCCTGCAGACGACTAAGTGCATCGGTAGTTAGTCGGCGATGTCTTTTCAATGAAGTATTCAAACGATCTAGGATATTGAGTACCAGTTTGGGAATATCTGAACGTCGCTCACGCAAAGAAGGTAGTTTGTAAGCGTTCGGCCATCTCATCTTGACAGCGGTTTTTTTTAACCTGTTTTTTTACATCGCTGTCTGTGGTTGCCAATTATGCGGCAACAGTTCAGCAATACGGCTGGCGGGCTGAGTGGGCA
>Ga0172382_10012221_pt1 | contig 11234 bp, 9 predicted proteins | sample Leawel138RmetaG_FD_122245 | JGI IMG/M metagenome (GOLD analysis project Ga0172382, IMG submission 122245) | Leachate microbial communities from a municipal landfill in Southern Ontario, Canada - Leachate well 138R metaG | ecosystem: Engineered > Solid waste > Landfill > Unclassified | place...
GACAGGGGGAGAAAACGTCCTGGTTCCCGTGAAGACGGTAGGAGGGGGAGGGATAATTCTGAATCTCGCAGTGGTAAACGGGAATTCCGTTCAGATAGTCAGGGTGATAAACCTTTCAAGTCACGTGAGCGCTCGTCTCGTGAAGAGGGGAAGGAAAACCGCTTCGACAGACCCGGATCAAAATCATTTAAATCGGATAAACCCTTCAGATCGGATAAGCCTTTCAAATCTGGTAAACCCTTCTCCGGTAAGGATGTTAAACCTCGTGGTACCAGAAAAAAATGACTACATATCGTCCAACGTAAGACAAGCTGTTTCTATTTCGTAGTTATAAAATAATTTGCTACGTATCACTTCCACCTTCTGTTGGAATAGTTCCGGTTTAAATTTTTTGCGTTGTCGTTTGACTTCAGCAATGAGTACTGTGGGTGATTCAGCAGAAATGGCTACGATGTCTATTTCATTTTGATCCACCTTCATTCTCCCGATTATAAAACTTCATGCGATTACTATTTATATATTTTCGCCGCCGTTATTTTCGCGGTGGCGGAATTTATACAAATGTAAATGGTTTTTGTTGAAAAGGGCGGGAATGTTTTGCCGCCCAGTTCGTGGCATGGTTCCGATGGAGTAATTTGGGGCTATTGCTTGCTATCAATGGTGCCGCATGGCTGCAAAGCATCAATATGGGATTGATACCGTTGGTAATCCTCTTTATTATCTTCTCGGCTTTTACTGATTTTTTTATGGGGAGTGCTTCCGCAAAATGGGTAATCATAGGGCCGGTGTTTATTCCTATTTTCATGTTGTTGGGTTATTCGTCCGAACTGTCTCAGGCTGTATATCGTATCGGGGACAGTATAACAAGCATTGTCTCACCCATGATGAGTTTCTTTGTCCTGATTATTGTCTATTATCAGAAGTATGATCCGAAAGCCGTCAGCAGGATCACCCCACCGCATATACATTTTCCCATTTTTGTCGTTTCTATTGAGTATGTGTATGCTAATTACTAATTAGCAATTACTAATTACCAATTACCAATTTGTTCCGGCTTTGAATTGAAAATCGACGTAGTCAATTAACAATCGGCATAAGCCAAATCTTGAATTTTGAAATCACAAAATCCGAAATCCCTAATCTTTTGTCCTTATTCCTTATTCCTTATTCCTTATTCCTTGTTCTTTACTCTTTATTCTTTACTCTTTACTCTTCCAAATAACTGAATCCCAGCTTTTTCAATCCCTCCTGAATCTCGGGTGCACCCATAAACAGTCTCCAAAGTAATCCGGTACGGTAATTTTCGATCATTGGCGCGATAGTGAGTTGATCAATGGCCAGGTAGCGTTGTGGATACCAGTCGTCCTGTGGGCTGAATGCATCATAAAAACCATATTCTCCCCATATCTTGTCGCCCAGGTCGAAATAGAAGTGTTTCAACGCCCTCATCGACTCTTCTGGTGTGTAGGGGAAGCTGGATAATGCTGCGGTAGGTGTGATGACTCCCCGATCATTCTGCATCGGCATATGGGCTGAATAGCCGTCTACCGAATAGCTGGCGGTCAGTCCCCAGCAATTATTTCCATATCCTTCATATCCTTTAGGATTCTCCACACAATATTCGTAGTTGATGAGCGCCTGGTTTCGGTTGAGTTGCCAGTAATCGGCATATTGATCTTTCAATCCTTTCGGGTTAAGTCCGATATAAGAATAGTGCGACCAGAATAATGGTCCTCCATATTCTTCCGCTCCGTTATGTTTCAAGATTAAAGGATGGCCATAGGCAACCGCATCACTTTTGATTCCACCAGTACGTGCCCATCCGTTATGGTAAGCCGATGCAGGAATAGAATAGGTGGGAGAGGATGCTGCCAGGATATAAGTGATAAGGCATTCGTTGTATCCTTCCAAGGGGAAATTCATCTCCCAGCCATACTCAGGACTCCAATGCCAGTAGAGCAGATCCTCTTCGTTCAGATACCATCTCCAATCCATTTCCCGCCAAAGTGTATCGATTTTTCTCGCCAGTTGTTTTTCACTTTCATTTCCATTTTTGAAATATTCTCTCACACAGAGCAGGCCCTGCATAAGGAAGGCGCTTTCCACCAAATCACCGCCGTCATCTTTCTGTCCGAATGGTTTTACTTTGCCTGTGGGACCATGTAACCAGTGAGGCCAGACACCATGAAAACGATCGGCGGTAGCCAGATAATCGCTAATTTTGTGCAATCGTTCAACTCCCTCTTCACGGGTGATGAATCCACGATCGACCCCGACGAGCAGGCCTGCGATGCCGAAACCGCTACCTCCGGTGGTGATGACCTCCGCGTCATCCTGAGGATAAACCCCATCCATATGTATACGCTCTGGTGCCAGTCCAGAGGTGGGTTCTGCCCCTTCCCACATATAATTGAAATGGGTCTTTTGTATGAAATCGAGGAATTCGTCGTCAGATACAAAAGAGGAGGAGGTGCTATTGCATGCTATAAGGAAAGCGACACTGATAGACAGTGTCGTCATTGATATGAGTATGCGGTTGTTCATCTTTTCCGATGCTATAATTATTTTACTTTTTTCTTTGTTGAAATGGCTATGACATACAGTCTGATTGAAATAGATTCGACAGAGAGGTTATTTCTTCTCCAGTATATTTTCAATCTCTTTTTCGCTCAACACTTTTACATTGGTGAAAAGGAACTTGGTGTCGAGGAAATTACCATACTGGTTGCATTCGATGACAGCGTCATTGAGGTTCGACTTCACATCCTTGTTGAAAGGGAAAAGCATGAGAATGGTGAAATAATTCTCCTTAATTTCAATTTTTTCAATCACTACATCTGCTTTTTGCAGTTGAAAGGTGAATTCGCGGTCCACCATCTCTTTCTGCAAATCGGTGAAATGCTGTCTCTCACGGGTTGTGAAAAGCGCGAAAAAACGCAATTTCTTGTCTTGCCCTCCTAATCCCGAGGAAATATACACCTGCTGGTGGCCTGACAAATCGGAGCTGAGCACAATGCGGCTACTTACCAATGCCATGGATGACCAGTGCAGTAATTCCGATTCCAGCGGGCTACTGTGGTAGGTCTCGATGGATCGGTAAGCCCCTACGTCGGGAATGGATGCCAATAGGGTTAAGCTTCTCTTTTTTCGCTCGATAGACTCGTTGGGAGAGAAAAGCACACTCACTTCATCATCGCGCACAAAGGGGCTGTTCTCCCTCCTTAATCGGTCGAAGTACCTGAAAAATTCCATTTGCTCCTCAATCGGTACCAGGTCTTCGAGAATATGGAATGAGTCTATACCTTGGTCATTTAGTGTCTGGCGCAATTTTGCCAAAAGATCATTGTGGTCACTCATAGTTACAAAGATAAAACTTTTTCGTTAAGCTCAATGAACAGAGAACAAATTTATTTGAATTTCGTCATCACGAGAAAAGCATCATCTCATTGAATGAAAAAGTTCGATGAGAGCAACAGATCAATTTATTTATTCATTAAATTTCATCAAATAGGCACTTAATTCCTCAGAATTATATAAATTCGCATGATTAAACAGATTAGACATTTCTGATGGAGATTAAAATAGTCAATAAGTCTCGCCATCCATTACCCGGATATGCTACTGCATTTGCTGCCGGTATGGATTTGCGTGCAAATTTGGAGGAATCTATAGTATTGAAGCCGCTTGAACGGAAATTGGTACCCACCGGTATTTATATTCAACTATTGGAAGGATATGAGGCTCAAATTCGTCCCCGTAGCGGATTGGCCATCAAGCATGGCATTGGAATAGTGAACTCCCCCGGAACGATAGATGCCGATTATCGAGGTGAAATAGGGGTGATCCTGGTAAATCTCTCGAATGAGGATTTCACCATACAAGACGGAGAGCGTATCTGCCAGATGGTGATTGCACAACACGCCCGTGTGGAGTGGCGGCCTGTGGATTCGCTTGATGAAACGAAGCGTGGCGCTGGAGGATTTGGCCATACCGGCAGGCAATAATAGTCAATCGCGAATGCTATATCAAATAACCACAATGAGAAAATTCTTCCTTTTCCTTCTGCTGACAGCCTCATTACCTGTAATGTGGCCGGTGAGGGCAATGGCGCAACAGGAGAAACAGGCGATTCAGCTCGACGAAGAGTCAAGACGGAAGTTCGACTATTACTTCTATGGGGCATTGAACGCCAAAGTCCTGGGGAAGTATGACCAGGCAATTGATTTGTTCCAACACTGTTATGCGCTTGATTCTACCAATGCCAATGTATTGGTGGAATTGGGCACATTTTATAATGTGCTGCAGGAGAAGAACAAAGCCCTTGATTTCTTCCGACGGTCGGTCACCCTTGATCCTGATAACTATTATTACAACATGATGTTGGCAGGTTTGAGTAAAGAGCTTGGACTGAAGCAGCAAGTAATCGATATCTATCAACATCTGTCTCAACTCTATCCTGATAAACTTGATGTTCGGTTTGAACTGGCAAATGCTTTTGCCGAGACGGGCGAGTTGAAGGAGGCAATCGCCACATTAAATGATTTGGAAAAGAACACCGGTATCAATGAGATGATCGCCCTGAATAAATTCCGTCTCTATTCAATGATGGATCAGAAAGAGCAGGCTTTCGGCGAGATCAGCCAGATCATTGAGAAAAATCCTTCAGAGCCGAGATACCTTATCCTGATGGGAGATTTATATCTTGAAGATAATCAGTATAAAGAGGCGTTGAACTATTATGAGAGAGCCAAAGGGATCGATCCCGATGATCCCGCGCTTATCCTCTCTATGGTCAATTACTATGAGAGGAGAAACGATAAACAGGCAGCACAGACAGAGTTGCAAAAAGCCGTCACAAACTCACTGATGGATGTGGAGGTGAAATTGCAGTTGCTTACCCGTTATCTTTCCATTCTGCAGCAGAGCCAACAGGATATGAAGCAGGTCAATTCTCTTTTTGAGACACTCTTTGAACAATATCCCAATAACTCCCAATTAAATATGATCTATGGGAATGTCCTTTTATTGCAGGAGGATAAAGAGGGAGCTACAAAACAATTCGAGATCTATATCACATCAAATCCGGAAGATCCTGCCGGGTATGAGCAACTGCTTCGTATTGCTCTTCCCGACCAGAATCTGGAAAAAATAAAAGAAATAACGACCGAGGCGTTGAAACATTTGCCAGAGGAAGCTCAATTCTACTTCTATTTGGGAGCGGTTTATTTTCAGCAGGATAACCATCAGGAGGCACTGAGAGTTTTTGAGGAGGGATTGGCAAGTGCGACTATGCGTAATCCAATTGTGGAGTCTGAATTTCATGGACAGATTGGAGATTTAAATCATTTCCTCGGTAATAAGGAAAAGGCTTTCGAGAGTTATGAAAAGGCACTGCAACTGCATCCGCAGAATCTCCCCGTCTTGAACAATTATAGTTATTATCTGTCATTGGAGAAAAAAGATCTCGATAAGGCGGAACAGATGAGTGGTATTACAGTGAAGGCGGAGCCGGCAAACCCTACCTATCTCGATACCTATGGGTGGGTGCTGTATGAACAGGGCTCTTACACGTTGGCTAAGATCTATATAGAACGAGCTATTGAAAATAGCAAAGAAGATAATCTCTCGGCTGAGGTTGTAGAGCATTATGGAGACGTGTTGTTCCAAACCGGAGAGAAAGAAAAAGCGTTGGAGCAATGGAAGAAAGCCAAAGAGTTAGGAGGTGACTCTCCAACATTGGATAGAAAAATTAAAAATGGCGAATTATAATGATGAATATTTCCCGTTACCGACAAATTTTGATTATTTGTTTACTTTCTGCTGTGGCATTCACTGCCTGTAAACCGAAACAGAGGATCGTTTACACTACCTCTCCGGTGGAGGATAAGGCGTATCATGAGCTCTTCAGTGATATTATTGCCAGTGAATTTCACTATCGGACCCTCTCAGCAAAACTTAATATGGGAATGAATTCCGGCACGAAATCATATAGCTCGAAGGCTAACCTGCGAATTATCAAAGATGAAGCTCTTCAAATATCTATCCAGCCGCTTTTTGGGGTGGAGATGTTTCGGCTTTATATTAATCCGGATACATTGTTTCTGCTCGACAGGATGAATAAACGGTATGTGTTAGAATCGTTTTCCACTTTAAAGGATCTTTATCCTATTGGTTTCGACTATTATACGATGCAGTCACTGTTCACAAACGCACTTTTTATATCGGGGAAAGAGAGGGTTGATACGGGTAATTATAGTGATTTCAATTATAATCGCGCTTCGGATCAGAATTATCATATTACGGCCAAAGATACTGACTCGGGTATCGATTATTCATTTACGGTCAATGGGGATGACCGCATCACCTTTACCCATCTGATGCAATCAGAGAAAAAACAGTATATGCAGTGGGAATACCATAATTTTATGGCATTGAACAATGCTACCTTTCCACACAAGATGAATATGACGCTCTCTTCCGCATCAAGAAATACTAACGCCGAATTACTCTTTTCTGATGTAGTCACGGACACTCCCTTGCAGTTGGAACTGAACGTGCCATCGAACTATACGAAAATTTCTTTTGATGAGATACTCAAGATGTTTTCTCCGAAGAAGTAATTGTTAATGTGCCAATATGCCAATGTGCCAATGTGCCAATGTGCCAATGTGGGGAGGTGGAAAGATTTGTTTAACTGAAAAGGTGAAATCAACAATTCAACAATTCAACGATTCAACGATTATAATTGGTTTTTAACAATAAGATATGAAAAAAATTGTTTTCTTATTGCTTTTCCATGGGATGGCTTTGATCTTGCTGTCACAAACCCGGCAGATTGAGAATTTGCAACGGCAGCAGCAGGCGTTGATGGAGGAGATAAGAAATACGAATAAACTCTATCTTGACCTCAAAAAACAAACTACCACCATCTTGGATAGGATCAACCTTATTAACAACCAGATATCGGCTCGTAAGAAATTAATCGATGTCCAGAATCGGGAGATTGAGACATTACGTAAGGAGGAGGTGCGTCTTGAAAGTGAGATATCCAGGCTCAATATAGCACTGAAAAAGAAACAGGATTATTATGCCGATGCAATAAAAGGGATGTTGAACCATAAATTTAGTCAAAATAAACTGCTTTTTATCTTGTCCGGAAAAACTGTAGGTGAATCATTACGGAGAATGCAATATCTAAAGGAATATTCTAAATGGCAGAAAACGGAGGCTGAAGAAATAAAGAAACAGCATGCCCAGATAAAGGAAAAACAGGAGTCGTTGGCCAAGGCTAAAGCAGACAGGGAAAAAGCATTGGTCTCGTTACAGGAGGAACAGAAAAGGTTACAGGGAGAAGAGAGGACGCGCCAGTCGGAGATGGTAACTGTGAAGGGGCAAGAGCGGGAATTACAGAAGACGCTTCGAGAAAAACAGCAACGTGCCAACCAGTTGAATGCTCAGATTGAGAAGCTTATCGCTGAGGAGGTGGCGCGCCAAGAGCGTGAGGCGGTGGCTAGAAGAAAAGTTGAAGAGGATGAACGACGGAAAAAAGAGGAGGAGAAACAGGCTGAGGCTCGAAGGGAAGGGAAGAGTGAGGAGGAGATCAAACGTGAAGCAGCTGCCAGGGCAGAAGAATATGCTTCTGAAGCTGCACCGGGCCCCAGGATCGGTAGAAGTACAGCTACAGATGAGACCTTTAACCTGTCGAAAGATTTCGCTGCCAACAGGGGAAAACTGCCTATGCCGGTTACTGGAACAGCCGCTATTGTAGGTGGTTTTGGTGCCAAAAAGCACAATGAATGGAATGTTACTACCAATAGTAACGGTATTGATATTCAGACTGAGAAAGGAGCCAATATACGTAGTGTATTCGATGGAGAGGTCTCGAAAGTATTTTCCTTTCCCGGTTCTAATACCTGTGTGATTGTGCGTCACGGCGATTATTATACATTTTATGCCAATATATACGACCTGTTTGTAAAGCAGGGTGACAGGGTGAAAGCCGGTCAGTCATTGGGCAGAATCTTCACCGATCCGGATACCGGTGTCTCCACCATGCATTTTCAGCTTTGGCAAAAAACAAACAAACTCAATCCGGCGCCCTGGTTACAACGATAGTTATTCGGCTTCGCCGTTATTCACACTTCGTCTGTTATTTGCTTCGCTGTTATTTCCCGTTTTGCGGGATAATTACAATCGAATGCCGATTGAATAATAACTGAATAGCAACCGAATAACAGCCGAGCATAGGTCGCTGAAAATTACACTAATTGCCATGAATATCCTCTATCGTTACCATCTTGTTTGCTTTTCTGTTTCGATATAAACATGTCCGGGGGAAATAATAGAAAAACAAACCCGCACCGGAAACTCCAATGCGGGCTTATTGTAGAGATTGATCAACAGGATTATTCCGTTACTTTTGGCATCATCACTATGGTTTTCAGGTTGCCCTGGTCGAGCAGTGCTTTGACAAAATTCTGAAGGTCATCCTTTGTGACGGCATTTACGGTTTCAATGTATTGGGTATGGTTATCTTCACCGTAAAAATATTTGTTGTCGAGGATATTCAACCAATAGCTGTTCTCTTTCAGATTTTCGTTATAGCTTTTGTTCATATACTCTTTTACCTTCGTGAAATCACTATCACGAGGGCCATTCACCGCAAAATCCTTCAGTACATTCAATACAATTTGATTGAGATATTCCATTTTTTCCGGATCGGTATCGAACATGATCTGTAAGATGGTTTGGCCTTCCGGATAACGGGAGATGGAACCCCCTGCGTACACACCGTAAGTACCCCCTTCTTCTTCCCGCACCTTCTCGATATAGATGATATCAAGGATTTGATCGAACATGTTCATCACTATCCGGTTTTTCATCTCCCGGGTTATTACTCCTGTCAGGGTGTTGAATACGGAGGCCTTGGGGTTTTGCATCTCCCGTTGGAAGATACTCTCAAGTCTTCCTTCCCTGAAGTTCATAGGTACTTTTACAAATTCACCTTTCTCGGCTTTGCCGGGCAGGGAGGCAAGGTATTGTTCCACTACGGGTTGAATCTTTTCTTCATCGATATTTCCCACGAATGTGAATATAAAACTACCGGGATTGGAAAACCGCTCGGCATACATCTCCATGATACGGTTGTAATCGAGCTTCTTCAGGTCATCCGCCTTGATCCTTTTTGTCAATGGATTATTGCCATATATAGCGCTCGATACTGAGTCGCTAAAAGCTATCATCGGCTCGGCTTCCTGATTTTTCAGCTGGGTTTCCATCCGTTGGACAAACGATTGGAAAGCATCGTTATCCTGTCGTGGAGCAGTGAAATAGAGGTAGACCAGTTGTAGCATGGTCTCGAAATCCCTGATGGAAGAAGAACCATTGAAGTCCTGCGTGGTAAGGCTGATACCCGGACGGGCGGATGCTGTCTTCCCCGCCAGCACCTTGGGTAGATCGGTCGCGCTGAAATTCCCTACTCCTCCCAGTGTGGCTATATTGCTCATCATCCTACTGTTCACCGGATCTTTCTCTCCATAATGGGAATATCCACCGGCACTTGTGGCGGTCATCATGATCTGGTCGTCCTTGAAGTGGGTGTTTTTCAGGATTACTTTTATCCCGTTTCCTAATGTCCACACTGTAGCGTCCATCGCCTCATCTTTCTCTCTCTTCACGATTTTACCGGGAGTGGGAGGTGTGGCAACCAATGGCTCATCGATCACCTCTTCCGCGTATGGTTCGACGGTTTCGCCCTGTACAGATACTAATAGGTTAAGCAATGTTTCTTCTGCAGGATATGCCAACCCCTCCTTTTCTGGACCGGTGACGGTAATTACTATATTTTCATTACCAATCAACTGCTGAATAGTCTGGTTGATCGCCTCTACAGGAATACTGGGAGCTACCGCCTGCATGAATTGGTGTTCAAATTCGATCCCGGGAATAGGTTCCCCGTCGGTGAAGGCACGTACATATTCTTGCGAATAGGAAGAGTTTCTCTGCTTGTCGCGGTTGTTGTAAGAATCTTCATATCTCTTCAGGGTATTGGTGCGGGCAACTTCATATTCCGACGCAGTGAAGCCGTGCCGCTTCACCCTTTCTGTCTCGCGTACCATAGCTGCCAGTGCATTCTCTATCTTGTCTTCCGCACTTCCTGCCACCACGGTCCATGCATTCTTTGTCTTGGCCACAAAATAATCTCCGTTGTAGGCATATGCGGAAGTGAAAGGTGCGTCAGGTTTCTGGATGATCTCGGAGAAACGCTGGTTCATCATTGAGGAGGCGGCTCCCAGGATATACTCCATGATATAGCCGGCCTGCGTATTCTTCAACTCATCGGGCATTGGGTCATGCTTATAAAACATCATTATTTGTGTATTGCGGGCTTCCTTGTCGGAGGCGATGGCCACGATGGGTTCTTTATTATCGGGGACGGGGTAGTATTCGCGTTCAGCTCTTTCCTCATCGAGTGGTATGGTTGAGAATAAATCCTTTACCTTTTGTTCCATCTCATCTATATCGAAATCGCCCACAACAATGATGCCCTGTAGATCGGGACGGTACCACTTGTGATAGTAATCTCTGATCTCCTGAGGTTTGAAGTTATTGATCACGTCGATACTTCCGATAGGTATCCGGTTTGCATATTTGCTGTCGGGGTATATCTTCGGGAGTAACTGATCCCATAATCTTTGTTGTGCGCCACCACGGGTACGCCACTCCTCCCTGATTACACCGCGTTCGCTGTCCAGCTCTTCCTCTTCAAGGGCAATGCCACACGACCAGTCGTGGAGCACAAGAAGGGCCGAATCGACCAGATTCTTATTGGTGGTTGGTATATTGGATATATAGTATACCGTTTCGTCGAAAGAGGTGTAGGCATTGATGTTGGTGCCAAACTTAATTCCATTGTCCTGTAAGTACTCCAGCATAGACTTCTTAGGGAAATTTGTGGTCCCGTTAAAAGCCATGTGCTCTAAAAAGTGAGCCAGACCGGCTTGATTGTCTTCTTCCTGCATGGAGCCTACTTTCTGAGCTATGTAGAAATCGGCCCTGTTTTCAGGAAGATTATTTTGTCGGATATAATAAGTGAGGCCATTCTCAAGTTTTCCTCTCCTCACCTTTGGATCTATAGGGAGAGGAGGGTTTTGCTGGGCATACGCAACCATACCGGTTACGAGCAGTAGTAATGTGATTGTTTTTTTCATTTGACCCAAAGTCTTTATTCTTTA
>Ga0172382_10012222_pt1 | contig 11233 bp, 7 predicted proteins | sample Leawel138RmetaG_FD_122245 | JGI IMG/M metagenome (GOLD analysis project Ga0172382, IMG submission 122245) | Leachate microbial communities from a municipal landfill in Southern Ontario, Canada - Leachate well 138R metaG | ecosystem: Engineered > Solid waste > Landfill > Unclassified | place...
ATCCGGGTGAAACTCGATGGCTTTTTTTCGGTAGGCCTTTTTAATTTCTTCGGGAGTTGCACTTTTGCTGACTCCTAATATTTCGTAAAAATCTTTCATTATAATTTTAGACTTTGAGTATCAAGTATTAAGTAGTAAGACCTCCGTTATACGTATTTTTGTCTTACTACTTACTACTCTCATCTTACTACTTTTATCACATTCCCGTTACCACTTTCGGATAACGGATGATTTTATCTCCTAATTTGTATCCTTTTTCGATTACGTCCACTATTTTTCCTTTTAAATCTTCGCTCGGAGCAGGAATTTGAGTTACTGCTTCGGCAAAATCAGCATCAAAAGCATCGCCTGTTTTGAGATCAACCAGCTCTAAACCTTTTGAAGCTAAGGTATCTTTGAGTTTGTTGTGAATGAGTTGAACGCCTTCTACCAAAACTTTTTCTTCTGATTTTGAGATTTCTGTCATTGCTCTGTCAAAATCGTCTAAAACAGGTAACATTGACTGCAAAACATCCTGGTTGGCAGTTTTAAACAGTTCGATTCGCTCTTTTGTCGTACGTTTTTTATAGTTTTCGAACTCCGCAAAAAGACGTAAAAACTTGTCTTTTTCTTTGGCTAATTCCTCTTTCAGTTGCTCCTCAACGGATAATTCCATCGTATTTTCCTGGCTTTCAGTCTGATTCTCTAAATCTTGTTGCTTGTCGTTCTGATGTTCTGTATTCATAATTCCTACTAAAATTATTTCATTTCGCCTTTGCTAAAGCAAAAGAGTTGCCAATATCAGAAAAATGACATTTTGACACTTTTGAGTTGGAAGTTTAGTTAATGGTTAATCGGTTATTGGTTATTGGTGGGGGTACGTCAGGCTGAGCTTGTCGAAGCCCTGTGTCAGTGTTCAGTCTTTAGTCTTTAGTGTTCAGTCGCAATATCAAATTTCGACTTTCAATTTAAAGTTATGCCGCAGTGTTTCGCAAAGTTATTTTTCACTATCACCGTCTTACATCCTATGTCTTAAAGTCCTACGTCCTCAAATTTTAAATTTCGACTTTCAATTTAAAGTTATGCCGCAGCGTTTCGCAAAGTTTTTTTTCACTATCATTGTCTTACGTCCTACGTCTTAAAGTCCTACGTCCTCAAATTTCAAATCTCAAACCTCTTTCACCGAAATAATCTTCACCGGACAGGCTTTGGCGGCTTTTTCGCAAACCTCAAAAGCTTCGTGCAAAGGCGTTTTAATGGTAAAGAAACCTTTCTTTTCGGTTGATTTCAGCAAAACGGACTTTCCGTCTTTTTTAGACATACGGAAATACTCCGGGGCAAACTCTTCGCAGTAGTTACACCCGATACATTTATCTCGTTGCAGGGTAACTATAACCATTATGCCTGAACTACTTTATATAACTTGTCGGAAGGACGTACTCTAAAATCGGTTTTGAAGGTAATCACATCAGATTTTACGGCTTTGGTAGCCCCTTCTTTTTTATCGACCATCATTACATCGACTGTCATCTCCTGCGAACCCGTAGTAGGCCCTTGAATCAGCACTTTGTCACCTATTTCCAAATCATAAGCCTCGATAAGGAACTCCGCAATATTGGTTTTCGGATAAAAATGTTGCCCTTTACCGATATAGACTTTCTTTTGAGTAGCGTTAGACCCCGGATTGTCTGACCATTCCCCCAATTTTTGCCCCAGATAATAACCCGACCAAAAGCCCCGGTTATAAACCGTTTCAAGGCGTTGCATCCAATCCGTTACTTTTTCTTTGGTAAATGTTCCGTCTGCTACTGCATCAATCGCCTCACGATAGCATTTGGTTACGGTTGCCACATATTCCGGTGCTCTGCCTCTGCCTTCAATTTTCAATACTTTAATTCCCGTGTCAATCACCTGGTCTAAAAAGTCAATCGTACACAGGTCTTTGGGCGACATCATATATTCGTTGTCCAGCTCGATTTCAAAGCCCGATTCCTGGTCGATAACCGTATATTTCTTTCTGCAATTCTGTTTACAAGCCCCTCTGTTGGCAGACGAATTATGGGAATGCAAACTCAAATAACACTTACCCGAAACCGCCATACAAAGTGCTCCGTGACCGAAGATTTCTACTTCAACCAACCTGCCCGAAGGCCCTTTGATTTGCTCTTTTTCGATTTGTGTACAAATCTTTTTTACCTGATTCAGGCTCAACTCACGGCTCATCACCATTGTATCGGCAAACAAAGCATAAAACTTTACCGTTTCGATATTGGTGATGTTGATTTGGGTCGAAATATGTACTTCCATCCCAATCTGTCGGGCATAGGCAATCACCGCCTGGTCCATCGCAATGACAGCCGTAAGGTCTGCCTCTTTGGCTTTGTCAAGCAAGGTTTTGATAATCGAAAGGTCGTGGTCGTAGATAATGGTGTTCAGGGTCAGATACGTACGAACGTTTTTTTCTTTGCACCTGCGGGAAATCTCGGGCAAATCATCTAACGTAAAATTAGCCGTGGCACGGGCTCTCATATTGAGCTGTTCCACTCCGAAATATACCGAATCGGCACCGTTATCTAATGCTGCCTGCAACGAAGTAAAATCTCCCGCAGGACACATCAACTCTACCTTTGAGCTTGTTGTCATAACTTTTTGAAAATTTTGATGCAAAGATACTTTTTTCCGTGGCTTGTTGCAAGTGAATGTGGGGTGATGGATGCTGGGTGATGGATGACTTTAAGACTTTAAGACGTAGGACGTAAGACTTTAAGACGTAAGACGGTGATAGTGAAAAAACTTTGCGGTATAACTTTAGAATTGAAAGTTGAAAATTGATATTGCGACTGAACACTAAAGACTAAAGACTGAACACTGACACAGGGCTTCGACAAGCTCAGCCTGACGTACCCCACCAATAACCATTAACCGATTAACCAATAACCAATAACTAAAAATTTTCTGCTATTTTTACGGTCAAACTTTTAATTCCAAACCATGACTTATGTAGCATTACTTCGGGGTATCAACGTAGGGGGCAACAACAAAGTGGAGATGAAAAAGCTCAAAGCGACTTTTGAAGCACTTGGGTTTTCTGCTGTGGTTACTTATATCAACTCAGGAAATATTATCTTTACTACTTCAGAAAAAAACGAAAAAACACTAATCGGAAAAATAGAAGCAGCCATTGCTAAAGATTTCGGGCTAAACATCAGAGTAGTCGTAAAAACCTTTAAAGCCATTGAGGCGATTTGCCATCAGATTCCTACGGAATGGCAGAACAACAAAGCCATGAAAACCGATGTGATGTTTCTTTGGGAAGAATATGACAGCCCTGAGGTTTTAGAACAATTACAGTTAAAACCCTGTGATAATGTGCTCTATTATTCGGGTGCTGTGATCTGGCATATCCAAATCAAAGATTATAATCAAAGCGGTATGCCCAAACTCATCGGAACAAGGTTATACAAGCACATGACCGTCAGAAATGTCAATACGGTTCGCAAGCTGTATGAGTTAATAAAAGAGAGCTGATTTTAAGAATTACAACAAAATATTAACAAATCGCTTTCTGTAAATATTTACATTTGTAACAAATGCTTAAAGCATACGACAAATAACCAAAACATAACCCGCAAGTTTTATGAAGAAAACCCTTTTATTCAGTTCGGTTTGTCTTATTTTTGCAACCTCTTGTAAGAAAGAAGAAGAAAACAAAATGACAAACGCAATTCAACCCCCTGTGGCTAAGATTGAGCCAACCGTTTTAGAAAAACACGGACACGAACGTATTGACAACTATTTTTGGCTTAACCAAAGAGAAAATCAGGAAGTTATCGACTACCTGAATGCCGAAAACGAGTATTACCAACAAATGACGGCTCATACCAAAGAGCTTCAGGAAGACCTTTTCAAAGAAATGAAAGGTCGTATCAAAGAAGACGATTCGTCTGTGCCTTATTTCTACAACGGATATTGGTATATCACCCGCTATGAAACCGGAAAAGACTACCCTATCCACACCCGTAGAAAAGGAACGATGGATGCTCCGGAAGAAATTATGTTCGACTGTAACGAAATGGCAAAAGATCACAGCTATTTCCAGTTGGCAGGCATCAACATCAGCCCCGATAACAAATATGCTGCTTTTGGAGTGGATACCGTAAGCCGTAGAATTTATACGATTCAAATCAAAAACCTGGAAACAGGAGAAATCTTGACGGATAAAATCGAAGGCGTAACCGGAGGTTCTACCTGGGCAAACGACAACAAAACCTTGTTTTATACCGGTAAAGATGCTCAAACCCTTCGTTCTGACAAAATCTACAAACACAAATTGGGTGCATCTCAAAGTGATGACGTGATGATTTATCACGAAAAAGACGACACGTTCAACACTTTCGTGTATAAAGAAAAATCAAAAAAATATTTGATTATCGGTTCGGGTAGTACGCTTACCTCCGAATACCAAATCCTTGAAGCAAACAACCCTGACGGAAAATTCAGAGTGTTCCAACCGAGAGTTAGAGGTTTAGAGTACGGAATCGACTACTACAACGGAAAATTCTATGTAGTAACCAACAAAGACGGAGCGACTAACTTTAAGCTAATGACCACTACCGAGGATGCTACCTCTCAGGAAAACTGGAAAGATTTGATTCCGCATAGAGACGATGTGCTTTTGGAAGGAATTGACATTTTCAAAGATTATCTGGTAGTTAGCGAAAGAGATAACAACAAAGGGTTGAACCTTATCCGTATCAAACCTTGGAACGGAGAAGAATATTTCCTGCCTTTCGAAAGCGAAACTTATACGGCTTATACCACTACCAATATTGATTTCGATACCGATAAATTGCGTTATGGTTATCAATCGATGAAAACGCCATCTTCGGTGATTGAGTTTGATATGAAGACCAAAGACAAAAAAGTATTGAAAGAGCAGGAAGTTTTGGGTGGAAAGTTCGATAAAGACAATTATGTGGAAGAACGGGTTTGGGCTACGGCTGCAGACGGAACCCAAGTGCCAATTTCTATGGTCTATAAAAAAGGATTGAAAAAAGACGGAAACAATCCGTTTTTGTTGTATGCTTATGGTTCTTACGGGGCTTCAATGGATCCTTATTTCTCAACTGCTCGTTTGAGCCTTGTGGACAGAGGTTTTATCTATGCTATCGCTCACATCAGAGGAGGTGAAGATTTGGGAAGACCTTGGTATGAAAACGGAAAACTCCTCAAAAAGAAAAATACCTTTACTGATTTTATCGACTGCTCGAAATTCGTAATTGCGGAAAAATATACTTCTGCAGCTCATTTGTATGCTTCGGGAGGTTCTGCAGGCGGATTGCTGATGGGAGCAGTTATCAATATGGCTCCTGAGCTTTACAACGGAGTGATTGCTGCTGTTCCGTTTGTGGATGTGGTAACGACTATGCTTGATGATACGATTCCGCTTACCACAGGAGAGTATGACGAATGGGGTAACCCGAATGAAAAGGAATATTACGACTATATGCTTTCGTATTCGCCTTATGATAACGTACTGGCTCAAAACTACCCGAATATGTATGTTTCTACAGGATTACACGACAGCCAAGTGCAATACTGGGAACCTGCCAAATGGGTTGCCAAACTAAGAGCTACCAAAACCGATAACAACCTGCTTTTCCTCGACACCAATATGGATGCAGGTCACGGAGGAGCATCAGGACGTTTTGAAGCACTAAAAGAAGTAGCCAAAGAATATGCTTTCCTTTTGGATTTGGAAGGGATTAAGAAATAAAAACCTTACCCCAACTTTATAAAACCATAAAAGGCTGTCCAAACGGATAGCCTTTGTTTTTGGCAGGACAATCAACTGAAAAAGCCACAAATTACACAGATTCAAAAGATTTTTTCTGTTATTAGACTTCTTTGTGTCTTTGTGGCATTACTTTTTAGTCACTAATCTGTGGCTTTTATAATTTCTATCCGAATACCCCACTAATCTGTGGTTGAAAAGTTACAAAACAAATTGTAATTCTTTTGCAGGTTACATTTCTCGCAAAGTCGCAAAGCTATATGACCTTCCTGAAAAAGTAAGACATAACCACAAAAAAAGGACAGATTTTTTTAAATCTGTCCTTTCTTATTTTATTTAAAAGCTTATTAAGCTTCTGTTTTTACTGTTTCGTCTTCTTCAACGATTTGGTCGGCTCCGCTTTTAATCATCGTATCAGACATGATTGGAGTAGCGATAAACAGGGAAGTAAACGTACCTACGATAATACCAATCAAAATAGCGAAAATAAACCCTCTGAGTGATTCACCTCCGAAGATGAATATTGCCAAAAGCACAATGGTCAAACTCAAGGAAACGTTGATCGTACGACTCAAAGTAGTATTCAAAGCGTGGTTTACGGTAGCCACAAAACCTTCTCCCGTATGGAGGGTTTGCCTGTTTCTCAAAAACTCCCGAACCCTGTCGAACACAATCACCGTATCGTTTATCGAATAGGCAACAACCGTCAGAATCGCAGCAATCAAATGCTGGTCAAGCTCCATATTAAACGGCATTAAAGTATAGGTAGCTGAGAATACCCCAAGCACGATGATTACGTTTTGTGTAAGCCCCACAACAGCACCCAAAGAGAACTGCCATCTTCTGAAACTCAACAAAATATAAAGGAACATCACTGCCAAAGCTCCTATAACCGCTTTGAAAGAGTCATATTTCAAATCATCTGCAATGGTTGGCCCTACTTTTGAAGTTTGCAGCACTCCCAAGTGTTTGTCTTCGTGAGACGACATAAACTCTTCAAAAGTAAGGTCTGTCGGTAAATATTCTTTGAGGTTGTCATAGAGCATCTGGTTGATTTCGTTATCAACTTCGGTACTTTCTTCCTCTACTTTATATTTGGTCGTAATTCTGAGCTGGTCGGCACTTCCGAAGGTTTTTGCCTCAGCACTTCCGAAAACAAGATGTAATTTGTCTTTGATTTCGTTGGCATCAACCGGTTTGTCAAACTTCACCTGATAGGTTCTTCCTCCCACAAAATCAACTCCCGGATTCAGACCTTTGGTCGAAAGTGTCGCAATACTTGCCAAAACCGCAATAGCTGAAATAATATAAGCCAGTTTCTTTTTCCCAAGGAAGTTATAATTGGTTCCTACAAACCATTTTTCGGTAAACGAAGTAGAGAACTTCATATCTTTCCCTTTTTCTAACTTTCCGTAAATGAGTAATTTCGGAATGAAAATAGCCGTAAACAACGTAGTGGCAATACCGATAAGTAGTGTAGTGGCAAACCCTTGGATTGGCCCCGAACCGAAGATAAACAAGATGATACCTACTAAGAAAGTCGTAATATTCGCATCAAAAATAGATGACAAAGCACCGTTCCAGCTAAAGGCATAATCGACCGCTTCACGGGTGGACTTCCCTGCCCGGAGTTCTTCTTTTACCCTTTCGTTAATGATGATATTGGCATCGATTGCCGTACCCATCGTAAGTACAATTCCCGCAATACCCGGCAAGGTCAACACAGCACCCAAACTTGCTAAAACTCCGAAAATGAACAACAGGTTCACCACCAAAGCGATGTTGGCATACATACCCGTTTTACCGTAATAAACCACCATCCACAACAACACGATAGCAAAACCAATCATAAATGACATCATACCATTGTCGATAGCTTGTTGTCCTAACGAAGGCCCTACCACAGCCGATTGTACGATATCTGCAGAAGCAGGAAGTTTACCTGCTTTTAGGATGTTGGCAAGGTCAATGGTCTCCTGAAGCTGGAAGTTTCCTGAAATACTTGAACTTCCTCCTGCAATAGCTTCGTTTACGTTTGGTGCAGAATACACCTGATTGTCAAGCACAATAGCAATCGCTCCTTTTTTGGCTGCTACTTCAGCCGTTACTTTTTCCCATTCTTTGGCTCCGTTGGAGTTCATTCTCATCGACACGGCAGGTTTCCCAAACTGGTCAAAATCTGATTTTGCATCTACTACAACATTTCCGCTCAAAGCAGGTTTTCCGTCACGGTTTCCTTTGATAGCATAAAGTTCGACAGCTTCAATTCTCTCAAATTTAGCACCTTTTGAAGGCATAATCACCTGTTTGTCAGCAACTGTGATGGTAGCAGGTTTACTCCATAAGAATTTCACATAACGTAATTCTGTAGGAAGCAGGTTTTTGATGTTTTGCTGACGGAAATACGAATTGATTTCAGCCGTATCTTTCACACTGTAATACCCTAAAACTTGTCCGCCTCCATAAGCAACCATTTTATCAAGGATAGGTCCTAAATCGGGTGTGTCAAGACTGTCTAATTCGTCTGTAAGTAACGATTCAATACTGCTTTTTACTTCGGTAGAATCCTGCTCTACTTCCTGCTGAACAGGTTTTGCCTCTTTTTTCAGCTCTTCGTTGGCAGCCATAAGGAAATTACCGATTTCCTCCATTTTATATACTTCCCAAAATTCGAGTTGAGCCGTACTTTGCAATAGTTTTTTGATACGAACTTCGTCTTTTGCTCCCGGAAGCTCGACTAAGATTCGTCCGGTATTTCCGATTTTCTGAATGTTGGGTTGTGTAACTCCGAATTTGTCGATACGCTCTCTCAGAATCTGATAGGCACTCTCTACGGATTCGTCAACTTTTTTTGCCAATACTCTTTTTACTTCGTCATCAGAAGTGTTGATATTGATTTCTTTATCATCGAAATTCCGGTTGGCAAAAATATCGGGAGAAGCCAGTTTTACAGCACTTCCCGCCTCTTGATTTGCCTGATCGAAAGCTCTGAAAAAAGCTTCGAGATAAGGCTCTTGTGCCTTACGGATTTTAGCGGTTTCGGCAAGAGCTTTTGCAAACACAGGATTTTGCGAATTGTTTGCCAATCCTCTGATGATGTCTTTTACCGAAATCTGAAGGGTTACGTTGATACCGCCCTCCAAATCCAGACCTTTGTTGATTTGTTTTTCTTCAACCTCTTCGAAAGTATAACCGAAAATCGGGTAAACAGGTTGTTTTTTTATCGAATCCAGATAAGCCAACTCTTTATCTCTGTCTCCGCCCGAAAAAGCAACGGCATCTTTTTTCACCTTGTTGGTTACAAGGGTAAACGAGAGTTGGTAAATACACAATATTGCAAATAAAATTGCAAAAAATCTAATGAGTCCTTTGTTCTGCATTATAATTATGAATTAGGTTTTAATTAGTTATTTTGTTTTTGTCGAAATCGGCATTTGATTTTATACGAAAAAACGGACAAATATATAACTTCGACAAAGATTAACCAATTTATTTTTTGATTAAATATAAAAAAGTCATCTTTCGACAAGCTCAAGATGACTTTATAAATCGCTGTTATAGCATTTTTTATAGAACCGTTGCCAAGGCATCGTTCATACTGCGAACGGCTGCTGCACTTTTGGCAAACAACGCTTTTTCGTTTTCGTTAAGGTTAACATCAACGATTTGCTCTACTCCGTTTTTACCGATAATACAAGGCACTCCCATACAGATATCGCTTTGCCCGTATTCGCCTTCAAGCAATACCGAACACGGAATCATTTTCTTTTGATCGTTCAGAATACTGTCCACCAGATAAGAAACCGAAGCTCCCGGAGCATACCAGGCAGAAGTTCCCAAAAGCCCCGTAAGCGTTGCTCCGCCTACCATAGTGTCGGCACTTACTTTTGCCAATTCTTCTTCCGATAAAAATTCAGATACAGGCACTCCGTTGTAGCTTGCCAAACGAGTAAGCGGAATCATAGTTGTATCTCCGTGACCTCCGATAACCATTCCCTGAACGTCATTGGCAGGTTTGTTGAGAGCCAGAGACAAATAGGTTTTAAAACGAGAGCTGTCAAGAGCTCCACCCATTCCGATGATTCTGTTTTTCGGAAGTCCGGTTGCTTTCAGAGCCAAATAAGTCATCGTGTCCATCGGGTTTGAAACCACAACGATAATGGTGTTTGGAGAATATTTCAGAATGTTTTCGGCTACTCCTTTTACGATTCCTGCATTGATTCCGATAAGTTCTTCTCTTGTCATTCCCGGTTTTCTCGGAATTCCCGAGGTGATTACCACCACATCGCTTCCTGCGGTTTTAGAATAATCGTTTGTACTTCCGGTTACTCTTGTATTGAAGCCTAAGGTAGTTTGAGTTTGGGTAATATCAAGGGCTTTTCCTTCTGCAAACCCTTCTTTGATATCTAATAAAACGACTTCGCTTGCTATTCTTCTAAAGGCGATAGCATCTGCACAGGTTGCACCAACGTTACCTGCACCTACAATGGTTACTTTCATTATGTGTATTTTTTAATTGTGTTATTTTTTAAACGTCGCAAAGTTACAAATTAACACACAAACTTTATGGAAGATTTTCTTTTTATTTAATTAAAACTAAAGGCAATTCCTCCGTTTATAGTATGGTATTCCTGCAACGTATAACTAGCAAATATTTTAAAGAAGCCCAGATTCAGGCGGGTTCCAAGAGTTGCATTCATTCCGCTCACGTCAAAACTAAGGTCGATAGGGTCGGTTACGGTTTCAGTGACAACTCCCCACATATTTCCTTGTTCGTCTTCTATATTATAAGTAAGCGTATAATCGCCTTTTAGTTTAAGTTCGGTTTTGCCTGCATTATAGCCCACACCTGCATAGATGGTAACTATTTTGAAATCAAGCGAAGCCAAAGCCTGCACTGTCCATGCAGTAGTTTTAAACGAAGCCTCTCCTTCGTGCACGGTGATATCAGGGATTTCTTCATCTTCTTCAATTCCGTAAGCAACATTCAAAGACGTATATCCTCCGAGCAGGGAGATATTAAGCGGAAGTTTTGATATTTTCAGATATTGCCCTATATCGTGCTGGAGAGCCAACCCGAAAAGACTCACTTCTCCCTCATCACCAAAGCTAATAGTAGGCACCAGCCTTACTTTCACATCAGTGCGGGTAGGCAAACCTAAACCCACTTGTGCCATCGGGAGCGGAACTCCGTTTAGGGGCAAATCTCCACCAATACCTTTAGGCATTTCAAATTCTGAAACCTTATAGGTCTGTCCTTCATAAGGAATGCTTACGTTTACCATGGTGGTCTGGTCTGAGCTGCTCATTAAAGTAGGCAACGAAGTTTCTCCGTTGGGCAGCGACAAGTGCTGATAATCGTTGGGATTAAAATCAAAAAACTCTTCCGAAGCCGGAACTAACGAGATACTCGGAGTAATGGTAAGGTCAAAGCCAAACTTGTTATGGGTTTTGGCTGTG
>Ga0172382_10012224_pt1 | contig 11232 bp, 14 predicted proteins | sample Leawel138RmetaG_FD_122245 | JGI IMG/M metagenome (GOLD analysis project Ga0172382, IMG submission 122245) | Leachate microbial communities from a municipal landfill in Southern Ontario, Canada - Leachate well 138R metaG | ecosystem: Engineered > Solid waste > Landfill > Unclassified | place...
ACTGTCTATCACTCCCATATATCTCAACTCATCATAGCCGCGACGAACTAGTTCCAACGCCGCATCTAATCTACCATCGAGCTTGCTGGCCTGATAGTCAGCACAAGTATTCAAATATTCATCAGTCGGCGCATCAACATCATATTTGCGTTGCTCCAACTTCGTGATGTTTCTCTTCAGCATGGTTCGGTTCCTCCATTAGTTCCCTGTTCCCATTACCTACATATAGAAGATACCAATCATTTAGCTCCCACGCAAGCGATATTCATAAAAAAAGTGTAAAATTTTTATATTTTTTTTTCAAAATTGGGAACTATTTCGGGAACTATTTCTTCAAAAAAATTGTTAATACTACTAAAAAGTTTAGTTAGAGTATCGAACACCTCAAGTGTGAGATACGAAGCAGAGTGATTGAGAGAACGAATAGTGTAGTATTAATAATTCGGGAATACATTCTAAACTCATTTCGTCCTTATGGGACGATACTTCTCAAAAACCCTCATTTCCCATTCGGGTCTTTCTCAAACAACCCTATGGGAAATGGTATCATTTGATCTTTGGCTCTAGGGAGCCAGATCATGATACTAACTCACCAAGTTCGCTTTCTGTCTCATTTTGATACAAAACTTCTCCAAATCATCAGATGACTGGTATGAAAAGTAAAAAAAATAATATATTTTTTTTCACTTTTTTGCTCAAAATCACTTGTTTCCCATGGATAGGGGTGTTATATTATTTAGTGGGTATTGACAGTGTCTTAGCTTTGCGCTGCACGCAAGCGAGCGCAAAGCCAGTGGGGGAGATGTATTCTTTTAAAAAAAGAAACAAAAGGCACCACCCCTCAAGGGTGGTGAAACAGAAAACTAAAAGCTCGCTCTCAAGCGATCTTCTATTTTTCTGAAATTGCTCACCCTCTTCGCTATGGCTACGAGGGCTGGCAATTTGGCACTGCGCTTTCACTCAAGGAAAGCTTGTGCTTAACCCTATAGGATAAATAAAATAACCGACCGGCTTCGCTTGGTCGGTCAACATTACTCTCCCCATTGGTTAGCCGGTTCTCGATGTAATTTCCGAGCCCGTTTTAAATTATTGAGGCAAATGATAATCGCAAAAAAATGGCAAATTTATCACATTATTGCTATAAAAGATAAATGCAAAAAATAACCCACAATAAATAAAAACGATAATTCTACGGAATCAATAAAAAAAGAAAAGAAAATAGGAAAAAATAAGCCGATGAAATGGACTGAAGAATACGTTGAAGAGTTGGCCGATGATCTCGTATCGTGGATGGAAGAGGATGAGTCTCATCTATGGTATAAAGACTGGGCATTAAAGAAACATATTCACGTCCAGAGGCTCAGTGAATGGGCTGTAAAGTTTCCTAAGTTTGGTGAAGCATTAGATCAAGCCAAGGCAATTCAAGAGTCACGAATGACCACGGGTGCATTAACCCAAAAGCTCAATCCTACCATGTGTATATTTCTCCTCAAGTGTAACCACGGATACATAGACCGCCAGACGGTAGATCAGACCGTCACCAGAAAGCCAGATAGATCGGAACTCGATGCCGTACTTGACCGAATTAACGACCGACGCGATAGCTCAGATAGCTAAGCTCCCCAAGGAGCAAAAGGATATCATATATCGCGACTGGTATGGTCACGACACTGGTATAAAGATATGTCATCCCCATCAGGATTTACCCAGTGGATACTGGGATACGTGGGTAATGCTAGCTGGTCGCGGCTCTGGTAAATCATTTGGTGCTGCCAAGTGGATATCATATATAGTAGAGAACAACCCAGATGCACATATAGCTCTCGTAGGAGCTACAGCAGCAGATGCTCGCGACGTCATGGTATATGCTAATTTACTTCCTGCCACAGAACATTTAAATCCAGATTATATTTCATCACGTAGGATAATAACGTGGGAAAACGGTGCCACTGCTCATACATATTCAGCAGAAGAAGCATCAAGATTACGTGGCCCAGAGCACTCTCACGCATGGTGTGATGAATTGGCAGTATGGGCAGGTGGTGGAGAAGAAGCCTGGGACATGCTTCAGTTCGGTTTACGTAGGGGAAAACACCCGCAGACTATCGTAACTACTACTCCCACGAGTGCTCCATTAATACGTCAGATACTCGCGCACCCAACTACCGTATCTACCAAAGCGAGCACCTATGATAATATGATATATCTACCGGATACATTTATCAATAGTATAAAATCAAAGTATGAAGGTACGAGACTCGGTAGACAAGAAATATATGCTGAACTTTTAGATGATTCAGAAAATGCATTATGGAAACGCGAATATATAGATTATGTAGAAGATATTCCCGACCTAGATATAATCATTGTTTCCGTCGATCCAAATGTATCAGACAACGGAGACGAGTGCGGTATCGTTGTCATTGGTAAACATAATGATACTATATATGTATTATCCGATAAATCGATACCGAGGGGACCGTCTACTTGGGCACCCCACGCAGTAGCTGCGTATAAAGAGTTCGGTGCTACTCAGATGATAATCGAGGCCAACCAAGGCGGCGACCTATTATCCCAAACTATTAGACAGATATCTACCAATGTTAACATACAACTCGTACACGCAAGAGAATCAAAAGAACTGCGAGCAATGCCCGTAGTAACTGCGTATGAAAAAGGTATCGTAAAGCATGCAAAGAGGTTCCCGAAGCTTGAAGACCAAATGACGCAATGGGAACCCGCAGTCACTACATATTCTCCAGATAGATTAGATGCATTAGTAACGGGAATTAATTATATTATCAATAAACGGAGACTATATAATTAATAGTTGCAACTATTCGTTACATATACTATATTATCTGACACATTTATGTGTGAGGATAAAACATGAATATACGTGAGAAAATAATATCATTAATAAGGCCGCCAATAATTGATAGAGGTGAGCGATCAATATATGTTGACCCTGGGGTAGTAACCTATGTTATTGGCACCGAGTCAACGTCGGCCCCGTCATATAATCAGATGGTAACCGAGGCATATGATGTAAATTCAACAGTTCGCGCATGTCTCAGTGAATTAACAGCTGCAATATCATCAGTACCGATAAAGATACGATCTGGTGAAACGATACTCGACAGTCACCCACTTCTTGATCTACTAGATAGCCCAACACCAACAGACACTTGGGATGAGTGGGTTACGGTATTAGTAGATCACTTATATTTAGATGGAAACGCTTTTGTACTTCCTATAGGAATAACACGATCCGCCGGAGTACAGGAACTGAGAATATTATCGCCAGATAAAGTATCTATTGAATCCCGGGAAAATGATAAACCTATTTACATTTATCGACCGACTTCAAATAGATCCGATGATGTAGTAATTAAATATGATGAGATGATACATTTTAGAATACCTCATCCTAAGAGTAAGTATCGTGGAGTATCGCCATTGAAATCAGTATCGTATGATATTGACACTGCGAATGAAATAAAGAAGTGGCAACTTGATATAGCTCGGTCGAGAGGTCGCGGCCCAGGTAAGATCTCCATAAGTGATCCCAATGTTATACTTGATCCCCAGAAGGATATACCAAATATAGTATCATCTATCAAACAAATGCAGAAAACAAATGGTACGCTTATCCTGCGTCCCGGTATGGATTATGAATCTATTGGTAGTAACCCAGTTCAGACTAAGATGATGGATATACAACGAGAATCTGCAACAGCTATATGTTCTATACTTAGAGTACCGCCTGAGATCATTGGTGATTTTAGATCGAAGACATATAACAGTTATGAAGAAGCGAAGCGATCATTTTGGACTGAAGGTGTTATTCCAGTAATGGAAAAGATCATTCAGAAACTACAGAGACATATCGCGCCATATTATGGCGATATAAATATTATATATGACACATCTACAATAGATGTACTAAAGCCAGATACTTTGAGCAATGATTACGTGATAAAATCACTTGAAACGAACATCATTGATAAATCAGAAGCTCGAAGATTACTTGGCGTTGCAGAGGATTAATATGAATACACGTACAATGCTAGATGGAGTGAGAGCCGAAAAAGAGGGCATCATATCAGGTTACGTAGTAAAGTATGATGTAGTTGATTCTTACAATACTATGTTCCAGTCAGGTTCGTTTAAGAAAACAATATCTGAACGTTCAGAATTGCCACTCTTATGGAATCATAATAGGTCTGAAGTTATTGGTCGGACATTGTCTATGGTGGAAGATGCACTTGGTGTACAGTTTCGAGCGAAACTAAATCTAGCTGTTCAGCGTGCTCGGGAAGTTTACGAACAGATAGTTGCTGGAGATGTACGTGGCGTATCATTTCATTTCGAACCAATAAAATACACAAAGGGTAACCCCTTAGTATTCAAAGAAGTCAAAGTAAACGAGGTATCACTTACAGCGTTTCCAGCGGTACCCGGTGCTGAAGTATCCTCGATACGATCAATAGTAGATAACGCCTTGACTGCTGTGGTGGAGCGACAGCCAGACTGTCAAGAACACATTGATAAAGCAATATCAATGTTGAGAGCACTCGTACAAGAGCCGTCCACTCCTGAAGAGCCGGACACTCCTGCTGATAACGAGCCGCAGATAGTACAAATAGTCGCAGAGTATTTGGCCCATGATAAACTATCTAGGGCAATAGACAAGTATCGTAACACATTAGCAGGAGATAAGACTAATGGAAGATAAGACACTTAATACAGTTACTGAACTGCTTGAGTCCACTGGGTCTGAACTAAAGACTATCCGTGCCGAACTCGATGCAGCGAAGAAAGCTGGCGAAGCGCATGCAGAACTGCGCAGTAAGCTTGATAAAGTCGTTGAAGACGTAGTCAAGCTGAGTGAAAATTATCAGCGTATCAAGATTGCGAAAGAGGCTGATGACAAGCCGTCGAATGATGAACTCTCGAAGAAGGGTTTCATTTCATTGGTTCGCAATAACGGGTGGACGAGTGACGTTAGTGAAGACGTCCGCAAAGCATATAGTGAATCAGTTGTTAAAGCGTATGGTGGATTTGAGATTAATGTTGGTGGAAAGAATGTTCGCGCTCTTAGTGAAGCGAATGACCCGGCTGCTGGCTACCTGGTTGACCCGGTGATGGCTGCTGGTATCATCAAGGATATTCTCGAGTTTTCACCGATTAGAGCAAATGCGAGAATCATCAGAACTTCTGGTCGTAGTGTTCAGCTTCGTAAGCGTACTGGTGTTGCGACTGCTGAATGGACTGGTGAACAGAGCACACGTAATGAATCAACTGGTCAGGCATACGGCATTGTTGAAGTTCCCGTAAGAGAGATGCATGCTCAGTATCCTGCGACCCAGTGGTTGCTTGAGGATGCTGCGGTTGATCTTGAATCGGAAATTCGTGCCGATGTCTCTGAGAGATTTGCGAATACTGAAGGTGCTGCGTTCGTTGCAGGTAGTGGTGTTCTTCAGCCTGAAGGTTTTATGACAGACGCTACACTACTTGCGAATTATGTCGCTGGTGGTGAATCAAGCACGCTTACCAATGCGTCAGGTATCATTCAGATGATTCCGAGTATCAAAGAACAGTATAGCCGTAGTGGAAAGTTCTATATGAACCGTAACACTTATGGCGATCTACTCGCCATGTCTGATGGTGGTGGTAGATATCTGTTCCCCGTCAACGAGACACTTCCCATGAAGATCAAGGGATATGATATCGTTCTTGTTACTGATATGCCGGATGTTGATTCGAATACGTATCCCATCCTCTTTGGTGACATGAAACAGCTTTACACAATCGTCGATCGTACGGATATTCGTTTCCTGCGTGATCCTTATAAATCAAAGAGTACTGGTGAAGTAGTGTTTGATTTCTATAAGAGAGTTGGTGGTGCGGTTATTAATCCATCTGCGGCGTGTGTCCTCAAAATCGCAACCTCGTAAGGAGATAAACAATGGCTAGTAGAGACCTTAAGAATAACATTGATGTCCAGGTTGGTCTTGATCTCGATACATATACTGCGTCCGTAAGTGGTGAAATAATCGACACAGCTGGTTATGAATCTGTTACGGTTGTGGTCTGTGGTTCGGGAACTACGATCACTTCTGGCACCCATTACTTCACGACAACTATTGAAGCTGGCGATGATAGCGCCCTTAGTGACGCTGTTGTTGCGAGTGGTTCTGATGTATTGGGTAGTGCTGTCTGGAATGCCACGGGCAATCAGACATATTATCTTGGGTATGTTGGTGACAAGCGTTATGTCCGCCCCGTTCTTAATGAGACGGGTAATGCGGAAATTGTTGCCAATTGTGTTGTAATCCTCGGTCATCCACACAAAGCACCGGTGGCCTAACATGACACTATCCTTGGTCACTGAACCCAGTGGATACCCCATAACGGTCGATGAGGCCAAGGCACACATGTGGGGGTCTATCGATTCTAACGATGACCCCCTCGTCTCTGGCATCATTGGAGTTGCGACCAATATGGTCGAGACATATACGGGTAGGAAAATCATGCCACAAGTATGGCAACTCGTTACAGATATGCCAAATAACGTAGATGCTGTTGATTATATATGGATACATAAATATCCACTGAATTATATGTCAACATTAAATAACACGATACAGTTGCCATTCGCGCCAGTTACTGACGTTAGTGGCGTATGGTGTACTGATAAAGATAACGTAGAGACTGAGTTTGCCTCTACTAATTATACCGTCATAACAACTGAACCAGCGCTTATTCAATTAAACGATGGAGTAGTATGGCCAACGCAACTCAGGCTTAACGCGCCAGTTCGTATCATATATACTATTGGGTATACTACTGTCCCCATCGTAATAAAGACAGCAATAGCTTCTACCGTTGCTCATCTTTATGAGCATCGTGGAGATGATAACACTGGTGGTCTACCGCCTATAGCAATGTCACTTCTTGATACATACGTGGTAAGATAAATGGCAATGAGACATACAGTAACATTTATTCCCCATCCAGATATACGAGAATCAGGTGGTGTTTATCTTGAAAAAGATAATCTACTAATCAATAACTGTTTCGAGTATGGTGATTATACATACGAAGGTTCTGGTTGGTCTCTATCCGGGGTTCCAGAAGTAGACGAAGTATCAGATGACATATCTCATACACATCCATATAGTATGGTATGGTCAGCCGATGATAATTCGTATAGATATCAAGCGATACCTATTAATTTATCTAGTGGTGAAATTATTACCTTATCGGCGCAAGTATATACTGAGTCAGATAGTGGTACACTTGGACCAATTATTATTACCGATGAAACGCCTGACGAATACGTATCAATAACGAACGCTGATTTTGAAACTGGTGATACTACTGGTTGGGTAGCAACTGGTTCTCATGCGTCTTTAACTACATCGTTTTCATTGGATGCGCCAGAAGGCACATACTCCATGCAACTAGCTGGAACAAGTTACCTGTGGTCCCACGCTGGATGGACAAATACCGTAGGCATACTAGAGTCTGGCACATATACATTTGAATGTTGGGCAAAATGTAATGTTGGTGCCGCTATAGTCGAATTACGAAAAGGAACGAGTACTACTGTTAAAGCATTAGATGTAATCAACGATGGCGAATGGCATCACCTTACTGGTGAATTCGCTTGGCCAGGGGATACTTCGGTATTTATCTATGTCGGTATTAGAGGAGAGACGACATTACTTGTTGATGATTTTAAGATATATAAAAACGGAGAAACATATATCACACAGTTAACTGGTAGTAAAGATGGCATTCTCTATTCGGCAACACGTCCGACAGTATCTGGAGAGTGGGAAGAAACAACTGTAGCACTACAAGCAAATGAAGCTCATTCAGGAACGATATACGCAGCACTAGGTGGCAATGGCACAGGTTACCTAGATACCGCTGAATTATATATAATATCTGGTAGTGAATCATCTGGCGTGTATCCGTTGGAAGAAAGATCATATAGAGCAGAAGTAGAACCAATAACGGGAAGTATATCTATTATCCACGGTCATGTAGAACACGAGATAACGCATAAGGTAACGATGCGATACACGCCGGATATTAATCCATCGGATAGATTATTCTATGATGATAAAGAGATGGAAATTATCAGAATCATTAATGATAACTATAGAGATAAGAATCTAGTTCTCCTCTGTAAGGAGAGAATATGAGAGTAACAGTGACTGGTCAACGTGACATGCAGCGCAATCTAAAAAGAGCAACAGATAAGATGATCAATAGAGCAAAATCTGCTGTACATGAAAGTACCGATGAGATAAGACAAGAAGCTCAGGCTATCGTACCAGTTGCTACTGGAACACTACAGAGAAGTATCGAGATTATTGACGAGTCAAAGGATAGTAAAACACAACTGGTTGTTGGCTCTAAACTGGAATATGCCCCACACGTAGAATATGGCACTTCCAAAATGAGCCCGCAGCCATATCTGACCCCTGCGTATCAGAGGGTTGCACACAAACTGCGGAGTAAAGTAGCAGATAACATCAGGAGTAGATAATGGGATACAGTCCAGTATGGGCTTGTCAGCAAGCCTTATGGCGTACGTTAGGTAATGGCTCGATAACAGTGGATAACAGAACTGTCAAAGTTGTGGATAATCCAGACCCTGGCATCGACGCTTATCCCTATATCGCAATAGCAGATACGATGGAGTTACCATTGGATACGTTTAGTAACTTTGGTAGTGAAATTATCTTTACCGTTCATATATGGACACGCGAGATAAAAGGTTCACAACTCTGTAAAAATATCATGAGTTGGATTCGCAATGTCATTCATAGACAGGTTATCGAGGCACCGCCTTATACCACACTAGGATGGCTCGTTGATTCAGCAAGAGTAACAAAGGATCCGCATGATGATCGTGTCATGCACGGAATCATGCAAATAAGAGTGCGCACTCGCACTGATTAACACAGGAGGTCGCATATGGCGGCATATGGATATTCAGGAGTAATTGAGACATCTTGGGGGGGAACTGGTGCCGACGTCGAAGTACTTGGCGTTAATACCGTGTCCTTCACGTTCTCTAGGTCTACTGTTGATGCCACAACGAATGATGACAACGGGCTTATTAACAATATGTACGGTAAGCTTGATCTGGTTGTTGACGTTGCTGGTAAGTCACAGGGACTATCGGGTTCAGGTATTCTCAACATTATTAACGCAGAGAAAAACAAGACTATACTCCCTACTACGGTAACAGATGGGTATGGCACACCTGTCGGAGCGAACATGATAGTGACCTCGTTTTCAACATCAGCAGCGCATGATGGACTATGGGAGTATTCATTTACCATGGCGCTTGCATCTGGTGTCGTCACAGTTTCGTAAGGAGATAAATTATGGCAAGTTATGGATGTAGTGGAAATCTCGAGACTGCGTGGAAAGGTGCCGTTGCTAGTGGGTTCGTTTCATTACCTGGTGTTCGCAACGCAACACTTAATACCGATAGCAGTCCGATAGATGTTAGTACGAGAGACGATGCATGTAGAGCAAATAACCTCTACGGTCTCTATAATATCACGATAGACGCGGATGGTATCTATCCTGGTCTATCGGAGTCTGGACTCGCAAATATTGTGAATAGTATTGTTGATAAAGTTGTCCTACCTACGAAGTTTACCGATGGGGGTGGAGTTACTGTTTCTGGTAACTTTATCGTCACGAACTTCACTGCAACTTCAACGCATGATGGTGTCTGGGAGTATTCAACAACTCTTGCGCTATCATCTGGTACAGTGACTATCACGTAATCATCAATAGGAGAGCAAACCATGAGAACATTACCAGATACAAAAATAACATTGCGGGATAAAGAGTATAGTATACGGTTTACGAATCGCGCACTACTGAAGATAGAGCGCGAGCTTGGTAAATCCATAATGGTGTATTTCAGTGAGTTGGAGGATAGCCCGCAAGAGGCCACAAGCCTTCAGAATATTTACATCCTCCTCCTCGCTGGACTTAATGACCAAGTAAAAGATATGGATGAGTTAATTGAACTTACCGATGATATGGAACTTACTATGTTGTATGAATCGGTTATCAATGCGCTTACCGCTTCTATCTTGGGGGATAGCTCAAAAAACGTGAAAAGTCCCGCAAAGAAAACCGGGACGAAGCAGAAGACTACTGGGAAATGAGTCAACGTCGAGCAATCTACGTATTAAATATGACTCATGATGAATACTGGGAAATAACACCGTCTGAACTAGAGCAGAGATATATGGGTTGGTTGTGGCGTAGAGACCAAGAGTTAACGCTTCAGGATGCTCTTGCCCAGAAGGTAGTAGCTACGGCATTTGGTGGAAAAGACGCAAGTAAAGTATATCATAAATCAATGTTCGATGATCATCTAGAACTTAAACCGACTCTTTCACCGGTAGCAAAAGTACCAACTGAAGAAGAACCGTATAGGCATAATGATACAGTCTTGACGTTGCTTAAGAGGCGAGGTAAATGAACGAAATAATTGAAGGCTTATTTGTTAGACTCGGACTTGACTCGAAGGACATGGAAAAGGGTCTATCGAGAGTAAATAGCAAGTCCGAGGATTTAACGAGATCATTCAAAAAAGTATCGATAGCTGCTGGCGCTGTCACTGCTGCCTTTGGGCTTATGGTTCGCAATATATTGAAAACCGATGACCAAGTACAAAAGATGGCAACCTCTCTCGGTATGGCTACGAAGGAATTTACGAGACTAGCGTATGCTGCTGAACAAAACGGTGTTAGCGTTGAAGTTCTCAATAGAGCGTTCGTTAATTTAAATAAGAACCTTAGTTTATATGCTACTGGCAATAGAACTGCCATGACTGCAATAAAAGCACTGGGTATTGAAGTACGTGGACAAGATGGATCAATGAGAAGATCAGAAGATATCATGATGGATATCGCTGATGCTATTGGTTCCATATCTTCACCGGCTGAACGCTCAGCTATTGCTATGCAGTTATTTGGTATGCGGGCTGGACCACAATTACTTCCTATGTTGCTCAGTGGCGCAGATGGTATTCAGGCATTAAAAGATGAAGCCGATAGACTAGGTATATCATTTGATGAGCTCACTGGGAAAAGGATAGAAGAATTCAATGATGCAATGAATTCCTTCAAAGAATCAATCAATGGCGCAGTTCGTGAAATATTGACGAACATGTTGCCT
>Ga0172382_10012225_pt1 | contig 11231 bp, 12 predicted proteins | sample Leawel138RmetaG_FD_122245 | JGI IMG/M metagenome (GOLD analysis project Ga0172382, IMG submission 122245) | Leachate microbial communities from a municipal landfill in Southern Ontario, Canada - Leachate well 138R metaG | ecosystem: Engineered > Solid waste > Landfill > Unclassified | place...
AGCGATTGGGCCGTGGAGAAGCCGATGTGCATCAGCAGGATGGTGTGGCCGTCGGGCTTGGAGCGCGCGACGTGGCTGACACCGATGGTGCCGCCTGCACCGCCTTTGTTCTCTACTACAACGGTTTCACCGAGCGTGGAGCGCATGGCTTCAGCCAGCGACCGCGCGACCGTGTCGGTCGGGCCGCCTGCCGAGAAGGGCACCACCATGTTCACGGGACGCTCAGGGTATTGAGCGGCGGCCGTACCCCCTATCAAGGCCGAGCCCAGGATAAGGGCGGATGTGAGTTTCAGGGTGAAGATTTTCATAGTATTGACTTGTTTCCTGAATACGGGTTGGGAAAGGCTACTCGCGACAGGGCACTCTGGTCTTGCGTGCTTGTCGAACATTGATGCTACGCATATGGATTCCGACTGTCCCCGGGGTAAACCCGCAAAAAATGATGATATCCCAAACTTTTTGACCTAATTCAATATTCTGTAATGTTGCGATGCAATAATTTTTCTTGACACAGTCACTATCTCCGGTAAAATAGATTTTGTGCAGCGCAACAAAAAATGCTGCCACTTACGGGCTGACAGAGCCCATCACCCCAGGTAAAGGAACTCACTATGAGCGCGGTCCCCCAACAAGTACTCGTCAACCAGAAAGCCACAGTCGATAACTTTCTCGCATTCCAGGAAGCGGTATTCAATGGTTTCGAGAAGTTGGTCGACCTGAACCTCAAAGTTGCTCGCGCTTCGCTCGACGAAGCCAACCAGAAGGCCCAGGAAGCCATGGGAGTGAAAGACGTCCAGGAAGCCGTCAACTTCGCCTCCGGTCTGGTGCAGCCCAACACCGACAAGGTCACCGCCTATGGCAAGCAGATTTACGACATTGTTGCCGGTGTGCAGTCCAGCCTGACCAGGCTGACCGAAGAGCAGATTTCCCAGGCTCAGCGCCAGCTCGACGACACCATCGACCAGCTTGCCAAGAATGCGCCCACGGGTTCGGAAGGTGCCGTTGCACTGATGAAGAGCTCGTTGGCTACGGCTACGAGCGCCTACGAGTCCGCCGCCAAGGTGGCCCGTCAGGCCAGCGACGCTGCCGAGTCGAACATCGCTGCTGCCACCAATGCCACGTTGAAGGCTGCCACCGACGCCGCCGAAGCGACCAAGACCGCCACGACGCGCGCCCGTCGCGCTCCTGCTTCCGAGGCCTGATCGGTCTTGCGCAGGCGCCGGCCGGCCGGCTGGCACAAGCTGTAACAACGAATAACGACCCGCTTGCTGGATTCACACCAGCATCCGGGTCGTTTTCTTTTTGGCTGTTCCTGCTCAGAGTGCCTGCACGCATTCACCAATGAGGGCGGGTCCGCGGTAGATCAGCCCCGTATAGAGCTGAACGGCGTCGGCGCCGGCTTCGATCTTTTCTCTTGCCTGCCTGCCTGCGTGGATGCCACCGACCCCAATGATGGTGGTGTCCGGACCCAGGCGTTCCCGGAGGCGGCGGATCACTGCCAGTGAAAGCTCGTGTACCGGGGGACCGGAGAGCCCGCCTGTTTCATCGGCATGCGGCAGGCCCTGCACTGCACTGCGGTCCAGTGTCGTGTTGGTGGCGATGACGCCGTCCATGCCGTAGCGCTGCAGCAGTTCGGCAATGGCGTCGACCTGGTCAGGAACGAGGTCGGGAGCGATCTTCACGACCAGGGGCACCCGCCGGCCATGTTGATCGGCGAGTGCTTCGCGCCGGGACTGGAGGGCCTGCAGCAGGCTGGTGAGTTCGTCACCCCCCTGCAAGGTGCGCAGATTCGTGGTGTTGGGTGAGGAAATATTGACGGTGACATAGTCGGCGTGCGGATAGACGCCATCCAGGCAGGCGAGGTAATCGTCCACGGCATTCTCGATGGGTGTGACCGCGTTCTTGCCGATGTTCAGCCCCAGAATACCGCCTTCCTGCCGAAAACGGCTGCGCTGCACGTTGGCGATGAAAGCATCGAGCCCCAGATTGTTGAAGCCAAACCGGTTGATGAGCGCTTGCGCCCGCGGCAGCCGGAAAAGGCGAGGCTTGGGGTTGCCTTCCTGCGGGCGGGGCGTCACCGTGCCCACTTCGACAAAACCGAATCCCAGCGCAGCAAGGGCGTCGATGTGCGCGCCGTTCTTGTCCAGGCCGGCAGCCAGGCCGACGGGGTTGCGCAGGTTCAGGCCCATGAGCGTCCGGCGGCGGCCTTGGACGGGGGGAAACAGTTTGCGCGTATGACGGCAGTCGTAGGCTTGCTGAAGCCGCCGCAGCGTGAGCTCGTGAGCGGTTTCTGCGTCGAGTGAAAACAGCGCGGCGCGCGCCAGGGGGTAGGCGGTGAAGAGCAGGGACATGTCGGCGGAGCAATCAGGAAGATGAGTCTGTCCAGCTGCCTGCACGCAGGATTTGATGCGGCTGGAAAGCGGATTTATAAGTCATTTTACGGCTTTCCTCTATCCAGTATCCCAGGTAGAGCCAGGGCAGCTTCGCCTGGCGGCATTGTTCGACTTGCCAGAGGATGGCCCAGGTGCCAAGGCTGCCGGCCGCATCGGGCTCGAAGAAAGTATAGACAGCCGACAGGCCATCGTCCAGCACGTCAATAACCGAAACCATTTGCAGAACGCCTGCGGCGTTGCGGAACTCGGCCAGGCGCGTGTCGACCCGGCTGGTCAGAAGGAATTGCCGGTACTGGGACTGCATGTCGTCGTCCATGCCGGCGCCCGGATGCCGATCGCGCTGATAGCGTTGATAGAGGTCGAAATGCTCATCATCCCAGCGCAGGCCGGTGATGCGCACGATTAGATCGTTCTGGCGTTTCCATACCCGCCGCTGGCTGCGTGTTGGCCGGAAGCGCGCCACATCGACACGGATGGGCAGGCAGGCGGTGCACCGGTCGCAATGGGGACGATAGGTGAACAGTCCGCTGCGACGGAAGCCTTTCTGCACCAGTTCACTGTAGATTTCCGTGTCGATCAGGTGAGTGGGCGCAGCCACTTGCGAGCGTGCCGCCCGCTCAGGCAGATAGCTGCACGGATATTCGGCCGTGGTGTAGAACTGCAAGGTCCTGACGGGAAGGTCTTTTGGATCGCTCATGCCTCTTCCTCACGGTCTTGCAAGCTGCGGACGTCCATGGGACGCAATTGTCCATCCTGCAGCAACTGGCCGGCCCGCCAGGGGGGAGCCGGGTTCTGCAAGGCATTGCGCAGCAGGGAAAGAAACGCGGAGCGGTTCATCGTGCCGGCGCCCAGGCTGGCGAGGTGATGCGTGTCCTGTTGGCAGTCCAGATGCGTGACGCCGTGACGGCTCAGGAAGCGCACCAGGTAGGCCAGCGCGATCTTGCTGCTGTCGGATGACCAGGCGAACATCGATTCTCCGAAGAAGAAGCCGCCCAGACAGACCCCATAAAGCCCTCCCGCCAGCTTGCCGTCCACCCAGGTTTCCACGCTGTGGACCTGCCCCTGATCATGCCACTGGCTGTAGGCGGCAATGATTCTTTCGGAAATCCAGGTTCCCGCCTGAGTGCTGCGAGGCGCGGAACACGCCCGGATCACGTGCCTGAAGGCCAGGTCGGTGGTGACGATTATCCGGGCATCCGCCCTGGTTTCCTGACTGGCTATCCGTCGCAGCTTCTTGGACAGCGAGCGCGACACCTTGAAGCCGGCACAGGAGAGAACCATACGGGGGTCGGGACTCCACCACAGTACCGGATCCCCTTCATTGAACCATGGGAAAGCGCCTTTCGAATAGGCTTCCATCAGGCGCGAAACGGACAGGTCGCTGCCCGCCGCCAGCAAGCCCTCGGGCATGGCCAGGTCCGGCTCCGGAAGAGGGGTGTCGGGGTCCAGCCAAATCAGACCACTCACTGCTATGCCTATTTTGAATCCGCGTCGGGGAGATCGTAGTGATGGATGGGGAACACGCCTGCCACCGCGTCTTCGACATAGTGACGCAGTGTCGTGCTGACCGTCCGGAAGGACAACTCTCCCCAGGGAATGTCCTCGATCCGGAAGAAGGCGGCTTCGCTGCTTTCCGGCCCTGGATACAGAGCGGCGCTGGTGACCTTGGCCAGGTAGAAGAAATGGACTTGTTCGGCCTGGGGCACATCGATGATGGTATAAAGCGGCCCGAGTTCGATCTGGGCGCCGGCTTCTTCCTGTGTTTCGCGCATGGCGCCTTGTGCCGTCGTTTCGCCCAGCTCCATGAAGCCGGCGGGCAGTGTCCATTTTCCGAAACGGGGTTCGATTGCGCGCCGGCACAGCAGCACGCGGTCGCCGTACACCGGGACGACGCCCACCACGTTGCGCGGGTTCTGGTAATGCACTGCGCCACACTGGTCACAGACGTCCCGCATCCGGTTGTCTTCCGGCGGCACCCGTCGGGTGAGCTGGGTTCCGCACACGGAGCAATACTTTTGCGCCCTGGGCGCGGGGAAGTAGAAGGTCGGCGCTTGCGAGGTCATGGGGGAAATTCTAACGAAATCCGGCGTGTCCGGGGCAATTGCCCCGGGATTCAGTCAGATGCCTGCCCTGAAGGGCGGGGCAGCGGCTGTTTTCAGTGTCCCACCAAACAGACCCTAACCCTCATGTGCTGCGGGCAGGCGCCGGAAATTCAGGGCAATTTCGAGCGATGCGCGCAGGCAATGATGCAGGGGGATGGGCCGGGACGGGAAGCCCAGAACACCCTGCGACTGGACCATGATGGGTTCGCCGGCCTCCAGGCCGTCGGCCAATGCATCGGGACCGCCCTCGAAAGCATCGAGCAGAGCAGGGAGGTCGCGACCTGCCACCAGAGCCGGGCCACGGTCGGTCGCCATATGCAGACGGCCGGTCTCATCGAGATAGAGCGCCTGGATGTCGCGTACGTCCAGCCCCGTATGGGTACGCAGCTTGAGCTGCGCAGAGGCGTCGTCGATGGCCGTATGCACTGTGAAGGGGGCGGCATCCAGCCGCACGTACACGCGCTGGGGGCCGTTCTGGAAATACCACTGCCCATGCTCATCGGCATCATAGTTGCGATCGATGAAGGCGAGGATCTGGGGACTGGTGATGGCTTCACCCGGCGATTCGGGGTGCTGGATGGCGTCACCCGCGGGATGCAGGCGCCATTGTCCGGATTCCGTGAGCGAGAGCCAGCCATACACGGCCGGGACATCCGGCCACCGTGCCATTGCGGCGATGACTTGTTCATCCATGGGCACCAGACCTTCGGGTCAGCTTTGGAGGCAAGCTGCTGAACACTGGAGGCGCAAGCCGGAATCGAACCGACGTACACGGATTTGCAATCCGCTGCATAACCACTCTGCCATTGCGCCATCTGCTTGGTTTGCACGGGCTGCCGGCAAGCAAGCTGTAACGCTTGTGCTGCAAGCCCGAAGCAGCCCATGAGTATACCATCATTGGCCGCTTCTGTATTGCGTCTGTTTTTGCCGTTCAGTTGGTCAGGGAGGCGGACCATCCGGCCTGACCGTTGGCCGTGCCCTGCATCGTCTGCCCGCTTACCTGAGCGCTGTAGTCGGTGTCGCCAGCCGTGAAGTTGATCTGCGCGCCATCAAGCTTGCCGTTCGTTATCGGCAGGCTGGTATCGCCCTGGCGCAGGGTGCCTTCGACGTACTGGAAGGTTTGCGTGAGGGCCAGTTCGCCGTCGGCTGTCTTCCAGGTTCCTTCCACTTTGGCGGGTATCTTCCACATGTAGGCAACACAATAGTTGGTGCACTCTTCGGCCTCCAGTGTTTCGTCCGGTTCCCAGTCCCCCATGGTGAAGGAATTGGATACGACGCGGGTTCCCGGTGCCATGTCCAGGAGTGTGGGTTTCAGCCGCAGATTCAGGCCGGGCAGCAGGAACAGCGTGACGACGGTGGCATCCGAGAAGTCGGACTCAAAGATGTCGGCCTGCTCGAAACTGGCGCGATCGGACACCCCTTCCGTGAGCGCGGCGCTGCGTGACAAGGCGACCATATCGGGGTTGTATTCGATTCCGCGGGCATTTGCCCCGCGTTTGGCGGCGGTGATCACTGTACGCCCGTCTCCGGAGCCCAGATCCACGACCGTATCCTTTTCGGTGACGCCGGCCATGTCGAGCATGCGATCGACCAGCGGCTGGGGAGTGGGCACCCAGATCACGTCCTTGCCGGATTGCCCCACGGTCGGGGTGAACGCAGCGTTATCCGCATTCGTCGTATCGCTTGCCGTATTCGTATCTGTCTGGGCAACCGCCGGGCCCATCAAGGCAATGGCAAATAACGCGGCGGCAATATGGGACATGCGTGGGTTCGTCATCGACGACTTCTCCTTTTCTTGTGTCGTCCTGCACGGAGCGTCGGACCTGCGTTTGACAACGGCTTGCGGTTCGATGGTTCCGGTCGGATGGAAATGGATGGGTGTGAAACTTGAACGGTAGCGCAAGTTGGCTGCAATGTGTGAGCCAATTCATTACGGTGTTTTTTTCGACATGCCCTGCCAAAGCAGATTGAACACGCTCTGCGCTGCGTCATGGCGGGCGAGTCTTCCGGCACGGATCATGGTTGCGGCGCTGCACAAGAGGGCGGACATGGATTCAACCAGCCATGGGGCGGAGAGGTCCACGCGCAGCGCACCGGCGCCCTGCCATTGCAGGAAGGATTCGATGAGGGAGGCCCGCAAGGGCTGGACGCGGGCTTCCAGGGCCTCGTCGCCGTGCAGCCGCTGGTCGGCATAGGCATAGAGCTCGGCAATGGGCAGGAATTCCTCGATCAGCCGCTTGATGGCGTCTTTGACGGGGCCCTCATGGGGGCGGGCTCGGGCGAAAGCCTGTTCCGCACTGGAGATTGCCGCTTCCGACATGGCCCGCATCATGCTGTCGCGGGATGGAAAATACCGGCACAAGGTGGCGCGGCTGACGCCAATCATGGCGGCGAGCTGCTCCATCGACGCCCGCGGCCGGTCGGCCAGCGCGTTGGCCAGATGCAGCAGCATTTCTTCGTGGTCACGTGGTCTGGACGCTGACATTCCTCTTCCCTGATCTCTATCGGTTGACAGGCGCGCATGGCAACGCAGATGGATGGGCGGGACCCAGCAGGCCTGTTCCTGTTATTTTGTATCTATCTATGATAACGGGTATCAGATGACGATTCGATGTCGCGATCGGGTGTCATGGGTGCTGTGATAATGGTATCCGGGGTGCCGGCCAGAAACCGTCGGGGATGGTTTCCGCCGGCGTTTCGTCCAGGGGGCCGGCCGCCTCTTCCGGAATGCACTGCGGTAGTGCCGCCTGCATGTTCATCAGGGCGGCCTCTCCTGTTTCTCCTTGTGTCACCTCGTTCCACCACAGCCGGTGTACGTGGTGGACCCGGACAGGGATCGACGGCAGGCCCAGGCGTTGGGCCATGGCCAGCCGATGCAGACCGCGATTGATCTTCAGAATGGTGCCGTCGCGCGAGATGGCGACCCCGATGGGGTCCTTGCCGCGCGATGGATCGAATCCGTTGATCGCCATATCGTCGAGGAATTGGAGGTAGATGCGCAGGTAGTCGCGAATCTTGTCAGGGGTGTCCAGCAGAACGCCCAACTGGTGCGAGGCCCAGGGTTTCCCTTGGTCGACGCATTCCATCAGGTGCTGGAAGCGGTGGGTGCGTTCGAGTTGCTGCCGGTTTTCATCGAGCTCGCTGATCAGACGGTAGCGTGTACCGACGCGCAGATCTTCGCGGCGCTGGTCCCAATCGCCTTCCCAGATGAATGCCAGCGAGGATGGCCGCTTTTCGACATGGCGCGGCGCATGCACTGCAATTCGGATCAGTTTGCGGGGGTCGACGTGCAGGGTGAGCGCGTCCTCGCCCAGCACTTCATCGACGATATGGCGGGGCAGACCCAGCGATTCGATGTAGCGGCTTTCGGCCTTGTCCTGCATCCACCGGCGCAGCAGGACTCGTCCAAGAGGGCGGCCGATGTGCCGCTGCACGGATTGCTGCCCATGGCTCACCAAATGAGCCACAAGGACTCTTCGCCGGATCTTCGGCGTGGTCAATGGCGCAAAAGCTGCGTCCGCCCCCGGGCCCAGAATTCCGCCGGATCGTCCACTCGGGTACCGTTCCTTCCAGAAGCCTTGCATAAACTTTCCAGTACATGAGTGATTCATATGATACATAATTGTGTCATATGAGTGTTTTATGTAGCTGATTCGATATGTGTCGAGAAAGTTCTGGCCGGCAGGTCCTGCATCTGAGTGGGTGTCCGTTTCAAGCTGGCGGGGGACGCCCTTCCGCGAGCAGGCTTCCGAGGTGCCTGCCCAGAAGCAGGTCATCGAGATGGCCGAGATGTTGCAGGCGTATGTGGCCCGCGCGATCCAGCAGCACCAGGCTGGGGGTGCCTTCCAGGTGATAGGCGCGCATCGTCATCGGCAGGTGGCCACCTTCGGCCGGCCGGTCGATGCCAATGGGGAAGCTCCAGCGGTATTCGTGATTGAAGACGCGCAACGCGTCCGGCCCCATGACGGCGTGATGCTCGAAAACCGTATGCAGGCCGACCACCATGAGCCCGTCGTTGCGGAACAGGCGATGCACACGTTCCGCCTGTGGCAGTCCGTAGCTGATGCAGCCTGGGCAGAGCATCTGGAAGGCGTGCAGCATTACCACCTTGCCGTGCAACTGGTCGAGCGTGATTGCTTCCGTCGTGTTCAGCCACTCGCTGACTTGCAGAGGGGGGGCTGGCGGTGCGGAATGAATGGGAAACTCGGACATGGAGGGATACTCCTTGAAGTGGCTGTGCCGGTTCTGAGGTCAGCGGGCGCGTGCAGGGCGGTGAGGGGTGTGGCCGACGGGCTCCCGCAGAGAGAGCGAGCGCCTGGGAATGAAGGCTGCCCGGGTCGGGAACAAGTGATGGTGCACAAGCGGGCAGCGGTGGCTTGATGAAAAGGTCAGCTGTCTGGGATCTGCAGGCCTTTTTCCACCGCCTTTCGTGCAACGAATGCATCCAGTACGCGTGTCACGTTGGGAAAGCCGCCGATGCCCACCAGGTCGGCTGCTTCGTAGAAACCGATCAAGTTGCGCACCCATGGAAAAATGGCAATATCGGCAATGGTGTAGGCGTCTCCCATGACCCATTGCCGATTTGCGAGACGCTGATCGAGCACACCCAGCAGGCGCTTCGATTCCGCCACATAGCGATCGCGCGGGCGTTTGTCTTCGTATTCCCTGCCAGCGAATTTGTGGAAGAAGCCCAGTTGGCCGAACATGGGACCGATTCCGCCCATTTGGAACATCAGCCATTGAATGGTTTCGTAGCGCTCCGCCGGGTCCTGTGGTATGAATTTTCCGGTTTTGTCGGCCAGATAGATCAGGATTGCGCCTGACTCGAACAGGCCCAGCGGCTTGCCGCCCGGCCCGTCGGGATCGACGATGGCGGGGATCTTGTTGTTCGGATTCAGAGACAGGAACTCTGGTGATGTCTGGTCGTTGGTGTCGAAGCTGACGAGGTGGGGTTCGTAGGGCAGTCCGGTTTCTTCCAGCATAATGGAGACCTTGACCCCGTTGGGCGTTGCCAGCGAATACAGCTGGATGCGGTCGGCATGTTGCGCCGGCCATTTCCGGGTGATGGGGAAAGCGGAAAGGTCAGTCACTTTATATCCTTTGACAGAAAGCTGTTTTGGGGAAGCGCCCGCAGGGGCCGAGCTTCACATTATGGACCAGCTTGTAAAGAACCCCGACCCTGTGGGCCGGCAGTCATGCGGCGGGTCGTGTGCAATGGTGCCTTGTTCAAACAGGGCGCCGGGATATCGGGAAGGAACAGGAAGATGTACTACGGCGAGCGTTTCAATGGCATTTCCCACCTGGCGGGTGCGGTACTGGCGGTGGCCGGCGCCGTGCCGCTCATCGTGCTGGCGGCGCAGGCGGGCGACCCCTGGAAGATCGTCAGCTTCAGCGTCTATGGCGCCATGCTGCTGTGCCTCTATCTGGCTTCCACGCTGTATCACAGCTTGCGCGGCCGGGCCAAGCAAGTCTGGTGCAAGTTCGATCACTGCGCCATCTATCTTCTGATTGCCGGCAGCTATACCCCTTTCGCCCTGGTGAGCCTGCGTGGTCCATGGGGCTGGTCGCTGTTCGGCACAGTGTGGGGGATGGCCGTACTGGGCATCGTCCAGGAAATCTGGCTGGCGCGCGGCTTGAGGATATTTTCGCTGGTGATCTACGTGTCGATGGGGTGGCTGGCCGTCATTGCAGCCTTGCCGCTGCTGGATGCGCTGGGAGGAGGCGGCTTCCTGTGGCTGGTAGCTGGCGGCCTGGCCTATACGCTGGGCATCATCTTCTATGCCAACGACAGCCGCTGGCGCCATGCGCACGGCATCTGGCATCTGTTCGTGCTGGGAGGCAGCGCCTGCCACTATTACGCGGTGCTCGGCTACGTGGCCTCCTGACCAGCGGATGGTGGTGGGATGGCCGGAACTGAAATGTCTGTTGATCGACAACCCCTGGCGGCTGGCATTCCGCCTGGCATTCCCATGCTGCTGGGGGCCTGCTGCTTTGCCAGCATGGCGGCATTGCGCGTTGGCGATACGCTGCTTCCTGTGCTCGCGGACGATTTCTCCGTCACGGTGGGGCAGGCCGCCCGGGTGATCTTTGCGTTCGCCATTGCCTATGGCGTGTTCCAGCTCTGCTTCGGACTCCTGGGCGACCGCTACGGGAAACTGCGCATCATCGCACTCTGCGCGCTGGCCTGCGTTGTTGGCAACGGCATGGCCTTCCTGTCGCCCACCCTCGATTGGCTGGTGGCGGCGCGTATTTTGTCGGGCGCCTGCGCAGCCGGCATCTTTCCTCTGGCGCTGGCCTGGACCGGTGACAATGTTCCTTATGGCAGGCGTCAGGCTGCGCTCGCACGGCTCGTGAGCGCAGGAGTGATGGGCATGCTGGCCGGGCAATGGCTCAGCGGGCTGGTTGCCGAATGGGCCGGCTGGCGTCTCGCCTTCCTCGGGCTCGCCCTTCTGTTCCTTGCCTCGGGCGGTCTGCTGCTGCGCGCCCTGCGGTGTGAGCCGTCTCCGGCGAAGACGACCCGCAAGGCGAGCCGCGCGCTGCGGGACATCGTGGCCAGGCCTGCCAGCCGATGGATATTGGCGGTGGCCATGGCCGAAGGCGCGCTGGCTTTCGGCGCCCTTGCCTTCATTCCCAGCCTGTTGCAGCGCCACCATCAGGTTTCGCTTTCCATGGCCGGTGGCATCGCGGCGTTCTATGGGGTGGGCGGCTTTCTCTATACCCGCATGGCGGTGCGACT
>Ga0172382_10012228_pt1 | contig 11230 bp, 6 predicted proteins | sample Leawel138RmetaG_FD_122245 | JGI IMG/M metagenome (GOLD analysis project Ga0172382, IMG submission 122245) | Leachate microbial communities from a municipal landfill in Southern Ontario, Canada - Leachate well 138R metaG | ecosystem: Engineered > Solid waste > Landfill > Unclassified | place...
ATTTATACTTATACGGATTATTGGTAAGCGGCGCAATGATCACCCCCTGAATCGGGTTGCTGACAAAGCCAAAAGTGGAATATTCCTGATGTTTCAGACCGAAAGGATAATAATGAGATTCATCCAGAATTTTTAAATTTCCGGTTTGAGGGTCTTTGGTGTAGGAAACCGCATCGCTTACGTAGATATCTGATATATAAAAATAATTTTTCATATTTTTTCTAAGCCTAAATATAAATGATTTTTTGTTCAACCAATAAATCTGAATCACGAACTCTTGATTTTTCCCATTTTAAAGCAATTTAAGCAATTATAATTGACAAAACCAACCCGTAGGTTGGCTTTGAGTTTTTAAAATATTTTCTAAAATCTGCTGAAAATAAGTTTTTATGTTTTGAATTCTGACAAATGTCCCATTGTGGAACACAATCACCTTTAATGAAGAAGGTGAAACACCTTTTTAACCTGCATAATTCACTGCAAAATGATTCATTATTTAAAATGCTATGAATCAATTGTTCAATCAGTTCTTCGCAATGATTTAAATGCAATAACCCTTCAAGGGTTTAGTCGATTATTTCTATCTTTTTCATCATTTTTGGTTTGCTTCGCAACAGAAATGCCGCCAAAACAATATACTGAATTCGTAATTATCCCCGGACTTCGCTTCGTTTACCCTGAGTTACAAACATTTGATCCGCTGCTGCGGGTCAGTCAAAATTATAAATTTCAATTCACTGATTACGAATAAATTGAATTTTAAAATAGTCAGTATTTGGCTTACATTTAGTCATTTGCATGATCTCCGAAACTTCAGTAAATTAAATAAATTAAGTCCAATAGATTTTGAAAGCAGATGGATGAATTATCAGTTTTTTTCATTGCCGATAATTACTATTTTTGATAATGAATGTATAACCAAAAGTGGTCAATACTAATCAGGGATGTACAGGGATGTTGATGTCGGGTGTGGGGCTTCGACAAGCTCAGCCTGACGAATGGTAAGGCAGAAGAATCAAAAAGTGGTCAACGTTATTCAGGCATTAACAAACTTCTAACCTCTAACTTCTAACTTGGAACCTGCGCTTCGACTTCGCTCAGCAACCAACTGAACTTGAAACCTGAAACAAAATCCCACAGTTAAACTTTCCTTAAACATACAATCTTTCGTATTTTAAAACGTTTTCAGTTCAAAACCGGCTGATGAAATTATTTCCGTTTGTGATCCTGTTTTTATTTGCAGAAATTGGTCTTGGTCAAAACCGGATCATCACTTCAAATTTTGGAAATCTGAACATCCAATGGGATGAATCAATTCAAAAGATGGTTCAGTCCGAAAATTGTCCGGCCGATCCGCCGGAAGAAATCAAACCCGAATACTGCAGAGGCAACAGAATACAGCTTTTTTACAGCAAAGACCGAAAAGAAGCAGAAGAAATGCTGAAAAGCGCCAAATCATATTTTCCGGAACTGATTGTCAATCTCGATTATGTTTCACCCGACTACAAAGTGAAAGCAGGTTATTTCTCATCAAGAGAAAGCGCTCAGGAAAGCCTGAAGAAAGCAAAATTCAGATTTTCATCATCACTGATCGTGGACGAAACCGTCAGATGCAGTCTAATTGATTAATTTGTTCAAATTCAGACCGAAGCTGATTTCGGCTTTCTCAGATTCATCAGAAAAAGTCCCAGACCTGCCAGTATCAGCAATATTCCGCCATACGAAAGAATCGGACTTGAAGACCCTGATTTGTGCTGATAAGTGAGCACGGCAGAACCAAAACTGTCTTTGTCAATCTTTGCATTTTTTGCCTTCTCCGGCAGATGGATGGTCTGCTCCTGCTCGATCAGCATTCCGTTTGTAACCATATTCAGTTTCAGTATAAAGGTCTGGTCGTTTAATTTTGTAATATCCGGATCCTTCATATCCAGTTCTGCCTTCCATTTCCCGTTGTCGTCTGCCTGCGCAACCGCAAAAGCCTTCATCAAAAATGTAAATGAACGATCCATCGGTTCTTCTTCATATTTGAAATCAGACAAAAAATATTTGGGCATCCCCTTGATCATCTGTCTTTTCAGATAAGCCTGATTGGTACCCACCGTTTTTTTGAAAATATCCCATTGCGAAGCATTGAAACGGGTGGTGACCGCCAGATTCGCATCGCCCAAATCATCGATTACAATGTCGAGTTTCTGTTTGGTTCCTTTGAGTTCCTCCTGCGCCTGAAGCGTGGCAAAGGCAGCGATAAAAAACAAGGGGAGAATGTATCTGAAGTTTATTTTGATTTTCATTTTGACTGGTATTAAATTAATTTTGAATTTTAATTGTTCGGAATGATTCAATGAATCGTACTCAGAATATTTTCAATCACTCCCTGACTCGGGCTGCCTGCATTACTGCCTACGACCACTGCCGAATAACCCGAAGAGGTCCGTTTGAAAACCGCCACCCACTGAAGAAAAATATTTTCAAAATTGGACTGACCGCCAAACAGCTGAAAGCCGTTGCTCTCTCCGGCCGGACTGTACTGCAAATTGCCACCGTAACTCATCAGATACTGCTGTACCTGATTCAGTGCTGCCTGGGCGCTGCTCACTCCTCTGAAATCATAGATTTCCACATAGGCATCAGAATTCTGACTGCTCACTACTTTTTTGAGCTGAGGCATGCCCGAACCGCTATTTGAGACTCTCCACGAAGAAGGATAGGCAAATGAAATCGTGCCTTTGTAGCTTTTGTATCCCGACGGAACAGCCGGTGAACTGCCGCCTGTGTTTCCGCTGCCCGGATTGGTTCTTGTCCCGGTGGAGGTTCCTCCCGGATTTTCGTAATTTGCATAAGTAACCTGCGGCTGAGGACTGTAAGCCATACCGCCGCCAAAACTCCTTGCGATCTCATCCACTTTTCCGCGCAAAAACGAATCATCTTTTAGCTCCATAGCCACTGCACCGTTTTTGATCGCTTCACGAATATCGACGATCATATATCTTTCATCACCCATCATCGCATTTTGAAAAAATGTTTCCAGCTGTTTCATTCCTGCCTGCAGCGCCGCCATCGAATTCACCCTTCCGCCCTGCATTCCTTCGCCGCCAATTCCGGTCGCTTCGATCGCGTAAAAATTCCCGTTCAGCCTGAAACCCGGATAAGCATGTCCGGGAATCAGAAATATAATCGGATCCAGACCTGCGTTCATCAGCACACTGGCGTACAGGATTGACAATTCGATACACAAACCCGTTTTTCCGGTTACCACTTCTCTGGGCAGACGAAGACTCTGAACAATCGACTGTGCGTCACCAACCGCAGAAGGAACTCCGCTGGTGCCGCTGTAAACCATGTGGCTCACATAAGTTGCATCATAAAGTCCGGTGAGGAAACGAACCGCTTCCTGGTCTTCTCTGTTTACCGAAGCAGCTTCGCCTCTCAAAAGTTTTTCCTGAATCTGCTGTGTGAAATATTTGATGATCGGATCTTCGGGCGTTACAAAACACGAAATCAGTTCGGCATTGTCAATCATTTCGGCTGGAGAAAGGATTTCATCTGTCGGAATCTGTGTATATACAAATTCATTTCTGCCCTTGATCTCGATCGGAAAACTTTCTGTCTGATCCTTGATGTTCAGTCCCGAAATATTGATATTCACAGTCTCACGAGACGATGTCATTTTATCGACAATGTTTTCCTTAAATTTAGGAAAACAATTGACGAGAATCGACTGTCCGGGCAGTATGACAGGAACTTTTTTCAGATCGGTTTCGGTGATGTAACCGGGTATTTCAAACGAAACTTTTACATTTCTTGCAGCCGATTTCCCGTTGTTGGTCAGCAGCATTTTGAACAGGCCGTATTTGCCTTCAAGCGCATCTTCGTTGCCGTACACCTTGTATGCGGCAGGCATGATGACCGAATTCGGTTCGATTTTGGCTTCCAGTTCTGCCTGTGAAAAAAGACCAGACAGAAACTGTCCGGAAATCATCAGCAGACCTGCAATAACCAACAGCAAAGGCAGGACGATTCGGATAAATCCGTTGTTTTTTTTGACGCTCATAATTTTAGGTAGCTTTAAGTTAATTTTATTTTTTAATCACAAATCCCGGTTTGGTCCAAGTCGGAATTTTAATGGGCATAAATTTAACCGTTGATGAATTTTCAGGGTGTCAAATATTTACAATTGTAAAAATTCAGGACATATTTTGAATCACTATTGTCCGATTAAAAATTAAGAAATATTGAATATATTAATCAAAATCAATAAGTTGTGTTTTAGACCCGATAATCAAATCTTGAGATGGAGTAATTGTCGTTTTAAATGAAAAAAAATTTACTCATTCCTTAAATTAGTATGATTAATAAGGCTTTACAAAACTATCTCATGTCTTTTGTCTAAAAGCGAATCGGTCTTAAATCTTTTGTCGGACACGACTGATTTTGAATACCCGATTTGGGATTGATTCAAATTATGCAATGTTGAAGAAAATCAATTTTTACAATATAATTATTTACGAATCAATTGGATATCAATTTGAATCCGAGTTGAATTAACCTGTAAAAAATTTTTTGAAAACATCAGAGTATTCTGTTGAGCTTGCCAAAGATCTGTGCGCGTGTCCGGGTGAGTGTCATCACTTTTTCAATCTGATCCTGTCTGGCATCTCCGGTCAGTTCTTCATCTTTCAGAAGGTCAGAGCAATTTTTGATTTCATCGTCCAGATAAAAAGTTTTGAACCTCAGGATCACATCAAAGATTTCTTTTGAAATATTGTTTTCCTTCGGCTTGATATAAATATTGAGTTTGTCTTTCCAGTTTGGGCTCAGACTGTATTTTTCAAACATCGCTTCTGAAGCGATTTCGGTTTTTTGCGCATCAAACATTTTTACAAAAAAATCACCGGTTCTCAATTCTTCTGCTTCGAAACCGAGTTTGACATCTTCGAGTATGTTTTTGTAGAGTTCATTTTGAAAATCCAGGTCATTCACATCAAACTGATTCAAAATTTCTTCAATCACAGTCGTCTGATATGCATTTCCTTCCGCATCACTGAGATCGACCACCAGATCGCCGTACTGCATGATCAGCCGGATGAGATCGGCTTCGACCACTTCTCTCGGATTGATTTCAATCTTTTCGGTTTTGACCACTTCCATCGGCCGGGTTTCGGTCTCGTTTTTTTTCCGGTCAGTAAATTCCTTTCGTCTGCGCTGAAGACTTTGCGCCAATTCCTTAAAAAGCACCTCTTCCCTCACTTCCAAAAGTTTGGATGCTTCCTGCACATAGAGTTCGCGCTGTACGATGTTTGGAATCAGCGAAATGCTGTTGATGATATCTCGAACCAGCTCTGCTTTTTTAACCGGATCGTCTTTTGCATCGTCAAGCAGCACCTTTGCTTTGAAACGAATAAAATCGGTTGAATTTTCTTTGATGTATTCTTCGATTTCTTCAGAAGAATGTTTTTGCGCAAACGAATCCGGGTCTTCACCGTTCGGAAACAGCAGCACCTTCACATTGAGTTCCTGTTCGAGGATCAGATCGATTCCTCTGAACGACGCATTGATTCCGGCCGCATCACCGTCATACAGTATGGTCACATTGGGCGTCAGTCTTTTGATCAGTCTGATCTGATCGACCGTCAGCGCAGTACCCGAACTGGCAACCACATTTTCGATTCCCGCCTGATAAAGCGAAATCACATCCATATAACCTTCGACCAGCAGACATTCGTTCTGTTTCAGTATCGCCTGTTTTGACTGAAAGATGCCGTACAGGATTTTGCTTTTGTGATAAATTTCAGATTCGGGCGAATTCAGATATTTGGCTGCTTTCACATCATTTCTCAGGATTCTGCCGCCAAAACCGAGCGGACGGCCCGAAAAACTGTGAATCGGAAAAATCACTCTTTCCCTGAATCGGTCATAACCTGTGGTTTCACCTTCTCTGTATATCGACAAACCCGAAGCTTCGAGCAGCGATTTTCCGTAACCTTTTTTTTCGGCTGCCTCTGTAAATGCAGTCCGTTTGGCGGGCGAATAGCCGAGTTCAAATTTCTCAATCGTATTCTGGTTGAATCCTCTTTCTTTGAAATAAGCAAGACCGATATTTTTTCCTTCCTCGGTTTCGTGAAGCTGTTCCTCAAAATATTTTTTTGCAAATTCGGTGATGATGTACAGGCTTTCCCTGAGTTTCATCTCCTCTTTCTGCTCATCGGTCTGTTCACCGTCTTCCTGAATTTCAATGCCGTATCTTTTCGCCAGCCACCGAAGCGCTTCCGGATAGCTGAACTGTTCGTGTTCCATCAGAAAGGTAACCGCATTTCCGCCTTTGCCCGAAGAAAAATCTTTCCATATCTGTTTGGCGGGCGACACCATAAATGAAGGTGTCTTCTCGTCAGAAAAGGGTGACAATCCTTTCAGATTGCTGCCCGATCTTTTCAGACTGACAAAATCACCGATCACCTCTTCCACCCTAACGGCGGAAAAAATCGCATCTATGGTCTGGCGTGAAATCATTTGGTAAAAATACAATTATTTAAAAATTTTCCTCTGCAAAGCCAGCGGGTTTTGTTCATCTGATTTCAGATTTATGATTTAAAGTTAAAGATTTTATTTTGGTGTTGCATATGGATTAAGCTGTTTTTCATGTAGAGACGAATGACAGTTCGCTTCGGCGGACCTAATAAACCGAATACGGGATTAACAAAAAAAAATTAAAATCAGCACTCAAAAAATCGTATATTGCAATCCCCTATTGCTAAAAACAACTGCCGATTATGAAAGAAATCATATCAAAAAAACTGGCTGATTCTGCATTCAGCCGTTTTAACTTCAATCACAAACACATCCACACCGTTCAGGAAGGAATCAGACGCAACCGTGCGGGCGAAGCCAGTCTGTATGAAATTCAGAGCAATCCGGATATTTTGAGAAAAAGACTGGCAAGAGAACATCTGCCGCCCGAAATGGCATTGGAAAGGATCAACGGCGTTCCGAATTTTCAGGACATACTGGTGCTGAAAAAAATTTTCAAACTTGCCGACTGTGTCGGGCGGATTGTGATCGGCGGCCAAACCGGAAATTCGGGTTATGCCACAGGATTTCAGATTGCACCCGGCATCGTTATCACCAATCATCATGTGTTTCCGGATGCAAAAACTGCAAAACAGTCATTTATCCAGTTTTATTACGAACTGAACGAAAGATATGAACCGATCACACCCAAAACCTTCAGTTTCAAACCCGAGAAATTCTTTATGACTTCTCCGTTTGACAAAAAGGCGGGTGATCCGTTCAGCGGTTTGGATTTTACGATTGTCGCCATCAATGAAGTTTCAAATGAAGGCACTCCGGTCACTGAAATTCCAAATGCAATATTGGACGAAAATCTTGGGAAAATCGTTGAAGGCGAACATTGCGTAGTGATTCAGCACCCGAAAGGAGATTACAAAAAAATCGTTTTGAGGGATATTCGTATGCTGACGCTGTCCGATGATTTTCTGATTTATGAATCCGACACACTGCCCGGCTCGTCGGGCGCGATGGTGGTCGGTTTGGGCACCGGTGAAGTGGTTGCGCTTCATCACAGCGGCGTACCCCGAAAAGATGATCAGGGACGATGGCTGAGAAAAGACGGCGGAATCGTCAGAGCCGGCGATCGGGATGAGGACATCGACTGGATTGGGAACGAAGGAATCCGGGTGAGCAGCATACTGAAGGCGGTCAGAGGAATTGAGGTGCCAAAGAAAATGGAAGCTGTCAAAAAACAGCTGTTGGAAGAATGTACTGCAGAAAACAAGTCGCAGCCTTCACTGCCAACCAGCGATCCGCTGATCGATATGCCCGATTCGGATCCGATGCCGGACATTGACGAACCCGAAAAACCGGTGACAGACCCGGCTTCAGATTCTCAGATTTCGACTCCGACAGATACGACTTCAGTAAAACAGCTTCAGTTTTTTGAAATTCAGCTTTCGGACATTGAAAATCTTCAGACCGACTGGATCATAAACCATCGTCAGATTTATCCCGGAATACTGACCAACGAAGCAGTATTTCCGCTTTCGACCGTTCCCGAAGAAAAAAGATATTTTTACATCAGTCTGATGACTGCCAAAAATCCGTGGGACATTGCAGAAGAGCTCGAAGCTCTGCCCCAGATCGATACCGCAACACCCGATCTGCCTGCCGATACGGATGTGCAGCGTGAATATGTCAGAAGCGATGAAGACACGATTGAAACCGTGGAAAGTGTGAAAAACCGTTTTGCAAAATGGAACGAACCAGAATTTATCGATCATTGGAAAACTTCATATTTCACAAAAGATCTGATTACAAAAAAAGACTGGAATGCATTGCGAGCCTGGAACAGAAAGGCGGTGAATATGCCTGAAAAGCTGAGTGAACTCAAAGACTGGTCAGCCATTAGCAGCAATCTTTCAAAACTGAAACTGGTTCAGCTCGATACCGGTTACACCGATTTGTCAAAAGTCGAAAACGGATACAATCTGAATGAAGACATGGATTTTATCGACAATGACAACAACGCATCCGATGCGATGGACGACGGTCTGCTCAAATATCCGGGACACGGCACCAGGACAGCGAGTATCGTAATCGGGAACAGCCGATCAAATTTTGATCAGAACGGAAATTACGGTTTGCTTTTTAGTGACAGCGGTTTGAGATTCAGACTGATACCTTATCGAATCTCACAATCGGTGGTGCTGATCGGCCGCGGAAAAAATCTGGTCGATTCGATCAATCACGCTGCCTATATCAATGCAGATGTGGTAACGATGAGCATGGGAAGTTATCCGAGACCGATGCTTTATGAAGTTGCAAAATCGGTGTATGACCGAGGTCTGATCTGGGTTTGTGCAGCCGGAAACGAGGTTGAAATGGTGGTTGCGCCTGCGCTCTATCCGGGAACGGTTGCGGTGGCAGCATTCAATCCGAGCCGAAAACCGTGGAAAGGCAGCAGTTACGGAACCACAGTCGATGTATCTGCACCTGGAGAAGATGTCTATGTTCCGTTTGAAAACAAGGATTTGGAAGAAATTATGGCTTATGGCAGCGGAACGAGTTATGCGACTCCGCATGTTGCATCGGCAGCCATACTGTGGAAGGCAAAACATCTTGACAAATTGTCAAAATACAACCAGCCCTGGCAGGTGGTTGAGGCTTTCAGACACTGTCTAAGGGTTTCGGCTTCAAAAAACAAACCCTCCAATTGGGATACAAAAAATTACGGCAGCGGTCTGTTAGACATTCAGCTGTTGCTTGCCGAACCGCTTCCTGCCGCTTCGGCATTGAGTTATGCCTATTCGGACAGCAAAGGAAAACCAAGCTGGGATTTGGGCATACGCGAAGGCGTCCATTATTTGTGGCAGGTGATAGTAAAAAAAATCAAACCCGGCCCCGAAAGTTTTGTGACCGAATCAGAACTCACACCCAGAGCACAGGCTGCTTTGGAAGCTCTTGCGAACAAATCAGTTAAATCCGTGTTTGAAAGTACCGCCGATCCAAAACAGGACGGCGCCAATCCGATACTGAAGATGTATTTTGAAAGTTATCAGTAAAAAATTCAGCCATTCAATTAAAAAAACTAAAAAAATGACCGATTATTTTGATTTGCATTTTCATCCGACCTTTAAGAAATTCATCACCAAATATGAACCGGCTTTTCCGACCCAAAGAAGTGCGGAAGAATTGGAAGAAAAAATTAATCTGAAAAACAAGATTGCAGAAAAAGTCGATGACTGGTTTCTGCACATCCTGCAAAGTCAGTCAGCGGTCGATGACTGCATCAGCAGCGGTGTACAGATCGGGAATGCAGCGCTTGCCAATCTCGAATACGGTTTTGCAAACAGCCGAGGTTTTTTGGCATCTATCCTCAAAAGCAGTTTTACAAAACCGATGGATCAGAAATATTTTGAACTGATTGAAAGAGGTGAGATTTCTTATTATCGGATGATGCTCAAAGAGCTGGATCTGTACCGACAGATTTCAAAAAGTGACAACCGTGTCGAAATGATTTGCAGAAAACTGCATAAGAATCTGGATTCACTGTCAAAAAATTCAAAATTGAAACTTTTGATTTCGTTAGAAGGCGGTCACAATCTTTCAAGACTCAAAGTCGGTCAGACACTGGTTCACGATTCGATGGCGCAGTATTCGGCTTATGATCAGAAAGATTCGTTTGTGAAAAGCATGAACCGCGGAACCAAAATCGGAATCAATCCGGCCGAAAGTTTTAAGGATTTTATGCAGCTGCTGTGGGACAATGACATGGATATGATGTATATGACCATCACCCATCTGACCCATATAGCCGAGCAAAATCTGGCGACCCATGCCTTCGGACTGAAGATGCTGCAGCATTCCGCATTTTATCCGACCGGAAACGGAATCAGCCGTATGGGTTATGAACTGATCAAAGCATTTTCGGATCTCAAACTCACCGACAATGAAGGAAAATCTGTCAAAGCACCTGTGCTGGCGGATATCAAACATCTGGGTTTGAAATCGAGAATGGATTTGTATGCGTTCAGAAAATCAAACAACATCAAAGATCCGCTGGTGGCTTCTCACATGGGGGTCAGCGGTTATTCGGTCAACGAATGGAAAGAGGCGATACAGACCGAAAAATCAAAAATTTACAGCGCAGGCGGCGTCAAATCGGTTGAAGTCAGAACCGAAAGAAAATCCTGCGGAAAATGGGGTTCGTTTGTCAACAATCAGTTCAGTTTCAATCCGTGGTCGATCAATCTGATGGATGAGGACATCGTTGAGGTGATCGACAGCAACGGTCTGATCGGCATCAATCTGGATGTGCGCATCATCGGTTTTCAGTCAAAAATCGGTTTGAGTTCTTCGGACACCAGCGAGTTTCTGTCCACTTCTGATTTTCAGACTCATTTTCCGAATATCAGGCTTCAGAATCTGGAAGAAGGAAGATTTGAAATGATGCAAGAACAGTTGGAAAGCTGGACCATTCCGACCAAAGAGGAAAGACATCCGCTTTGTCTGTGTTTCAACATCATCCATATTGTCAGTGTAGCGATACTGAAATCAAAAAATTCAAAAGACCCGTGGAATCATATCTGTATCGGTTCAGATTATGACGGAATGATTGAACCTATGAAAATCTGTTACAATATAACCGGAATCGATGATCTGGAGTACAATCTGCTCAAGTGGCTGCCGATCGCTGCAAAAGCTTATTATGAAGAAAACG
>Ga0172382_10012229_pt1 | contig 11229 bp, 13 predicted proteins | sample Leawel138RmetaG_FD_122245 | JGI IMG/M metagenome (GOLD analysis project Ga0172382, IMG submission 122245) | Leachate microbial communities from a municipal landfill in Southern Ontario, Canada - Leachate well 138R metaG | ecosystem: Engineered > Solid waste > Landfill > Unclassified | place...
AATCTATGAAAGAAAAGTTGTTGAACGAAGTAAAGAAAGCGTTTAAGCCCGAGTTTTTCAACCGACTGGACGGAGTGATAGTGTTCCATCCTCTCAATCAGGAGCAAATTCTCCAGATTGTTGATCTGGTTATAAGAAACGTCACCAACCAGCTATCGGAAAAAGGGATCGGCATCGAAATCACCCGTGAAGCCAAAGACTACCTTGGAAGAAAGGGCTACGACGAAATATATGGCGCAAGGCCTCTGAAGCGCGTAATACAGGATCTGGTTGAAGATCCAATATCAGAAGGATTATTGAGAGGCACCTACAAATCTGGGGGTACCATTAAAGTAAGCCTGGAAGAAGATAAAATAGTTATCACCAGCTCGAACAATGACAATGCAGCTAACGAAGAAAATGTAACTGCCTTGTCTATTGATGGTTAAGTAAGATAAAATAGCATAATCTTTTTAGAAGGGCAATAAAGCGTGCTCTGCTTGATGCCCTTCTCTTTCGTTATGAAAAGGAAATAATTCTAGCTGATGATAGATTGGCAAGAAGCTTGGTTAATAGCTGGAGTAGCTCTCGGATTTACTTTCGGGATATTGTTTTTTCTATTCCTTCTGACTTTCCTTATTAGTAAGATTATCCCCAGGCTTCCAGGTAATGACGAAGGTGAGGCAAAACCAATGAATAACAACCCGGCGGCGGGAGAGTAGGCCTTGGCCGATTTTATCACTTTTGGTTTTACCCAATTAACCTGGGCGAACGGCGTCATGCTGATCGTAGGGCTTTTTTTTATATGGCTGGCCATATCCAAAAAATGGGAACCATACGAGCTTCTTCCAATTGGAATTGGGATGATTCTGGCCAACTTGCCAGGCACAGGCCTTCTGCTGCAACCACAAGAAGTTGGGGGTGAAATCGGAGCCTCCGGGCTGCTTGGTATATTTATAGAATTCGGCCTTCTTCGTTATACTGTATTGCCTCAACTTATTTTCATTGGTTTAGGGGCAATGACCGATTTCAGCCCGTTAATAGCCAAACCCAAGCTTTTTCTTTTAGGCGCTGCGGCGCAGCTGGGCATTATGATAGCCTTTTTAGGGGCTTTGGCACTGGGACATTTTGGAATTGCCGACTTCGACCTGCTTAAAGCAGCTGCTATTGGTATTATCGGGGGTGCCGATGGGCCAACTACGATATATCTGACCTCAAAACTCGCACCCGAACTCATGGGAGTAGCCGCAGTAGCAGCATATTCTTATATGGCGATGGTAGCCTTTATTCAGCCTCCTATTATCCGGGCTCTCACTACCAAGAAAGAACGCCAGATATACATGAAATCCCAGATACGCCCGGTATCCCGGCGCGAAAGAATAATGTTTCCAATTATTTGCACTATAGTTGTTGTACTACTGGTACCACAAAGCGGTCCCCTGGTTGGAATGTTTATGTTTGGTAATCTGCTCAGGGAAAGCGGAGTAGTAGAAAGATTATCAGTTGCAGCACAAAACTCGCTTGTAAATCTCACTACTATAATATTAATGCTTTGTATCGGCGCTTCGATGCCCAGTGAAGTAGTAATGCGAACGGAAACTCTACTGGTTTTAGCTCTCGGATTGATAGCTTTCGCAGGGGGAACCGCCGGTGGAGTACTGATGGGTAAATTGATGAAGTATATATCCAAAGAGCCATTTAATCCCATAATTGGAGCCGCGGGAGTTTCGGCTGTTCCCATGGCTGCCCGTGTAGTGCAGCACATCGGCCAAAAAGAAAATCCGCAGAATTTCCTGTTAATGTACGCCATGGGCCCCAACGCAGCCGGAGTCATTGGTTCTGCTGTAGTAGCCGGCGTTTTCCTGAGTATGCTTAGCTAACCAGGACCATTTAGCGTTTCCTCATCATACTAAAGGGCTATAGACTTTATCACCTGAACAAGATAAAATATATTGTGGGCGTTTGTTTAGGATTATTACCAGCCCTATATCCCCTTTCAAAGTTACCGCGTGGCGGAAGGCAAAGTTCCTTATTGGCAAGATTAACAGCCAGCTAGTTTAGTTTTAGGAGGGCACGACATGCAATCAAGTCTGATCGGGAAAGTTGAAAAAGCCAAATTATACGCCTGTGAACCCGAACGTGTCACCTTTAGCGACTTCACAGTTACCATTCGTGGCGATAACCACAATCATACCACCAGTTATAGTGAGGGTTGCTGGACCTGCAATTGCCCGTTTTTTGAGAGCAGGAACTGGTGCGCCCATACCATGGCTATGCAAAAAATCTTGGGCGTCATGCTCCCGGAAGATGCCAGAAATCAAGAACTGGAAATAGCTTAGAATACACTTCTGGTTTTCAGGCTGGAAAGCGCTTCCCCGGCAACAAACAAAGAACCTGTGATAAGCACCAGGTCATCTAGTGCGAGGCAGCGCATCGCGACTTGCAAGGCGTTTTCTATACTATCAGTAATTATGACTTCCGTTCCAGGGGCATTGAAAGCCAGGGCTATCTTTTCGGGATCCATAGAGCGTGGATGAGGTGCTCGAGTAACGATAATCCTGTTAAAGAAACCTTTTAGAAGAGCAGCCATGCTAGGTAAGTCTTTATCGGAAGAAACTCCAAATACCAACGTTTTTCCCCCACATCTGGCATTGTGAGCATCAAGGTAATGATTAAGGGCTCCCATCAACGCCTTGATTGCCTCGGGATTGTGAGCACCATCAACAATCACCAAAGGCTTGTAAGCTATAATATCAAACCTGCCAGGCCATTTAACCCTTTGCAAGCCTTGTTCGATCGTGTCTTTTGATAGAATAATTCCCTTTTCTGCTAATTGCTCCAAGGCTGCAACAGCGCAGCAAAGGTTGCCAACCTGATATAACCCAACCAAGGGAAGCCTGATATTATACGTGCCATTTGGGGCGGTTAACTCAAATAGCTGGAAACCATTTTCGTACCCTTTGTGCCGGCATTCAATAACGCTGCCAGCTTCGACTAACTTTACCCCTTTATCAAGGCACGTCCTCCTGATCACATCAGCTGCTTCGACAGGTTGGGTACCGCTAATAACTGTACAACCAGATTTTATAATTCCAGCTTTCTCAGCAGCAATCAAAGCCAGCGTGTTTCCAAGTACAGCCGTATGATCAAGACCAATCAAGGTAATAACAGCTACTAGCGGATTACACACGTTAGTGGCATCCAGGCGCCCTCCCATGCCTGTCTCGAGCACCTGAAAGTCCACCCCAGCACGGGCAAAATGCATAAATCCCATAGCTGTGAGTACTTCAAAAGTCGTCAGTTTTCCATATTCCGCACAGGAGTTTATTCGAAAGATTAGAGGTTCCAGTTCAGCTACCAAATCGGTAATTTCCTGTTGGCTGATGTCCTTGCCATTTATAGATATTCGCTCGGTCAATTTAATAAGGTGAGGAGATGTGTAGAGACCAGTTTTAAACCCGGCATGTGAAAGTACGCTGGATATCATGGCAGCCGTACTGCCTTTTCCCTTGGTTCCGGCAATATGTATTGTTTGCGCCTCAAGGTGAGGGTTGCCAAGATTTTCAAGCAATAGCTTCATTCGGCGTAAATCAAATAAAGCAGCCTGGTTAGGATCCGCATGGACCTCAAAATCAACCAGGCTATACAGATAATCTAACGCTGCTTGGTAACCAGATATTTTCATTTGCAAATTTTGACCTGTCTAATAAAACACACTTGCGCCAAGTTAGCTGCCAGGATAACCACGCTTCGGTCACCCCCTGTCAACAGAGGAAAAATCAGACAGGTTTATATTGCCAAGCTCAGGATCTCCAAGGTATTGTAAATGACTCGCTCCGGTCAAGCCTGCATCTAAAGTCCCGGTAATGTTCAATACCGCTGAAGAAGCTCCGCTTAGCCCAACTGTAGCGTCTTCGGCCATTACCCCGGAGAGATCTACATTCGATGCGCCACTCACGTTCAGTGTGATGTTTCTTGCCTGACCGCTGAGTGTAATTCGGCTGGCTCCGGATGCTCCCAAATCCATATCTGCTCCTGTGATAACACCGGTAATACGACTGGCAGTACTGGCTTCAAGAGTAAAATCTACAGCATTCAAACCGGCAAACTCAATAGTACTAGCCCCGCTGGCAGTGGCATGAAAGTCATGAGGCAAATCAAAAGCGGAGACTGCAACCTCACACGCAGCATAAGCATTGAGTGAATATATATCGGGCATTACCACTCTGGCGATAAGAGCGCTTGGGAAATAACTGTACCCCGGCAGCATATCTATTTTTAATACCCCGTCAAATTCGTTAACCCTGACATACTCAAATAGATTGTCATCCGCGGTAACATTAACACTGTAAGTGCTTCCACGTACAATATCCACTTCAAATGCAGAACTGACTTCGACACGTGTGAAATTTGAATAATCAAAGGTTCGGTTAACAATTTTCCCAGAGCCTCTTATAGCACCATAGCAACCACATGTAATTATTGCGGTAAGAAATAACAATATGATCAAAACAATTATTGTTTTTTTGTGCACCCGTAACCTTCTCCCTACAATCAAACCAGCTGATCACTGTAATTATAACGGTTGCGCACATAAAACAAAAGAGAATACTCTTGCGGGCAAAACAGCTTGCGCTTGACTCAACGGGCAGCTATTGATAATATCATCGATAGGAGTAATGTTTTGAATTTTATACTAAAATTACAAAAGGCTTGCCAGGACAACGATAGTTTTTTATGTGTGGGGCTCGATCCGGATCCTCGCCTTATGCCGTCCAATATAGACCCAGACGAGTTTATTCTTCGCGTTGTTGAGGCTACCAGCGATTTAGTTTGTGCCTATAAGATCAACTTTGCCTTTTTTGAAGCAATGGGGGAAAACAGCTTTCAACACCTAAAATTTGCTAGAAACTGTATTCCCGCAAGGATACCCGTTATTGCTGATGCCAAGAGAGCAGATATCGGTAATACATCACGAGGATATGCTGAAGCGATATTTGGCATAATGGGGTTTGATGCTATTACAGTAAATCCCTACATGGGTTTTGATTCTATTTTGCCATTTATTTCCTATACAGACCATGGCGTATTCATACTCTGTCGTACTTCCAATCCCGGTGCGCAAGATTTCCAGGATCTTAATGTTATAAACGGCACGGATACGATTCCTCTATATCAGATGGTATCCAGAAAAGCTCAAGAATGGAATCAGCATGGCAATATAGGACTTGTTGTGGGCGCTACGTGGCCAGAAGAAATAAAATATATTCGGAAACAAAATCCCGATATGCCGCTTTTAATTCCAGGAATAGGAACCCAGGGTGGCAGTGTCGAACTTGTATCTAAATACGCCATAGGAACAGAGGGAAAAATAGCAATTATAAATTCTTCCCGTTCGATTATACATGCCTCGTGTGAGGCAGATTATAGTAGTAAGGCACGAGTAAAAGCTGAAGAACTGCGCAATCAGATTAACCAGTATCGGCGCAAAACAAGTAGCTGAGGAGATATTAAGAGGCAAATAGCAATGACACAGCGATCAGATTTAAAAAACCTATACGAAAGCTTTGGGCGGATTTTTACCACTTTTGGAGAAGCTTTGTCGGAATTTTTTAACGTTCCGGAACTTAAAGCTAAAGCCAAGGAACTCGGATCTGACGTGGCTGCATCTGCAAATATCCTGGCTGATCGGTTCAAAGATAAGGAAGTTAAAGATAAATTTGCCCAGATTGCCCTTGCCGTAAAGGAACTCGGGAGCGACTTGGTAAATGAAGCTGAAGATTTACTATCAAAAATAAAAGAAGCGGAAACCAATTCTGAAAACGATAAGGAACCTTAATTTAATTTAGCAATTTTTTCAACCAATACACTTAGCGCCAGATCGGGCTCAAGCCTGCCGGTTTTAATGTCCATTTCTGCCTTTACCAGCTGTAAATAAAAACTGTATATTGCATGTAAGTTAAACACTCTTGTCTTCTGTAAGATTTTCTGCATAACAAAGTCATGCTTGATACCCAGGCGTTTGCGAATATCCGAGTCTTTAAAACCGCTTGTTAACATGTCTTGTGAAATAGCGATCATTCTAATCTGACGAGCCAGCATGTTGATTACCTGAGAAGGAGAAATACCATTTGACAATAATTTTTCCAGCTCTAGCTCCGCAACCGAACTTCTTCCAGCGACAACTGCATCTATCATATGAAATATGTTGGCTTCCGGTGTGATGCTTACCATCCGGTTTATTGTTTCGGACGTGATTTTGTCCCCATCAGTATAGAGCACCAGTTTTTCTATTTCATTGCACATTGTCCAGAGATCTGATCCAATCTGCCGAGAAAGCATCTGAGCTGCATCTGGTGTTATTACGCCTCCCTTCGAATGAACAAGCCGGGCTATCCATTCTGTTAGTTTTGCTCCAGCGAGTAGCGGATAAGCCCGGTTTTCAATATTTTTATCAAGGATCTCTAACAGTGAATTCCCTCCAGAGAGAGTGCCGGCAACAACAACCAATTCTGTTGAACCGGGTTTATTTTCAATAATTCTAGCAAATGATACAATATCTTCATCGACGTTCCGACTTTTCTTGTTACGTTTTTTTGCCCGCCGAGGCTGTTTTTCAAATCTTTCAAACAAGTTAACAACCACTACCAGTCTTTTAGGGGCTAAAAATGGAGTTGCTGAAACAATTAGCTCCAGATCCTGAGGTTTAATTGTTTCAGCATCAACAAATGTATAATTCGCATCCAGAAGATCCCCGGCTTCCAGGCTGTTTTTAAAATCTTCCAATGCGCGGGTAATCGAATAATCGTCTTCTCCGGTGAGTAAAAAAGTCTTACTTGTCATGTTCAGCAATCATTGTATCATAATGACTGGCTTCTTATTGCTGGCGCATATTGCCATGCCGGGTATTTTTAGGCTATTATTAACTATTCTTAAACCTGCTATTGACCTTGGTTACATCATGCATATTCTAGCCGTTGAATATTATTGTTTTATAGTACTGCTTTCTATATCCACTATTCAGGCTGCTTCCTCCTATAGCGGGATAAGTGGGATTACTTTTTTCCAAAGACGTGCATGGAACTATATGATATCTAGTGTTATTGCTATCCCATGCCTGGCGATTCTGTTAACATGGAACTGGCATAAACCCACCGGAGTAATAGAAGGAGCTGAACAATTTTACCTTTTCATGGCAGGAATTGTAAGTGCAATCGGGCTTACAATTATTATTTCTTCTCTTGTCAATCACAGGCGTTTTAAGAACAACCAGGGCGACCTCGAAAGTGGCTTTGAAGCATTGAAAAACAGAACGTTTTTCCAGGCTGCCAGCCTACGCTTAAGGAGTTTAAAATGGCGTGGCTAGAGCTCGACCAAAACCTGTTTTTATGGATTAATGGCCTCAGCGGACGCTTCCCGATAATTGACAATATTATTTCTGCTATAGCTAATGATTATTTCATAATTGTATTCTGCTGTATGATAATGATGGCTCTTTGGACAGGCATAAAAAATGCCGATAATCGCCGTCACATGCAAAAAGGAATCATGGTGGCTTCTTCTTCATTAGGTACTGCCCAGGGAATGGTAGAAATTATTAATAATTTTTGGCAACGCCCGCGGCCGTTTGAAGAGCTTGACGTCAATTTGTTGTTCTACCCACCCACCGATCCTTCTTTCCCCTCAAATTCTGCATCAGTACTGTTCGCAATGGCTTGGGGAATATTTCTGTATGATCGCAAGGTGGGATCCGTCCTGCTGGCTATTGCTGCCAGCATGGGTTTTTCCCGAGTTTATGTAGGAATTCATTATCCACTGGATATAATTGGAGGAGCAGCCCTCGGATTTTTGGTGGCATTATTTTTTACGATTGTTTTCAAACTTTTAAATCCACTGCTTGATCGTATTATTGACTTAATGCGCTTGTTTTTCCTGGCGTGAAACAAGTCTTGACTATTGACATCTACGGTTGGGCTCCAGTTATACTAATTGAACTTTTTGCAAAGGAGGTTTATTAATATATTTAAGTTTAGTCTAACTCCCCGAGAGGAAAAATTTTTTAACCTTTTTGAGGATAGTGCTACCAATCTGGTGGATATCGCCCAGGCGCTCAAGGATATGGTAAGTATGTGGAATTCTGTTGAAGAACGGACTAAAAAAATTGCCGACCTTGAACACAGGGGGGATAGTATCACCCACGAGATAGTTGCCCGTCTGCATCAGACTTTTATCACTCCTTTCGATCGCGAGGATATCGCTATGCTGGCACAATCCAGGGACGACGTTGCTGATCTTATACATTCAGCAGCGGATGATATGAATCTTTACCGCATAGGCAAACCTACCGAGCAGTCTATCGAACTGGCAGATATAATACTGCAGGGAGCCCTCGAATTGAAAAAGGCAGTTCCCCTGCTTCGCCGTCGGTCCGACCTGAAAACCATGTTGATTCACTGCGTTGAAATCAACCGCCTTGAAAACGTTGCCGATAGGGTATACAGACAAGCCCTGGCTGAATTGTTTAACGACAGCACTGAAGCAATTCAGGTCATTAAATGGAGGGAAATATACCAGCATCTTGAAACTGCCACCGATCGCTGCGAAGACGTTGCCAATGTACTGGAAGGAGTAGCCCTCAAAAATGCCTGATCCCTCCCTGGCAGCTTTGATAGTCATCATTCTGTTGGCTCTGGGGTTTGGGCTGGTTAATGGTTTCAATGATGCCGCAAATGCCATTGCTACCGTAGTAGGAACCCGAACACTAACTCCACAAAAAGCAGTCTTGATGGCTGCTTTCTTCAACCTTCTCGGCGCTGCTACAGGCTCTGCAGTAGCGATCACCATAGGTAAAGGAATCCTCGCACCGGAAGCCGTTTCATTTCAAACAGTAATCGCTGCCCTGGCTTCCGTTATTATATGGACAGGAACCGCTACTTTTCACGGTTTGCCAGTCAGCCTGACGCATGGGTTCATCGCCGCTCTGGCCGCAGCCGGACTAGCCTCTTCCGGACCTTCAGCTGTAAACTGGAGTGTTATTACTACAGTTGCTTCAGCGGTAGGCATTGCGCCTCTACTGGGATTTATTGGCGGATTTGCAGTAATGATCGCACTGCTATGGCTCTTGAGGCGGACAGCGCCTGCAACAGTACAATCACACTTTGGTAAACTGCAAATACTATCAGCCGCATTCATGGCTTACAGCCATGGCAAAAACGATGGGCAGATGCCGGTCGGTATTATTACCATGGCAATGGTTTTCTACACTGGCACCGAAGCACTGTGGGACTCAATTCCGTTCTGGATAGTGCTTGTATCAGCTATGTCTATCAGCACAGGAACCGCATTCGGTGGCTGGAAGGTCATTAAAACCCTGGGAATGCGAGTTACCACTCTACGCCCGGTTCATGGCTTTGCTGCAGAGGCTTCCGCAGCCACAGTAATAGAAATAGCCTCATTCCTGGGCATACCCGTTAGCACAACCCACTGCATCAGTTCTTCTATTATGGGGGTCGGGGCTACACGCCGTTTTTCAGCGGTACGCTGGGGTCTTGCCGGGAACATTGTTGCCGCCTGGGTTATCACCTTTCCGGTTTGCGGTGGTTTAGGGCATCTTTTTTCCTGGTTGTTGGGCTATATTTTCTAAGCTTGGCGCTCTGAGCGCAACTTGAGTTTTTCAGACCTGATGATGGAAATTAAATCATCCACTGCCGCATCCACCTCGCCATCACAATTAAGCACAACGTAATCAAAAAGGTGAAGCTGGCTAAATTCGGCACCGGCAGTCTTTAAACGCAGCTCAAGATCACTGACTGATTCTGTATTGCGTTTTCTCAAGCGGTATGAAAGGGCGGATGCATCAGGTGGAGTAACAAACACAAAGCAAGCTTCGGGCATGCTCTTTTTTATTGTAGCCGCTCCCTGTATATCCACTTTAATAATCGCGTCCCTTCCCCTTTGAATAGACTGCGCAACCTGTTTTTTCGGAACACCATACCAGTTACCATATACTCTGGCATGTTCCAGTAATTCTCCGTTTTCTATCATCTTCATAAAAACAGGCTCTGCCACGAAGTAATAATTGACACCATCAATTTCATAATCCCTGGGGGGACGGGTAGTTAGAGTAATAATAAAATCTGCCGGCACATTGCGTTCCTTCATTCGGTTGAGCACGGTATCCTTGCCAGCTCCAGAAGGACCCGAGACAACTAAAACGATTGGCCGATTGACGTAATCAAAGATGATGATTTACCTACTTTCTGACTTTTTCAACCGCCTCAGGTTTGATTATAGTTCCACCACGCATAACCTGAACACGACCAGTGATGGTTTCAGGAGCTAAGGCAGCCAGGACGATATGGTTACTCTCGGTAAAGATCACCGCTTTGGTCCTGCGACCGCTTGTCATATCTATCAACTTGCCATTGGTTTTGGCATCCTGAACAGCTCTTTTTATTGGCGCTGAACCAGGCGAAGCAATGGCGACAACTTTATCCATGGCCAAAACATTACTAAATCCAATGTGTACCAGCTCTGCATCCATTGATTTAACCTCACTCAGGATTATTAAAAGACTGCACGCTCCCCATTCGCGGTGAAACGGCTTAAACATTATACATTCTGCTTACTGACGTAGCAATTAAGAAAAGATACCGGATTAAAATAGTTGATAAATAACTATATTTGAGCCTGCCCATTCAAACAGTAAGACAGGTGTGTTCTGAATTGAGTTTCTCCTGATAAATCAAACATTGAAAAGGAAGTTAATTACATCTCCATCCTGAACTATATAGTTCTTTCCCTCAACCCTGAACAACCCTTCTTTCCTGGCACCCGCATATCCGCCCAATCGGATCAGGTCGTCATAGTGGACCACCTCCGCGCGAATAAAGCCTCTTTCGATATCACTATGAATACGACCGGCAGCCTGCGGTGCATAGGTATTTAGTGGTAGCGGCCATGCCCTGCTTTCGTCTTCGCCAGTGGTTAAAAAACTGATTAGTCCCAGCAGGTCAAACGATGCCCTTATTACTTTTTGTAATCCCGGTTCCTTAATCTGAAATTCATCAAGAAACACTTGCCGGCTCTCTTCATCCAAGCCAGCCAGCTCCATTTCCAGCTTTCCGGCCAGTGCTACAATCCGATGGCCTTCATCCCCGAAACGGGAATCAAGCTGCTCTTCTAATTGTCTAGCTTCTCCCAATTGCTCCTCTCCGATATTCAACACGGTAAGCAGGGGCTTCAAACTCA
>Ga0172382_10012230_pt1 | contig 11228 bp, 7 predicted proteins | sample Leawel138RmetaG_FD_122245 | JGI IMG/M metagenome (GOLD analysis project Ga0172382, IMG submission 122245) | Leachate microbial communities from a municipal landfill in Southern Ontario, Canada - Leachate well 138R metaG | ecosystem: Engineered > Solid waste > Landfill > Unclassified | place...
CGGCTTAGCTCAAAGCACAGGTTCAGAGCGGACTGGCCCCCGAGGTTCGGTAGAAGGGCATCCGGCCTTTCCTTTTCAATAATATCTGTGAGCCTTTTCAGGTTCAGCGGTTCGATATAGGTCACATCGGCCATATCCGGATCCGTCATGATTGTAGCCGGGTTCGAATTGACCAGCACAATCTCATAACCCAGGCTTCGGAGGGCTTTGCAGGCCTGGGTGCCGGAATAGTCAAACTCAGCGGCCTGTCCTATTACAATGGGCCCAGAGCCGATAATCAGAATCTTGTGGATATCTTGTCGTTTTGGCATTTTTAATCCTCGCTTTACAATGAATTTATATGAATTAATTTTATATTTTCATGCATAAATATGCAATGTTGAACCACTTCAGTCCAGCGTCCCTTTATGTGAGATCATACTGAACATAAGCACAATGCGGTTTTTAAGCACAAACATAATTATACGTTAAATTGTATAAACAGTCAATAAAAACTGCATTGCCAACCTTAAATTTCCCACATCGCAAATGAAATATAAATTGTGCTGCAGCGGCATCAATTTTGGAGCAGGGCCGTTTATTTTTGGAATATATTGCGATCAGTTGCATTATTGCTAATGGACAGAGCAGAAATGTCTTTGGAGATGCCCGATCCGGCATACAAAATTTTTCTGATTGGAGCAAATATCTACAAATCCGACTGAGCGATTTTCCCTGGGTTTTGGAATATCATACGAAATGCCAAATATTGAGGCTGTTATTTGTAAATTTCATACAAAGACACTTTAAAAAACTTGCTTGAATTCATGCTAAAAAGGACAAAATTATCACAGGATTTTTTGTTATGTTTAATGTATAATAACAATGGGTTTTCGTTAAATTGATATAAACGCTTTAAAACATAAGGAGGAGATCCAATGATCATTATCGGTGAAAAGATAAATACCAGCCTGAAGGCCATCAGGCCCGCTGTTGAATCCATGGATGCGGCAGCAGTTCAGGATTTGGCCTTGAAGCAGGTTGCAGCGGGTGCCAATTACGTTGATGTAAACTGCGGCACATTTCCTTTCAAGGAGCCAGAGCTGCTGGAATGGGTTGTGAAGACAGTTCAGGAGGTCACGGATGTTCCGCTTTGCATAGACACCCCCAATCCAAAGGCCCTGAGCACCGCCCTTAAAGCCTACAAGGGTGCGAAGCCCCTTATCAATTCGGTAACGGCTGAAAGGGAGAGGTTTGAATCCGTTTTCCCCTTTGTTGTAGAATACAATACCTCCATCATTGCCCTCTGCATGGATGACAACGGAATGCCGGAGACGGCCGACGACAGGGTTAAGATAGCAGACAGGCTCATAAATGATATGACAAAGGCCGGTGTAAAGGTTAACGATATATTTATCGATCCCATGGTCCGCCCGGTAGGAACCGGTTCCCATTATGGTGTGGTTGCACTGGAAACAATCAGACGCGTAATGGCAGAATTCCCCGGAATCCACACAACCTGCGGATTGAGCAACATATCCTTTGGGCTGCCCGCCCGCAAGATAGTGAACCAGGCATTCCTGATCTCCGCCATCGGAGCAGGCCTTGACAGTGCCATCCTGGATCCCCTTGACAAGAGGATTATGTCCTTTGTCTATGCCTCCGAGCTGCTGCAGGGCAAGGACGATTATTGCATGAACTACCTCATGGCATTCAGGGAAGGCAAGCTGGAAGTATAACTATCTGCATTGTTTTTTATGACTTCAATTGATCAGGGGGGCGCTCCGCATGTGCCGCCCAGGAAGCAAGCGGTTCCGTCCCCCTGATATTAATACTTCGTTTAGTAAAAAGAGCTCAATTCAAGAATCAGGCAATTATTGAAGCAATAATGAAATAGTAAAGCATTCATAAAAATTGGCAAGAAATAGCATATGATTAGATAAACAGATAGACAATTTGGATGTGGAATCAAACACGTGCCTGCAGCAAAATGCAATTTGCTGCTTAACTTAACTGTAAGTGATTATTTAATGTTTAGAAAAATCCTTTCATTTATAAGTCGTTTGAAATGATTTTATTCGGCAGAATCAGGGTTAAAGTTTATAGCTAGATATATACAATAAATTGACAAAAATATAGTCCGAATGGAAAAGGGGAGTAATGGGGTGTGTCAATGTCTGCTGTGCTGGTAATTGGCGGCGGCCTGGCCGGCTGTGTGACAGCGTTGGAGCTGGCAAGCCGCGGCATTGGAACGGTTATCGTTGAAAAAGACCGCAGACTGGGCGGCAAGGTAAGGGATTACGGCTGCAAGGCTGCCAGCCGGTGCAATCAATGCGGCCTGTGCATAGTCGGGGATTTATGGGCCCGTGTTTCCGAACACAGTGATATTGAGGTTCTGACCGAGAGCCGGCTGGTGGATCTTATAGGGACCAAGGGAAACTACAAGGCAGTAGTCAGGGACAAAAATGGCAGCCGGGTTATTGACGGCATATCGGACATTGTGGTTTCCATCGGCTTTGACGGGGCTTCATCAGCTACCTCAGCCCAGGTACAGTATTCAGGCGGCAGGGGAGTCATAAGCGGTCTTAAGCTCGAGCAGCTTTTGGCCCAAAGGGGCAGGCACGGAATATTTGATGAGGCTCCGTCCAGGATTGCCTTTCTGCAATGCTTTGGCTCCCGGGATATTCAAGAGAAGGCACCCTATTGCTCCAGGGTCTGCTGCGGGTATTCGACCAGGGCAGCCAGGGTGATCAGGCATCACTACCCTGAGACGGAAATCACCTTCTTTTATATGGACCTGCAGGAGGTTGAGGGCGGTACATACTTTGACGTTCTGAAGAAGGAAAATATAGAGTTCATTCCATGCAGGCCTGTGAGCATAGTCAAAGGCAGCCCAAACAGAGTGCTTTATGAACAGCCCGGCAGCGGCGGCCGCCTTGTGGAGAGGGAGTTTGACCTGATTGTGCTGTCGGAAGGCATCCATCCGGCCGCAGATTCCGACAGGATAGCGGAGATATGCACCCTTGGCTATGACCGCAATGGCTTTCTCAAGACCATATCCGACAGCGGCAAAACAGGCATCTATCTGGCCGGGTGCGTATCAGGCCCGAAAAAGATTCCTGAGGTATACGCTGAATCGCTTCAGGTGGCACAGCAGATTTGGGGTGGGGTAAGATGAGGATTGCAATAATCGGGAAGAGCCCGATCAATGAACCATTGAAGGAACGGCTTTTAAGCGAAGGGTTAACCCCCGTATTGGTGGAGAATATAAATGACATCCTGGGTGTGGTTGGACAGAAGGGTGACTTTGCAATCAGGACCCGTTATGGAGATGTCGAGGCAGGTTATGTAATAGCAACACAAGGGCCGGAATTGTCAAATCCGGTGCCTGAAGTTCCTTCTCTCCCGCTGAGCGGCTCTTCCGTGCAGAATATATTGGACAAAAACGCGAAGCAGGCAGTATTATTGTTGGACTACCCTGATGAATCACCCGGCATTATGACGGAAATCGCCTTGAAAAAGGCAGCGGAGCTTGCAAGGAAAAGGGTAAATGTAGTCTGTCTGGCCAGGTTCATACGGACCTCGGGGGGGTATCTGGAGCAGCTTTACCGTGAAGCACGGCACTTTAATGCTGTGTTTATTAAATACAGCGAACTGTCCATGGACTGCTTCGAAAATGCCGTTGTCATCCATGCGCGCATCAATGAAGGCAATGAAACCATAAGCATAAAAACCGACAACCTGATAATAGCCGAAAAAATCAGTGCCGGAGAGGATATCAGGGAAATGGCGTCCAGGCTCAGAATTCACCTGGACGATGAAGGAAAGGCAAGCGGTGACAATCCTTTCGTTTTTTCCGCCATGACAAATCGCAAAGGGGTCTTCGCATTACACAACACTTCACCGGGTCTCACAAATGAGACAAAAGAAATGATTGATTACACAATAGCAGCCATAAAAATGGAAATGGCAGCGGGAAAGAACAGCGGGCATGCCGTGGTGGATGCGGACAAGTGTGCCCTCTGTTATACATGCTACCGTGTTTGCACCCATGCAGCCATGGCCCCGGATCCGAACCCGGACAGGTCGGCCATGATGAACCTGGAGGAGGCCTGTTACGGCTGCGGTATATGTGTTTCCCAATGCCCGGCGGCAGCAGTCAGGCTGACGGAGGCAGGCATGGAGGTTAAACCGGAAATGGCAATGAAAGGCTCTCTCAAGATATTCTGCTGTGAAAACTCGGCAAAGCTTGCCTTTGAAAGGGCAAAGCCGGAGCTGGAGGAGATATATGACAAGGTGGATATAACCCCGGTTTCCTGTGGAGGAGAGATTACGACTGCCGGTATCCTGTCCGCTCTTCACCGGTACAGGAAGGTGCTGGTTGCAGTTTGCATGGATGATGCCTGCAAGCACCTGGAGGGTAATAAGAGGGCTAAGAGACAGGTATTAAAGGCACAGCAGCTGCTGAAGTCAATCGCCATGGATCCGGGCAGGATTGAGTATGTACAATTGTCCCATGCCATGCCCAGAGTAATGGCTGAGACGGTTATTGAAGCATTAGGTTAGGGATTGGGGGCATTTCTCATGATAGTAGCGGAACAAAAACCTGTTAAGGAAATAATTGAATCCCTGGAGGGATTCCGAAGGATCCTGATTGCATCCTGCGGGACCTGCGTCACCGTATGCATGGCCGGCGGAGAGAAGGAGGCTGTTGAGCTTAAGTCTCTGCTTGATATCTGGAATAAGGAGACCGGCACTGAAAACGACATAAATGTAGTCGTACCAAAAAGGCAGTGCGATGTGGAGTTTCTGGATGAAATCGCCGTAGAGGCGGAGAATGCCGATGTGATCCTTTCCATGGCCTGCGGTGCCGGCGTTCAATTTATGGCTGAGCGTTTTCCTGCGAAGGTTGTCCTCCCTGCACTGAATACCAAATTCATGGGTGTTACCCGGGATGTGGGCCTTTGGACGGAGATGTGCCAGGGCTGCGGCAATTGCATTCTTGAAAAGACGGGCGGCGTATGCCCGGTGACCCGGTGCTCCAAGAGCAACTTCAACGGTCCCTGCGGAGGCTCATCCGGCGGCAAGTGTGAGATTGACGGGAATGTTGACTGCGGATGGCAGCTCATATATGACAGGCTTAAGGCCCTGGGCAGGCTGGACAGGTTGTATGAGATCACCGATGTCAGGGATTGGCGCACCAGCCGCGACGGCGGCCCAAGAAAAGTTGAAAAGAAGGATATGATGGTATGACAGACAATAAGAGCAATTTGCAGAGGGTTCTGGAGGCAGGCCATTTTTCCGTAAGTGCCGAGATCGGGCCTCCCATGAGCGCAAACGCGGATTTTGTCAGAAAGAGTGCCAGGGCATTGCTGGGATACGTTGATGCCGCCAATGTTACCGACAATCAGACAGCCATAGCAAGGATGTCAAGCATTGCCGCATCATATCTTGCCCTGCAGGAGGGTGTGGAACCCATAGTCCAGATGACCTGCCGCGACAGGAACAGGCTGGCAATTCAAAGCGACCTTTTGGGAGCATATGCTTTGGGCTTAAGAAACCTGCTGTGCCTGTCGGGGGATCATCAGACCTTTGGAAACCACCCCGAATCCAAGAATGTTTATGACATAGATTCGATTCAGCTGGTTCGTGCCATGAAGCGGATGAAGGAAGAGGGCGTATTCATAAACGGCAAACCATCAAAGCAGCCTGCAAAATTCTTTTTGGGCGCTGCAGCCCATCCCTTTGCGGATCCGCCGGAGCTCCAGATGATCAGGCTGCACAAGAAGGTTGATGCAGGCGCTGAGTTTCTGCAGACCCAATCCATTTACGACATTGAAAGGTTCAGTGAATGGATGGAGGAGGTCCGGAAGGCTGGTCTCCATAAGAGGGCATACATCCTGGCCGGGGTGCTGGTGAACAAATCCCTGAAATCCCTGGAGATGACCAGTATGGTAGCAGGAATCAAGGTGCCTGAGCATCTAATCGAACGCATGCGCAAGACATCCGATCAGCAGGAAGAGGGTCTTTCCATCGCCCTGGAGCTGATAAACGGTATCAGAAGGATAGAAGGCGTAGCCGGCATCCATATAATGGCGGTAGGCTGGGAGAGCATTGTACCGACCCTGATTGAAAGGGCAGGCCTTCTTCCAAGGCCGGATATGCCCGGGACGGAAGCAGTTTCGTCGGAAGAGGCCATCCGGGAAGGAGGAAAAAAGGATGCTTGATTACAATTCCTTTGATTCAAAATTCAAAGAGCTGGTAGCCAAGAGGCCCGGAGGAGAGAGGGCTCTGTACTGCTACCAGTGCGGAACCTGCACGGCAGGATGCCCTGTCAGCAGCCTTCACAGCGAATATAATCCCAGGGCTATAATGAGAAAGCTGCTCCTTGGGATGAAGGATGAGGTGTTATCCTCGCCTGAGCTGTGGCAGTGCAGCCAGTGCCACATATGCGTGGCCCATTGTCCCCAGGATGTTCGTTTTGCCGATGTTGTGCGGGTATTAAGGGAGCTGGCCTTGGAGGAGGGCTATGTAACTGCGGAGTTTGCAGACCAGGTTGAGCAGCTGGATAAGGAAATAAGGCAGCTCAGGATTGACAGGATCAAGGAGCTGAGCCGATGAGCTTTAAAAGCAGCCAAGGTTTGCAAAATCCTGAGGAATTTATCCGACATGCTTATCCGGAGATCCCGGTTTTACTAAATTCTTTGGAAGGATGCTGTTTGCAATGAAAAAACCTGTTCTGGTTTTAGGCGGAGGCATTGCCGGAATCCAGGCTTCCCTGGACCTGGCGGAAATGAATATACCGGTTTTTTTGGTGGAAAACAGCCCCAGCATCGGCGGCAGGATGGCTCAGCTTGACAAGACCTTTCCCACCAACGACTGTTCGGCTTGTATTCTGGCGCCCAAGGTAACCTCCTGCTACAACCACCCGCTGGTCAAGACCTTTACCTGGAGCGAGCTGGTTGAGATACGGGGAGAGGCTCCCGATTTTACAGCGGTCATCAGGAAGAGGGCCCGTTATATAGATGAGGATCTGTGCAAGGGGTGTGGTGCCTGCACCCTGAAATGTCCTGTTTCAGTGAAGAGCGAGTTTGAAATGGGCCTTGACGAAAGGCGGGCAGTGTTCAAACCCTATGCCCAGGCGGTTCCCAATATTGTTGCTATAGAGAAGAAGGGCACATCCCCCTGCAAAAATAACTGTCCTGCCCATCTGGACGCCAACGGTCATGTGGCATTGTCGGGACAGGGCAGGTTTGACGAGGCATTGCAGCTCATTAGGCGCACAACCCCCTTTGCAGGCGTACTGGGCAGGGTATGCGACCGCAATTGTCAGTCCCATTGCTACAGGCAGCATGTGGATTCTCCTGTTAATATAGCAGACCTGGAGCGCTTTGTTTCGGACTATGAGGCTGATCAGGGCAAGGCTCCGAAATTCAAAAAGGAAAAACCCCGGGGCAAAAAGGTTGCAGTTGCCGGTTCAGGTCCTGCGGGTCTTAACTGTGCATACCAGCTGGCTTTAGACGGTTACCAGGTAACGGTCTTTGAAGCCAAGGATGCTCCTGGAGGAGCCCTCAGATATGGTATTCCTGAATTCCGGCTTGACAGAAAAGTGCTGGACAGAGAAATTCAGATAATAGCGGATCTTGGGGTTGAAATACGCTTAAATACCCGAATAGGCACAGATCTGACATTGGATGAACTGAAGGCCCAGGGCTACAGTGCATTTTTTCTGGCAATCGGTGCCCAAAAGGATAAGGAATCAGGCATTCCCGGAGAGGAATTGCCGGGTGTAATGACTGCCCGTAAATTCCTTGAGGCCTATAACCGGGGCATATCAGCCGGAATCGGAAAACGGGTTGTGGTATTGGGCAATGCCCGGGGTGCGGTGGACGCAGCCAGGACTGCACGTCGTTTGGGCAGTGAAGTGATCGTTGTATTCAGCGGGTCCGAGTCTGATTTGGAGTCTTCAGCTGATGAAATAAAGAAGGCCATGGAGGAAGGCGTCAGGTTTGCAGCCGATGCCGGGGATTTTTCGATTAGTTGCAAGAATGGCGCACTTCTGTTATCATATAATGTCCCCATGCATGGCAGGGAATATTCCATAGAAGCGGATTCAATCATAACAGCTGCCGGAAGGGCAGTTGATATGGAGGGCTTGAGTCGGATTCTGGGAATCTCGCCTTCTTATAATGAAGAAAATGCTGCTTTTGACATGGAGACATTGGCTGCCGGCATACCAGGGGTGTTCATAGGCATAGGTTCGGCACCGGCCGGGGATTTGGCGTATGGTGCCGCCGGTATTGCAGATGCCGTTGCAATGGGCAACAGAGCAGCCAGGAGCATTTATAATTATCTGGAGGGTGCCAATATCTCCATTAAGCCATATATACTGCCTCAAACTCCGGTTGAAAAGGTGAATTTCAGGCATGCGATGAGCAGGAACGTCTCCAGGTCGCTCATGACCTGTTCGGCAGCCGGTGCAATGGGTTTAAGCGGCAAGGAGCCTGGTATCGCTTCAGCCGAGGAGGCAAAGGAAGCGGCCCTTCGGTGCCTGAACTGTTCCGTTTGCGCAGAATGCAGGGCATGCGAGAGGGTATGCCCTCCCAAGGCCATTCGCCATGAGCAGACGGATGAGATAATAGAGGTTGAAGTCAGCAGCGTCATTATGGCTCCCGGATTTGATACGGCAGCCGAAATACCGGATATGTACGGCTACGGCAGATATCCCGATGTGGTTACCAGCCTGGAATATGAGCGGATACTTTCAGCCTCAGGCCCCTTCAAAGGCCATGTACAAAGGCCTTCGGACGGGAAAGCCCCGCAAAGAATTGCATTTTTGCAGTGCGTCGGTTCCAGGGACGAGAAATGCAGCAGCAGTTATTGCTCTGCCGTATGCTGCATGTATGCGGTAAAGGAAGCGGTCATTACAAAGGAGCATTTGCCAAGCGTCAGGGATATCGACATATTCTACATGGATATAAGGGCGTACGGCAAGGATTTCGATAAATACGTGGACAGCGCCCGCAGCAAGCACGGAATAGGGTTCGTCAAGAGCCGTGTGGCGGAGGTGGCGGAGAACAAAGAAAGCGGAAGGTTGGTAATCCGTTATAGCGATGCAAACGGTAATACGGCTTCCCAGGAATATGACATGGTCGTCCTCTCCGTTGGGCTCAAGCCCAAGGATGAGGTCGGCAGTCTCCTCGAGAAGGCCCGTGTTAAGACAGATCGCCATGGCTTCAGCTGGGTAAATGAGATGTCGGCTCCGAATACCTCTCGAAATGGTATATTGGCATGCGGTGCTTCGGCAGGGCCCAAGGATATTCCGGAGACGGTGGTGGAAGCCGGAGCCGCTGCCGCCGAAGCATCAAGGATATCGGGCAGTATCGAGGTTGAGCCTGAGGTTTACAGGGCCTTCTTCAAACCGGTGGAATCAGCGGTATTAAGGGATGTATCAGGCCAGCCCCTCAGGATAGGCGTGTTTGTCTGCCATTGCGGCACCAATATTGCAGGCTTCCTGGATGTCAAAGAGGTTGTGCGCTATGCAAAAACCTTGCCCTTTGTAGCCTATGCCAGGGATTTTATGTATACATGCTCCGTTGACACCCAAAAAGCCATTGCCGAGACAATAGTCAAGCAGAACCTGAACCGTGTGGTGGTAGCCGCTTGCACGCCAAGAACCCACGAGCCCCTGTTCCAGTCGGTGCTGTCAAAGGCCGGGCTGAATCCGGCCCTGGTCAGGATGGCCAACATAAGGGATCAATGCTCATGGGTCCATATGGACAGATACGAGGAAGCAACGACCAAGGCAAAGGATCTCGTCAAGATGGCCGTAGGCAGTGTAATGCATGCAAAACCCCTCACCAGGCAGCAGGTGGAAGTGACAAAAGGCGTCCTGGTGCTGGGCGGCGGCATGTCCGGCCTGACGGCAGCCCTGGAGACAGCCGGAATGGGCTACAGGGTTCACCTGGTTGAGAAGTCAGGAAGCCTTGGAGGGAATGCCGCAAAGCTTGCATTCTCGTCATCGGGCAGGTACTATGCCCAGCATATTCAAATGACAATAGACTCCGTGCTGAATCATCCGCTTATCGAGGTCTGCCTGGATACTGAAATAAAACAGATTGACGGATATGTAGGGAATTTTACAACTACGCTGTCAACCGGCGGAGTGGAAAGAAAGATCAACCATGGAGCAGTGATAGTAGCCACCGGCGCCCGGGAACGGAAGCCTGACAGCTATTGCTACGGAGACAGCCGAAGCATAATCACGCAGATGGAGCTTGAGGAGCTGCTGAAAAACGGCAGTTTTAGAGCAGACAAGGTTAGAAATATAGTGATGATACAATGTGTGGGTTCAAGGGATGAGGAAAGGCCGTATTGCAGCAGGGTATGCTGCAGCCAGGCCGTCAAGAATGCCATAATGCTCAAGGAAATGAACCCTGAGCTTAATATAATCATCCTGTACAGGGATATACGAACCTATGGGCTTTATGAAGCCGAGTATGCCAGGGCCAGGGCTGCCGGTGTCCAGTTTATAGGCTATGAACCGGAAAGCAGGCCTGAGGTAAGGGTAGTAAACGGAAGCATAGCTGTAGATATCAGGGAGCCGGTCCTTGGAGAAACCTTCTCAATTGCAGCAGATATGCTGGTTCTGAGCGCGGCCATGGAGCCGAATACAGATGAAAACAGAAAACTGGCCCAGATGCTGAAGGTGCCTCTTAACCAGGACGGATTCTTCCTGGAGGCCCATGCCAAGCTGCGGCCGGTGGAATTTGCCACCGAGGGTGTATACCTCTGCGGCCTGGCCCACAGCCCCAAAAACATGAAGGAGTGCATTGTACAGGCCAAAGCGGCGGCAGCCAGAGCGGCAACGGTAATTTCCAGGGACATACTGGAGACCGAGGGTACAACCGCCCATGTATCCGCTGACGACTGCACGGGCTGCGGCACCTGCGAAAAGGTTTGCGCCTACAAGGCCATCACGATCGAAGAAGTGCGCAGCAGGCAGGGCACGGTTTCAAGAAAGGCGTCCATCAATCCCATATTGTGCAAGGGCTGTGGTACCTGTTCCGCTTCGTGCAGATGCGGGGCCATAGATGTGAACGGTTTCTCGGACAGACAAGTGATAAACGAGATAGAATACCTGCTGCGTAGGGCATAGGGGGGAAGGACATATGCAGGATAAAGCGATGGCAACAGCAGAAAAAACCTTATTGGAGGACAAATGGGAGCCTAAGATAATTGCCTTTCTC
>Ga0172382_10012231_pt1 | contig 11228 bp, 6 predicted proteins | sample Leawel138RmetaG_FD_122245 | JGI IMG/M metagenome (GOLD analysis project Ga0172382, IMG submission 122245) | Leachate microbial communities from a municipal landfill in Southern Ontario, Canada - Leachate well 138R metaG | ecosystem: Engineered > Solid waste > Landfill > Unclassified | place...
ATCAACTCTTTCTGAACATATAAAAATTGGTGATTTTGAATATTTATCTTGTCCGCGAAACAATTTTTTTTTGAATTTGCGTTTACTCGTCTTTTGCGTTCAAAAAACCCTATCTTTACGCATGAACAAAGAAAAGATAGACTGCATCATCACATATGATCCCTTAAAAACAGGACTAATTGGATCCATTATTAAACTTTTACTGAACGCTAAACTGATTGTTGAGGTCAATGGTGTTTACACCTCACAAGTAGTATGGATTGACGGTAAAAAATGTTTCGTGAATAGCATGAAAAAATTTCTCACCCCATTGATCATGCGATTCGTTTTTCAGAGAGCAGATGGTATATATCTGCTGTTCCCAACACAAATTGATCATTTCAAAAAATCCCTGCGGGGGAAGTCAATTGTTTCCTTTCCATGCTGGGTTCCTACTGAATTTTTTCATAATAAAATGGAAAAAAAGGAAATTTTGTTTGCCGGCTTTCCGTTTAAAATAAAAGGTGTTGATATCCTGATTAAAGCATTCAAAAAAATTGCTCCTCAATACCCCGACTGGACATTGAAAATCCTCGGCTGGTTTCCTGACACGACTGAACTGTATGCAGCCATCGACTCCCATCCACAGATTTATCACCATCCCCCTGTCAACTACTCAGAGATGCCAAAACATATCGGTGAGTGCGGAATATTCGTCCTTCCCTCGCGGACAGAAGCGATGGGTAGAGTATTAGTAGAAGCTGCAGCGGCAGGAAAACCAAGAATCGGCTCAAATGTTGACGGCATTCCAGCTGTTATTGAAAACGGAGTAGATGGCTATCTCGTCGAGCCTGAAAACGTGGATGAATTAGCTTCAAAAATGTCCTTGCTTATGGGCGACAAATCCCTAAGAGAAAGAATCGGTTTTGCGGCAGCTCTCCGGGCAAAGAATGAATTCTCAGAGGATTGCTATATCCGGAACACCATGCAGTTTTACAAAAATGTTGTGGCAACTGATTGATATCAGGTTTTAGAAAATGCCATATACTTCTCCAACAGATAGTACTAAATCAAAAGATACATTCTGGTTCAGCGCAACCATACTGTTCATGATAATCGAATTTGGCAGGCCGCAGGATGTATTGCCCCTTGGTTTCCTGAGGCCAGGTCTTATCTTGACATTGATCCTCATTATCTTTTTATTAACAAAGAAAAAGGAACAGGCTGTACATGGCAGTCAGGCCAAATGGATAATCTATTTTATTCTCTTGATAACCGCCTATGTTCCCATAGCAGTAAATAATCATTATGCGTATTTAATTGCACGGTACATGTGGCTGCAAGTGCCTTTTCTTTTTGCCTGTCTTATTCTAATTAATACCAAAAAACGGCTGACGACCTTCTTGATATGGTTGGTCGGCATCATGATATATCTCAGTATTTACAGCCTGTTTCATAATGGACAAGGGCCTGGAGGGGTTGTTAGAGATGAAAATGATTTAACCTTGTTTATTGTCATAGTTCTACCTTTTGCTTTTGTGCTACTCATTGACATCAAAAGTAGTTTCTACCGTTGCATTTTATTTATCGGAATCATAATTTCATTACTGGCAATTGTAACTGCCTTTTCCAGGGGGGGGTTTGTTGGTTTGATTGCCGCTGCTTGTGTTGCCTGGTTGTTTAGCTCAAAAAAGGTACTGTTCTTAATCATTATCCTTTTCATGGCAGGAATAATATACATTTTTGGCGGAGAATCCTATCAGCGGGAAATGTCCACTATAACCGACACGAAAGAAAATACTGCCCGGGAAAGAATACTATCATGGCAAGCGGGTTGGAGAATGTTTCTTGACAACCCACTTGGCGTCGGGGGAGGGAATTTTCCCGTCAGATTTCCCCAATATCAATCGGAAGAATTTCAACGGGGCATGTGGGGAAGGGTAGCTCATTCACTATGGTTCACCCTTTTGCCTGAACTTGGCATTATCGGAACATGGATTTACTTTTCAATCATTTTCCAAAATCTTAGAGATATTTCTTTTATGAAAAAAATCAAGCTACCTGAGAAAGATGCCAGTCCAACTTTTTTTAATAATCTCGCAATCGCTTTTTACACATCTTTAGCAGGTTTTTTTGCAAGTGCTACTTTCCTGTCGGTGCTTTATTATCCTCAATTCTGGCTTTTAACCTCTTTAATTGCTGCGTCAAAATTTACAGCAATGGGAAGAATAGAAAATTATCAACAATAACAATTAAATATAATATATTTTCCTATGAGTCGTTTCACGTGCTCAATTTTAATATAATCTACCATGAAAATTCTCTGGTTGTCACACTTGGTCCCTTATCCACCAAAAGGTGGAGTTTTACAGAGAAGCTATAATCTTATCCAACAATTATCCAAATATCATCAAGTAGACCTGCTTACGTTTATCCAAAAAACCTTTCTCGAGTCCCTTTTTCCATCTTTTAATGCCGGCATGAAAGAATCAGAGGAGGTGCTTTCATCTTTCTGCAGAAAGGTTCAGTTCGTTCCAATTCCAGTTGAATCAAAATCTCTCGGAAAACAAGCATTAGCTTTAAACAGCCTGTTTACCCGAAATCCTTACTCAATTAACTGGCTCATTTCGCAAGAATATCAAAAGAATCTTACCCGCTTCATGCAGGAGTCGGAATATGATTTGATCCATTTTGATACCATCAGTCTCGCACCATACAGAAAATTTATCGGTGATGCACTCTCGGTACTTGATCATCATAATATTGAATCGCACATGATGGTTCGTCGAGCACAAAAAGAAAAAAATATGCTCTTGAAGCTCTATTATTACCAGGAGGGGGTCAGGTTAAAAGGTTATGAAAGAATAAATTGTCCGCGTTTTGACCTGAATATTACCTGTTCAGAACTGGACAAACTCCGCTTGCTTGAAGTCCATGATAAAATTCACGTAGCAGTAATACCAAACGGAGTTGATCTGAACTACTTCTCACCAATAGGAAAAAGCGAACTTCCAGACAGTTTAATATTTGTGGGATCAATGAACTGGTACCCTAACGTGGAAGCAATGCATTATTTTGTGAAGGGTGTGTGGCCTTTATTAAAAAAGGAAGTCCCTAAGTGCATTTTACACATTGTCGGGGCAAATCCGCCGGATTCAATACGTCATTATACTTCCGTAGATCCTGCCATCCAAGTCCATGGATATGTCGATGATGTTCGACCCTATATAGAACAGGCGTCTGTATATGTTTGTCCCATACGTGATGGAGGTGGGACGAAGTTGAAACTTCTCGATGCCTTTGCAATGAAGAAAGCCGTAGTAGCACATCCTGTTTCCTGTGAGGGAATAGATGTACTGCCTGACCGGGACGTTTTGTTTGCAGAGACACCATCCGAATTTGCCCGAAAAGTTCTTCTGCTGCTCCGCAATACCGGATTGCGGCAAGCTTTGGGGGAGAATGCCCGGCTGCTTGTTGCCCAAAAATACTCTTATGACCAGATTGGCAATCAGTTGAGTGAAGCATACATAAAACTCGCAGATCCTCGTCCGGAAATAGTGCGGTAACAATTTATGTGTGGAATAGCAGGGATACTGTGGCCCGGGAATTCCGACGAGATGCAGCTCAAGAATATTGCCGCCCGAATGATATCGACTCTTCATCACCGGGGACCTGATGCTCAGGGCATAAAAGTAATTCCCCATAGTGGACTTGCTTTTGGACACTGCCGACTTTCAATTCAGGATCTCTCTCCCATGGGTGCCCAGCCCATGGAATCCGCAACGGGCCGCTATGTTATTAATTATAACGGTGAAGTGTATAATTTTCAGACACTGAGAAAGGAACTCATCAAGAAAGGCCACTTCTTCAAGGGAAGGTCCGACACGGAAATCATTCTTGCATCCGTTGAAGAATGGGGACTCGAAAAGGCATTGACCAGGTTCGTCGGGATGTTCGCTTTTGCTCTCTGGGACAATCTTGAGCAAAAATTATATCTCACGCGCGATCGCTTGGGTGAAAAACCTCTTTACTATGGTTTTCTTGGGAAAATAATTGTTTTCGTTTCTGAACTCAAAGCATTGCACGAAATACCTGGCTGGGCCCCAAGCATCAACCGCCAGGCATTAACCCTCTTCATGAGATACGGCTATATACCTTCTCCATACAGTATTTATGATGGAATTTATAAACTGATCCCGGGGACCTACATAACTTTCCCCGAAAATTTCCTTACCGGGACGTCCTCCTTTTCACAATTTGCGGAACCACAATTCAAAACCAACATTCAACCTGTTCGATACTGGTCTTTAGCCGAAGTGGCCATTGCGGGCCGCAACAATCGGGTTACTGATGAGCGAGATGCCATTCAGGAGTTTGACAATCTCCTTCACGATTCTGTGAAATCACAAATGATTGCCGATGTACCCTTTGGAGCTTTTCTTTCCGGAGGAATAGATTCATCCGCTGTAACGGCATTCATGCAGAAAATTCACGATTCTCCTGTTAAAACTTTTACCATTGGCTTTGACAACAAGGAATTCAATGAAGCTCCCTACGCCCGGGCAATCGCGGAGATATTGGAGACAGACCATACTGAAGTTTACCTGACTCCAAAGGATACCTTGGCAATAGTCCCCAGGCTTCCGACAATCTATGATGAACCGCATGCGGATTCTTCTCAGATTCCCGCATTTCTCGTTTCCAGTATAGCACGCCGGAATGTGACGGTATGTCTTTCAGGAGATGGCGGAGACGAGTTATTTGCAGGGTATAATCGATACTTGCGAATCGAAAAAATTTGGATGATGAGCAGATTGCTGCCAACCAGCATGAGGAAAACAATTTCTAAGTTGATCCTTCACATTGCTCCATCAAACTGGGATTTAGTGTACCGGACAATTCACAGGTTATCATTGAGGAAAACCGTACGACAGACCGATGTCAGTTTAAAAATCCAGAAGCTCGCCGGTATTTTGTCAATGGATTCCCTTCCTGATATGTATAAAGAACTTCTGTCCTATTGGAATGCTCCTGAATCGGTGGTGCTCCAGGGCAATGAACCGGATTATATTTATAAATACGATATTAATTTCTCGAAAAAACAGGAATTTATCAATCAAGCTCTTTATTGGGACAGCTTATTCTATCTCCCGGACGACAACCTGTGTAAAGTGGACCGGGCAAGTATGGCCGTGAGCCTGGAAACCCGTCTGCCGTTACTGGATCACCGTATCGTGGAGTTTGCGTGGCGGTTGCCGTTGAACATGAAAATAAGAAACAAGGAAAGCAAATGGCTTTTAAGGCAGGTTTTGTATAAATATATTGACAGGAAACTACTTGACCGCCCCAAAATGGGTTTTTCAATACCTATTGCTGAATGGCTTAGAGGTCCTTTGCGAGACTGGGGGGAAGATTTGCTGGCGGAGAAAAAGCTGAAAAATGAGGGTTTCTTTAACCCATCGATAGTACGACAAAAATGGGATGAACACATTAAAGGAAAAAGAAACTGGCACTTGGCCTTATGGGCTATTTTAACTTTCCAGGCGTGGCGTCGGTAGATAACAAAAAAACAAAAAGTTCGAGAACGCAACTTGTATTAAATGACTGCGCCCATTTTCATTTCCTTCGATGGCAAAATCAATTCTGCCAGTTCAATGGCCAAATCTAGTCGAAGTATCAAAAGGCGGTGCACTATTTTCAAGATCACATAATGTGCAGGCGATGACTGCAAGGTGTTTTCCAAGCGGTTAATTTTGTATTGGAGCAAATAATGAATAATTGTGTTCTAGTCACATTAGCAGATAAAAAGTTTTTAAATCAGGCCAAGCAGCTATTTTCGACTGCTTATTGGAATTCTGGATGGGATGGGGATTATCTCCTTCTCGCACATGACACTTTAGATTCAGATTTGAGTTGGTTTATAAATAAGAACATTATCATTAGGCACTGCAAACCAATAGATTGCGGAAGCAACAAAATAGGAGATAAAATTACAGCAAGTAAATGTTACTTATTTGAAGAATATTTTAAGAAATGGAAAAACGTTGTTTATCTTGATGTTGATATACTGACAAGAGGTTCGCTTGTAGGATTGGCAGCTTTAGATGGATTTAATGCATGTTACAGCCTAGGACAAACGATACATGACAACTTCATTAATATTGATAAGATGCCTGATACATTAAAATCTGATCTTTCTTCAAGAAGAATAAATATTGAAAAAAAAGCTTTCAATAGTGGCGTAATGGCATTTAGCACCTCTATTATAACACATACAACATTTGTAGAAATTATTGATACATTTAATAAATATGTTTCTTTTGGATTGTTCGGAGGAGACCAATTACCCTTTAATATATTTTTCTACAACAAATGGCATGAACTACCTTCTGCATACAATCAAATTATTTCATTAAACAATGATTTCTATAATACAAAAAAATTATCTGGAATAGTTATTCATTGCGTGTCATTTGGAAATGGCCCATGGGACCAGAGAAGTGTTTTTTACGAAGAATGGTTTTCCAACTTTTGCAGGTCAGATAAGATTGATTTAAATACTATCCCTGAAATTAAACATTTCACGCACGATGAGATAGGAAAGCGTAGCAAAGAAGTTAATAAAATTGATATGTTGGGAGGCACACCGAGTTTTAGAACTTATTTTCTATTAATAATTAAGATTATTAAAACAACCCTCTTCAATCCTTTTAAAATTTTCAAAAAAATCAAGTTAAGAACGTAACTACAAAAAGATACCCATCTTCATTAAGTAATGATCAAAACGAATTTCCAACAATATAATTCATCCCGCTCGCATCTGCTCTACCTTATTCTGATCAGTTTTTATCTTATACTGATATTTTTTCCTGCTTTTCTTAGCCAAAGTCCTCTGCTCCAGACAGACCAGCCTATGTGGACGGCTATGTCTCATCTTATGGAAAAAGAAATCTTTCCTGAACAAAAATGGTTCTGGGGCGTCATCACAGACCGTGCCGGGGCTGGACAAAAAATGGGCACAACATATTCAATCAGCATAATTCTCCCATGGCTGTTTTCAATCTTTTTTCCCGCCGCTACTGCTGTCAAAATGGCAATGTTATTCAGCACGCTTTTTTTCACAGCCGCCTTCTTTTATGTCGCACGCTTGTACATGCCAAACCTTTTTGCGCTCATCGCTTCTCTATCAATTTTGACGCCGCTGTTCGATTATATTGTATCTGGCTTGTGGTACAATTGTTTTGCCTTGGGTTGCGGTTTGATCTTCTGGATATCCTCCAATAATTTTATTAAGAATAAATCTAAAGGTTATTTTGCCAGTGCTGTTCTGTTTTTTTCCCTTGCCATATTTTCCCATCCAGTTGGCGTCATTCTTTGTTTTGCTATATTTATCGCTTACCTGATTCTTATCATGGCTTCACAGGAGGAAAATAAATGGAAACTTTTTTTTATATTCCTCAGTATACCCTGTATCAGCATGTTCCTGTCATTTCCTCAATTACAGACCATTTTGGGCCTTGATGCAACGTCTACAAGCCTAATCAAGGAAACAAGAATGCATGAATATCCTGTAACAAATATTGTTGAGACTTTAAGAAGATTGCTTTTTTTCAGAGTCTGGGGCGTAGCCGAACCATCCATGCTTATGGCATTGAATATATTATCTGTCCTTTTGTTATGCCTGTACGGGTTCTTTTCATTGTCAACAAAAAAAGACTACGAAAAACTCCTACCACTCATAGCTTTATTTATAATTACTGCAATTCTTGTTTCAAGAATATATAATTTTTTTGAAATCGATTCATCTGTCTTAAGGAGCCTAAGCTTTTTTTATGACCGATTCCAACTCCTTTCTCAGATTTTCCTTATTCTGCTTGGGGGAGCAGGAATGCATTTTCTTACGCTGCGACTTGGAGAAAACAGAAAAAGAAATATCCTTATTCGATTAATAGCTGTTATTCTGCTTGCCAGTCTTATAGGCATCGCCCTTAGAACACCGAAACAAATTTTCATAGATCATAGCGGACAGTTAAAAACACTAGACACGTCAACTATCTCATCGCAGGCAAATTCTCTGTGGAAATGGATCGCTGCAAACCTACAACCAGAAAATGAAAGAATATATTTTGAAGACACCTATGCAAGATTCACTTGGAATGATGCTTCGAATCCAGAAAGCACAAAAACGCACCTGTTGGCCCTGACCAGCGTATACACTGACGCCCGCCAAATTGGTGGATGGTGTGGATTCACTACCAGGTTTGCCCAACGATATGAACAGGGTATAGCCTTTGGGAAAATTTCGGCAGAGGATCCAGGCTTTACTGACGAGTTCATTGCCGAGAGAATGAAACTGTTAAACTCCCGATATATTGTTGCCACTTCAGATGCATTGATAACACGCCTGAAAAGAGTTCCTTTTTTGGAAGAAACCGCGGTATTCGGTATTTTTCACATCTTCAAAAACGAAAATATGTCGCCTTCGTGGGCATATAATGTGAACACAGGTGCTGAAGCGCACATGAAAAGATTTTCCTCAACGCATTTTGAAGTCATTGCCGAGGGAAACAAAGGAGACGACATTCATATTTCCATGGCCTATCATCCCAATTATATCGCAACAGTTGAGCAGGTAAAAATTCCGGTCAACAACTTGGCGTCGCTCGTTAACATCAAACTACCCGCTAACGGCCGGCAATCAATTCACTTCCATTACACCTTCAACAAAAAGATGGCGTTTGCTTTTGTTACTGCCGGCTTATTCATGTTCATCATCATGACCTCATCTTTGCCCTATCTTCTTAACCTGAAGAAAGAGGACCACGTCCTTTCAAATCTAGAGGATTAACCAATGAAAGGCATAATCCTGGCAGGAGGCTCCGGCACTCGCCTGTTTCCCAGCACATTGTCCATCAGCAAACAACTGCTGCCCGTGTACGACAAGCCGATGATTTACTATCCCCTGTCGGTCCTGATGCTGGCGGGCCTGCGTGAAATAATGATTATTTCCACACCGAGAGACCTGCCTCATTTTCGAAGCCTTCTCCGAGACGGGTCGCAGTGGGGCGTGGAGTTTACGTTTATCGAACAGGACAGACCAGCGGGACTCGCCCAGGCCTTTCTGCTGGGCAGGGACTTTATCGGCGAAGACAGCGTGTGTTTGATTCTCGGCGACAATATTTTTTTCGGCCAGGGATTTCAGCCTTTGCTCCTGGAAGCCGCTTCCCTGCAGCATGGCGGCGTTATTTTCGGCTACTGGGTCAAGGACCCGGATCGATACGGTATCGTGGAAATAGACAAATCATGCAAGATCCTGAACATTACGGAAAAGCCGACAAATCCGAAATCGAATTACGCCGTGCCGGGACTGTATTTTTATGACAATGACGTCATTTCCATAGCCGAGAATCTTGAACCATCGGAGCGGGGCGAACTGGAAATAACGGATGTGAATAAAGAGTATCTGCAACGGGGCTCCCTGACCATCAAGCTCCTGGGCAGAGGATTTGCCTGGCTGGACACCGGTACAACCGAATCATATCTCGACGCCTGCAATTACGTGGCAACCATTGAAAAGCGCCAGGGCCTGAAAATAGCCTGCGTCGAGGAAGTCGCCTATCGGATGGGTTTTATTGACGAGAAACAGGTTCGAAATCTGGCGGAGGGACAATTAAAAAGCGGGTACGGCCAGTATCTGATCAATATGCTGTCCTTTGAAATCCGCGGCAGTTTGAAAGCTGATCGTCTTTCCAAGTGACAATGTGATCAACACCAATCCTCAGCAGGGAATTTGTAACGCTTCGTAACATGCTCAAACAGGTGTTTTCGTTGTTTCGACCGCCCTTCCGTTTCGACCGCCCCTTCCGTCATTTCGACCGCAGGGAGAAATCTCCGCGCGCTGTGGCACGAAATTTCTCACATCCGTTCAAAATGACATCATTGTTCTTGCGCTGCAATAGATTTACTGAAGATCAGTGGTAATCTGACAGGAGTTTAACCGCCGGGCCGATTTTTACGAGAAAAATATCATTATAACAGCAAGTTAGTTTCCCTCTTCCTGTAAGACCCCTTAATTTTCGCCTCTTCTTATCATTTTTTCATAAAAATTTTCATGGGATATGTATTTTTTTCTTGACTTTGTGAGCCCCTACTATTTTAATATAGGTATGGCGCACATCCACAAGAAAATGAAAAAGGGGAGACCCTACTATTATATCAGGGAAACCGCCAGGGTCGACGGCAAGCCCAAGGTCGTCAATCAGGTGTATCTTGGTTCCATTGAGCGTATCCTGGAGCTCGCCACCGGCAAGGAACAGAAGATAGCCACAATCCAGGCCCAGGAGTTCGGCGCACTCTGGCTTGCCAATCTGATTGACGGCCAAATTGATGTTGCCGGTATAATCGATGGTGTTGTTCCCAAAAGTGAGCAGGAAACCGGACCGTCAGTGGGGGAATATTTTCTCTATGCCGTTCTGAACAGGATGGTCGATGCCCGTTCCAAAAGAGCGCTGCCGGAATGGTATGGGGCGAGCGCCATCCAGCAGATCCGGCCGGTTGACACCAAGTCTCTCACCTCGCAGCGCTTCTGGAAAAAATGGAACCGGGTTGATGCCGGTCATCTTGAGCAGATTGCCGCCAGGTTTTTTCAGCAGGTGGCTGCCATGGAGCCCGGGGTATCCGACTGCTTCATGTTTGACACCACCAATTACTACACCTTCATGGCCAGCGACACCGAATCGGACCTGGCGCAGCGGGGGAAGAACAAGGAAGGACGTGACTGGCTGCGGCAGGTGGGCGTCGCTTTGCTGGTTGCCCGCGATACCAGGCTGCCGGTCTTCTACCGGGAATATGAGGGGAACCGGCATGATTCCAAGCTGTTTCTACGGGTTATGCAGGAGCTGTTTGCCGCCATGGATGCGGTCGGCGACGGCAGCGGTGAGCTGACCCTGGTTTTTGACAAGGGCATGAACGCCGAAGACAACTTTGCCCTGATCGACGAGAATCCGCGGCTGCATTTCATCACCACCTATTCTACCTATTATGCCGAGGAACTGATCCATATTGATCGGCAGAAATTCCAGGCGGTGGACACGGTCAACAACCGTCGCCTTCGCGAGCAGAATCGGTCTGACGATCAGCTGACCGCCTGGCGCACTGTCGGCGACTACTGGGGTAAAGAACGAACCGTGGTGGTGACCTACAATCCCCTGACCGCCACCAGGCAGCGGTATGCTTTTGAGAAAAAACTC
>Ga0172382_10012232_pt1 | contig 11227 bp, 6 predicted proteins | sample Leawel138RmetaG_FD_122245 | JGI IMG/M metagenome (GOLD analysis project Ga0172382, IMG submission 122245) | Leachate microbial communities from a municipal landfill in Southern Ontario, Canada - Leachate well 138R metaG | ecosystem: Engineered > Solid waste > Landfill > Unclassified | place...
CCGGCCGGGAGCCTTCGAAACGCACTTCGTTCCGTGCCTCGGTGTTGGCGATATACACCTTGCCGCTGACGGGATTGACCGCCATGTTGTAGAGCACGGTTCCGACCTGCGCAAAGCTCCCCATTTCAAAGGGTGTGGTGGCGTTGGCGTCGATCGCAAACACGTCCAGGTCGGGAAGGCTGAAGCGTACCGCGGCATCCCAGTTGCGTCCCAGCTCGTCCACCCAGTGTGTTCCGTCAAATTTCACGACCAGCCCGACTTCGGGTTGAGGAATATTGCCGTTCACGGTCGAGTTTGGCGCGGGCAGTCCGCCGGGCAGGCTTTGAGCGTCTTCGGTTTGGCAGGCAGGCGCGTTCGCGCCGCCATTGCAGACGAGTTCTTCGTTGATCACCGTAGTCTGGTTCCCGGACAGAAATACGGCAGCATAGACGGTGCCGCCGTCCGGGCTGACCGCCAGCGCGCGAGGTGTGTCCCCGAACAAAGTCACGACGGTGAGAGGTGTACCGCCGAGTGACGTGCCCAAATTGTTCGTGTCGAAAACCCACACGTCAGCACGGCCCACGCCGGGCGTGGTCATTTCGCCGGGGTCGGCGTCGTCGGTGTACGGACTGTTCTGTCCGCGATGGGCCGTCGTTATGAATGCGCGACTAAAATCCGGGCCCGCAAAGACGATATCCCGCGGCTCGTCACCGACCAACAGGGTGCGAACGACATACGGAGTCGCCGCGGAAACATCGACGACACTGATACTGTCTGAAAGGTGGTTAACGACCCACGCGTGGTCACCTTGTACCGCGACCGCAACAGGCTCGAGCCCTACCGGCACGGAATGCCGGTGTACCAGACCGTCGGCACCTACGTCGTATATCTCCAAACGCGCATCGGGCGTGTTGACAGCATAGAGCTTGTTCGCGTCGGCTGACATTGCCAAGGGACGTACTTGGCCGGATTCGAAAGCGACCGCGGCATGCAGGTTAAAACCGGGGATGGCTAAAGCTAAAACGAGACTGCCAAAGACGCGAAAAGGCACGCGCGAGAATGAAACCCTCCACATGGTTGCTCCTCCCTGTTGTTATGTTTGTTGTTGCGTTCTTTTTTGATTAAAGACGTACGCGGAAGATTATTCAACCGGTTTCTCCGAGGGCGGCCCCATGCGGACACGAGAAAGCGTTTGGTCTCTATGAGGAACGTTCGGAAAAGGTCTGGCGGATGAAAAAAAGCGCTTAAAGCGATTGCCAAATTAGGTGGAACACCCGACTTGACAGGATCCTGCCAACCGGGCTCAATTTAGCGGAGGCGGGCCATCGGCCTGTCCTCCGAAATCAAGAAGGCCAACAACGGAACACGCCGGAACAACCGGCGATCATAACAACAACGGGAGGAGTGCCATGTCATCTCGCCTATCCTGGCTTGCTGGCGCCTGTTTCACATTGGCGTGCGCGAGTTCACAAGCCGCAACTATCTCGCTGGAGCCACTGAATCAGAATGCCGTGCTGGGTAATACTGTCTCGCTGCAACTGATGATGGACTTTAGCGACGACGCCACTATGGGGGGTGGTGTCGATGTCTTCTTCGACGACTCGGTACTGCAGTTCATTTCATTCGTATTCGACGCGGGCTTGGGCGACGATCCGGACTTCCGACGCCAACCCGACGTATTTTCCGGGGAGTTGAACGGCCTTGGATTCGGAGAGTTCAATGGTTTGAGCGGCCCGAGCTTGGTCGGTACCTTCACGTTCAACACGCTGGCGTCAGGTTCCGCGAGTTTCTCTGTTGCGGAAAACGATTTTCCCGCTGGTGCATTCTTTTCCGCGACAACCCTCGCGGCTCAGTTTGTCGACTTCCAAGGCGCCACCGTAAAAGTTAGTGCAGTACCCGTGCCGGCCGCTGCCTGGTTGTTGTTCAGTGGGCTCGCGGTGGTCGGCGCCGTCTCGCGGCGCAGGTGACTGCCGTGTGGCGGAGCGGGACAAGTTTGGCGGTCGGCGCCACGGCGATGCCCGGAACGCAAAAGCCCCGAGCGATCACTCGTAAAACTCCACCCGGTTCCGCCCCGCCGACTTGGCTTGGTACATGGCCTGGTCGGCGCGCCTGATCAGCTGGTCGGGACTCAAGTCCTGGCCGCAGAACAACGCGATGCCGATACTGGGTGTGCTGATGCACTGGTGACCGCGCAGGTCGTACGGGCGATTGAGTTCTTCGAGGATCTTCTGCGCGATGTCGGCGGCCAGTGCCGGCGCTTCGGCACAGGTCCCGCTCAGTTCGTCCAGCATCACGACGAATTCGTCGCCGCCTATCCGTGCGACGGTGTCGCTTTCCCGGACGGTAGCGCGCAGTCTGCATGCGACTTCGATCAGCAGCAGATCGCCGACGGCATGGCCGAACGTATCGTTGACGGTCTTGAAGTTGTCCATGTCGATGAACAGCAATGCGCCCGGCCTGCCGGTGCGGCCGCTGATGGCGAGTTGATGTTCGAGACGGTCGAGCAGCAGGCGGCGGTTCGGTAAGTCGGTGAGGGCGTCCTGGAACGCCAGTTCGTGAATCGCGATCTCGGCCCGTTTGCGGTCGTCGATGTCGAGGATCACACCGTCCAACCATCGCGGGTGACCGGTTTCGCTGTAGCTGGCGCGGCCGCGTTCGGCGACCCAACGGGTTCGGCCGTCGGTCGATCGGATGCGGTATTCGACGCGGTACGCGGTCCGGTCGATGATGGCGTCCCTGATGGCGGCCTGCACCAGCGGCCGGTCGTCCGGGTGGATAAGGTCATCGTAGGACAGTTCGCCGGACAGGTAGCGCTCGCGCGGTTCGCCTGTCAGCGCCTCGATGCCGATACTGACATGTTGAATCTCCCAAGCCGCTTCGATGCGCGAGCGGAATACGGAGCCGGGAATGTTTTCGACCAGGGTCTTGTAGCTGTCGCGGCTCTGTTCAAGTTCATCGGCCGCCGCGCGCATTCGCTGCCGGTGCCGCGCATTCATGTAGAGAACCGTGAACAGCAAGAGGTTTAGTGCCAGTCCGCCGATCAGTATGATGCTGGGTTGTGTGCTTGCGCGGCTGGCTTCGAACGCCCGGCTGCTGTGGAAACGTGCGACCCAGAGGTGTCCCGCGACCTCCAAGTCCATGTCGCTCACATGGTCGGCGACGCGGTCGCCGATCCCGGAGTCGAAAAGCAGGTTGTTCCGGCCCGCGCTGCCGTCGAACAGTTCGACCTGAACGTCCTTGCCTGGATATTCGAAAATCCTGTGCATCAGGTCGAAGGCCCTGAACGGGCTGTAGACGAATCCACGCAAGGCGGCGCGCCGTTCCGCGACAGTCTCCTGCGGCATATGGTCGTAGTAGACCGGAACGTACATCAGGAAGCCGGGTTGTACGCCGGTGCCCGTTTCCTGCACCAGTGTCACCTTGCCCGACAAGGCGGGAAGGCCGGTGTCGCGGGCGCGGTCCATGGCCTCCTGGCGCACGGGGTCGGAATACATGTCGAAGCCGAAGGCGCGCAGGTTGCGGCCGGTGAAAGGCTCCAGATAGACGATGGCACTGAGCGGGTCCCGGTCACCGGGTGGACGGATCCGGTATTCGGGATAGCCCTGGGCCCGGACTGCCTGCTCGTGGGCGGCCTTGGCTTCCGCCGGCAGCACCACCGCGAAGCCCAGACCCTGGATGCCCGGGAGATAGGTGTCGAGTTCCAGTCCCTGTACGTAGGTGCGCCATTGTTCCCGGCTTACCTGCGGGTTGGCAACGAACAGTGCGGCCCCGCCCCGCAACACCTCTTCATAGTCCGCCATGCGATCCACCACGACGGCTCGGGCCGCCTCGGCGAGCAACAGGAATCGCTCGCGGGCCAGTTGCGACAGGTCCGTTTGAGCATGGCGCCAGGCTACGAGAGTCAGCAGCACCGTGATCGCCAGGGCGAGCCAGGCGACGCCCTTGCGATCGAAAAGGGGATCGCGCCTGGGCGGCGCGCGGTGGTCGCTGGCCGGGGCTTCAGCGGACACGGGTTACCGCCGCCGCGGATTCCGCCGTCATAGCGGCGGCCGCTTACACAAGGGTAATGCGGAAGATCGGGAGGCCATTGTGGTCGATCGCATCCTGCATGCCGAGTCAATGAGGATAGTCCGCAGCCTGGAAAACGCTTCGTACTGCCGCACGAGCGTTTCGCTGGACCCGTGTTGCCGCCAGGGTTTTGGGCACGGACGCCGTCGCCGCGGACGCGTGCTTCAATACCTGATATGGTACCGCAGCAAACAGGCATGCGGTTTGCTTATTTGATTCAGGTCAATGTATGCGTTGGGGCGGAATGGTCTCCTATCCGTCCACGATAACGAACCCAGGGGCTTCCGTTGTATCGATTGTTATTATCCCTGTGGCTGTCGCTGGCGGTCATCGATTTCGTCGGGGCCGCGCCGGTTGCCGCGACCTATCCGGCAGCGAAGGACTTCTTTCCAGAGGCCTCCACATTCACCGAGTTTGCGGGCGATCCGCTGGCCTCCACTGCAATGCGCGGCGAGGAGGTGCTCGGGTACCTGTTCCGCACCAACGACATCAATCCCATCCCCGCGTATTCGGGGAAACCGATCAACCAATTGGTCGGTATCGACGTCAATGGCAATATCATCGGCGCGACCGTGCTGGAACACCACGAGCCAATCCTGCTGGTGGGCATACCGGAGTCCCGACTCACCGAATTCGTCAACCAGTACCGCGGCAAAAACGTCACCGATCACATCAAGGTTGGCGCGGGCACGCGCCCCGGTTACGTCAACATCGACGCCATCACCGGCGCGACCGTGACCGTCATGGTGATGAACGAGGGTTTGTTGCGGGCCGGGCGCAAGGTGGCGGCGTCCCGCGGGCTGATCGAGGTACAGGCACGTGCGACGGCGGAGCCTGCGCGCGTGCGCTCGGAGTTCTACGAAAAGCAGGACTGGCGCACCCTGACGGGCAACGGCGCGATCCGGCGCCTGCACCTGACGCGCGGTGAGGTCGACAAGAGCTTTGCCGGCACGGCCGCCGAGGGGCTGGAAGATGCCCCGCCCGAACAGGCCGGCGACACCTTCATCGATCTCTATTATGCACATCTGAACGCGCCCACCATCGGCCGCAATCTGCTGGGCGAGTCGCAATTCAACTGGCTGATGGCGGAGCTCAAGCCCGGCGAGCACGCGATCGGCATGATGGCCAACGGCAGCTATTCCTTCAAAGGCTCCGGCTACGTGCGCGGCGGCATCTTCGATCGTATTCAGCTGACCCAGGGCGATCGCGAAATTTCCTTCCGCGATCTCGACTACCACCGCCTCAGCGACGTCTATGCCGAAGGCATGCCGAAGTTCGGCGAGATGGCGATCTTCATCGTCCGTGACAATCACAGTTTCGACCCCGGTCGGCCCTGGGGCCTGGAACTGCTGGTGAAACGCCAGACCGGCCCGCTCGACAGTGTGTTCTCGAGCTTCGACGGCGAATACCAGATCCCCGAGAATTTCATCGATCGCCCGGTGCAGACGGCTACCGTCGAAGCGGCCGACGAGCCGATCTGGGTCGGTGTCTGGCGCGAACGGCAGTTCCAGATCTTCGTCCTGGTGGCCGGGCTTTCGCTGCTGACGCTGATCATGGCGCTGCAGGATTGGCTGGTGCGGTTCCCGCGGGTGATCTTTTATCTTCGCACGACCTTTCAGCTGTACACGCTGTTCTTCATCGGCTGGTATCTGCTCGGACAGCTCTCCATCGTCAACGTGCTGACCTTTACCAGCTCGCTGATCAATGATTTCAGCTGGAATACCTTCCTCATCGATCCGACCATGTTCATCCTCTGGACCTTCGTGGCCGGCTCCTTGTTGCTGTGGGGACGCGGTGTGTATTGTGGTTGGCTCTGTCCCTTCGGCGCACTGCAAAAGCTGGTCAATGAAATCGCGCGCTACTTCAAGGTGAAGCAGTACGTGCTGCCGCAGATCATCCACGACCGGCTCTGGGGTATCAAATACCTCATCCTTTTGGTCCTGTTCGGCATCTCACTGCAGTCGCTGGGTGCGGCGGAACGTTATGCCGAGGTCGAGCCCTTCAAGACCGCGATCACGCTGCGCTTCGATCGTCACTGGCCTTTCGTGCTCTACGCTCTTGGGCTGGTCGCGGTGTCTGCCTTCAACTGCAAGTTCTATTGCAAATACCTCTGCCCGCTCGGCGCCGCGCTTGCCGTCCCGGCCAAGTTGAGCCTGACCAACGGTCTGCGGCGGCGCCGCGAGTGCGGGAAACCCTGTCAGATCTGCGCCAACGAGTGCGAGATCCAGGCGATCCACGACACCGGCGAAATCAATCTCAATGAATGTCATTACTGCCTGGACTGCCAGGTGACTTATTGGGATAACCATAAGTGCCCGCCGCTGATCGATCGCCGCAAACGCAAGGAAAAGGCCACGCGCATGTCGCAAAAGGTGGCAGCGCCGGAACAGCATTCCAAATCGGGGTTAGAGCAGATTGCGGTCAACGCCGAACCCTAGACAGGCAAAACCTGTTACTCACCGTACCGTAACAACAACGATGGAGGTTTCACCATGAGCAAAGATCCAGAACATACCGGCGTTTCGCGCCGAAACTTCCTGAGCGCGGCCGCGCTCGCGGGTGTCGCGGGCACGGGACTCGGGACCGGCCTGATCGCCACCAGGTCTGCGCAGGCCGAGGATGCCGGCAACGACATCCACGTCGGGCCGGGCGAGCTGGACGAATACTATGGTTTCTGGAGTGGCGGCCATCAGGGCGAAGTCCGGGTGATGGGCGTGCCGTCGATGCGCGAACTGATGCGCATCCCGGTCTTCAATATCGACAGCGCGACGGGTTGGGGCATCACCAACGAGAGCAAGCAGGTTCTGGGCGAAAGCGCGAAGTACCCGAATGGCGACGCCCATCATCCGCATATCAGCATGACCGACGGACGCTATGACGGCCGTTATCTGTTCATCAACGACAAGGCCAATACGCGCGTCGCGCGCATTCGCCTCGACGTGATGAAATGCGACAAGATCGTCACCATCCCGAACGTCTCGGCGATCCACGGCCTGCGCTTGCAGAAGGTGCCGCGCACCAATTACGTGTTCGCCAATGCCGAGTTCATCATCCCGCACCCGAACGATGGTCGTGACCTGGCGGACCCGAGCAAGTACCTGACCATGTTCAACGCCATCAACGCCGACACCATGGAGGTCGCCTGGCAGGTGATCGTCGATGGCAATCTGGACAACACCGATGCCGATTACACCGGCAAATATGCCTGCTCGACCTGCTACAACTCGGAAGGCGGCGTGACCCTCGCCGACACCATGCGCAACGAGCGCGACTGGGCGGTGGTGTTCAACATTCCGCGCATCGAGGCTGCGGTCAAGGCCGGCAAGTTCACCACCCTGGGCGACTCCAAAGTGCCGATCGTCGACGGGCGCCACGGTTCGGAACTGACCCGCTACATCCCGGTGCCGAAGAGCCCGCATGGCCTGAATACCTCGCCGGACGGCAAATACTTCATCGCCAACGGCAAATTGTCGCCGACCGTCACCATGATCTCGATCGAAAAGCTCGACGACCTGTTCGCCGGCAAGTTGAAGGACGAGCGCGACGTGGTGGTCGGTGAGCCGGAGCTGGGCCTTGGGCCGCTGCATACCACGTTCGATGGACGTGGCAACGCCTACACGACGTTGTTCATCGACAGCCAAGTCGTCAAGTGGAACATGGCCGATGCGGTCAAGGCGTACCAGGGCGACAAGGTCAACTATATTCGCCAGAAACTCGATGTCCATTATCAGCCCGGACACAATCACGCGAGCCTCACCGAGTCGCGCGACGCCGATGGCAAATGGCTGGTGGTGCTCAGCAAGTTCTCCAAAGACCGCTTCCTGCCCTGCGGGCCGCTGCATCCGGAGAACGACCAGCTCATCGATATTTCCGGCGAGGAGATGAAACTGGTGCACGACGGTCCGACCTTCGCCGAACCGCACGACTGTATCCTGGTGCGTCGCGACCAGATCCGCCCGCTGAAGCTCTGGAAACGCGACGATCCGTTCTTTGCCCAGACCGTGGCGATGGCGAAGAAGGATGGAGTGGTCCTCGAGCAGGACAACAAGGTCATTCGTGACGGCAACCGGGTCCGCGTCTACATGACCTCGTCTGCGCCGAGCTTCGGGCTCAGCGAGTTCAACGTCAAAAAGGGCGACGAGGTGACCGTCGTCATCACCAACGTGGATCAGATCGAGGACGTCTCGCACGGCTTCGTCATGGTCAATCACGGCGTCAGCATGGAGATCAGCCCGCAGCAGACCTCGTCGGTCACCTTCATTGCCGACAAACCCGGCGTGCATTGGTACTACTGCAGCTGGTTCTGTCATGCACTGCATATGGAAATGAACGGCCGTATGCTGGTCGAGGCCTAAGGTCCGGACCGGGCGGGTGTCGCGGCATCGCCGCGCATCCGCCGTCGGTTTGATCTGATAAGTATGTCATGCGTCGAAGCCTGTCTCTGTTAGTGGGTTGGATGTTTTCGCTCGGGCTGCTGTTGATGGCGCTACCGCTGGCAGCCGAGCGGGTGCTTGCTCCCCAGGAAACCGATATTCAGGCGGTATTGGACGAACTGCCGGCCGGGTCGACCTTGCGTCTGCCCGCCGGACATTACCGCGGCGGATTGCGTATCGACAAGCCGCTGACCCTGGTCGGCGATCCCGGTGCGGTGCTCGACGGGGGAGGCGAGGGCGATGTGCTGCGCATCTCGGCGCCCGACGTCACGGTACGCGGATTGTCCATCATCGGCTCGGGCCACAATCTCACCGACATGAACGCGGGCATCTTCGTCGAGCGCAGCGCGGACCGCGTTACCTTGGCCGACAACAGTCTGGACGGGAACGCCTTCGGCGTCTGGCTGGATGCGTCCAAAGCGCCTCGGGTCCTGAACAACCGCGTGCGCGGCGATCCGTCCATCCGCTCGCAGGATCGGGGTAACGGCATTCACCTCTATGCCGTCACCGGCGGCGAGATCCGTGGAAACGAGGTCTGGGATGCGCGCGACGGGATCTATATCGACACCAGTCAGAACAACGTGCTGGCGGAAAACGTCCTGCACGATCTGCGCTATGGCATCCACTACATGTTTTCCTACTCCAACCAGGTCATCGGCAACCGCACCTACGATACGCGGACCGGGTATGCGCTGATGCAGTCGAAGTACCTGACGGTGCTCGACAACAGCTCGGAGCGGGACGGCAACTACGGCATGCTCATGAACTACATCACCTACAGCACCATCGCCGGGAACCGCGTGGAGCGCGTCAAGGAGGGCACCGGTTACGCCACGGGCGGCGATGCCGTCGCGGGTGCGGAGGGCAAGGCGATCTTCATCTACAACTCGCAGTTCAACAAGATTCATGGCAACAGCTTCGCCGACAGCGACATCGGCATCCACCTGACCGCGGGTTCGGAGGACAACGAGGTGCACGGCAACAGCTTCCTGCGCAACCGCGTGCAGGTGAAATACGTCGCGACCCGCGACCAGGATTGGTCGCACGAGGGGCGCGGCAATCACTGGAGCGATTATCTCGGCTGGGATCTGGACGCCGACGGCATCGGCGACAAACAGTACGAGCCGAACGACGCCGTCGATCATCTGCTCTGGAAGTATCCGATCGCGCGTATTCTGATGAGCAGCCCGGCGGTCGAGACGCTGCGCTGGGTGCAGGAACAGTTTCCCATCCTCAAGCCGCAGGGCGTGCGCGACAGTGCGCCGCTGATGCTGCCGCCGCAACAACACGTCCCGGAGCGCAACTCATGAGCGCCGTCGTCGAACTGCGCAAGGTGGTCAAGCGTTTCGGCGACTTCGTCGCCTTGCAGGATATGGATCTGTGCATCCAGGAGGGCGAGATCCTCGGCCTGTTGGGCCACAACGGCGCCGGCAAGACCACCTCCATGAAACTCATCCTCGGCGTGATCGAGGCCAGCGCCGGCGAGGTGTTGCTGTTCGGCGAATCGCCGACCGGCGATCGGGCCCGGGATCTGCGCCGACGCATGGGTTATCTGCCGGAGAGCGTGAGCTTCTATGGTCAGCTCACCGGCCGCGAAGTGCTGGACTATTTCGGCCGCCTCAAGGGCGTCGAACGCGCCGCACGGTCGGCGGTGCTGGAGCGGGTCGGCATCGCGCATGCCGCGGACCGGCGCGTGCGCACCTATTCGAAGGGCATGCGTCAGCGCCTGGGTCTGGCGCAGGCGCTGCTCGGGCATCCGCGCCTGTTGCTGCTCGACGAGCCGACCGCCGGTCTCGACCCGACCGCGACGCGCGAGTTCTATCTGATGCTCGATGAACTGCGCACGCAGGGCACCACGGTGCTGCTGTCCTCGCACGTACTGCCCGGCATCGAGCGGCACATTGATCGCGCCGCCATCCTCGGCAGCGGTCGTCTGCTCGCGGCGGGCAGTCTGGCGGAGCTCAGTCAGCGTGCGCATCTCCCGATCGGCATACAGGTGCGCGGGCAGTGCAGTCGCGAAGGCTGGGAGCAGCGACTGATCGCGGAGGGCGCGCGTATCCAACCGCTCAACGGCGCCGGCCTGGAACTGCGCGCGCCTCTGGCCAGCAAAATGGCCATCATGCGTCTGCTGCTGGAAGACCCCGGCGTGCAGGACGTCGATGTCGTCACGCCGACGTTGGACAGCCTTTACGCCCATTACAATCGACCGCCGGACAGCGCCGAGGCGGTCCTATGAGCCCCCTGTTGATCGTCGCTGGCAAGGAGTTCCGCGACGGCCTGCGCAACCGCTGGGTGTTGTCCATCACCCTGGTGTTCGCGCTGCTCGCGATGGGGCTCGCGTACTTCGGCGCCTCGGCCTCGGGCATGGTCGGTTTCACCTCGCTGGCCACCACCATCGTCAGCCTGGCGAGCCTCGCGATCTTTTTGATCCCGCTGATCGCGCTGCTGCTCGCCTACGACACCATCGTCGGCGAAGAGGAGCAGGGCACCTTGCTGTTGCTGCTGACCTATCCGATCGGCAAGGTGCAGTTGCTCGCCGGCAAGTTCGTCGGCCACGCGGCGATCCTCGCCGTGTCGACCGCAGTCGGTTTCGGCGTGGCGGGTGTGCTGATCGGCTTCATGTCGGATAGCCTCGGCGACCCGGAGCTGTGGCGCGCGTTCGCGTTCTTTATTCTGACCTCCATCCTGCTCGGCTGGGTATTCGTCGCCATCGCCTACATCGCCAGCGTCATTGCCAGCGAAAAGTC
>Ga0172382_10012233_pt1 | contig 11226 bp, 11 predicted proteins | sample Leawel138RmetaG_FD_122245 | JGI IMG/M metagenome (GOLD analysis project Ga0172382, IMG submission 122245) | Leachate microbial communities from a municipal landfill in Southern Ontario, Canada - Leachate well 138R metaG | ecosystem: Engineered > Solid waste > Landfill > Unclassified | place...
ATCGGGGGCGAAGATGCTGCGCGAACTCTTCGGAGTCATAATCCGAGGCTCTTTCCGATGATCTCGCGCTGTATCTCGTTGGCGCCGCCGTAGATCGGCGGGGCCAGCGCCTTACGCACCTGAAGTTCCATGCCGTACTCCACGGTATAGCCGTTGCCGCCCATCAGCTGAACGCCTTCCAGTGCAGCGCGTTTTGCGACTTCGGTGCACTTCATCTTGGCGATCGAGCCCTCCCGGGCAAGTTGGTCTTCCATGCCGGCGTCGATCTGCGCGGCCACCTGGTAGACGAACGCCCGGCAGCAGTCGATCTCAGCCACCAGGTCGGCCAGTCGGTGCCGCACCGCTTGGAAGCTGCCGATCGACTTTCCGAATTGCTCGCGCTGCGTGACGTAGGAGATGGTGTCCTCCAGCGACCGTCGGGCAGCGCCGATCGACATGGCCGCGATGATCAGCCGTTCGACGTTCAGGCCGCGCATCAGCCGATGCCAGGCGTCGCCGATGCCGCCGACGACGTTGCCGGCCGGAATCGCCACGTCGGTGAAGAAGACCTCGTTGACGGTGTACCCGTCCATCGTCTGGATGGGTTTGATCTCCAACCCCGGCGTGTCGGTGGTGAGATACAGCAGGGTCAGGCCCTTGTGTTTGGGGCCGTCGGCGGAGGTCCGGGTCAGCACCAGCAGATGGTCGGCGAGGTGCGCCGCGGTGATCCAGGTCTTCTGGCCGTTGACGATGAACCGGTCACCGTCGAGCACCGCGCGTGTGCGCACCGAGCCGAGATCGGATCCGGCGCCAGGCTCGGACAGCGCGATCGCCTCGAACCGTCCGCTGCAGAGGTTGCCCAGCACCTCTTTCTTCTGCTGCTCGGTGCCGTGTCGCAGGTAGGTCTGCGCCGCGGTCAACCCGGTGCCGTATGCGTGGATCGGCGCGAGCCCGCGTGCGGTCTCCTCGAGGAAGATGCATTCTTCGACCATGCCTGCCCCGCCGCCGCCGTACTCGGCCGGCAGGGATACCCCGAGCCACCCGAGATCGGCCAGCTGCAGAAGGAGACTGGGGCTGTTGGAAAGCGTTCCGCCATCGGTGAGTTCCGCACGCTGCTCCGGTGTCGCGCAGTTGTCGGCGCAGAACTGCTCGATGGCGCGGGCGAAATCCTGTTGCTCGGCCGTGAACAGCGGCACGTCAGTTGCCCCGGTACGGCGCGAAATCGGGAGCCCGCTTCTCGTTGAAGGCGGCGATGCCCTCTTTGGCCTCCTCGGTCTCGCCGAACAACTTGAGATTCGAGTAGGCCATCTGCCCGAGGGAGGCGAACTGCTCGGTGTCGGTGTTGAACGACTGCTTGAGCACCTTCAGTGATGTCGGTGAGAGCTGCAGGATCTCGTCTGCCCACGCCCGCACCTCGGCCTTGAGCTGCTCGGCGGGAACCACCTTGTTGACGAGTCCCCACTCGTAGGCCTGTTGCGCCGAGTACCGCCGGCAGAGGAACCAGATCTCCCGGGCACGCTTCTCGCCGACCACCCTGGCGAGGAATCCGGTGCCGAAGCCGGCGTCGAAGGAGCCGACGCGCGGCCCGTTCTGGCCGAAGACGGCAGTCTCGGAGGCGATGGTCAGGTCGCAGAGCACGTGCAGGACATGGCCGCCGCCGATGGCGAAACCGTTCACCGCCGCGATCACCGGCTTGGGCACGTCCCCGATCACCCGGTGCAGCGAGTCCACCTCGAACAGGCCACTGTCGGAAGGACCGTAGTCCCCGGTCTCGGCGCGCTGCTTCTGGTCGCCGCCGGTGCAGAAGGCCTTCTCGCCGGCTCCGGTCAGGCAGATCGCTCCCACCTCGGCGCTCCCCCAGGCCAGCTTGAAGGCCTTGATCAGTTCGTCGACGGTGCGCGCCCGGAAGGAGTTGTAGCGCTCCGGGCGGTTGATGGTGATCCAGGCCAGGCCGTTGTCGACCACGTAGGTGATGTCGGTGAAGTCAGTCATCCAGTTGCCCTCCGATGCGCAATTTTGGTCATACCATAATACCAAAGTTGCGGGTCATCAAGTCTCGCGGAACTCCCCGGGCAACGACTCCGCGGCGTTCTCCCGGTTGCGCAGTTCGACGCGGCGGATCTTGCCCGAGATGGTCTTGGGCAGTTCGAAGAACTCGATGCGGCGGATACGTTGATAGGGGGCGAGGTTCTGCCGCGCGTGGGCGAAGATCGCGTCCGCGGTGGCGCGGTCCGGCTCCCACCCGGCCGCCAGGCTGACGTACGCCTTGGGCACCGCGAGTCGGATCTCGTCGGGTGCGGGCACCACCGCCGCCTCGGCGACGGCCGGGTGCTCGATGAGCACGCTCTCCAATTCGAAGGGGGAGATCTTGTAGTCGGAGGCCTTGAACACGTCGTCGGTGCGACCGATGTAGGTGATGTACCCCTCGGTGTCCCGGCTCGCCACATCGCCGGTGTGGTAGTAACCGCCGGCCATGACGGCGTCGTTGCGCTCCGGGTCGCCGAGGTAACCGGTCATCAGGTTCACCGGCCTGTCGGCGAGTCGCAGGCAGATCTCCCCTTCGTCGGCCACCTGCCCGGTGATCGGGTCGACGATCTCCACCGGGATGCCGGGCAACGGCCGGCCCATCGAGCCCGGCTTGACGACCGCACCAGGGGTGTTGCCGATGAGCGCGGTGCACTCGGTCTGCCCGAATCCGTCCCGGATGGTCAATCCCCAGCTGTTACGCACCTGGGTGATCACCTCGGGGTTGAGCGGTTCGCCGGCGCCCATCGCTTCCCGCAATGCTTGCGGTCTCTCACCCAGATGGGCCTGAATCAGCATGCGCCACACCGTCGGTGGCGCACACAGCGAGGTCACCGCGACATGCTGCAACATCTCCAGGAACCGCGCGGCGTCGAAGCGGGCGTAGTTGTAGGCGACGATGGTGGACTCGCCGATCCACGGCGCGAAGAACGAACTCCACGCGTGCTTGGCCCAGCCGGGCGAGCTGATGTTGAGGTGGACATCACCCGGGCGCAGCCCGATGAAGTACATCGTCGACAGGTGCCCGATGGGATAGGACCGGTGAGTGTGCTCGACGAGTTTGGGGTGGCTGGTGGTGCCCGAGGTGAAGTACACCAGCATCGGGTCATCTGGTGCGGTCGTGGTGGTGAACGGCGCCGGTGACTCGACGGTGTCGGACTCGCGGTAGAAACGCCACGGTGCGGGCGCGTCCCCGACCGCGATCCGGCCGTAGTCACCCACAATGTCATCGAATTTCGCGGTCTCCTCGGCATTGGTGATGACGTGAGCGACCGCACCGCGGGAAAGGCGGTCGTCGAGGTCCTTGGGTCCCAGCGCGGTGGTTGCCGGCAGAATCACCGCGCCGAGTTTCATCACGGCCAGCATCGATTCCCACAACTCGACCTGATTGCCGAGCATGAGCATCACCCGGTCACCGGCGCGCACACCGCCGTCGGCCAGCCAGCGTGCGACCCGGTCGGACCGGCGTGCCATCTCGTCGAAGGAGTAGGACTCGTCAGATCCGTCATCGCCGACGATTCGCAGTGCGGTACCGGGGTTTCCGCGAGCAATGTGGTCGAACCAGTCGATCGCCCAGTTGAACCGGTCGCCCACATCGGGGAAGCGGAATCCCGCGGCGGCGACCTCGTAGTCCTCGCGGTGGCCGATCAGGTAGTCACGTGCAGCACGGAACGCCGTGGTTGCCGCGTCAGGTTCAATCACTGATACCTCCTGGAAGTTACTATCTCGTGAGTCAGGGAGTCGGGCGCAGAAGGAGGCCATGGATGGCACGCCGTGAACCGGCGGCGCGCTCGTCGCGGGCCGAAGTCGTTGCCGCCGACCTCGAACACGAGATCATGTCCGAGCGCCTGCCGGTCGGTGCCCACCTCGGCAGGCGGGCGGAGTTGATGGACCGGTTCGGGATCAGCCCGACGGTGATGAACGAGACGCTGCGGATCCTGCGCGACCGCGACCTGGTGTCCGTGCGGCCCGGCCCCGGCGGCGGGATCACCGTCGCCAACACGCCGCCGCAGGTGCGCACCGGCGCGCTGGATCTGTGGTTCCAGCCGTCCAACCCGCATCCCCTCGATCTGTTCGAGGCGCGTCTCTATCTCGAATTCGGGCTCACCAAGGCCGCGTTCGAGCGGGCCACCGATGCCGACATCGCCGAGATGCGCACTGCGATGGTGCGGATGCGCGCCAGCACGGATGCCCCGGAGTTCTTCGACGCGGTGCTGAATTTCCACGCGGTCGTCACCGCCGCCGCGCACATCCCCGTACTGGAGGGGATGCATCAACTCATCATCACCAGCATCAGGGCGGTGCTCAGTCGGGTGATGTTCGTGCAGGACCACGAGCCGCTGGTGGCCGGCAGCCTGGTCGTGCACGATGACATCGTCGCCGCGATCGCCGTTCATGATCAGGCGGCCTTCGTCGAGGCGATCAATCGTCACGACCGCGACCTCATCCGCGCCGACGACCCCGAGCGCACGCCGCACACACCGCAGCACCCATAGCACCGCACGCCGATTCGGGCGTTGCAGATCCGCATCTGGGCTACCCCCTGGCTTCCGGCTCGCTGTGATCCACAACATTCTGCATCAACATCTTGAATTGTGTATGCAGATTCTTCTACGCTAGCGGAAATCGCTCCACCGGCCCTCGGAGATCGCCATCGCCTCTCACTCATCCCGCGGACTGATCGACGTGCACACCCACGCCGTCGATCCGGATCTGCCCGACCTGAGCCGCCGTCACAACCGTGACCGCTGGCCGAGCGTGGAGCGCACCGATGAGACCGCTGCCTGGCTGAACTACGGCGCGCAGCGCTACCGGAAGATCGACCACCGCTGCTGGTCTCCGGCGGCGAGGCTGGCTGATATGGACCGTGATGGTGTTGCACTACAGGTGATTTCACCGATTCCGGTTACCTTCTGCTACGACGCCGACCCCACCGGCGGCGCGGAGCTGGCCGCAGCGCAGAACGACTTCTTCGCGCGCATCGTCACCGGGCAGCCCGATCGGTTCGCTGCACTCGGAGCAGTGGCATTGCAGGATCCCGACCTTGCCGTCGACGAGCTTCGACGGTGCATGACCCGTCCCGGCTTCCTCGGAGTGGAGATCGCCACCCAGGTCCGCAGGTGCGAACTCTCCGACGAGCGCCTCGACCGGTTCTTTGGCGTCGCACATGAGCTGGGCGCACTCGTGATGATCCATCCGCGCGACGAGGATCTGCCGGCCCGCACCACCGGGCTGGGCATGGGGTTCGGCGCCGGTATGCCCGTCGAAACGGCGCTTGCTGCGGCCTCGCTTCTCACCAGCGGCGCACTGGTCCGCCGCCCCGGCGTCCGACTGTGCCTCGCGCACGGCGCCGGCGCGCTTCCGTCGATCATCGGCCGCCTCGACAAGGGAGCCCGGATCGGCGGGATGGCGGCCGACTCCCCGGAGCTTCCCAGTCGACTGGCGCAGTCTCTGTGGTGCGACTCGCTGACCTACAACCGCAGCGCTCTGCTGGCTGCGGTGGACCTGTTCGGCGCCGACCACCTGGTGTTCGGCTCCGACTACCCCTTCCCCGCCGCACCAGAGCCGCTCGACGACGTCGTCGCCGACCTGCCCCCCGACCTCAGAGACCGAATCACCCGAAAAAACCTGGAGGAGAACTATGGCGCAATTCCTGGGACTGGGCATGACGCACTATCCCCTGTTGGCCGGCACTGACGACCACATGGCCAGTCTGCTGCGCTGGACCCTCAAGGACCCCGACATCCCGGCGGCTGCGAAGGACCCTGCGAGTTGGCCCGCGTCGATGCGCCAGGAATGGGGCTCCGACGAGGGGCGGGCTTCGGCCGCGCATCACCGGAAACTGTTGGTGGAGAACCTCGCCCGCTGCCGGGAGGCACTCGATGACTTCGACCCGGACGTGGTCGTGGTCTGGGGTGACGACCAGTACGAGAACTTCCGCGAAGAGGTGATCCCCCCGTTCTGCGTGCTGGCCTACGGCGACCTCGAGGTCGAGCCGTTCGAACTGATGAACAAGCGCGGCAGCCCGAACGCGTGGGGTCTGCCCGACGACACCACCATCACGCTGCACGGCGACGCCGCGGTCTCCCGGCGCCTTGCCGACCAGCTGCTCGTGCGCGGATTCGACATCGCCTACTCCTACCAGAAGCGCAAGGACTCCCCGTTCCCGCACGCGATTCTCAACACCCAACTGTTCCTCGACTATCCCGACGCGGGCGCGAAGTTCCCCTACCCGCTGGTCCCGATCACGGTCAACTGCTACGGCCAGCACGCGATCGCCCGCCGGGGCGGCCTGGCCCGCTTCGCCGAAATCTCCGAGGAACGACTCGATCCGGTGGGACCGTCACCGACGCGTTGCTTCGCCCTCGGTCGGGCGGTGGCGCAATCCTTCGCCGAGACCGACCTTCGCGTCGCGCTGGTGGCCTCATCGAGTTGGTCGCATGCGTTTCTGACCGACAAGACATGGCACCTCACCCCGGACACCGAGGCGGACCTGCGTCTGTACGAACTGTTCAAGAAGGGTGACTACGAGAAGTGGTCGTCGGTCTCGACCGCCGAAATCGTCGGATCCGGCCAGCACGAGATGCTCAACTGGTTCTGCATGACCGGCGCCGTCGACGAACTCGGTCTCAAGCTGGACTGGTCTGAGTTTGTCGCCACCGACGTCTTCAACTCCAACAAGTGCTTTGCGGTGTTCAGCGAAGGCGGCCGGCGATGACCACTGCCGCGCTGGAAACGAAAACGATCGACGCCGGCGGAATCCGGACCGCCTACCTCGAGGCGGGATCGGGCGAGCCGGTGCTCATGCTGCACGGATCCGGACCCGGCGTATCGGGAACGGCGAACTGGAAGCTCAATATCGGACCGTTGTCGCAGCGCTTCCGGGTGCTGGCACCCGACATCGTAGGGTTCGGCGCCACCCATCGGCCCGATGACATCGTGTATTCGCTTCGCACCTGGACCGATCACGTATGGGCCTTCCTCGACAGCCACGGCATCAGCAGCGCCGCGATCGTGGGCAACTCCCTGGGGGGCCGCATCGCTCTGCAGATGGCGACCGACCACCCCGAGCGGATCAGCCGCATGGTGCTGATGGGCTCCCCCGGCGTGGGAATGACCCCGACGGAAGGCCTTGCGGCGCTGCGCGGTTATGCCCCGTCCCACGACGCGATGCGCAGTCTGCTGAAGAACTACTTCGCCGTCAACCCCGACCTGATCACCGAGGAACTGGTGAAGATCCGGTACGAGGCCAGCGTCGCCGACGGCGCCTTCGAGGCCTATCGGGCGATGTTCTTCGACCCCAGGCACAAGGGATCCGAGCTGGGAATCACCGCCGAGGAGGTACGCACCATCAGCACCCCCACGCTGCTGATCCACGGGAGGGAAGACAAAGTCGTGCCACTGGCCGTCTCGGTGAGCATGCTCGACCTTCTTCCCAACGCGGATCTCCACGTATTCAGCCGATGCGGACACTGGACCCAGATCGAGCGCGCAGACGAGTTCTCCGCGCTGGTCGCCGACTATCTGGAGCGCTCATGAGCACAATCGAGGACTGGACCACCGAGGTGATCGCGGCACCCGCCCGCCAACCCCTGGTGGTCGACGATCAGGCCGGTCAGACCTTCCGGGTGCACCGGTCGGCCATGACCTCACCGGATGTGCACCGCGCCGAGATCGAACGGGTCTACGGCCACTCCTGGCTGTACGTCGGGCATGAGTCCGAAATCCCCGAACCGGGCGATTTCGTGCGCCGTAAGGTGGCGGGGCGGCCGATCTTCATGGTCCGCGGGGCGAAAAGCGGCAACGTCAACGTCTTCCACAACTCCTGCACGCATCGCGGCGCCCTGGTCTGCCGGCAGGATTCCGGCAACGCCAAGGTCTTCCAGTGCTTCTACCACGCGTGGTCCTTCGACAGCGAGGGCACGCTCAAGGGCGTTCCGGACAGGGAGGCCTACTCGAACGGTCTGAACTTCGATGAGTTGGGACTTGCCCGGGTGGCCCGGGTGGAGTCCTACCGCGGGTTCGTCTTCGCCAGTTACGACCCCGACATCATCGACCTCGAGACCTATCTGGCCGGCGCGAAGGAGTACATCGACCTCGTCGTCGACGGCTGCGGCGGCTCCGTCGAGATCATCAAGGGCACCAACGAATACAGCTTCGACGCCAACTTCAAGCTTCTTGTCGAGAACAGCGCCGACGGCTACCACGCCCAATCCACCCACGACACCTATTTCAAATACCTGGTCTCGCTGGGCACCGACCTGCAGGGCGGGGTCATCGGAGAGGCCAAGAGACTGGGAAACGGGCATGCCGTCATCGAGTACACCGCCCCGTGGGGCCGCCCGGTCGCGAAATGGGAGCCGCTCTTCGGCGAACAGGCCAAGGTCGAAATCGACCGCATCCGAGCCGAACTCATCGACCGCTACGGCGAGGAGCGCGCGCGCACGATGTGCGAGGTGAACCGCAACCTCATCATCTACCCAAACCTGATCATCAACGACATCATGGCCGTCACGGTTCGCACGATGTTCTCGCCCGCACCCAACCGGGTCGATGTGACGGCGTGGGAACTCGCGCCGACCGAAGAGCCATCGAGTCTGCGGGATCGACGGCTCGACAGCTTCCTGACCTTCCTCGGTCCCGGCGGCTTCGCGACACCGGACGACATCGAGGCACTCGAGTCCTGCCAACAGGGTTTCGAAGGCGGCGGCGTGGAGTGGAACGACATCTCCCGCGGAATGGGTCGCGGGCCGATGGCCAACGACGAGGAACAGATGAGAGAGTTCTGGCGACGCTGGCAGCAGCAGATGGGTGACGCGGCGGACCTCGGCGGTGCCCGATGACCGCAATCGCCAAGGAGGTGACCCGCTCGGACGTCGAGGCATTCCTCTACCGCGAGGCCGCCCTGCTCGATGACTGGAACCTCGACGGCTGGCTGGAACTGTACGAGCCCGACGCGAAGTACGAGTTGCCGTGCAACGACAAACTCGACGCCGACCCGGAGCGCGACCTGCTGCTCATCGACGACGATCACCGCCGGCTGCAGGCCCGGGTGGAGCGGCTCAACAACCGCCGCGCCCATCGCGAGTACCCCCACTCGCGGACCAACCATCAGGTGTTCAATGTCCGGTTCGAACCGGACGGGGACAGGATCGCGGTGACGGCGTCCTTCACCGTGTGGCGGTTCCGGGGCGGGAAAACGAGCACCTATGTGGGGAAATACCGCTACCGCTTGCGGCCTGCCGGCGAAAGTTTCCGTATCTGCTTCAAACGCGTCGAACTCGACATGACCGACCTGCGGGATGTCGCCGACGTGGCCATCATCCTGTGAGTGGTGCGGCTGAAGATACTGTGAGCGGCCCGCTCGAGGGCCGCACCGCGATCGTCACCGGTGCCGCATCGGGGATCGGGCTGGGCACCGCCGCACGCCTGATCTCCGATGGGGCCAGGGTTTTCGCCGCAACCCGCTCGGAGGAGGAACTCCGGCGGGTGACGGCGGACATCCCGGTCACCGGGACTTTCGTCGGGGAACTGCAGAAACCCGGCGTCGCGGACGATCTCGTCGACACCGCGCTGGCGACGCTCGGCCACATCGACATCCTGGTCAACAACGCCGGGGGCGGGGTGATCAAGCCGACCCTGGAACACACCGAGGAGAGCCTGCAGGCCACCATCGACAACAACCTGTGGACCACCATCCGCTGCACCCGGGCAGTCCTGCCGCACATGGTTTCTCGTCAACACGGCCGGCTGATCAACATCGGCGCCGACTCGGTGCGCACCGGCCTGATGGACCACGCCATGTACAACGCTGCCAAAGGGGGTGTGCACGCGATGATGACGGGTCTGGCGCGGGAGTTCGCCACCGCCGGTATCACCGCCAACACCGTCGCGCCGTGTTACGTTCTGACGCCGGAGCTTTCCGCGCTCTTCGCCTCCGGCGAGACACCCACGCGCCTGCTCGACGTCGTCAAACAGGGCACTGAGATCGTCCCCCTGGGCCGGCCCGGCGACCCGGCCGAGGTCGCAGCGACCGTGGCCTTCCTGGCCGGCGAGGACAGCCGCTTCCTCACCGGCCAGACCATCTACGTCAACGGCGGCGCCAGCATGGGCTGACGCCCGCTTACACCGAAGGACTCATGAACGCGAACCAGGACCAACTCCGTGCCGCCGCCGACCGACTGATCGCCGCCGCCGCCGCCCCCAAACAGTGCGAACCCGTGCGGGACATTCTCGGCGACAACGACATTCCGGCCGCCTACGCCGTGCAGAACCTAATCACCGACGAATCGCTGGAGCGGGGCCGAGTCGTGGTCGGCCACAAGATCGGCCTGACCTCGCCGGCCGTGCAGCGACAACTCGGGGTCGCCCAGCCCGACTCCGGCGTGCTCTTCGCCGACATGCGGGTCGAGAACGGCACCACCGTGCCGGCCGGCCGGTTGCTGCAGCCCAAAGTCGAGGCCGAGATCGCGTTCATCCTCTCGGGGGACCTCGTCGACGACCTGTCCGACGACGCGGTGCGGGCCGCCGCCGGGGTGGCGGTCCCGGCCATCGAGATCGTCGACTCCCGCATCCGGGACTGGTCGATCAGCATCGTCGACACCGTCGCCGACAACGGCTCCTCGGCGCTGTTCGTGCTCGGAGAGCAGAGGATCCCGGCGGCAGACATCGACTTCGTCTCCCGCACCATGCAACTGACCGAGGACGCCGCCACCGTCTCCCAGGGCCGCGGCGCGGATTGCCTCGGCAGCCCGCTGATCGCGTTGGCGTGGCTGGCCCGCACCGCCAGCGACAACGGTTCCCCGCTGCGCGCTGGGCACATCGTGCTGTCCGGGGCGCTGGGACCGATGGTGCCGGCGCGGACGGGCAGCACCTATCGGGCGGAGATCGACGGCATCGGATCGGTGGCAGTCAGCTTCGGGTGAGACGGCGCGGCGTCGCTCGGCTCCGGACGCCGGGTCCGGGTGTGGAGCGGTCCTCCCGAATGGGTGTTCGGCGTTAATTCCCCCGGCGATTGCGCAGGTCGAGCGCGACGTCGGTGATCATGTCCTCCTGGCCGCCGACCAGACCCCGGCGACCCACCTCGACCAGAATGTCGCGGGTGTCCAAACCGTAAGTGGAAGCCGCATTTTCGGCGTGCCGCAAAAAGCTCGAGTACACGCCTGCGTAACCCAACGTCAGCGTCTCCCGGTCGACCTGCACCGGTCGGTCCTGCAGCGGGCG
>Ga0172382_10012238_pt1 | contig 11222 bp, 9 predicted proteins | sample Leawel138RmetaG_FD_122245 | JGI IMG/M metagenome (GOLD analysis project Ga0172382, IMG submission 122245) | Leachate microbial communities from a municipal landfill in Southern Ontario, Canada - Leachate well 138R metaG | ecosystem: Engineered > Solid waste > Landfill > Unclassified | place...
ATGACGGCTAGTTGCGCCAGCCTACCCCGTGCCCAGATGGCGGAATTGGTAGACGCACCAGCTTCAGGTGCTGGCGATCGCAAGGTCGTGGAGGTTCGAGTCCTCTTCTGGGCACCAGTCAACAGTTTTATCGTGCTGATTTTGCACGATAAAACTTTGAAACAAGAAAGCCAGCTCCACATATGTTCCCACATTTTACGTGGGATTTGATGGTATGATGCGGCTCCCGCTGGGCCGCTATCACAACCACCCGGTCGTGAAGTCACGACTCTCTGATCCGGTTCTCTCAAAGAGGTCGAGCGCATCCGAAAGGCGGTAAGCGGGTACTTTCCCACCACCTGGAGCAATGGTTTCACTGCCTCCATTGATCACAAAGGCATGTTCCGGATTTCCGCCATCGTCGTAGAAGTTGTTGACTAGGTTGAGCGCGTCGCCGCGCAGTCGTTCCTGCAAGAAGCCAAGCTCGGTCAGGATGATCGCCTGCACATCAGCCGCATTCTGTGGTTGCCCGTGTTCCGTGAGGACAGCCCGGTAAGCCTTAAGCGATGGGCTTTTGAAATGCGCTTCTAATCTAGTTCTTTGTTGCGTTGCGATGCTTGCTTGGATTGTCATTGTGTACCCCCATCCCACAAGGTGGGCGCGTCAACGGACCGCGCGGCGAGATGCTCAGGCAAATGCCAGCTCGCCGGAAGCACGCGGGCCAGAACGCCGGGAAGGAAGGACCATAGCAGGCAGCCGGCCAGCAGTCCGCCTCCTGCCGCCCACAGCAGACGGCGGTGCTGGTCATGGATGGTGGCAACCCTCCCATGCAATTCCCGCAGGTCTTCGGCGGCATCGACATGCTTTTGCCTGGCTTCGAGAAGGGTTGTCCGATCCTCCTGCCGCGCGCGTGTCGCCGCCGCCTGCATCCGCTCTCCCAGAGTGTCGGGTGTCATACGCAGTGCCGGGGCATCCTCAACCGCTTTCATGCGCCTCGTCATGTCGGCCAGGACGCCGTGCATATTGGCAAGCGTCGGGCTGTAGTCGGGAATCTCGATGCATTGCTTTTCGATCGCGACATGCTCGACGGCGCGGGTCAGCACTTCCATGCGCCGGTTCATGCGGTCTTCCATCCCGGTCACGCTGGCGGCGAGACCCGCGAACGCTTCCGCCGCCGCATTGGGCTGCGTCTTGGGCTCTGTCTCCCGCCAAAGGGCCTGTTCCTTATCCATGTCGTCGTCTCCTTGGGGCTAAAGGCCGATCCCCATGCTGCGGCTGATCTGGCGGCCGTGGTCGAAGGGGATGGAATCGGCGATCTCGCGCGATAGGCTCCGGCCCATCTGCCCGCCGATCTCCAGCCCGAGGTCGTGGCGGTCGCGCCCGGACAGCACCGATTCGAGCCCGGCGTCGCGTTCGAGACTTTTCGCCATGCCGTGCATGGCCTGGGAGGCACGCTGCGCGCCGCGCACATCGCCGCCGCGCACCAGGTCTGCGTGCTGCTGGCGCAGTTGCTGCAAGCCTTTCACGAAGCGGTCGGCGCGTTGGAACGGGTCCATGCGGATTTCCGTCTCGAGCTGCATGGCGCGCATCGCCGCCTGGCTGCGCCCCTGCGCCGCCTCTCCGACAAGCTGGGGACTCCGCTGGAAGGCCGCGCTGAGATCGGCGGAGCCTTCGGGCCGGACGGCGTCCAAAGCCTCCCGCGCCCGGTCCAGGGCGGCGCGCTGGTGCGGCATCGCCTCCATGCCCTGCGTGCGCGCCTGTTGGATGGCGTCCATGGCCTTGGCATACCGCTCGACCGCACCGCGCACGCCGCCGGTGCGAAGCGGCTGCAAATCCGGCGCAGACTGCCGCTGGACGGGGCTGGTATGCGGCGGTTCGCTTATTGGAGCCTTGGGCTGGAAGTCCGCGAATATGTCGCGGCTCGGCTCGGCCGGCGCACTGGGCCGGAAATTGTCGAAGATGTCCCGCGCCTTCTCGGGCACGATCTTCCTGACCGCTTCGGCGACACGGTCTCGCAGCGTGATGCCGCGTCGCTCGGCGAAGCTCTGCGCCGGATCGCGGCGCTCGTAGTCGCTCGCCATGTCCTTGGCCCGCTCGCGCGAGAGGGTGCTGGCGAGCCGTCCCTCGTCCTTGAAGTCGTCGCGGCCGTAATGAACGGCGAGGCCGTCGCGGTGACGGGACAGGCCGACATAGGCGCTGTGGCGATCCATGCCCGGCGTTGCCAGCACATGCGAGCGATCCACGGTCACCCCTTGCGCCTTGTGGATCGTGGCGGCGTAGCCATGATCGATGTAGGCATAGGCTTTGGTCTCGAACACCACAGACCGCCCGTCGTCGGTGCGCACGGTCATGCCCCGCTGGTCCACCTGCTCGATGGTGCCCAGCGTGCCGTTCTTCACCTCAAGACCGCGCTCGTTCCTCAGGAACATCACCCGGTCGCCGGCTGCGAAGTGCCGATCGCCGCGCTCGGTCTTTACCAGCACGTCATCGCCCAGCTCGCCGGCTTCGCGCAGGCGCCCGCGCGCGGCCTGGTTGAGTTCGCGCACTTCGTCGTTGGTGTGGGTAAGGATGATGCGGGTCTGCCCTGGCGCGGCGATGCGTTCGCGGTTCCAGCGATCGACCAGTTCGCCGCGCGCGTCCTCGCGGGTTGCGGCGGCATGGACCATGCCGTGCTCGCCGTAGGAGTGGATCGCTTCGCCGGTGCGGCCGGTCGCCAGATGCCGCGTCGCGTCCTGCTGCCAGCCCTCGTGCTGGCGACGCACTTCGGTGATCTCGACACCGCCATGGCGCTCATGGATCGCGCGGAAGGCTGCGCCCGCCTCGATCGCCTGCAATTGCTGCGGATCGCCGACCAGCACGACCTTGGCGCCGGCTTGCTCAGCATGTGAGAGCATGCGCTCAATCTGGCGCGTGCCGACCATGCCGGCCTCGTCGATCACCAGCACATCGCGCGAAGTCAGCAGATCACGGCCCTGGCTCCAGCCATGTTCCATGCTGGCGATGGTTCGCGAGGCGATGCCCGAGCCGTTCTCCAGCCCCTCGGCAGCGATGCCTGAGAGGGCAGCGCCGCGCACATTGAGTCCCGCCTCTTCCCAGGCCTCGCGCGCGACGCCGAGCATCGCGCTCTTGCCGGTGCCGGCGTAGCCGACGACGACGCCCAGATCGCGGCCCTCGGTCGCATGGTCGAACGCCGCGCGCTGCTCGCCCGACAGCACAAGTCCGTCCTGCTCCGCGCGCGCCAGGGCAACGTCCCGGTGGCTTTCGTCCACCCGGTGACGCTCGCGCTCCGCCATCAGTTCGGCGGCACGCTGCAAGCGCTGCTCGGTCTCGATCATTTCGCGCGAAGTGAACCGATCCTGCCCGCGCCCGTCCCGGCCCAGTGCGATCAGGTCGGGTGAGCCGCGCACCGCGCTCATGGCGGCATCGAACTGGTCCTTGCCGTCGCTGTGGCGGTGGACGAATATCGCCATGTCGCGGGTGGTGAACGTGGCCTGCTGGTGCGTGATCGCATCGAGCGCGATACGCGGTTCGGCGATGATCCGCGTCCCGTTCTCGCGGGCGATGGCCCGGTGATCCTCGATCCGCTCGGCTTCGAGGCCTTGCGTCCCCATGCGCGAGGCGGTCGGGCCGATCTTGTCCTGCGGTGCGAGGTCGATGCCCTGCTCGGCCAGGCTGCGGTGATCGATGCGGGCATCGATGTCGAGTTCGGCGAGCCGTCCATTCACATGTTCGGCCCAGCGCTCGCGCCACTGCTCGATCCTCTCGGTGCGGTTCCAGTCGCGGACCTTGGCACCGAAGCCATCCTCACCGACTTCGCGCATGGTGAGCATGACATGGGCATGGGGCGTGGGCTCACCGTCCGCGCCAATATCCCAATGCGCATTGAGATCGGCGATCATCCCTTGGTCGACAAACTGGTCTCGCACGAAATGGCGCGCGCACCATTCGTCCTCAAAGCCGATATCCAGCAAATGGCCACTCAGCGCCAGTTGAGCGACGATCCCGGAATAATAGAGAACTTCGCCTTGGCGCGTGAGGATTCCGGCTTCGAGCGTCTCGAAGAAGCTCTCCGCCCGGTGATAGCGAAACCTGCTCAGGCTCCGCCCTTCCTTGCTGCGGCAAAGCAATGCCGGTTCGTCGTTGTGCTCTTGGTGGAGCGCCGCCAATGCCTCGCCCCAGGGCGAGGTCACAAGGGATGCCGCAACTGGCGTTGTGGTCAGCGTTCGCAACAAGGCCCGGCGCGATGTAGCAGGAGTAATCGTACCCATGGACACCTTCGTCCGCATCCAGCGGTCGGCGGGAGCAATCGGGCGGATGCGGTACAGTCCCGAAATCCCCGCGCGATTCGCATCGCCAACGTCGCTGGCACGCCAGACGGCAAAACCATTGCAACAATATACGATGTCGTTTATCGCTTAAACGATGTCGTATATTCAAATAAACGATGGCGTCAGTCGGTTTATCTTGGCGATTGAAACCTTGCCCGATAGCGACAGGGGGATGGGACGCCCGCCACTTGGAATGAAGCCGACAACGATCAGGCTATCGGTCGATACGATCCGCCGCATAGAAGCGCTCGTTGGCAACCGGCGGTTGGCATCGTTCATCCGTGAAGCAGTCGACAATGAGTTGCAGCGCCGCGAGAAGCCAGAACCGCCGACAGACTAAATGTTATTTAGATTGGTTAGGATAATAAATGAGTTTGCAGGCGATCTGGAACCCCAGCAAGGGGATTTCTGACTTGGAGGCGCGGCCTAATGATCTCAGCGCTTCGGAGATACCTGGCATCAAGGCGGTCTGGACTAATCAGAGAAACCGCTTGAGCGGAACCACGCAATTGCGTGACTTCACAGAAAAAATGAGCCGAGAATGGGCTATTGAAACAGGAATTATCGAAAACATTTATGACATTGACCGTGGCGTTACGCAAACGCTCATAGATCATGGCTTTAAATCTGACCTAATTGCTCATGGATCAATTGACAAACCGCGCGAATATGTCCTTCAGATACTGAAAGACCAAAAGGGTGCTTTGGACGGAATTTTTGATTTTGTAAAAAGTGATCGCCAACTCTCGGTTTCGTACATTAAGGAGCTGCACGCCGCGCTGCTGCGAAGCCAAGATACAACGGAGGCGATCGACATGCACGGCCGATCAGTTGATCTTCCGCTCATAAAGGGCGGATGGAAAGAGCAGCCGAACTATCCAGTTCGTGATGGGGTAACATATACATATTGCCCACCGGAACACGTTGCTTCCGAAATGGACCGCCTTGTCTCCATTCATTCTGATCACGTAGCGGCTGGAGTGCCTAGCGAGGTCCAAGCTGCTTGGATTCATCACCGCTTCACGCAAATCCATCCGTTCCAAGATGGAAATGGCAGGGTCGCCCGCGCGATTGCCTCACTGGTTCTTATTAAGGATGGGCTCTTTCCGCTTGTCGTTACGCGAGATGAGAAGCCCATTTATCTGAACGCATTGGAAGCGGCCGACAGCGGCGATCTCAAGCCCTTGATTGACCTCACGGCAAAGCTTCAAATTGCACAGTTCCGCAAGGCCTCAGCTATAACCGAGGCAGTACTTACAGAAGAGGATGTTCAGGCCGCGTTGGCTGGCCTACTCAAAGCTGCCGACAAGGTTGCAGCCGATAAACTGCAAGAATTGAAAAGTGTGTTTGAACTCTCGAATGAAATCGAAGACGACACATACAATCGTCTCCAAGCTATTTCGTCGCAGGTTACGAGTGCTTTGAAGCGTGTATCAGGTGATGCGGTTTCGTTCGTAACGCGATCGACCGTCGAGACCGACCATTATTTTCGTGCGCAGATTGTTGATAACGCGAAGAACCACCTAGACTACTACGCAGATACGGCGGAATACCGGGCATGGGTCGCATTAACAATGCGTTGGTCGAGAAAGGCTCAGCTTGTCTTCGCTATTCATGGCATCGGAAAGCCATTCAACGGAAGTCTAATCTGTGCACCATTTTTGGAATTCAAAGATGTTGACGAAGAGGGTCAGGCACGTACTGCACTAGTCCCTGTATCAGAAGAAGGATTAGTTTTCTTCTACAACGAAGACAAGAACAGGCTTCTTAGCCGATTTCGAACATGGCGTGAGAGCGTTTTGAAAATTACGCTGAAGGAACTTGCTCAAAATCTTTGATCAAGGTGCGATAATTATTTAATTTCCTGAGAATTTTTCAGAAATAAACTCCATATTTACGCTGAATACCGCAACCATCCTGAAGATTTATCTTCAAAGTCGTTCACCTCGCTATCGGTCAGTAACCTACATTCAGGTGCATCCGTCAATGCCCAGCTATGCGACCGCTTGTAACCCCTTCCGCTGGATGATGGACAGCAGCCGAAGGGCAGGACCACCTGGACGCTTTACGCCGCGCTCCCAATCCGACACCAGATTGCGCGAGACATTGAGATAGGCAGCGAACACCGGCTGCGAGACATGCTCGCGCTCGCGGATTGCGCGGATTTCCTCGCCGGCCAGAGCGGGGACCGGGGCTAGGCATGCCTCATCGAATGTGCGCAACGTCGCGCGGGATACCACGCCAGCATCGTGCGCATCGCTCATCATTTCGTGAATGGCGCTAGCAATCTCGCTGCGATAGCCCTTGTCAGTCTTCGTGCTCATGCTCAATCTCCATCAGCGTTCCCGACGCAACCAACCGGTCCAATTCCTCGCCGCTCCACCCCAGCGCCTCGGCCGCAGCATCCTTCAACAGCGCCAAATCCGCCTTCGATATGTTCGCCTGCGCGCTCTTGGCAAAGCCGAAGGCGAATATGGCACGGTCTCCCTGCCGGAACAGGATCAGCGTACGATAGCCGCCCGATTTGCCTTTGCCTGGCCGCGCCACCCGCTGCTTGATGACGCCGCCGCCAAGGTCCGCATCGATCAACCCGCTTTCCGCGCGATGCACCGCGTCCCGCAACGCCGAGTCTGCCAGTTTTTCCTTCCGCACAAAGCGCTCAAACCAGCCATTCTTGAAGATACGCGTGATGGCCAGTCTCCTGCTTGGAGGCTCATATATAACACATAGCGTGATATTTCAATGTGCGGCAGGCGCCTCTGCGGCGTGCTTCCGTGAATAAGGCGCAAGCCAGCACTTCAGCGGCCCCTTTGCGAGGCCGGAAGGTTTGGCGCAGCCCGATCCTTGGCGGGCAAACCATTGAAAAGAAGGTCGCCCCATGAAAAATTCCGTTTGGGAAAGGCATGACGCGGCCGCAATAGCAGCAATACGGCCTGTCCGCGTGTGACAAAAAGACAACGGTGGGACAAAAACTGCTCCGATGTTGGTCGGTTATGATCTTTAGCCAAATTACGCCAGCTTCCGCCGTAGTTCGCCACGGTCCACCGCTCTCCACCGATACTACTATGAATGATCCCAACAGGGCCAAACAGCGCCCTTGTATTGTATGGAAGGTTATCCGATGCAACTTCATGGGGGCGCTTGGAAAACCATGACTTGAAAGACACGCCCATGTCCAATCTCGATCGTATCATTCGTTTGAAGACCGTTCTCGCCCGCACCGGGCTTTCTCGCTCGACACTCTATCGCAAGATGGCCGAAGGCACTTTTCCCGATAAGGTTCGCATCAGCATCCACGGCGCTGGCTGGCACGAATCCGCAGTCAATCGCTGGATCGCTGATCCTGTCAGCTATCGGCAGGATCGAGCCGGCAAGGAGGCCCGATGACCGGGTCTCCACCGTCCGAACCGATCTGCGTGCGTGTCAATGAGGCTGCTCGCATGATCGGTGTAGGGCGCACCAAGCTCTATGAATTGATCGCGGCTGGCGAGGTGAAGACGGTGAAGCTGGGCAAGGCCACCCGTATCACAACCGCCAGCCTACAAGAACTGGTCAGGCGGCGCAGCGGGCAGGCTGCGCGGGTTCAGTAGCGGGCGGCTCCCCGCCTGCCTTCACAGGTTCCTTGTCCAGATATTCCGCCCAGAGAGCCATGAGGCTCCGACGCTTGTCAAAGAAATCCGTCCGGCGATAGGCTGCCTCCACCTGGTTGGGCAGTTTGTGCGCCAGTGCCTTGTCCGCCACTTCCTTGGGAAAGCGCGTCGTTTCCGCCGCCCAATCGGTGAAGGCAGAACGGAAGCCGTGCACAGTCGCGCTCTTGATGCCGTCATCGCGCATCAGCTTGGTCATGGTCATGTCGCTGATAGCCTTTTCACCGTTTTTGCTGAACACAAGGCCGGTGTCGCTGGTGCGTTCGTTCCACCGCTTGCGCAGCAGCGCAATGGCGGGCGGAGACAGCGGGACGACGTGGGTTTCCCGAGCCTTCATCCGCTCACCAGGAATGGTCCAGATACCCTTTTCAAGATCGAACTCGGTCCATACGGCAAAGCGCGTTTCGTTTGACCGGACGGCGTTGTAGATCGTGAAGCGCAGCGCGTCGCGCCCGTGCGTCGGCGATGCAGCGGCCAATTTCGCCATCAGCGCCGGAACATCGGCATAGGGCATGGCCTCCAGATGACCGCCCTTGCCGATCTGGCGCGGAAGACCCTTGCGAACGGAGCGCAACGACACCTCGTCGGGCACCCATCCCTTGATGTGCGCGAAATCCAGCACCGCTCCAATGCGCTGCAGAATTTTCCGCGCGGTTTCGGGAATTTCAAGCCAGATGGGCGACAGCACTTCGACGACACATGGGCTATCCACCTCGTTCACCCGTTTGGTGCCGATTTCCGGAAAGACATGGTTCTCAAGGCTGGAAATCCAGTTGGCGTGCCGCTTGTTCTTCCAGCCCTCGCGCAAAGCTTCATAGCAATCGCGGGCTGCCTGCTCGAAATTGGGGATCACCTTGCGCGCTCTGCGCCGCTCGGCGACCGGGTCCGCTCCCTCACGCACTCTTCGGCGTAGCGCCATTGCCGCCTCGCGCGCCTCCGCCAAAGTCACGTCCAGCGCCGATCCCAGTCCGTAATCGCGCCGCCTGCCGTTCCTTTGCATCCGCAGCACCCAAGTGCGTGCGCCGCTCTCTTTCACCAGCAGGCAAAGACCTCGTCCATCGGTGTGCCGACCGGGCTTTGCATTTCTCACTTTCAATGCCGTCAGTTTCATTGGTTCGAGTCCCTGCTAGGGAATCTGGCGAGTCCTTCCCCTCAGTTCAGGCAAAGTGGCCCCACAAACGCGCCCTCAGTCATGGTCAAGTTTGCACCCAGAAAATAGACCCACAATCATTCCCACATTTGAAGTACAATTAAGACAAACAAGGACGAACGATCGCGAACACGCTAACATGAAAAAGCATTGTCTCGCAAACTACTTAGATACGTCCTGAACCTGTCTGGGAATTGATTTATACATTTCTTCTGGGCACCATTTTCCCTTCCCAAGACACCCCGAAAAACTCGACAAAATGGCAGAAATCTGCCATTTATTGACCTCACCCATCCCGTGATGTGTCAGGCGATTTCAGGAGAACCGGGGCCATGGGGTGCCATGATCAGGGCCATATGGCCCCACGCGGAATCTGATGGCACCAGCGCCGATAATGTCTTCGCCTGCCCGTTCGGGAACTGTCGAGGAGATTCATTCATGGCGCTCAGGGAACTCCAGATTCGCAACCTCCGCCCCGCCGACAAAATCTATCAGTGCGGCGATGACCGGGGATTGTACCTCGAAATCCATCCCAACGGTTCGAAGCTGTGGCGATACAAATATCGCTACCATGGCAAGCAGAAGCGCCTGGCACTGGGTCGCTATCCCGACGTCGGTCTTGCCGATGCACGGCGGCGGCGGGACGATGCCCGAAGGACAGTAGAGGCGGGAGGAGACCCGCTGGCCGAGCGCAAGCACGACAAACTGATCGCAGCCTTCAACGCAGGCAACAGCTTCGGCGACATTGCCAGGGAATATATCGATAAGATGGTCGCCGAAGGGCGCGCCGACACGACCACCACCAAGGCTAACTGGCTGCTCGAGCAACTGGCTCCGATCGCAAACCGCCCGGTCACCGATCTCAAGCCGCTCGACGTGCTGGCCGCCCTCAAGCGCCTCGACGCGAAAGGCAAGCATGAGACCGCCCGGCGATGCCGTTCCTTTGCCAGCAGAATCTTCCGCTACGCGGTGGCAACAGGACGGGGAGAGACTGATCCCACATCCCTATTACGGGGCGCTCTGGTTGCTCCCAAGGTCAGGCATCATGCGGCCATATTGGAGCCGGAGCAGGTCGGGGAACTGCTCCTCGCCATCGAGAGCTATTCCGGCCATGCGGTCACCCGCCTCGCAATGCAGATTGCGCCGCATGTCATGGCGCGTCCCGGCGAACTGCGAATGGCGACATGGCAGGAGTTCGATCTGGACGGAGCCGTCTGGAAGATTTCGGCCGAGCGCATGAAGATGCGCCGCCCCCATGAAGTCCCCCTGTCCCGGCAGGTGCTCATCTGGCTCAAAGAGCTCCTCTCGCTGACCGGGACGGAAGGGTTCGTGTTCCCAGCCTTCCACACCTCCCGCCGCCCGTTGAGCGAGAACACCATCAATCAGGCGTTCGGGCGCATGGGCTACGCCGCCGGTGAGGTCACTTCGCACGGGCTCCGGACCACGGCCTCGACCCTGCTCAACGAGAGCGGCCAGTGGAACCCGGATGCGATCGAAAGGTCCCTTGCGCATGCCGACGCGAACAGCATTCGCGGGATCTACAATCGGGGCCGATATTGGGACGAGCGTATCGCCATGCATCAGTGGTGGAGTGACTATCTGGACGAGCTTCGCGACAAAGCCGCCCAGGGCAAGCCCGCAAGGCTGATGAAGCAACAGGCGTGACGAGTTGCCTGCCCCCCTTCCCCCGGAACGCCCATGGCGCTATCGAAAAGCGCAGAAATCCGGGCATCACAGCCAGGCATGGAGCCATGCCCCTGTGAATGGCGCCATCGCCGGAGAACCGAAAAAGGATGTGCAGACAAGGGGTTATGGCACCCAGCCCGCAGGGCATGGTGCCATTCCTTTAATCTTGCCATTGTTCCCACACTCCCCCTGCCCCCTCTCCGGACGGCTATGGACACGGCCCTTCCAACGCAGGCCGGCCCCAACCCCTCGTGCAAACGCATCCCGCCAGCCCAGAAATCGGGCTGGCGAGACGCAAAAACAGGTGTACAAAGAGCGCCATTGGCGAGCTGGATTACGCCCTTTCCACCAGAAAAAGGCGCGGATGAATGGCCTTGGGAGACGTCCGGCATTGCATTGCCGGGGTCATAAAACCCGGTCATAGGGACCGCA
>Ga0172382_10012239_pt1 | contig 11222 bp, 17 predicted proteins | sample Leawel138RmetaG_FD_122245 | JGI IMG/M metagenome (GOLD analysis project Ga0172382, IMG submission 122245) | Leachate microbial communities from a municipal landfill in Southern Ontario, Canada - Leachate well 138R metaG | ecosystem: Engineered > Solid waste > Landfill > Unclassified | place...
AAGAACCATATCTTTCCACCAATCTTTCCACCAAATTCTCCACCGGCGAAAAGCGCATAAAACGAAGGGCCTAGCCGAAATCGGCTAAGCCCTTGTTTTTGTTATGGCGGAGGGGGGGAGATTCGAACTCCCGGTGCCTTGCGGCACAACAGATTTCGAGTCTGTCACCTTCGACCTCTCGGACACCCCTCCGCAGGAGTTGAGATACGGTCGTCGAATTTTTGTTATGCTTCCGGGCCGCGTTTTTTTCTGTCGCGAAGCTGGCGGAAAAAGCCGGAAAGCATGGCGCTGCTCTCCTCCGCGCAGACCCCCTCCAGGACCTGCACCCGGTGATTAAAGCGATCGTCGCGCGAGAAATCGTAGATCGAACCGACGGCGCCGGCCCGGGGATCGCGGCAGGCGTAAACCAGCCGGGGGATGCGGGCCAGAATGATGGCGCCCATGCACATGGTGCAGGGCTCCAGGGTCACATACAGCGTGCAGTCGAGAAGCCGCCAGGAGCCGAGTGCCTTCGCCGCCTGCCGGATGGCCAGCATTTCGGCGTGAGTGGTCGGATCGTTGCTGGTTTCCCGCAGGTTGTGCCCCCGGCCGACGATGGCGCCATCGTGAACGACAAGTGCGCCGATCGGCACCTCCCCCAGCCTTTCGGCGGCGGCGGCTTCCATCAACGCTTCGCGCATGTAAAGGCTGTCCGATGTGTCGGGAAGTTCCACGGGGCCTTGTAATTAGCATGAACAGGCACGAAAAAACAAGAGAAAAGTATCCGCAAAGGCCCCGATGGCTTGCCAATCAAGACATCGGGCGTCAGCTTTCGACGGCGATCGGATGGTCGGTGTGCGGTCCGTGCGAGAACTCCAGGACTTCTTCCACCCGCACGGTCATGCGCGTCTCAACCTGCGGCAGTCCGGGTTCCTCAATTTCCGGCGCATAACCGTTGAGGACTCCGACCTGTGCCGTCTTCTCCACCCGGCACAGCAGCTGATAACCGGCGCCGGTCGTCCGGTCGAGAACCACCACCGCCAGACGCGGCACTTCGGCCACATTCTCCAGCGTTTTGTGGCAGAACCATGCCTCGAAAACCAGATGCTGCGGATCGGGAACCTTCAGACCGCTGCCGGCCGCCAGGTGCGGGCGAGCCCGCTGATCGGCGGAGGCGACGTAGGCGTAGTTCACTTCTTCGATGAAACGCTTCATTTTTTCGGAAATCATGGCAGCCTCTTCTTCCCGTTCAGCAGGGACTCCAGATAGCGCTCCGCCTGCATGGCGGCCATGCAGCCGGAACCGGCGGCGGTGATGGCCTGACGAAAATGCGGGTCCTGCACATCGCCGGCGGCAAATACCCCGGGGATGCTGGTCTCGACGAAGTTGTGGGTGATGAGGTAGTTTTCCTCGTCCATCTCCAACTGGCCGCGAAACAAGGCGCTGTTCGGCAGATGGCCGATGGCGACGAAGACCCCGTCGCAGGGCAAGTCCTCCTCTATGCCGCTGGGCAGGTGCCGAAGACGCACGCCGACGACGCCCTTGACGTCCTCGAGAATGGCCGTCACCAGCGTTTCCCAGCGAAATGCGATGCGCGGATCGCCAGTGGCGCGCTGTTGCAGTATGGGAGTGGACGAAACCGGACGCCGAAACGCAGCGCCTGTCGCTGCATATTGTCCACCAGCAGCGACCCTTCGATGCCGTCGGGGAAGCCGGGGAAGTTGTCGATCACCGTCGTCGAGGTGAGCTGCCCGCCCGGTTGCCCACCGTGGATGACCAATGGACAGCAGCGGCTGCGCGCAGCGTAAATGGCGGCGGTGAGGCCGGCGGGGCCGGAGCCGAGGATAATCGTTTCGTGCACCCCTTCAACTTCCATCGGCCGCCTCCGCGAACTGTTCTTCGGCATGATAGGAGGAGCGTACCAGAGGTCCCGCCTCCACCCCGCGAAAACCCATATTCATGGCCCTTCGCCGCCAGGCGGCGAATTCTTCCGGCGGGATGTAACGCGCCACCGGGTAATGCTGTTGGCTGGGGGCCAGATACTGCCCGAGGGTCAGAAAGGAAACGTCCGCCCGGCGCAGCTCCGCAAGCATTTCGTCTATTTCGGCGGCCGTTTCGCCGAGGCCGAGCATCAGTCCGGACTTGGTCGGAATGGCCGGGGCGATTTCCCGCGCCGCTGCCAGCAGACGCAGGGAGCGCCGCCAGGAGGCGCCCTGGCGGACGGCGGAGTACAGGCGAGGTACGGTTTCGAGATTGTGCCCGAGAAGGTCGGGAGCGGCGGCGAGCACGACGGCGAGAGAGCCTTCGTCGCCGTTCAGATCGGAAATGAGCAATTCGATGCGGCACGCCGGCAAGGCCTGACGGATCGATGCGGTCACGGCGGCCAGATGGGCGGCGCCGCCGTCGCCCAGATCGTCCCGGCTGACGGTGGTGATCACGGCGTGACGCAAGCCGAGATCCGCCACCGCCTGAGCGATCTTGGCCGGCTCGTCCGGGTCGGGAGGCGCGGGCGCGCCGTGGCCAACGTTGCAGAAGCGGCAATCGCGGGTGCAGGCATTGCCCAGGACCATGAAAGTTGCCGTGCCGCGGCTCCAGCATTCCCCCTGATTCGGGCAGGCGGCGCTGCGGCAGACCGAGTGCAGTCCTTCCTGACGATGCCAACGGTCGATACGGGCGTAATTGGGGCCGGTGGGGAAGCGTACCTTGAGCCAGTCAGGCTTTTTTCGGGAAGGGGTATTCATATTCTCCAGCGTGCCGAAGGGCAAAAACCTCGGCAAAGGCGCAAACGACCTCCGCCTCGACCTGCTCCCGGGAAACGACTTTCCCCAGCAAGCGCTCCAACGAGGTCATGGCAACCCCGGGCAGGCCGCAGGGAACGATGGCGGCAAATCCGGAGGTGTCCGCGGCGACATTGAGCGCAAAGCCGTGCCAGCTCACCCAGCGGCGCACCCCGATGCCGATCGAGGCCACTTTTTCGCCCCGCACCCAAACGCCAGTCTTGCCGGCAATCCGTTCGCCTTGCAGGCCGAAGACGGCGATGGTGCGGATCAGCACCTCTTCGAGCAGACGCAGATAACGGTGCAGGTCGCGGCCAAGGGGCTCCAGATCGACAATCGGATAGCCGACCAGTTGTCCCGGATCATGATAGGTGACGTCGCCGCCGCGCCCGGCCGAAATCGTTTCGATGCCGCGCCGCGCCAGCTCTTCCCTCGGCAGAAGCAGGTTTTCCGGGCGCGAGCGCCGGCCCAGCGTGATCAGCGGCGGATGGCGAAGGAGGATGAGATAGTCTTCGCTCCCTCTTCGCCGCTGATCGAGCAGCGCCTCCTGCAAGACGACCGCCTCGCGGTAGGGGATCTGCCCCGGCCGCAGGGTGCGGAAAGAAGGGGCGCCCGCATGGTCGGACGCCCCTTTGGCAGCCGCAGCTATTCCCAGTGGATGCAGGAGACCGGACAGGAGTCTATCGCCTCCTGGATTTTTTCCTCCGGAGCGCCGGTGGGATCGTAGACCTCGGCCAAGCCATCGTCATCCATGCGGAAGACTTCCGGAGCGGTATCCACACACAGGTTGCAGCTGATGCATACGTCCTTGTCGACGTACGGTGTCCTGGCCATGAGATCTCCTTTTTAGATTTTTTCGAAGTTGGACTGGTCGGCGCCGCACAGGGGGCAGACCCAGTCGGGCGGAAGATCGCTGAAAGGCGTTCCCGGATCGACTCCGTTGGCGGGGTCCCCTTCGGCCGGGTCGTAAATGTAATCGCAAATCACGCAGCGGTACTTGTCCATTGCCATTTCCTCCTTGTGAAAACCATCGAATGAATGTCGCGCGCCAGTCCACCAAGTCTAGACGATTTTTTTCCGGCCGCAATAGCCGGAAACGGTGGTCAGATCAATTCGAGCAATGCCTTGATCGTTTTGTCGATCCCCTCGGCCGCCTCGCCGATGCGACCGGCCAACATGTAGGCGGGCGACGAAACGATTTTATTCTCGCGGTCGATGACGAATTCGTTCACCGGACACGCCTCATGGGTGGAACCCATCGCCTCGAGCGCCTTGGCGGTATCGATATCGCTGCCGATGGTGAGTTTGTGGACCAGTTGGTCCTCGCCCAGAATGCGGGCGATCAGGGCGGGAGCGATACAGACGGCGGCCAGCGGCTTTTTCGCCTTGACGATCTGCCGCACCAGCCGGGCCACCTCGGGGTGAATAGCGCAGTCGGCCCCCTTGACGGCAAAATCGCACAGGTTTTTGGCGGCGCCGAAGCCGCCGGGGAACATGAGGCCATCGATCTCGTCGACGCCGACATCCTTGATATTGCGGATTTTGCCGCGGGCGATGCGCGCCGACTCCACCAGCACGTTGCGCCTTTCGCCGGCCGCTTCTTCGCCGGTCAGATGATTGACCACGTGCATCTGGTCGATATCGGGCGCCATACAGACGGCCTCCGCCCCGGCGCGATCGAGGGCGAGCAGGGTGATCACCGCTTCATGGATTTCGCTGCCATCGTATACGCCGCAGCCGGAAAGAACCACTCCAATCTTCGCCATGCGCTTTACTCCTTTCAGCAAACCGAAAAACAAAGGGAAACGGCCGCCAACGGGCCGAGACGAAACTCATTAACAGTAGAAAACCACCGCTGAAAAGTCAAGTCGCCACCGGCCAAAAAACAGCGGGGGCGTTCGGCATGCCGAACGCCCCCGGGCGATGGGAAAATTGAAGAGAAAAGCGCTTATTTCATTCGCGCCGTCTTACCGGTGGAAAGCGGGTCCCCTTTGTAGCCCAGGCCCTTCCAGTCCATCCGGCCATTGTCGCCGTGGCATTCCAGACAGCCAAGAGCCTGCTCCTTCGGCGCCACCATGTGGTTGATGCGCCAGTACATGGCAGTCGGGGCGAAGCCGTGCTCGCCGCTGAAAGGCAAACCGCTCGCCTGCATCCCCTTCGTCGCCGCCAGAGTCCAATCGAAGGTTTTCCAGTACCCTTCCTTGCCGAACACCTGGGGGGTAATGAAATACTTGTTTTGCGCGTCGTAAATCTGCTTGCCGGTATGTACTTTGAAGGGATAAATCTTGGCCGTTTTATCGCGGATATCTCCTTCGGGATAGCTCAGCTCCGTCACCTTGGCCGGATCCATTTTGTCCCCCACAAGATAGGCCCCGGCGTTGCCGTTGTACCAGCGATAGGTGGGGACCACATTCTTGCCCCAGGTGAAATCCCCTTTTTTGCGATCGTAAGTCGGTTTGCCGTATTGGTCTTTTTCGATAACGCGGTCCTGGCCGGCGGTGGACCAGTCCCAGGATATCTTGGTGGGCACTTCCCGGGCGAAGGCCGGGATATGGCAGGTCTGGCAGGCTACGGCGGCAAAATGCCGGTTCAGCAGCGATTCCTGGTGCGGCGCTGCGGTGTGGCAGTTTTCGCAGCCGATGTGATCCTTGCCGCCGGGGGAGACGACCATCGCCCGTCCGGAAATTTTGTGGTCCTTCGTGGCGTGGCAATCCTGGCACTGGAAATCGTTGCCGTCGGGGGACATGTGCACATCGACCGCCCTGTCCGGAAATTCCATGGAGGAATCAAGGTCGCCGTGCTTGACGGCGTCGCCGCCGCCGCCGAAGAAATGGCAGGCGCCGCAGGTTACCCGACTCGGTTTTCCCACCTGCTGGGCGACGAAAAGCAGATCGACGCCTTCCGCTGGCTGGCCGGCCCCCGTCGCCTCTTTGACGTAGGTGCCGGTGGTGTCGTGGCAGACCAGGCAGTCGACCTTCGCCGGGTCATTGAAATCAAAGGAAGCGTCCTTCCAGCCGTAACCGATGTGGCAGCTGGTGCAGCGCGGCCAGTTGGCGTTCACTGAAACGCAGAAGTTGTTGATGGCGTTGCTCTTCCCCCGATCCACCGTGCCCTTGCCGTTGAGCTTCTGCTCCGCCGACCAGGTCCAGTGGGTCGTCTTCATCACTTCCGCGGCATCGTCGCCGTGGCATTCGAGGCACTTGCGGGTGGCTTCCTCTCCGCTGTTGATGACGCCGGCGATCAGTTCACGATGATCGGTCGCGGCGGCGGCTGGCAGGGCCAGCGACAAGAGGGCCAGAACGACGACAATGGTGCGAAAACGCATGGGACGACCTCCAATTCGGTTGGGGAAAGAATTTGATAAAAACATATATATATCTAAATACAATATGTCAAGGAGAAAATCCCACCTCTGGTCCGCAAGGATCTTTCCTCCCGATTGACGCCCCGCCCCTGCGCCGCATACACTCAGGGGACCAAACACCTGCTTCGGAGTCCGCCATGCGCCGTCTTTCCATCCGCCTGTTCGCCGCGCTTCTTCCCGTCGCCGGCCGGTTGTCGATGATTGCCGTCCTGTTGTTTCCGCTGACGCCCCCCGCGCCGTCGGCAGCCGCCGAACGGATCGGCATCGCCGTCCTCGGCGACAGTCTGAGCGCCGGTTACGGCCTGGCCGCCGGCGATGCCTTCACCGCCCGCCTGGAGGCCGCCCTGCGCCGCAGCGGCATCGACGCGCAGGTGATCAACGCCGGGGTTTCCGGCGACACCACCGCCGGCGGTCGGGCGCGCCTCGACTGGATGCTGCAGGACAAACCGGATCTGCTGCTCGTCGAGCTCGGCGCCAACGACGCCCTGCGCGGTCTCGATCCGGCGCAGGCCGAGGCGAACCTCGACGCCATCCTCGCTGAAGCACAGCAACGGCAAATCCCCGTCCTGCTCGCTGGCATGCGCGCGCCGCGCAATCTCGGCGCCGATTACGTCCGCCGCTTTGAGGCGATCTATCCGCGCTTGGCAAAAAAATACGCCGTCGAACTCTATCCCTTCTTTCTCGAAGGGGTGGCGGGAGTCCCGGCGCTGAACCAGGAGGACGGCCTGCATCCCAATGCCCACGGGGTGGAGGAGATCGTCCGCCGCATGCTGCCGCAGGTGCGCCGAATGGCGGCCGAGGTGGTCGCCGGCGAGCGCAAGACGCCGCAGGAACTCGACTAAGCCGCCGTTTCCCTGGCCGCGTCCCGCGTCCCAAGAACGTGAAAAAGCCCGCCGGGAAGGCGGGCTTTCGCTTACTCATCGTTAAATTTATTCAGATTCCGGAACTATTTTCCCCGGCCGCCGCTCTTGCCCGGCCGCCCCTTGCCGAAATGGGCGCCCGGCCCCGCCGGTTTGCGCCCTTTGCCGCCCGCCGGCCGCTGCCCGCCCTTGCCGCCGCCCGGCGCGTCCGCCGGCCCCCGAGGACCTTTCGGACCTCTAGCGGCCATCGCCTCCCTGGCGGGTCCTTTGCCCGCTCGCGCGGCATCCCGGTCCGTCGCAGTCTTGCTCCCCGCCGTTCTTTGCGGCAGGGCCTCGACCACGACGATCTCCCGATTGGCCACGCGTGCCTCGTCGAGGCAAACGATGGCGTCCCGGGCCTCGGCCTCGGACGCCATCTTCACGTAGGCGCAACCGACGAATTCGCCGCTTTTTACATCCTTGACCATGTGCACGTAGGACACCTTGCCGGCGACGGCAAACAGTCGGCGCAGTTCTTCCTCGGTCATCTCCAGAGGCAGGTTTTTAACGTACAGGTCTTTGCTCATGATCGGATCCTCAATGGCTGCGAAGGGAATCTGTTAAATCTGCAATCAGCCACAAATTAACACGAATCTTCATAAATAAATTCGTGGTCAAAGCGGTTTTCAGGTCAAATCGCCCGGCTCGGCCAGCAGCAGCCGGTTTTTAGGCGTGATGTCGCCGGGAATCGTCTGGGTGTGGACGCGATAGCCGGCAATACGCAAGCGCTCGGCGCGCATGACGTCCATCGCGAGGGGACCGTCGAGCCAGCCTTGCAGGCCGCCGAGATTGGCGTCCCGCAGGTCGTGGCAGCAGGGCAAAAGCGCCACCCGCGCCCTGGCGGCCACCGCGCGCTGCAGAATCCGGTCGCTGAGGCTGCCGCAGGCGTGGGCGGAAACCACCAGATCGTCGGCCGCGAGCGGCACGCCACTCAGATCGCCGGCGATAAAGTGTATCCGATTGGCCAGCCGCGGCCACTCCTCGGCAAAAATAGCAGCCAGCCGGGCGGCGCTTGCCGGCGGATGAAGATCGACCGCCACCGCCTCGCCGGAGCTGTCGTCGAGGAGCAACATCAGGTGCGCCAGCAAGCCGTGACCGCAGGCGAGATCGACCACCCGGCCCCCGCGCAGGCGCCGGCGCACCCGGCGCGCCATCTCCCAGGCCTCGAACAGTTCCTTGCGCGGCAGACAGCCGGCGCGGCAGCAGGTGCGGGCGATGCGCTCGAAAAGGGTGTCGCCGGCGAAGTGGCGGAGCATCGGCGGCGTCAGCCGGTTGCGGGAGGCGCGGTTCATTCTATTCCGGCGTTCCGATTTCCTTCACCCGCCCGACCTGCCCGTCGGCGAGGCGCACCTTGATCCCGCGCGAATGAAAAGGCGCGCTGGTCAGCAGATCCTTGACCACTCCCCAGGTGAGCGCGCCGCTGCGCTGGTCTTTTTTCAGCACAATCGCCACCGGTGTCCCGGGCTGAATTTCGCTGCGGTTTTCTCCGGCCATGGCAACACCTTCTTTGGTTAAAGTTGCAACTCCGCCCGCCCCTGGCAGAGCGCCTCCCGCTGCCGCGCCACTTCGGCGTTCTCCAGGTACTCCTCGAAGCTCATCCGGCGATCGATGACCCCTTGCGGCAGGAATTCGACAATGCGGTTGGCCACCGTCTCGATGAACTGATGGTCATGGGAGGTGAAAAGGATCACCTCGCTGAAGGCGATCAGGCCGTTGTTGAGGGCGGTGATCGATTCGAGATCGAGGTGGTTGGTCGGCTCGTCGAGCACCAGGGCGTTGGCGCCTTTGAGCATCATGCGCGCCAGCATGCAGCGCACCCGCTCGCCGCCGGAGAGGACTTTGGCTTTTTTCGTCGCCTCGTCGCCGGAGAAGAGCATGCGCCCGAGATAGCCGCGGGCGAAAGTCTCGCCGTCGCAGGGAGGGAACTGGCACAGCCATTCGATCAGGTTCAGCTCATTGGCGAAATAGCTGCTGTTCTCCTTGGGGAAGTAGGCCGAGGTGATCGTCACTCCCCAGCGATAGCTGCCGGCGTCCGGCTCCAGTTCGCCGCTGACGATCTGGAAGAGGGTTGTCTTGGCCAGGCTGTTGGCGCCGACGAAGGCGATCTTGTCCCCCTTGTTGACGAACAGGTCAAGACCGCCGAAGAGTTCGACGCCGTCGATCTTTTTGTACAGCCCCTTGATCTCCAGAATGATGTCGCCGCAGGGCCGCTCCGGCTTGAAAACGACGAAGGGGTATTTGCGCGAGGAGACCGGCAGCTCTTCGACGGTGAGTTTCTCCAGCAGCTTCTTGCGCGAGGTGGCCTGCTTCGCTTTGCTGGCATTGGAGGAGAAGCGCTGGATGAACTCCTTGAGTTCGTTCGCCTTGTCGGTGACCTTGCGGTTCTCGTCCTGCTTCTGCTTGAGGGTCAACTGGCTCGCCTGATACCAGAAATCGTAGTTGCCGACGTAAATGGTGATCTTGCCGAAATCGATGTCGGCGACATGGGTGCAGACCTGGTTGAGAAAATGGCGGTCGTGCGAAACGACGATCACGGTGTTGGGGAAGCGGAAGAGAAAATCCTCCAGCCAGGCGATCGATTTGAGATCGAGATGGTTGGTCGGCTCGTCCAGCAGCAGGATGTCGGGACTGCCGAACAGCGCCTGGGCGAGGAGCACCCGCACCTTGTCCCCGGCCTCCAGCTCCTTCATCCGCTTGTGGCGCAGCGCCTCGGGTATGCCGAGGCCTTCGAGCAGAACCGCCGCCTCGGCTTCGGCTTCGTAGCCGTCCATCTCGGCGAATTCCGCCTCCAGTTCGCCGGCGCGCAGGCCATCGGCCTCGCTGAAATCCCCTTTGGCATAGAGGGCCTCGCGCTCGTGCATCACCTTGAACAGGCGTTGGTGTCCCATGATCACGGTATCGAAGACCGTCTGCTCGTCGAAGGCGAATTGGTCCTGGCGCAGCACCGCGATGCGCTCGCCGGGGCTGACGGTGACTTCCCCTTTATCCGCTTCCGACTCGCCGGCGAGAATCTTGAGAAAGGTCGATTTCCCCGCGCCGTTGGCGCCGATCAGGCCGTAGCAGTTGCCGGGGGTGAATTTGATGTTGACGTCCTTGAAAATGACGCGCTTGCCGTAGGCAAGGGCGATATTGCTGGCGGTAATCATAGAATTGGATCCTCGCTAAAAAAAGAATGAACCGCCGAGGGTGACCCGGCGGTTCACGATTTGACTCTTATAACATTAAACCCGCGGCGGAGTAAAGCACGGCTCGCGGCGGATAGTGAGGAAGGCCGAGTCCGCGGCCCCTCGCATCGATCCGCCGACCATCAATTCCCCTGCACTACTCCGAGAGATCGCATGGCCTCGAAGATGTCCAGACGCTCTTTCAGGTCCGCGTAAAGCACCATCGTTTCGCCGCCGATCCGTTCCATGGACGCCCCTTTGGTTATACTCAGGTTAAAAACAAATCGAGTATAACGGCGACTATACTCAACTTGCAAGTCGAGCGAGTATAACTCCTGCAAATGACATCAAACCCTCTGACCGTGACGGTTCTATTCTGACATTGGGGGTCACTATCTATTCACGCAAGGCTAAATCTGGACGGGATGGCGGCTTTCGGCTGCTCGGGTAGTTATACTGACACGGTGTCGGAGCGGTCCGGGGCATTGTGCTGGGTGCTGCTCTCGATGATGTGGCAGCGTTTTGAGCTAGACAAAGAGAAGATGCGAGAAGACCTATGGCGGAACGTTTCATCGGAGAAGCAATCTCGCCGGTACCGGGCAGCGCCGATATCGCCCGAATGGCGACCGGGGAGCCTGGACTGCCATCGGCCTTTCTCTGGCGTGGCGAGACGCTTGCGGTGGCAACCGTTGTTCGGGCCTGGCGCGAAACCGGCCGTTGCACCCATGGCAGCCCCGAAATGTACGCCCGCAAGCACTGGTTCGAGATCGAGACCGACGCCGGCGCCGTCCTGAAAATCTATTTCGAGCGCCAACCGCGCCGGGGAAGCAAAGTGCATCGCTGGTGGTTGTACAGCATGAGGGACGTGGGGTGCCCGTAACCCGGTGCAGGATGCCCAAACCGGCCGGGTTTGCTCCTCTGCTACTCTGAAATAATCAATCTCCCGGAAAAAAAATTCATTTTATGGGGGTCACGAAACCTTTTAAGAAGATGACGACAAGAATAGCAGAAAGGTTGTCCTGACCCCAGTGTTCTTCCC
>Ga0172382_10012242_pt1 | contig 11220 bp, 5 predicted proteins | sample Leawel138RmetaG_FD_122245 | JGI IMG/M metagenome (GOLD analysis project Ga0172382, IMG submission 122245) | Leachate microbial communities from a municipal landfill in Southern Ontario, Canada - Leachate well 138R metaG | ecosystem: Engineered > Solid waste > Landfill > Unclassified | place...
ACTCTTTTGCGCAAGTAGCACGGCAATACGCATAAAGTCGGCATCAGTTAACCCTTGCATGAAATCGTCACTGATCAAAACTGGCAGGCTTTTCGTTGGCATATGAGCGATTGCGGCTAATGCCTGCTCAGTTACCTGGCTCTGTTTATTTAGGAGAGTTTTCATATTTATCAAGAACACGTCCTTATCGTTATTAAAATATAATGCCCAAATTACACCGCAGGATAAAACTGTCTCGTCTTAACCTCATGACAAGACGTTTCTTATGTCGACACTCCAAAAAGTGTGCCGACTGCGGTGGTCAAACCCATAGCCATCACACCCCAAAAGGAGACACGCAATACTGATGGCAGCAAAGGAGCACCACCGGCATACGCAGCCATAAAACCCAATAGCGTAAGGAACAACAAAGCACTGCCTGCGAGGCTCCACATCAGCGCAGCACTCGGCACCATTAGAACGACTAATAGTGGTAACGCAGCCCCAGCAGCAAACATGGCAGCAGAAGCAAATGCTGCTTGTACAGGCTTTGCCGTAAGCGTAGCGGAAATGCCAAGCTCGTCTCTAGCGTGTGCACCGAGTGCATCATGCGCCATCAGTTGAGTCGCAACACTGGATGCTAACGCCCGCTCCAAACCACGGTCAATATAGATCAATGTCAACTCTTCGTGCTCATGCCGAGGATTCGTCGCCAACTCTTCACTTTCACGAGCCAGATCGGCACGCTCAGTATCAGCTTGGGAGCTGACTGAGACATACTCGCCAGCAGCCATCGACATAGCCCCTGAAACGAGACCAGCAACCCCGGCAATGACGACGGTTTGCGTGCTCGCTCCAGAAGCAGCAACGCCTAACACCAAACTGGTAGTGGAAACGATGCCATCATTGGCTCCAAGCACCGCGGCACGCAGCCAACCGGTTCGATGCGTTTTATGTCCTTCGCTGTGTCTCATACCGTCTCACCGTGCAGTAGAAAGTTTGATATATTGATTAGTCTTTCATATATCAGACAAACCCTGTTTTATTCAAGTAATAAAAAACATAGCATCAATTTTTCCAGATACCCACCGTTAATAACTAAATATAAAAACGCGCAGGCCTTTCGGCTCTGCGCGCTTATTTAATTCAGTTTACGGATTAACCATTTACACACTAAACCAATAACGAGTATGGCGAGTCCAGTTTGCCCTGCTTAAGTATCATCATTGAATGACAACAGTAAGCAGGACACCAAGAAAACCTCAGTTATTTGTTTTGTGCTTAGATCGGATAGCGCGAAATTACCGCTAAGTCGTGACCGCCTGGAATATCGGCTTTACGCACAGCCATAACCTTGGCGCCTGAGCGCAGTGCGCGACCGGTGATTTCATCGACAATGCCGTAGTTAACCGCATTGCCTTCAGCGGCGAAAGAAACAACTCCTGTTTCGTCGTCAATCGTACCGTCAACTACGCCGTCAATATCGACCAGAAGTCTGTCGATACCACCGAAGGTCGCCAGTCGCGCAGCATCGGTAATATCCGTCGTTGTGCGCTGCTGACCGGTACGCTCTTCGAACAAGCGGTGGAAGTCTTGAATTTTCTCGGCATAGTGAGCATCGAGTACAGGTCGTGCCGCACTGGCCAAATCAGACTCAGTCAAGTGTTCAGGGTTGCCGGAGATAGTTCTGGACAGCGCAGGAATGACACTCAATGAACGGAACAATGCTTCCAGCGGTTTGGTTGTTGCCAAAATGAGCGGCAGATCAGACCCCATCAGAACAGGGCGCAGCGCGGCATCAAGTTTGCGCACATAGCGTGCAAGATAAAAACCTTCTCCCTGTGAACCATGTCGGTGTCCGGTCCCAGTGTAGTTTTTATTAACCGCCTTACCACCAGCAGTCGCCGCATCTGTCGGCATATTCTGCACAGTCATTTCACGGGCAGGCATATCTGCAGAAACTTCAATCAGGCGTACTGCGTTTTCTGACAGAGCCAAAATATGCGCAGCATGCGGAAAGGTAATCGCACGCAGTAGCGGCTTCAGATGGAAACGATCAGACACTTCAACAATAGGGTTGATCTTATTCGCCATGCGGTAGGTACGCAGTGATTCCGGCGTGGCCAGAATAGCCAAACTATTGGCCTGATGATCCCAAAACTCATCATCGGCTAATAAATCAGAGAACTGTTCTTGCAGCGATACAATTCTTCGCTTATCGAAACCCGCAGCTTCAAGCTGAGTAACGGCCTTCTTGACTAGATTGCCAAGGTTGATCCGACTCTGCTCGATTTCACGAGTAACCGGAGTCGTCGGCAAATAAATCGAAATGCTCGCATCAGAACGAACTAGGTTGAGGGCACCAATTTCTTCGGCGCTTGGCATATCAACATAATACATAAAAAGCCTCCTGCAAGTTATAGAGCCTTGACTGTACCAGAACTGGGCGTAATAAATAGCCACGCTATATAAACGAAGGTCGTACCAATTTAAGTATGACGAAAGCTAACAGTCTTATTATGTATATTCACATTAAAAATATAGCGATTCTATTGAGCAGATCTCATTATTTTTATTTGCAGGAAAATAAAAATAAATAACAAACTCTTCATTAGCCTTAAACTTATTTAAATAATATCAGTCTCATTACTTATAATGACTGTCTCTCATAGCATCAGTCATCCTACCCCTGGCTGGTTAACGACCCACCCCTCGCCCGACGCTAGCGGGCGGGCGGCGCCGAGTGCCGTTATCAATGCCAACCAAAACGGCGGATATAGTAGCGTTTCATTAAGGAAGTCAGCGTGACGTAACCGACCACAATGGCAAACAACCAAATAAAGTAAGACCACGGCAGAGCCTGCATTTTAAAGTAGACAGCCAACGGTCCCATCGGTAGGAAAATAGCAATCGCCATAATCGCGAGCGTTGCAGCGATTAACGATGCAGATGCGCGACTTTCAATAAAGGCCATTTTTGGCGTACGAATAATGTGCACAATCAGCGTCTGCGTCAGTAAACCTATGACAAACCAACCCGACTGAAATAGCGCCTGATTGTCGACGCTATTGGCCATAAATACGTACCACATTATCGCAAAAGTGATGATGTCGAATATCGAACTGAGCGGGCCAAAAAACAGCATAAAGCGGCCGACACCATCGGCATTCCAAGTCAGCGGTTGACGCACTTCTTCTTCATCAACGTTATCGAAGGGAATGGCAATCTGCGAAATATCATACAGCAGATTCTGCGTCAGCAACTGCAGCGGCAGCATTGGCAGGAACGGTAGAAAGACACTGGCAATCAGTACTGAAAACACGTTACCGAAATTCGAGCTGACCGTCATACGGATATACTTGAGCATATTGCTAAAGGTTTTACGGCCTTCAATTACACCATCCTTGAGCACCATTAAGCTGCGCTCCAGTAGGATGATATCTGCCGCTTCTTTGGCGATATCCACCGCGCCAGCCACGGAAATACCGATATCAGCAGCGCGCAGCGCCGGTGCATCATTGATGCCATCGCCCATAAACCCGACCACATGGCCCAGATCACGTAGACAGCGGACCACCCGTTCTTTACTGAGCGGCGACATGCGAGCAAAAATCGTATTGCTTTCCACCGCAAGCGCCAACTCTTCATCATTCATCGCATCGATCTGTGAACCCAGTATCAGACCTTTAACCTCCAGCCCCACTTGACGTGATACTTCAGCCGCTACTAGCTCATTATCGCCGGTGATCACTTTGACGGTAACACCATGCTCTGCCAGAGCTTGCAACGCTGGGGCAGTGGATTCCTTCGGCGGATCAAGAAAAGCAATGTAGCCCACCAAGGTCAAACCGGACTCGTCGGCTTTTGAGTAGACTGTTTGCTCCGGCAGGATCTCTTTCATGGCGACGGCGATCACGCGCAAACCACTTTCATTCAGCCCACGCAGTACCTCTTTAAAACGCGCCTGGCGGCTGGCATCCAGTGGATAAACTTGGCCGCCATATTGCACATGAGTGCAGATATCGAACATTTCTTCCGCCGCGCCCTTACTGATCAGCTCATGATGCTGCTCGCGTTCAGACACCACCACCGACATACGACGACGGGCAAAATCAAAGGGGATCTCATCGATCTTGCGGTAATCACGGACCACGTCCAGCTCGGTTTTCAGCTCAACATGATCCAGTACCGCATGGTCCAACAAGTTTTTCAGACCCGTTTGAAAGTAACTGTTGAGATAGGCAAAGCCCAGTACCTCATCGGATTGATTACCTTCAACGTCAATATGCCGAGCCAGAGCAATTTTATCCTGGGTCAGCGTGCCGGTTTTATCGGTGCACAACACATCCATAGCACCAAAACTTTGAATAGCATCCAAGCGTTTGACGATCACTTTCTGCCGTGACAACACCACCGCGCCACGGGCCATGGTTGAAGTAACGATCATCGGTAGCATTTCCGGCGTCAGTCCCACCGCTACCGACAGAGCAAACAGCAACGCCTCGGACCAATCACCTTTGCTGAAGCCGTTGATAAATAACACCAGCGGTACCATGATCAAAGCGAAGCGGATCAACAACCAGCTGACTTTATTTACACCCAGCTGAAAGGCATTAATGTCGTCCGCAGTGGCCGCACGAGTGACCCGTGTCGCCAAGGTGCCAAAGTATGTATCGTTGCCGGTGGCCAGCACTACTGCGCTGGCCATACCGGAAATAACGTTAGTGCCCATAAACACCAGGTTATCCATTTCCAACGCAGAATCAGACGCAGATTTGGCGCGAGTAAACTTCTCTACCGGTAACGACTCTCCCGTCATGGCTGACTGACTTAGAAACAAGTCGGTTGCCGTTATCACCCGGCAGTCTGCTGGAATCATATCGCCCGCCGACAGGCGCACAATATCCCCGGGAACCAGTTCTTTCATGGGAACTTCGACGGTATCGCCAAGTAGATGACGGCTACTGGGCTCGACGGCCACAGCAGAACTGCGTCTGACACTGGCGGTATTGCTCACCTGTTCTTTAAGTGCCTGCGCGGCTTGATTGGAGCGACGCTCCTGATAAAAGCGGATCATGGTTGCTAGCACCACCATAAAGGTGATCACCACAGCACCCTGCATATCCTTGGTCAGTACTGACACCACCGCCAGCAAGCTCAACAGTAAATTAAACGGGTTGTTATAGCTCAACCAAAGATGTTGCCAGCAACGCACAGAGCTTTCGTGCTCCACCTCGTTAGGGCCGTATTGCTCCTGAAGCACCTCAACTTGCGCATCACTCAGCCCTTGTTCCGAGGTACCCAACTGCGCCAGCAACTCTGGTAAATCAGCGCGCGCCTGAGTTGCCAGACGAATGTTTAGCATATCTGACAGGTGATTATTGCGCTTCCCTCGTGTCACCGAATCAAGAATAGTACGACGACGAAACAGATGCTTGCTTTGTCGCGCTGCTAAATAGCGTTGAAAATATTGCTGGAAAAAACTCATACTGCCGCGCTCCCTGCTGAACCCATTCGCTGCTGAATATGTGAGCAATAACGCCGCATGGCAGCATGCGTTACTACACAATTACGCCTCAATCCTTTCATTCTAAAAACTATTCGAATCACTACTCCTTTAGCACCTACCCCGCTGTAGCTGCAGCAGGCCGCAGATCTCCAACCAGCTCACGAAGTTGATTTTCATCCAGTGTTTCCACTTCTAGCAATCGGCTGGCAGCTGTTTCCAGAATATCGCGATTGTCGATTAGAATTTTTAGTGCTTGTGCGGAGACCTCCTGCAGCAGGTCTCGAACCGCCGCATCCATCGCTTCAGCGGTGGCCTCACTGTACTTGCGCTCAAAGTATGCTGGAGCGCTGCCACCGAGAAAGTTGGTTCTCTCAGTCTCATAACTGACGCCACCCAAAGTCGCATCCATACCGTAACGCGCTACCATGGAGCGGGCGATATCAGTGGCGCGCGCTAAGTCGTCAGCAGCACCTGTCGAGAGATGATCAAACACCAGCTTTTCTGCTGCACGCCCGCCCATCAGCACGGCAATCTTGTCGCGCAACTCCCTTTCCGTCATCAGAAAACGGTCTTCAGTAGGACGTTGAATGGTGTAACCCAGCGCACCAACGCCGCGCGGAATAATCGATACTTTATGTACTTTATCAATTCCCGGCAGCGCCATGCTGACCAGCGCATGGCCCATTTCGTGGTAGGCAACGATCTTACGTTCGAACGGATTAATCAAGCGGTTGCGCTTTTCTAGTCCGGCGACAATCCGCTCAATCGCATGCGTAAAATCATCCATCGTCACCACTTTGCCGCGGCGACGTGTGGCCAGTAAAGCGGCCTCATTGACGAGGTTGGCCAGATCAGCACCGGAAAAACCCGTGGTTAATGCGGCAATATCATCCAGCGCCATTTGCGCATCGAGAACAATTTTTTTCATATGCACTTTGAGAATCTGCACGCGACCGGCACGATCAGGACGATCAACCAGTACTTGTCGGTCGAAACGTCCGGCCCGCAGCAATGCTGGATCAAGAATTTCGGGACGGTTGGTCGCTGCTAACAACACCACGCCCTCTCCCGGATCAAAGCCATCCAGCTCAGACAGCAATTGGTTCAGTGTCTGCTCGCGTTCTTCATTGCCGCCTTGCGCCGTTGCTGCTCCTCGGGCCCGACCGAGGGCATCCAGCTCATCAATAAAAATAATCGCCGGTGCTGCCTTGCGTGCCTGTTCAAACAAATCTCGTACGCGGGCAGCGCCGACACCGACAAACATCTCGACAAACTCAGAACCGGAAATGGAGAAAAACGGTACTCGAGCTTCGCCGGCAACTGCACGAGCCAACAGCGTTTTACCAGTACCTGGTGGTCCAACCAACAAAATTCCTTTGGGCATACGTGCACCGAGGCTGCCGTATTCTTTCGGGTTTTGCAGGAAGTCGATCACTTCTTGCAGCTCGGCTTTGGCTTCATCCACGCCCGCCACGTCAGCAAAAGTCACCTTGGTGTCACTCTCGATATACACCTTAGCTTTGCTTTTACCGATCGACATCATTCCGCCCATGCCCGACTTGGCACCCATGCGGCGAATCAAGATCATCCAAATTCCGACGAAAATCAGTGCCGGTAATACCCAAGACAACAGCGTGGTAAACCAAGTATTTTCCACCGCGCCAGCATAGGTCACACCGGTGGCGTTTAAACGCTCAGCCAGTTCAGGTGCAACGGGCGTGGTGACAAAACCGGTTTTGCCATTGTGCGAGGTCTTGAAAGTGCCTTTGATCGTGCTGCTGCCAATCATGACGTTTTCGATCGCATCCTGCTTAAGATAGTCTTCAAACTGACTGTAAGGAATTGACTCGACCGTTTGCGTTTGCACCCAGATATCACGCAGAAAAACCACGCCCAAAACAGCAAAAAGAACGTACCAAAGATTAATTTGGGTTCCACGGTTCATGTTGTATCTCCATTAAGCCACTGACCAAAATCACATAGCCGTAGTCTACAAAACTTTAACATTTAATAAAGTATTCTAAAACGCCGCGCGGTTGTCACATCTGATCGTTTATCGATAGTCAGGAGAGGCTGATCACTGGGTTATAGAGTGGCTTTTTCAACAGACATATAGACGGACATCTCCTCAAAACCCATCATTGTAAGCTTGAGATTTTGAGGAGTATCACTTGCATGATAAATAATTATTATTAGAGAATTTCAGGCCGAGGAGAAGGATAAATATTTGCGCTATCACGGCCTAAATTCTTAACTAGACTGGCCTGTGGGCCATCATCCCCACGCGCTTCAACAAAGCGCACCGTATCGCCAATATTAAGCTTATCAAAGCCCGGCGCCGACACGCTGTTTTCGTGAAAGTAAATTTCACGCTCGTCTGGTGTCATTAAAAAACCATAGCCTTTATCTAGGAACATCTTATTGACGACGGCATAGGGCGAGTCTTCCTGTGTCACTCGCGTTTCTTTCAGTTGTGTAGCATAGCTCTTTAATTGTCGTTCCACAGCGTCGAAGGCATTGCGGATCGTCACATAAATATCATTAAAATTGTCGTGTTCGTTTGGTTCACTTGAAACCACCAACTCGTCACCCGGAACGCTTATTTCAACGTTCACGCGGTGATTAAGGACGTCGTAGTTTGGGGTCCGGTTGGGTACGTCCAACGTCACTCGGCAGGATATAATATGGTCGAAATACTGGCCTAATTTATCAACACGCTCACGAACAACAGCTTCCACTGGGTCAGAGCGTTCAGCGTTTCTAAAAGTAATGTCTAAAGGTACCTGCATAATTCACCTCATGTGAAAAACGTCGACGCAGCTAGGATACAAACAACGGGCGGCGCGTCAATCCGACCCAAATTCAAGAAGAATCAAGCCCTACTTACAAGTGACTGCACATAGGTAAAGCGTGCCATCCAACTCTCCATGAGTACTATGAGCATAGACAGCTTTTTTAACCAAGTCCAACGTCCAGTTCTCACTGATAAACTGAGATACAGTTGCGGGTCGCTCCAGAGGAACGCCCCGTAACCATTCACCGCGCGTCTTGTTGATCAATCCGCCGCTAGCCGCCGTAGACGAGCAGTAACATGACACTCAGCGCCATCAATCGGGATGGCAATGCAATCACCTGCCACGGACTGTCCGTCTACCTCAAGTTCGACCTGCCCGCTCCCGATACGTTCAGGATCCTCAATCGTAATGATCAACACGCCATCTGGGCCGTTGATTCGAGCCGTTGCACCACCCCAACTGGTTGGGATTCGCGGTGCGATTTTAACCGCGCCACGCTGCAAGCTCAGACCGAGAATACCTTCGACCGCCAACTGCCAACTCCAACCGGCAGCGCCGGTATACCAAGTCCAGCCCGCTTGACCAGTGCCTGTTCCTGCTCCGCGTATATCGGCAGCGAGAACATAGGGTTCGCCACGGTATAACTCCGCACCCTCGATGCTATCGCTGCGGCGGATAGGGTTAATCAGATCGAAGATCTCATAAGCCTGATCAGTATTGCCGAGCCGTGCATGGGCTAAGCCCAGCCAAGCTGCAGCGTGGGTGTACTGACCACCATTTTCTCGAACACCCGGCGGATAAGCTCGAATGTAGCCCGGATCGCGCTGGGTTTGATCAAATGGCGGTGTCAGCAAACGCACCAAGCGCGCATCGCGATCGACTAAACACTCGGTTGCTGCGTTAACCGCGGTGACCGTTCGCTCAGGCGAGAGCCCGCCAGCCAACGCTGCCCAAGACTGCGAAATACTATCGATCTGACATTCTTCGGAATCTTTCGAGCCCCATGGCAAACCCTCATCATCGAAGGCTCGCGCATACCAGCCACCATCCCAACCAGATGCATCGGCTGCCCGGCGCAGCCCATCAGCACGTGGACGCCAGAGGTCATCAAGATCCTTGCGACCAATCTCGCTAGCGAGGTCGGCGAAGGTATCAACACAGACGGCAGCAAACCAAGCCAGCCATACACTTTCGCCACGCCCCTCGCTACCCACCCGATCCATGCCGTCGTTCCAGTCGCCCATACCGATCAGCGGCAACCCATGCGCTCCCGCGCTAACGCCACGATCCAGCGCTCGTCGACAGTGTTCAAACAATGTCCCGCGCTCCTCACCGGACTCAAATGGCGCATAACGATCGCTCTCGCTGCCTGCCAATGGCGGCGCCGACAGAAATGAAACCTCTTCATTAAGAATAGAGCTATCGCCAGTCGCCCTAACATAGCGGCCAGTGGCGTAAACCAACCACAGTAAATCATCGGAACAACGCGTTCGCACTCCGCGTCCTAACGGCGGGTGCCACCAGTGCAGCACATCACCCTCTTCGAACTGGCGCGAAGCGCTTTCTAAAAGGTGTGCACGAACCCGTTGCGGCTCGATAAACAGCAGCGTCATCATGTCCTGAAGTTGGTCACGAAAACCAAAAGCACCACCGGCTTGCTGGAACCCTGCCCGCGCCAATATGCGCGAGGCAAAGGTCTGATTAATAAACCAGCGGTTAACCATCAAATCAAAAGCAGGGTCAGGAGTGGTGACCTGCACGGCGCCGAGTCGCTGTTGCCAAACGGCAGCGTTGTCGACTAAGCCCTGTTTAGCCGTCTCAACGTTCGCCCAATGTGCAGCAAGTTGCGCGGCTTCGGCTGAATCGCGACCCTCACCCAGTACAAACACAACGTCTTCGGTCGCCCCGGCCGCCAAATCGATATGTACTTGGAATGCGGCACAGGGATCAGCAGCGTTGTCGAGCATGCCATCGAGACTCCAAGCCTCTAGGCCAGCCGGCCGCGCCGAATTCCCCTGCTGCCCAAGAAACGCCGCGCGGTCACAACTGAGGCTGTGCGGAGTACGACTGGCGGTAAGAAACGCGGTGCGCTGGCCGAACTCAGGATTCCAGTCATTGCGCGCGATCAGCGCCTGACTTTCGGCATCAAAGCCGCAAACCAGATACGGTCGCGACGTACTGACCATCGAGCCCAGCAACCATTCGGCATAGTAAGTCACCGTGAAGCGCCGCCCGCGATCACCCGGATTGGTCAGGCTCAGCAGGGCCAATTTAACCGGTGCTGCGGGCGGAACAAAGACCGTAAGCCGCTGCTCCAGTCCTTCTGCGTTGCGCAACCAAGTCGTGGCGCCAGCATGATGTTGGATCTGACAAGAGACATCACCACCCGCGGGCAGCGGAGTCGGCGTCCAGATCTCTGCAGTTTCTTCATCGCGCAGATAAAGTGCCTCGGTCTGCGGATCAAGCACTGGGTCATTCGACCATGGGGTAAGACGATGCTCACCACTATTAATGGACCAAGTGAAGCCCAGTCCTGCTTCAGAGACAATCGTGCCGAAACTCTCATTGGCAAGCACATTGCACCAAGGTGATGGCGTCACACGCCCATCATCGAGATGGATGGTGTAGTCACCTGTTTCAGGAGTAAAACCGCCCAGACCGTTATCGAAAATAAGATTATCAGGTCGTGACAATGGCTGCAGATGCAGCGGCTCGGGCACGGAGGCAGCCAAGGGTTGAAAGAGCGGTAGTGGATTACGCTCAGGTCGCGCGGGAGGCATCGCCATCGCCAGTGATCCAGCCGCAGCATCGAGCGTCACCCGCGCCGTTGCCTCAAGCGTACGACGCTCAAGCGCACCAATCCGTTCAGTTGCCAACAGATGAACGCCGCCATTTCCTCCCAATCCTTCGGGCACATTGGTGGCACGCAGAGTGCTG
>Ga0172382_10012244_pt1 | contig 11218 bp, 10 predicted proteins | sample Leawel138RmetaG_FD_122245 | JGI IMG/M metagenome (GOLD analysis project Ga0172382, IMG submission 122245) | Leachate microbial communities from a municipal landfill in Southern Ontario, Canada - Leachate well 138R metaG | ecosystem: Engineered > Solid waste > Landfill > Unclassified | place...
GCGTCGCTCGCTGCGCTCAGACAGGACGCCGCGAGAATGAGGATGGCGTCGCGCTGCGCGCGACAGCCAGGAACCCTGTGCGCCGCGGCTGCGCACAAGGCGCCGGCCAGGCGAAGCCCCCCGCACCTTGGCCGGCGACATCGTGCCATTCGACGGGAAAGCATCCGGGGCCACGGCAATCCGGTTGTCGGTCGCGAGCACCTTGCCAGCTCTCGGGAGATCGTCAGGCCAGCCGGATGCGCGCAGCCCGATCGTGCTGCCAAGTCCGATTCGTAGCCGAGTCAGGTTCGCAGCCGAATCAGGTTCCGGTCGTGCAGCCCGGCCGTACCGAGATCGCTTTGCGTTCGATCCCAAGCCCGCGTCCTGGCCCGCAGCCCCTTGCCGTTCGAACGCCAAGCGGTATCAGTGAGCCGCCGCGTCGCTGAAACGGGTGCTGCCGAACTCCCGGAAGGCGCTGAACCGGATCTTCGGCCAGCGCTCCCGGGCAACGTCGATCTCGACCTGCATCTTGGCCAGGAAGGCCGGCGCATCGACGGTGTCGCGGGCGATCCGGGCCTCGTTGTACGACAGGAAGCGGTCGAGCTCGGCTTCATCGTCGCAACCGACCCAGCGCGCGGCGATGTAGGTCGACGGCCCGATCCGGGCCGCCACGTTGTACTCGGCCGCAAGCCGGTGCGCCACCACCTCGAACTGCAGCACGCCCACCGCACCGAGCAGCATCTGGCCATCGTCGAAGCGGAACACCTGGATCGCGCCTTCGTCGCCGAGTTGTTCGAGCGCGGCGCGCAGCTGCTTGGCCTTCATCGGATCGACGACCTCGATCGAGCGGAAGGCTTCCGGGGCGAACCAGGGCAGGCCGGTGAACTGCAGGCTCTCGCCCTCGGTCAGCGAGTCGCCCAGGCGCAGCGTGCCGTGGTTCGGGATGCCGATGATGTCGCCGGGCCAGGCCTCGTCGACGATGTCGCGGCGCTGCGACAGGAAGGTGACCACGTTCTGCGGGCGCAGCGTGCGCCGGGTGCGCGTGTTGTGCAGCGGCATGCCGCGCGTGAAGCGCCCCGAGCAGATGCGCACGAAGGCCACCCGGTCGCGATGCTGGGGGTCCATATTGGCCTGCACCTTGAAGACCACGGCCGTCACCGCCTTCTCGGTCGGTGAAACCTCGCGCTGCTCGGCGTGCTTGTCCCCCGGCGGCGGACAGAAGTCGACGATGGCGTCGAGCACTTCGCGCACGCCGAAGTTGTTGATCGCCGAGCCGAAATAGACGGGCGTCTGTCCGGCGGCCAGGAAGGCCTGCGGATCGAAGGGTTCACCGGCGCCCTGGATCAGTTCGATCTCGGTCGCCGCCACCGGCCATTCGGGGCCGAGCGCTGCCATGGCGGCGGTGTCCTGCGGCGACACGAAGCTTTCCTCGCCGACCCGGTTCTCACCGGCCCGGAAGCGCCGCACCCGGTTCTCGCGCAGATCGTAGACGCCGCGAAAGCGCGAGCCCATGCCGATCGGCCAGGTGAGCGGCACCGGCGTCATGCCCAGCTCGCGTTCGAGTTCGTCGAGCAGGTCGAGCGGCTCTCGCACCTCGCGGTCGAACTTGTTGACGAAGGTGACGATCGGGATGTTGCGGGCGCGGCAGATCTTCAGCAGTCGCATGGTCTGCGGCTCGATGCCGTTGGCGCCGTCGATCACCATCAGCGCCGCGTCGACCGCAGTGAGCACCCGATAGGTGTCTTCGGAGAAGTCCTGGTGGCCGGGCGTGTCGAGCAGGTTGATCACGCAGTCGCGGTAGATGAACTGCATGACCGAACTGGCCACCGAAATGCCGCGCTGCTTCTCGATCTCCATCCAGTCGGAGGTCGCGAAGCGGCTGGCCTTGCGCGCGCGCACCGTGCCGGCGATCTGGATTGCACCGGAGAACAGCAGCAGCTTCTCGGTCAGCGTGGTCTTGCCGGCGTCGGGGTGGGAGATGATGGCGAACGTGCGTCGGCGCCTGACTTCACTGGAGATTCTCTCGTCCGTCATCGCTCACAGCCCCGTTATGTACATGCCTATGTGCACAGTCCTTGACGTGCCCATCTGCGTGCACACATCGGCATCCATGCCAGCGCCCGGCCCGGAAACGCTGAGCGGAGTCTATCACAAGGTCAATATCAAGTCTCTCACGAGCATGCAAGCCATGATAATATTCTCTTGAGAGCGTTTTTCCTGTCCAGCGGGCCGTGAGCGTGGAACTGCCGGAGGAATTGACCATGCTCGACAAGGTGACGACATGACCGCCCGGAACAAGCTGCTGGCAGCCCCTCCCTATCCCGTTGAGCAAACGCTCAGGAGTCTGGGGGCCAACCTGCGCACCGCGCGACTACGGCGGAATCTGACGATCCAGGACATGGCCGAAAAGATCGGCACGGGCGTACGGGCTGTCGCCGACGCCGAGAAAGGAAAGCCCTCGACCGGCATCGTCGTCTATGCCGCGCTTCTTTGGGCGCTTGACCTGCTCGATCAGCTCGATCTCGTCGCAACGCCAGAACGGGATCAGGAAGGACAGACCCTGGCGCTTTCGCGCGAGCGGAGCCGCGCCCGTCCGAAGACGGAGCTGAGCAATGACTTCTGAAGCGCCGGGCGAGTGCTTCGTCTACATCACGCTGCCCGGAGAAACCGAGCCCGTTACGGCGGGGCGCTTTGCGCTCTCCATTGACCGGCGCGGCGTGCCCGAGGGGCGGTTCGTCTACGGGCGCAGCTACCTGGAGCGCGCGAATGCCGTGGCGCTCGACCCGGTCGAGCTGAAGCTGGCACCGCGCACCTATGCCACCGCGTCGATGGGCGGCCTGTTCGGCGCGCTGCGCGACGCCAGTCCGGACTACTGGGGTCGCCGGGTGATCCAGCGCCTTCTCGGCCAAGCGCAGCCCAGTGAGATGGACTACCTGCTGTACTCGCCCGAAGACCGGGCGGGTGCGCTCGGCTTCGGGCTCGACCAGACGCCCCCCGCGCCCAGGCGCCGCTTCAACCGGACGCTCGACCTGGCAACCGTACAGGCGATTGCCGATGCCATCGTGACCGACGACGATCAGCCCGCCGCCGGTGACGGCGGTGCTGCTGTGGCCGATGCGGATCACGATCGGGTCGAGAAGCTGATGATGATCGGCACGTCGATGGGTGGCGCGCGCCCCAAGGCCGTGTTCGAAGACGGCGACAGCCTCTGGATTGCGAAATTCAACCGACCAGACGATACCTGGAACAACGCACGGGTCGAGCACGCCATGCTGGCCCTCGCACGGGCTTGCGGTCTCGTCACGGCGGAAAGCCGGGTTGTCGATGTCGCGGGGCGCGACGTGCTTCTGGTCAAGCGCTTCGACCGGGAAAGGACCGATGCAGGCTACCGGCGCGCCCGCATGGTGAGCGCACTGACCCTGCTGCGCGCGGACGATACCGACCAATCCCGCGACAAGTGGTCGTACGTCCTGCTGGCGGAAGAGCTGCGGCGCGTGTGTGCGCAGCCCCGGCAAAGCACCGCCGAGCTGTTTCGCCGGATGTGCTTCAACGCGCTGATCTCCAACGTCGATGATCACCCGCGCAACCACGCGGTTCTCGCGCGGGCGACCGACTGGAGTCTTTCGCCTGCCTATGACCTGACGCCTGCCGTGCCGATCAGCCTGGAGCGACGCGATCTGGCCATGGAGTGTGGTGATGCGGGCCGGTACGCGAATGCAGAGAATCTGCTCTCACAAAGCGCCCGTTTCCTGCTCGATGTGGACGAAGCACGGGCGCTCATCGATGCGATGGAAGTGCAAGTGCGCGGCTCCTGGTACGCGGTCGCGCGCGCGGCGAGCGTGAGCGAGCGGGACTGCGGAAAGATCGCCCCCGCTTTCGCCTATCCCGGCTTCCGCGAAGAAGGAACGCAGCGGCGATGAAGAAGTACATTGAGCGTTGCGACCTGACAGGACAGGGCACGGGATCAAGCGGGACGGATTCGGTTCTCGATTTGGTTGTTGTCCGCCGGCAAGGCCCCGTCGCCGATGAAACGCGTGAGCGCCTGCCATCGGTTCAGGCTGTAGTCGATCGCCTTGGCGATCGCCGTGCCGTCAGTGGACTTCTGCGGCCGCAGGACCAGCCACTGGTGCAGCGTATCGGCGAGCCGTTCTTCCCGGCGGGGTCAGTTGTCCGAAAAATGACTACAAATTCCGGACAGCGACTTGCTCCCTACACCGGACAGCGACTTGCTTGCCTTTTGTCCGAAGAATGTATACAAACATCGGACAGGAGCAGAGATCGTGTCCGACCTCGGAAGCCGCATAGCCGCGACCATCGACACTGGCCCGACAGGGCGGGTGTGGGTTCCGGCTGACTTCGCCAGTCTGGGCAGCCGGGACGCCATCGACAAGGCGCTACAGCGCCTCGTGGCGGCTGGCAGTCTGCGCCGGATAGACCGGGGCCTGTACGACCGCCCGGCGGTCAACAGCCTGACGAAGCGCCCGACCGTCCCCGACTACCGCGAGATTCTCGATGCGTTGTCACGGCGCGACCAGTTTCGGATGCTGGTTGACGGCATGACGGCGGCGAACGATCTCGGTCTGACCGACGCTGTACCCGCAAGGGTCACGATCCATACCGATGCGCGCCGCCGCTCGATCCGACTGGACAACCTCGTCATCGAGTTCAAGCTGACGGCACCAAGCCGCCTCTACTGGGCGGGGCGGCCCGCCATGCGCATCGTGCAGGCGCTGCACTGGCTCAAGGACACGCTCGCGCGCGACGGCGACCTCATCAGAAGCCGTCTCGCAACCATGCTGGCCGACGGAAGGCGCGGCCCGTCGATTCTTGACGACCTTCAGCAAGGCTACGGAACCCTCCCGGCATGGATGCAGGACTTCCTGCGAACGGTTCCCGGCTTTGATCTGTCGCCGCCGGTGCCGCCGGGAAAACCATCGCGCGCGAAGAAGGCCCCAGCGACGGGAGGCGCGCCATGAACAAGAACTTCGCCAACGTGATCTCGGCGAGCGACAAGGAGCGGCTCGATCTGTTCCTTGCGACCGCCGCTCGCATGGGTACAGCCGTCCAGAACGTCGAAAAGGACTTCTGGGTGTGCTGGACGCTCGATGCGCTCTTCAACGGCCTCGAACCCGGAGGCCCGCGTCTCCTGTTCAAAGGCGGAACGTCGCTCTCCAAGGCGTTCGGCCTTATCCCGCGCTTCTCCGAGGACATCGACATCACGGTGTTCCGTGGCGATCTCGGCCAGGATGTCGAGGTCGAAGCGCTTCAAGGGCTGAGTGGGAAGCAGCGCAGGAAGCGCCTGGACGCGATTCGGGACGCCTGTCAGACATACCTGCACGGCCCCTTCTCGGCGCAGCTCCACGCCATCGCGACGGCGGGGATCGGCAAGGATCGGTACAAGCTTGAGGCTGACTCGGACGACAAGGATGGGCAGACGCTGCTCTTCTGGTACCCGGCGGTGGCCGCGCGAGGCGAGTACATCCGTTCGGCGGTCAAGATCGAGTCCGGTGCGAAGTCGGCGCTCGATCCGCACACGTCGGCGAGCGTGACGCCCTACGTTGCTCAGGACGTGGCGGACCTCGATCTGCGCGTCCCCAATATCACGACGGTGCGTCCCGAGCGAACGCTTTGGGACAAGGTTGCCATCCTGCACGGTCTGCGCCAGTGGTACGAGCGGCGGGGCGAACTCAGGCAAGGCGGACAGCGCGTGTCACGACACTACCACGACGTGTTCCGGCTCATGAAGAGCGAACAGGCGAAAACGTGGCTTGCCGACCGCGCTCTCGGCGCTGACTGCGTGCTCCACGCCAGTTTGTTCTTCGGCAGTCCGGACCTCGGGCTGGATTCAGCCCAGCCGGGAAGCTTCACGCTGCAACCGACGGCTGTCATGCGTGAAGCCCTGAGCGCCGACTATCGGGCGATGGTCGGAATGGTGTTCGGCGCACCGCCGCCCCTCGACGAAGTCCTTGCGGGCGTCGCCGAGGTCGAGCGCATTGTCAACGCGCCGGACGGTGCATGATCTCCGCGATGTGAGGCTCGGTCAGGGTCGCGAAGTTGGTGCGGGCCGTCCGCCGTAGGTCGTGGACGGACCAGTGCTCCATCTCGAACTTCGAGTGCCGCCTTAGCTGTGCACGCATTCCCGAATCCGCTCTGCCTGAGCGGGTGAGCACAATAACCTAAAAATCACGGAGCATCATTCCCTGGAAGATGGCCACGCCCGCCGACAAGCTCGCCCAATCGCTCGACGCCCTGAAGACGCTTCAGGACGCGAAGGCCGTGGCGATCCGGGCTTCCGACCTTACTCGCGTCCACAGGGAGCGGCTGCTCAGGAACGGCTTCATCCGTGAGGTCATGAAGGGGTGGTACATCCCCGTGCGGCCCGACGGCCTGGCGGGTGAGAGCACCGACTGGTACGCATCCTTCTGGCCCTTCTGCGCCGCATACCTGACCACACGCTTCGGAGAAGACTGGTGTCTGGGTGCAGAGCACTCCATCGCCCTGCACACTGGCAACTGGAACGTGCCGCGTCAACTTCTCGTGCGCGCAACGCGCGGCGGCAACAAGCCGACCGGCTTGCTGCACGATACGTCGATTTTCGATCTGCGTCTCGAAGTCCCTGCCGTCGCAGACATACAGCTCATCGAAGGCCTGCGGGTCATGCGCCTTCCGGCGGCGCTCATCACGTGTGCGCCGAGGTACTTCACCGCGCATCCCGTCGAGGCACGCGCCGCGCTGGCGATGATTGCCGATGCTTCGGATGTCCTGGGCCGCCTGCTCGACGGAGGCCACAGCAGCATCGCCGGACGGCTGGCAGGCGCCTTTCGCAACATCGGGCGGGATCAGATTGCGGAGGCGATCACCGCGACGATGAAGTCGGCGGGTTACACGGTCAGTGAGACCGATTCCTTTGCCGACCGTCTCCCGGTCGGGATCGATCCGCGCGAGACATCACCCGCCGTCAACAGGCTTCGCATGTCGTGGGCGGCAATGCGGGAAGCGGTGCTGGAGCGGTTCCCGCCGCCGCCCGGCCTGCCGCGCGATGTCAAAGCCTATCTGCATCAGGTCGAGGACGTGTACGCGACCGATACCTACAACTCGCTGTCCATCGAAGGCTACCGGGTGAACGCCGATCTGATCGAGCGCGTGCGGTCGGGCAACTGGAATCCCGACAGCAAAGCCGACCGCTCGCATCAGGATGTACTTGCGGCCCGGGGCTACTGGCAGGCCTTTCAGAAGGTCAAGGACACGGTGAGCCGGATCGTCCAGGAGGCCAATGCGGGCGAGGCCACACAGGCGGACCATGGGATGTGGTATCGCGAGATGTTCGGCCCCAGCGTCGCGGCGGGCATCCTGAAGCCCGGCGATCTGGCGGGCTATCGGGACGGTCCGGTGTACATCCGGCAATCCATGCATGTCCCGCCTCGCAGCGAGGCGGTGCGCGAGCTGATGCCCACCTTCTTCGACCTTTTGCGGGACGAGCCCGAAGCGTCGGTGCGGGTGGTACTCGGGCACTTCTTCTTCGTGAACATCCATCCGTACTTCGACGAGGACGGGCGGATGGGGCGATTCCTCATGAATGCGATGCTGGCGTCAGGTGGCTATCCCTGGACCGTCATCCCGCTGGCCCAGCGAGCGCGCTACATGAACGCGCTTGAAGCGGCGAGCGTGCAAGGGGACATCCGGCCCTTCGCCGAACTGGTTGCCGAGCTGGTATCGAAGCAGTAAGTTCGCAGCAGCGATCGCCGCGACGATGAAGTCGGCGGGCGACACGGTTATCGAGACCGATCCCTTCGCCGACCACCCGCCGCTCAGCGCGGCCGGATCGCGTCGCCCCAGCTCTGCAGCGGGCCGAGCGGATTGCGGCTGACCTGACGCTCGCTCAGGGCCGGCTGGCCGCCGTAGACCGAAAACACGGCGAGGTCTTCGACGAACAGGATGGTGGCGTTGAAGGTCCAGCCGGTGGTCGTGACTTCACGATGGAAATTGAACGAGTCCAGCCAGAAGTTGCCGGTGCGCTCGCGCTTGATCCGGCGCACCGCGATTGCATAGCCGCTGCAGCTTTTGGCGGCTTTCAGACAGCTCAGCACGCCGGGGTCGAGTTGCTCGGGCAGCACAGCCGCTCCTGCCGAGAAGCGCTGGACGATGTCCGGGTAGGACAGCAGGGTCACCGACGAATTGCTCAGCGGGTCGATGCCGGCTTCGGCGAGTTCGGCGCGACTGGTCTTGAACGGCTCGATCTGTTCGATGGCCTCGCGGGCGGCCTCGAAGCTGCGCCAGACGACCAGGGTGTCATCACGGGCATCGGGCAGCAGCGCCTGGCAGGCGCTCAGGGTGCCCAGCGCGGCGATGGCGAGCAGGCGCGACAGGGGACGAGGCGCCTCTGGCAGGGGGGCGGGCGCCTGCTGGGGCGCCTCTATTTCGCGCCGGGGTCCGGATTTATGTTGCATCGCGGTCCGAAAGCCGGACAATAACTGTTTTCCCACCTAGACGCTGCCAGGGAGCGTGTCAAGCAATCTCCGGCAATCGCGATCCAAAGCAATCCCAAGCAATCATTTGACCATCACATTCCAGTCTTTCGGTCTCGCAGAACCGATTCTGCGTGCCGTAACCGAACTCGGCTACCGAGAACCCACCCCGATCCAGGCCAAGGCGATCCCGATTGTGTTGCAGGGACGCGACGTCATGGGCGCGGCCCAGACCGGCACTGGCAAGACCGCCGGTTTCGCACTGCCTATCCTGCAGGGGTTGATGAGCAAGGCGAACACCAGTGCATCGCCGGCGCGTCACCCGGTGCGTGCGCTGATCCTGGCGCCGACCCGCGAACTGGCCGACCAGATCTACGAGAACGTGCGGGATTATGCCCGGTACACCGGCCTGCGTTCGGCCGTCGTGTTCGGCGGCGTCGACATCAAGCCGCAGATCGCCGAGCTGAAGAAGGGCGTCGAAGTCCTGATCGCCACCCCCGGGCGATTGCTCGACCATGTCGGGCAGCGCACGGTATCGCTCGGCCAGGTCGAGACGCTGGTGCTCGACGAGGCCGACCGGATGCTCGACATGGGTTTCATGCCCGACATCCAGCGGATCATCAACCTGCTGCCCGGCAAGCGCCAGAACCTGATGTTCTCGGCAACCTTCTCCGGCGAGATCCGCAAGCTGGCCGAGAGCTTCCTGAACCGGCCCGAGCTGATCGAAGTCGCCCGGCGCAATGCCACGGCCGAGAACGTCGAGCAGGCGGTCTACCTGGTGCAGAGCGCCGAGGCCAAGCGCGCCGCGGTGGCCAAGCTGATCCGCGAGCGCGGACTGGCCCAGGTGATCGTGTTCACCAACACCAAGGTCGGTGCGGGCCGGCTTGCCCGCGAACTGGTGCGCGACGGGCTGAACGCGGCTGCCATCCACGGTGACAAGACGCAACAGGAGCGCCTGGCCACGCTGGAGGCGTTCAAGAAGGGCGAGACCAGTGTCCTGGTCGCCACCGACGTCGCAGCCCGCGGCCTCGACATCGCGGAGTTGCCGGCCGTCATCAACTACGACCTGCCGTACAGCGCCGAGGACTATGTCCACCGGATCGGCCGGACCGGCCGGGCCGGCGCCAGTGGCGTGGCGCTGTCGCTGATGACCGCGGGCAACGACGAGCGGCTGCTCGCCGAGATCGCCAGGCTGATCAAGCGCGAGATGACGCCGGCGCCGCTCGACGTCGGCCCGATCGTGCGCGAGCGCGGCGAATCGGGCGTGCGGGGCGGGGCGAGACCCGAGCGCGCTGGCGCGAGGTCCGGACGCGGTGGGTCGGACTCCGAACGCGGTGGGCGGGGTGCCCGCTCGCGCAGCGACGAGGCGAGCCCGAGGCGCCAGGCGCGCGAGACGGCCGGCCTGCGCGCCGCGCCGCCACTGCGCGACGATCCGCTGTTTCACCAGCCTTATGAGCCGCCCGAGGCACCCGCCGCGACCGAGGCCGAAAGCGAGGTACTCGCGGCAGCCGCCAATGTCAGCGGCCGCGGAGTGAGCGGCACGCGCCGGCCGCGCAAGGTGGTGGCGGCCCTGCTCGGCGGGCTCGGCAAGCGCCAGGGTTGACCCGGGCGCCGGGTCGACCAGGCGGTCAGGTTCGGCCCGGGCGGTCAGGTCCGACCGGCAGTCGCGAACCACGGTGAGGCCTGCCAGGCCCGGGTCGCCGCGCTCCAGAAGCGGGCCTGTCGGGCCTGTCGGCGGCTGGTGTCACCGGCCGCCGGGCCTTCGTCGGTGTCAGATGCCGGCCCGACAGTGCCAGCGGCCGGCCCGGCAGTGTCAGGCGCCGGCCCGGCTGCGACAGCCGGCAGTCCCAGATGCGCCAGCGCGGTGTTCAGCGCGTCGTCCGGCCGCTGCGGGTCGATCGCCGTCGCGCCGTTCTGCTTGGACAGCTTTTCGCCGTCGCTGCCGGTGACCACCGGCAGGTGCAGGTAGCGCGGACTGGCCATGCCGAGCAGGCGTTGCAGCAGGATCTGGCGCGAAGTCGATCCGACCAGGTCTTCGCCACGCACGATGTCGGTCACCCCTTGCGCATGGTCGTCGACGACCACCGCGAGCTGGTAAGCCCACAGCCCGTCGGCACGCCGGAGCACGAAGTCGCCGACCTCGTCGGCCATCCGGTCCTCATGGCGGCGGCCGTTGCGGTCGTCCCAGGCGATGACGGCGTCGTCGACCCGCAGGCGCCAGGCGCGGGCCGTGCGTCCCGGCGCCATCCCGTTGCGACAGGTGCCCGGGTAGACGGCTTCGCGATGGCGCTGCCGGGCGGTGACGGAATCGGCGATTTCGCGCCGGGTGCAGCAGCATGGGTAGACGAGCCCGGCGGTGCGCAACTGCTCGAAGGCCTGCTGGTACAGCGCGTGTCGCCGGCTCTGGTGGAGCACGGGGCCGTCGTGTGCGAAACCCAGCCGCGCCAGTGCATCGACGATCGCGGTTGCCGCGCCTGCCACCTCCCGTGGCGGGTCGAGGTCTTCGATCCTCAGCAGCCAGCGCCCGCCGTGGGCCAGGGCGTCGAGCCGGCTGGCCAGCGCTGTGGCCAGCGAGCCGGCGTGCAGCGGGCCGGTCGGAGAAGGGGCGAAACGACCGACGTAGTCGCGTCTCATCCGCCGCGCGCGGCGAGCCCTTTGCCTCGTGCGGCGAGCAGGTGCGCGGCCAGTTCGGCGAAGCCGGCGCCGTTGGCGGCCAGGGTGATCCAGGCCGGCAGCACTGGTATCCGGTCGGCGTGCTCGCGCAGGTTGGCAAC
>Ga0172382_10012247_pt1 | contig 11217 bp, 7 predicted proteins | sample Leawel138RmetaG_FD_122245 | JGI IMG/M metagenome (GOLD analysis project Ga0172382, IMG submission 122245) | Leachate microbial communities from a municipal landfill in Southern Ontario, Canada - Leachate well 138R metaG | ecosystem: Engineered > Solid waste > Landfill > Unclassified | place...
CTTCCTGCCAGCCCTCATCCTAGCTGTTTTGTTTAGTTACTACCCCTTTATTAAAACACTCCTTAACAGTCTGTCGATTGTCAGCTATGGTGGAAAGATCACTTCTTTCGTTGGATTTGATAACTTCAAAGCCCTTTTTAAGGACCAAAACTTTCAAAAGAGCCTTTTTAATACCTTTAAGTTTGCCCTTTTATTTATCCCCCTTGATCTCCTCTTAAGTCTCTCTTTAGCCCTCTTAATCTATAAGAAAAGAAAGCTTAATGGGTTCAATGAAGCTCTTATTATGCTCCCTATGGCAGTAGCAATGAGTTCAGCAGCCCTTGTCTTTAAGGCCCTTTTTAACCCCACTATTGGGGTTGTTAACTACCTTCTTAACCTCTCCATAGACTGGTTTAATAGCCCCTTCTGGGCGATGTTTACCATTGTCTTCTTGGGGGTGTGGATGGCTGTCTCTCTCGATTTCCTCCTCTTGTTGGGGGCTTTGAGGAGTGTCCCACGTGATTTAAGTGAAGCCGCTGAATTGGAAGGGGCCTCTAAAGTAGCTAAGTTCTTCCGACTACAACTGCCTCTAATTTCTCCCACGATTATGTTTATTATTACTACCCGCCTAAGAGATAGCATGCTCCTTAGTGGACCGGTCTTGGTGATGACCGAAGGGGGACCCTACCGCTCAACTCAGACCCTTGTCTACCAGATGTATATTGAAGGATTTGCAGGGGGGAACTATGCCAAAGGGTCAGCTATCAGCGTGGTGGTCTTTCTCCTCACCTTTATTTTAGTCCTCCTCTCATTCCGCCTTGAGAAGAAGGGGGTCTTTTACCAATGAGAAGAGATGAAGTTGTTAAAGCAATAGTTGCCACTCTTTTAGGATTAATCCTTGTCTTTCCTATCTACTACACCTTTGCCGCCTCCTTCTTTGAGGTGCACCAGTTTTCAGCTTCGCCTCCCCACCTCTTTCCAACCAATTTTAGTTTGCACAACTACGCTCGTGCCTTGAGGGAGTCCCTCTTAGCCCGCTTTATGTTCAACTCCCTCTTTGTTAGCATTGTCGGCTCTATAATCAGGATGGCGGTGGCAATCTTGGCCGCCTTCGCTACCGCCTATTTTAATTTTAGGGGACGTAATTTTCTCTTCTTCTTTGTCTTGGGGACAATGATGCTCCCCACCGATGCCCTCATAATAGAGAACTACCTGATGGTCTCTCGCTTAGGTCTTTTGGATACCTATTTAGGAATAATGGCCACCTATCTCCTTGCTCCTGTGCAGATGTTTATGTTGAGGCAAGCCTTTAAGACTCTTCCTAACACCTTTAGGGAGGTGGCCATGATCGATGGGTGCTCCGATTTAGACTTTCTTACCAAGATTGTTTTACCCATGACCCGCCCCATAGTTCTCACCCTCTCTCTCCACTCTTTTGTCACAATCTGGAACACCTATTTGTGGCCCCTCTTAGTCACTAACAACCCCAAGATGAGGACTGTCCAAGTTGGTATCACTATGCTCGGTTACGCTGAAAACCTCGACTATGGTCCAATCTTTGCTGCCATTAGCCTCGTCTTGCTCCCCTCTCTAATCCTTTTTCTCCTATTGCGTAAATATATAGTGGAGGGTATTGCCAGTGGGAGCATGGTTGGTTAACTTTTATTATGTCATTGTTGGAGGATGCTATGAAACTCGGGGAACATAAGTTTAGATTTCTTGTCTTAATATTCCTCCTTTCTGCGCTGTCTCTCTTTGCTGGAGGGCGTGGTGAGGATCAAAATAGGGGAAATGAAGTGGTTTTTTGGCACTACAGTAGTGGCCTCCAGGGGGAGGCGATGAGTCACCTTGTCGACCAATTCAATGCAACGATTGGCCAAGAGAAGGGGATAGTAGTGCGCCCCATCTACCAGGGGAAGGCGAGCGATGTCTCGACCAAACTACGGGCAACCTTACAGACCAACCGTAAAGGAGACCTTCCTAACCTTGTGCAGCTCGACTCAACCGGGATGGTCGATATCCGAAACTCACCCCTTTTAGTCACCATCGATGAGATGGTAAGTAGAGATACTGCCTACTCCCTTGATGAGCTCTTAAGTGGCCCCCTCTTGTCGGTCACTTACAAGGGGGTCCTTTTGGGGATGCCCTTTAACGCCTCAACCATCCTCCTCTACTACAACAAAGATGCCTTCCGAGAGGTTGGCTTGGACCCCCAAAGGGGACCCCAAGACCTTGAGGAGCTAGCTGATTATAGTGGTAGATTGTTGAAAATGCGAGGCGATGGCAAAGGGGTAGAGCGCTATGGCTTTGCCGGAATTCCCACTACCTACGAGCTCGTCTCGTGGATTGGACAACAAAATGGCCTCTCCTATTTAACCGACCAAGGTAATGGCCACGATGGAGAGGCGACTCGGGTCCTCTTTGATAGTGATGGGACCATGGCCACCTTTCTTGACGCCTGGAGAAAAGTTTACGAAAGTGGCGGCGTCGCCAACTTAACGAGCGATGTGACTCAGCAGTTTGTGGCTGGAAGAAGTGCCATGATGGTCGCCTCCACCAGCACCCTAGCAACCCTGATTGAGGCGATTGGGGGACGCTTTGAGTTGGGGGTGGGCTTTCTCCCCCGCGTCAACGCAGAAGCTACCGGTGGGGTTAACGTAGGGGGCGGGGCAATCTTCCTCCTCGATAACGGAACTGATGGTGGCAAAAGTGACAGTTGGGAGTTTCTCAAGTTCTTGATGGGCAAAGAGGCCCAGCTCTACTGGCACGAGAAGACCGGCTATTTCCCCACCAACCACGCCACCTATGAGATGGAGGAGTTTAAGAGCCATATTGCCCAAAACCCCCTCTTTCAAGTTGCAATTGACCAGCTATGGGCCAGCGACCCACGCGTCCAGAGTGTCTGGTGGCCCAATAGCTACCAAGCCTACCACGAAATACAAAATGGGATTAGAGAGATGTTGGAGCAAGACCTCTCAACTGCCGAGACAGTTGAGAAGTTGGCCACAACTATAAATAGGTTTATTGGCGACTACCACAAGATGAATAGTCTTTAGGCAAAGGCTTCGCTAGCCCCTTTGTAGACTATCGCGACAAGGTCTTCAATCTGGTCAAGGTCGACACTCGAGAAAGCTAGACGCAGATATCTCCCCTTGATTGCAATGGTCCCCACCCCGTAGTTATCTAAGAGGTGCATCCGCAGTGTCTCAGCATCGCCTTGGCACTCAAAGGCCATGAAATAGCCCGAGTTGAAGGGGAGGGGGGTTAAGGTAGGGTTATCTCTATATTGGTAGAGGCACTCTTTGAGGAAGCGGTAGCGCTCCCCAATAAGGGCTATTCCCGCCTCTTTCTCTCTCTGGTGACTCTCACTCTTAAGGGAGCGGATTAAGATGCTCTGGGCAGCTTTAGAGCAGGAGGAGACGTTTCCTCTAATGGCTCCCATCGTCTTCTTAACGAGCGCTTCGTAGTGTTTTTCGCCCATCCCTTTTGAGTTGAAGGTTATAAAGCCCACTCTAAAGCCCCACACCATCTCCTCTTTAGTCGCTGCATCCCCTTTAACCGTTAAGATATTGGAGTGGGCGTCACAAAGGAGAGAGAAGAGTGATTCACGACAAACATCATCTTCAAAGAAGAGGCCAAAGTAGGCGTCATCGGTGAAGATGAGGAGTTTGCGTCCCGCCTCAGCTTTGCTTACTAAAAGTTCTACTAGTTTAGCTGCCTCTTCTTGCGTGGGGGTGTAACCGGTGGGGTTGTTGGGGAAATTTAGGACCAAGGCAACAACCTCATCCTTAGTTGAATCGATTGCTTTAGAGAGGGCCTCTAAGTGGAGTCCTCTCCCTTTAAAGAGGGGGAAGTTGACTAAATTGGCCTCCCGATTCTCACTGAAGATTAGGTTGTAGTTGCCCCAATACATATCGGGGACTAAGATTGTTTGCCCCTTCTCTAAAAAGAGGGAGGCGACAATCGAGAGAGAGTGGGTCAAGCCGGCTGTCACTACCGGAAGGCTTGTCAGCTTCCCCTCCATTGAGGGGTTCTTCTCAACTATCGAGGAGAGCCACAATTTTCTTAAAACTGGTTCTCCAGCTGTTGGGGAGTAGGGGAAGAGCTCTTCGCCATCTATATTAGCGGCAAAGTTGGCCTTGGTTGAGGGGATGTAGAGGGCCTTTCCCCCCTCTGTAGCAATCCCTATGGTGGCATTGTAGGTGTGGGCTTTCTGCTTCGCCTCAGCTGATTGGCTGATTATCCCCTTGGGGAAGTAGATCCTTTTTCCAAAGTCGCTGAGCATCTCATAGGCGACACTCTCTTTTAAAATCTCATTAAGCTCTTTAGCTAGTGGGTTCATCGATGCCTCTCCTTCCTCTAATTCTTCTTTATCATAGCGATTGGAGGGTTGTAAGTGAATAGAGAAAAGTAAATTTGGGGACAAATGAGGATCTAATTAACCGGGAAAAATAGAGAGAGGGTCGTGTTAAAGCGACCCTCTTTGGAGGTAAGGGGAATCGAACCCCTGACCTCTTGAATGCCATTCAAGCGCTCTACCAACTGAGCTACACCCCCAATACTCCGCCTAGCATATAGGTGGATTTAATTTTAGTCAATATTAGAGTGGTAAGTGTGTATATTCTATGGGGCTATAAATGAACAAATAGTTTTTTTAATAACAAAAATTAAAATAAATAACAAAATATTGGGTAAACCTATTGCCAAAGAGGGGCTTAAAAAGATACAGTCCAAAGCAATTACTAAAAAGTATTTGGGAGAGCCTTATGAACAAAATTAAAGCAGCCGTAATTGGAGCTACTGGTGCTGTTGGACAAGTTTTTATGTGGCGTTTAGCCAACCACCCCTGGTTTGAAGTTGAGTATATCACCGCTTCTGCCGCTAGGGTAAACCATCTCTATGGCTCCACAGTCCACTGGTTACTCCCATTTGAGATGCCCTCCTCAATTAGGGGTAGAGTTATCGATGAGTTTAGTATTGAGACAATGAAAGAGCGGGGGGTGAAGATTGTCTTCTCGGCCCTCCCTGCCAATGTCGCTGCAGAAGCTGAACCCCTCCTTCGTGATAACGGCTTCTTTGTCTTCTCAAACGCCTCAGCGATGCGCTACTACGACGATGTCCCCATCTTAATCCCTGAGACCAATATTGAGACCCTCTCACTGATTGAGCAGCAAGGATACCCTGAGAAGGGGTTTGTGGTCACCAATGCCAACTGTGTCACGGCTGGCTTGGCAATGTCGATAGCGCCCTTTAAGAAGTATGGGATTAAAGAGATCGCGGTCTGCTCCTACCAATCAGTCAGTGGCGCTGGTTACCCAGGACTCTCTTCTTTCGATATAACCGACAACTGTATCCCCTTTATTAAAGGGGAAGAGGAGAAGATTGAGAAAGAGATTAAGAAGATCCTCTCAATCGACCCCTTAGTTGATGTCTATTGTGTACGCGTTCCTGTTATGTTTGGCCACCTAGAAGCTGTTTGGCTCACCCTCGAAGAGGAGCTCTCCCTTGAGCAGGTGAAAGATGAGTGGGATAACTTTAAAGAGGCTTCCCATCTCCCCTCAACACCAATCAATCCAGTTTTATACAGCGCTGTCGATGCCTTCCCCCAACAGAAACACGCCTTCTGGGGCGAACCTCAAGGGATGGTGGTCTACACCGGTCGCTTAAAGAAGCGGGCCAATAAGATTGGCTTTGTCCTCTTGGTTAACAACCTCGTTAAAGGAGCCGCTGGCGGTTCGATTCAAAACGCAGAGGCGTTTGTCGAGAAGTACAAACTTTTAGAAAATTAGGTCATAGTGCTCCCTCTCTAACAATTAAGAGGGGAGAGAGTTCAATCTCCCCTCTCTTCTAAGAGGAGCGTTAAGCAGTTTCTAACCACCACTTTATAATGTTTACCACTCTGCTCTAAGGTGTACTCACTATTTTTAGAGCACCCTCCACACCCCTTATTGAGCGAGTCGTGGCGGAAACAGCTGCGACTGATGAAGAGGGGGAGGGAGATTGAAGTGCGCTCTACCCAGGGGTAGACCCCCCTCAAGTTCTCCACCACCGCATGGTAAAACGCGAGGGTGGCCCTATTGGCACAATAGAGATAGATGTCACCAAAGTAGGAATAGTTCTTATTTTCACGTGCCCAGTTGAGGTGGGCAATGTTGTTGAGCCCAATTAAGAACTCTCCATCCAATAGCTCTAAGAGCTCCTCTAGCGCCTTAAAGTACCCCTCTTCATCAAAGGTGACGGGAGCGAGAGGGATATAAAAGAGACCATCAATTCGGGCAAGTACCTCCTCGGGGGGGCGCCCCCCTTTAATTAGGGAGAGGGCCTCAATAGTGTCGACCCAGGGGATGCGGGGGTCACTGGGGGGTGAGAGCCTCTCCCTTGGGGGGAGATCTCCCCAGCGCCCCTCGGTGAGGGTGAAAGGAACCTTAATCTCTCTTTTAGCTACCTCATCAAGCTCCTCATAGAAGGTGCGCCTAATGCTCTTTAGTTGGGAGAGGGGGAGGAATATCTCCTCCCCTTTAAGAGGTGTCTCGTTCTTGAAGGTGATTTGACCCCCCTCAAAATGCTCCCCTCCACTGGTGAAGAGTTGAATTATGTTGTCCACTAGGCTTTGGGGCTTGTTAGCTTTTTGAATTACAATTGGGAATTTTAAGGTGAGGGTATCAGAAGAGAGTTCTAAGAACTCTTCTTGTAAGACAATCTTTAAAGCGATTGGTTGACGATAAGGTTTAAGACCTCCCTCGCTGATAAGGGGACGCTGGGTGTCGTGCTTAGAGATTTGGTAGAGGGTCTTTCCGATAGCAACCTCTTTTTTAAAGGGGAGGGCAATCTTAACTTTTTCACCCCTCTCTCCCTTAAAAAGGGGTTGGTTGGTTGAACTAAATAGCCGTTGGAGGGGGAACATTTCCCCCTTTTCCTCAATGAAGAGGAGTAGACCGTCACGAATAGCAATCTCCTCCTCTAAAAGAACAATAATGCTTCCCTCTTGGGAGGCGACAACTTGGCCAACTGCAACCCCTTTATGACCGGGATAGAGGGTATCAACGAGAGGCTCTTTAAAGCGGTTGAAAGTCCACCCCTTCGAAGGGGTGCGGGAGAATTGGGTCAATAGATTGATAGGGGAGGCCTCTTTATTATCTAATAGGTCGCGGTAGTAGCGAGCGGCGTAGTAGGTGTAATCGGGGCTCTTCATCCGTCCTTCTACCTTGAGGGCGTCAATCCCGATCTCTTTTAGTTTAACCACCTTTTCAGCTAGGAATAGGTCGCTCATAGAGAAGTAGTGCCCCCTCTCCCCCTCATGGGTAAACCAGGTGCGACAAATTTGGGCACACTCGCCCCGGTTGGCACTGCGCCCCGTTAGGTGGTGGGAAGCCATACAGAGGCCAGAGAAACCGTAGCAAAGAGCCCCATGGATGAAGACCTTAAGCTCAATAGAGGGGCAGGCTTCTCTAATCTTCTTAATCTCTTCGAAGGTGAGTTCCCGGCTTAAGACTACCCTTGAGAAGCCAAGATTCTGAAGCTCTTTCACCCCCCTTATAGTGTGGGCTGCCAGCTGGGTGCTGCTGTGGAGGGGGAGGGTGGGGAACTCTCTCTTTAGAAGGGAGGCTAAACCGAGGTCTTGAACAATTAGGGCATCAACTTGGAGCAACTCCAACTCTTTAAGGGTGGGTCTCAAAGCGATTAACTCGTCATCTTCGAGGAGGGTGTTGAGGGCGATGTAGACCCTCTTCCCTTGGTTAACAGCCTCCTTTTTAAGCTTAGCCACCTCCTCCAAGGTGAAGTTGGTCGCCCCTTTACGGGCTGAAAAGGACTTAAGGCCAAGGTAGACACTGTCGGCGCCCCCCGCAAAAGCTTGCAGGGCAGATTGGAGAGAACCGGCAGGGAGGGAGAGGTCTGTCACTGTGATACTCCTATAGGGAGAAGCCTAAGACAAAGGGGTAAAAATAGCAATTAGTGGAACTATTAAAGGTATATTTGTAAAGAGATTCGCTATTCTTTTTTTCTATATGATTGTATCTTTATTTAAAAGATTATAAGGTTTCTTAGATGAATTAAAAGTGTGGTTAACACGCCTATATATAAGGAGAAGCGAATGAAATTACAAGATGTCAAGCACGAAGGACTTAAGAAGTGGGTTAACGAAGTTGCTCAGCTAACCAAACCTGAGGCCATTGTGGTTGCGGATGGAAGTAGGAAACAATACAATCAGATTGTTGAAGAGATGATTGCCAGTGGCCTTGCTACCAGGTTGAATCCTGACAAGAAGCCGGGTGGTATTGCTTTCTTTTCTGATCCTTCAGACGTAGCCAGAGTTGAAAACAGAACTTATATTGCCTCTGAGACGAAAGAAGCTGCCGGACCAACCAACAACTGGATTGATCCAAAAGAGTTGAAAAAGACAATGACAGCGCTCTACGACGGGAGTATGCGGGGTAGAACCCTCTACGTAATCCCCTTCTCAATGGGACCCGTTGGCTCTGATATTGCTAAAATTGGGGTAGAGATTACCGATAGCCCCTACGTTGTAGCCAACATGATGATTATGACTAGGGTTGGAACAAAAGTTCTCGATATTCTAGGGACCGATGGGGTTTTCGTCCCCTGTCTCCACAGTGTTGGTAAACCCTTGGCCGAAGGGGAGAGTGACCACGGCAAGTGGCCCTGTGCCCCCCTCGATCAAAAGTATATCTCCCACTTCCCCGAGACCCGTGAGATTTGGTCGTACGGTTCAGGTTATGGTGGGAACGCCCTCCTTGGGAAGAAGTGCCTCGCCCTCAGAATCGCCTCCGTTCTCGCTCGAGATGAGGGGTGGATGGCTGAGCACATGTTGATTCTCAAGATTACCAACCCCGAAGGGGTGAGCAAGTACATTGCGGCCGCCTTCCCCAGTGCTTGTGGAAAGACCAACCTAGCGATGTTGGTTCCAACCATTAAGGATTGGAAAGTTGAAACCATCGGTGATGATATTGCTTGGATGAAGTTTAAAGAGGATGGACGCCTTTATGCTATTAACCCCGAGGCAGGCTTCTTTGGAGTTGCCCCCGGTACCTCGCTGGATTCCAACCCCAACGCCATGCACTCGCTCGAAAAGAACTCAATTTTCACTAACTGTGCTATTACTGAAGACAAAGATGTGTGGTGGGAGGGGATTGGTTACGATGCCCCCGGCAAACTGATTGATTGGAAAGAGAATGAGTGGGTCCAAGAGAAGGGAAACAAACAGCAGCCACCAGCTGCCCACCCCAACGCCCGCTTTACCGCCCCTGCTGGCCAGTGTCCCAGCATTGCCCCCGAATGGGAAGACCCCGCCGGAGTCCCCATCGATGCGTTCCTCTTTGGTGGAAGGCGCCCCAAGACTGTTCCATTAGTGTACCAAGCACGAGATTGGAACCACGGTGTCTTCCTTGGATCAATCGTTGGCTCTGAAATTACAGCAGCTGCCTTAGACCTAGCCGTTGGAACTATCCGCCGTGACCCCTTTGCTATGTTACCCTTCTGTGGCTACCACATGGGAGACTACTTCCAGCACTGGATCAACATTGGTAAAACCCACGACCAGAGTAAGCTACCCAAGATTTTCTCAGTCAACTGGTTCCGTAAAACCGACGATGGTAAGTGGCTCTGGCCCGGCTTTGGTGAGAACAGCCGTGTCTTAAAGTGGATCTTCGAATCATGTGCAGGGACTGCCAAGAGTGTTGAGACTCCCATTGGGATTATGCCCACGATTGACGCCATTGACCGCCCCGAAGGGGTGAGTGCTGCCGATATGGAAGAGCTCCTCTGTGTCGACCGCGAGGGATGGCACAAAGAGGTGAAAGATATTCGGGAGAACCACTATCCCAAGTTTGGTGATAAACTACCCCAAGAGTTGGCCGATATGCTCGACATTATGGATGAGAAATTGAACGACGGAGCAGATTGTCCCAAATGTGATTGCTAACTAACTTAGTTTAACTAATCTAGCCGCTTGGTTCGCCAAGCGGCTATTTCTTTAAGAGGCGTTGTTGGACAGCTTCACACCCCTCAAGAATTTGTCCCAACAGGTCAACCGTGGGAGTTTCAACCCCATATTGGCGAGCCAACTGGGAAGCCCTAAGGCAGAAGGCACTATTTTCTGTCATACGCCCAGCTTCAATATCTTGGAGCATTGAGGTCTTCCCTTCGTATTCGAGGGAGGCGAAGATCTTCTGGTATTTGGTTATATAAGAGGTATCTAGACCCTCAATGCCTACTGCTTTAGCGAGGGTTATCACCTCATGTTGGGCCTTTATAATCAACTCTTTTATAGCTCCAATATTGGCACAGTCGCCATAGGTCCCCCTAGTAATAGCGCTAATGGTGTTGATACTGACGTTGACCATAAACTTTGCCCATAATTCACGTTCGATGTTTTCGGGGTTGTTGTATGCAATCTTTGCACCATTAAAGAGCTCAATTAGAGACTCTACCCTAGGGCTTTTAGAGTTGTCCTTCTCCCCAAAGTAGATAATTCCTTCGGTTGAGAAGTCAATCTTGTTACCTACCCGCGTTGAGTCGAGAGCCGTTGTAAACCCATATAATACTTTCTCTGCGCCAAACTTCTCACTAAGGAGTTGTTCACTATCTATTCCATTCAAGAGGGAGAGGAGAATTGTCTTTTCACCAACGTGGCCTTTTATCATCTCGGTGGCGACTTCGAGGTGGTGGTTCTTGGTGGCAATAATAACTAAATCAGCCAAATCGACCCTCTCATCAGGGGTGACGTAGTTGTAATCAACTTTTTCTCCGTTGAGAAAAATGCCCCCACTTTGGTAGCGCTGTAGCCGCTCTTGGTCAACGACGACCCTCACATTGGGAAATCCTAAATGTTGACTGAGGCGCCAAGCGTAGATTGCACCAACGGCCCCAATCCCGATTATTGATACTCGTTTTACCATCTTGGTGAGGATACTACCATATATCTTTACTAACAGGGAGAGGTAGTCTATTGTAGAGGCAATACAAAGAGGTAAAAATGGCTACTTTTACAGAGGGGGAGAGACGCGTTCTCGCTAACAGCATTGAGATATTAGAGGAGTTGGACTCCCCATTTAGCGAAGTTATCAAATCGCGCACCGAAGACCTAGAGGTGTTGGCCCAAATTATTGAGAGGGCCCCCTCTCCTAATACAGACCTCTTTAACCGCACCGAAGGGCGTAACTTTGACTCTCTAGCCAAAAAACTCTCCTCCCAAGGGTTGGCCCACGTCGTTAACCTCCC
>Ga0172382_10012250_pt1 | contig 11214 bp, 10 predicted proteins | sample Leawel138RmetaG_FD_122245 | JGI IMG/M metagenome (GOLD analysis project Ga0172382, IMG submission 122245) | Leachate microbial communities from a municipal landfill in Southern Ontario, Canada - Leachate well 138R metaG | ecosystem: Engineered > Solid waste > Landfill > Unclassified | place...
CCATTATTCAGTAGCTTATAGTAGCGATCGCGCAGTAAAAACGTGCGGTGAATATCCTCCGGTTCTGGCCCCATCACGTACTGAACGTTCAGTACGGACATCGCAAAGGGCTCAAAATTGGGTACAAGCATCTAACGCAGTAAATCCTGAACAAACAGATTAACAGCCATCCCTCCCTGGTTAAATTACAATATCCCAGGGACTGATCCGCGAACGGTTGGCAATAAAAAACTGTTGGTTTTTCGGAATGCGTCAGTATCCACTGAATGAAAAACTCCTTTTGAAAAAACACGCGAACGAATGAACGCCAACCATTTTATGTTGCATGTTGTGAGTGTGTGCCTTTGGGGGGTTTCTTTTTAATTTCAAGTTTTCTTTTAACAATAAATTCACTAAGTTTTTTTTCCTGTTTTTCAGTCAGGGGTTTACTTTGAATTACAAAATCAACACCTTCTGGTTCTCTTATAAATCCCATGGCATCAAGGTTTAAAATATTTATCAACTAATTTTTTTGCTGCAATTGTATCAATTACCATTAAATGTCCACCAAAATGATATGCCCCCAAGGTCTTTACATAATGGTCTATCAGTTTTGTTTTTGACTCAAACGAAACAAATCCTTCTCCCCCTCTTTGAAAAGATACTTTACATGCATAAGCTACCAAGTTTTCTGGAACTCCCTCATAAAGTTTATTCTTTCCCAAATTGAACGGGGCGCTCTCTAATAAAAACATATAAACGTGGTCAGTTCGTACCGTAAAACTAATGAGTCCCTGGACTATGTCAGGATTATCAACAATTGTCAATTTATAGACTTCTCTATCAGGTTGGCTAAATTCGAATTTCCAATTAAATAACCATCCTCTGGATTTTATAATAGTTTTTATCCGATTTTGTCAATAACGAAACCTCTGTCCAGAAACTGTCTCCACTAATTGTATTAAGTATCGAGTCTGTCAATTTATCAATCTCAAAATCAAGTATGTATGTATTTGACTTTGTCATATCCAAATATACAAATTATCAAGGAATTTTTGGTATGTTGAGCGGTTTTTTGCATTACATGGACAACACGGACCATCATCTCCGAAATATCCATTACACACAATTAATGTGTGCATCAAAAAAGTCTGCTTTAACCTGTTTCTAGCGACCAATCAAACTGATATGGGGATGCCTGGATCGCCTTGAATTACATCATCAACTGCCTATTGACTTGTCCACTCCCGAAAAAGAATACCCGGATATGTCACAGACTTCTCTGACAATATTTCCAGTTGATTATTGGCATTGTTAATCTTATAGCCATCCTTTATGACCTGCAGGTCCGCCTCTGTTTCTTCCGGGTTGGCTTGCCCCCTGGCGTCGGTCACACCAGCGATGGCCAATTTACCTGGCGACAAAGAGGCAGCAAGGTCGGGAAGATCATATGCCGTAAGCGCTCCGGGTACCAGGCTGTAAACAAACCGGGGTTCGTAAAAGCGGTTGATCACAAAAGAACGATAAGAAGAATAAGGATTTACAAGGGTAACCCGTGAAATAACCGGGTCAAAGGCCGCCGCGTGCAGCAATACCGCGGACATATCTTCCCGGGCAATACCATAAACTATGTCAATCCCTTCTTTTTGTTTAAGCAACCGGGAAAGCTTCACCACATCGGCTGTCCGGATACCAACAATGCTCCTCCCGACAAGCATGGCCGTGTAACACATGTTGTAGGAAATATTACCGATATACGCATCTCCTTTCAAGGAGCCGTTTCCCAGTTCCCCGGTTCCCAAAAGGTCCGGTACAAGCACTGTAAAACCATGCCCCATCAGCCATTCGATTTCACTTTCCTTGCTATTGTGTGTATAAAGATTGAATACCCCGGTGCAATAAAAGATACTGTCAACCTGAGTTTGTTCCAATCCGTTGGTCCTGGCATTCAAAAAGCTTTCGGGGGTTACTTTGACCGAAGGATAATCATTCCCGTCATTGTTCAGGATGATCCTGCGCTTTCTGTTCTTAGCCAGTTCGCGTTGTTTCGAAAGCTCGTCCTTTTTTCTTCTTGTGCAACTTGAAAAATTGGATAGCGAATTGGCTCCAAGAATGATGCCGGCTGAACTTGACGATACTCTATTTAAAAATCTTCTTCGCGTCGTTTTCATATTTATGCTTAATCCATTATATAAATACACATTCTTTTCAACTCATTTATATTATTGATTTTCAAAAACTAATTTCTGCCATTAATTTTCAATGGTCTGATTTCAGGTATTAGTACTTTCAGTATGGCCCAAGCCGTCAGATACATTAACCCGGCAATTAAAAAGATATAGAAATAATCATTGGTAATTTCCAAGACAAACCCGATGAATGTTGCAGCCAACGCCCCTCCGACAGCACCTGCAAAGCCAGACAGCCCTATCACTGAACCAACCGCATTCCCAGGGAAGATGTCGGACACAATTGTAAAAATATTGGATGCCCACCCTTGATGGGCTGCTGTTGCAAAGGAAATAAAGCCGGTTACTATCCAAATGTTGCTGATTTTTGATATGGCTATAATTGGCAATACGATCAATGCACAAATCAGGATGGATGTTTTTCTGGAATAATCAATACTTTTCCCTTTTCGAATAAAGAAACCGGATAACCAGCCGCCGCCGATCCCTCCAAAGCCTGCAACAGAATAAATTATGATCAGGGGCAAAATCATTTCCGACAGGTTCACTCCATATACCTTATTCAGATAATCAGGGGTCCAGAATAAAAAGAACCACCAAACCCAGTCGGTAACAAAACGTGATAAACAAATTGCGATGGTTTGTTTATAGGCAAATATTTCCTTCCACGACATGGGCCTTGCAGATTGTTTCTCTTCGCTTTCTTCAGAAGTTATATTGACTTTAGTATTTACATCTTTTATATCGCTGTTTGGTAGTTTGTAAAACAATAACCAGAACAAAACCCAGATAAAGCCCAATGAACCCGTGATAATAAAAGCCCATTCCCAGCCATAGGCCACCGTGATGGATGTTACGATAACAGGAGCAGTGATTGCCCCAATATTCGATCCTGAATTAAACAACCCCGTTGCAAATGCCCGTTCCTTTTGGGGAAACCACTCGGCAACTGTTTTTACGGCAGCCGGGAAATTTGCCGATTCACCCAATCCCAGGAAAAAACGGGCTACTCCAAATGAAAAAACCGATCTGGCCGCAGCATGTGCCATTCCTGCCAAACTCCATACAACCACAGCGACTGAATAACCGATTTTTGTCCCGATTTTATCCAACAGCCTGCCGGAAACCAGTAAGCCTATTGCATAGGCTACCTGAAACCCGGTAACAATATAGCCATATCCAGCCTCAGACCATCCTAAATCACCGGCAATGAAAGGCTTTAACATCCCGATCACCTGCCGGTCGATATAATTGATCGTAGTAGCAAAAAACAGCAGGGCCAATATTTGCCAACGGTAATTACTTGCATTCTTTTCCATCACATCTGATCCCCGCAGATTTCATGGATACGATGATAGGCTTCTGACTGTTCTTCCGGGGTATTGCAATACGTCACCACAATGAGTTTCATCCCCGGAACCCATAACCTGGAAACCTGTTCTTCAATGGTTGCAACATTGCCTACAATCCGGGCATTCAAAACAACCCCGGTATTGGCAAAGCAGTGAAAGGCTTCCAGCCTATCGATAGCTCCCGGGTCGGTTTGGGGAGAAAAAGCGCCGTCAGCCATTTTCAGATCGTTCATTTTTAACACCGATCCGATCCATCCCGACCAATCCCCGCAGGAATGAAAAACAGGGCCTCCCCAAGGTTGGCATATCTTTTCAATTGAAGGGACTGCCAATTCTGAATATTGTTCCGGTGAAATCATGATGGCATTGTCGTTGCTCATCCCCAACCCTTTCCAGCAGGTGGATGAAGCAAAACCATGACCGGGCAAAGCCAGGGAATTGCCAATCAATTTGAACTGTTCCTGGTTGAACTGCACAGATAAATCTGCAATAATATCAAAGAGGTGCAATGCCTTTTCAGGTTCTATCAACAGATCAATGAAGAACTGGTCGAGTGGAAGAAGATGGCTGACCATGTTCAGGGGGGACTGTGTATCGGTAAACGAAACAGGCAACCGTCCTTTGGTTTGGTCCATAAAATAGTCAACCATATCGAGGGTATGCCTGCCTATCGGGGTTTTGAAAACTTCTACCGGTACACAGGACAGTAATTCGTCTATTGATGAGAACCTTGCTTTCATCGCCGGGGCATTCCCTTCGGCCCAAGAGTATTCTCCGCCAAAGGCGCTTGCTACCGTTCCTATCCCATACCAGGGTTCCAAAAAATTCGGGACATCAGCTTTGTATTTCATACTTTCCTGCAGCGCCCCCAACTGGAGTTCGAGCGAACGTTTCATGTCAAAGCAACCATACGAAAAGCATTCGGCTACCCGCATCCGGCGGTAAACCAACACCCCGGATTGCTGTTCCCAGAAAGTTGAACCGGTTTTTTCCAATTCTGTCCTATAATCCTCGTATGATTCAAAATCAAAATCACAGGGTTTTACCGGGATTACTTCTATTGCCTGTGAATCGGCTACCTGATTGTTAAATTTGTCCACCATGGTTATATCCCTTTCGCAGTTCTTCTATTGTTTCAAAAATGGTATCAATCTTTTTGTCCCCGACCGTATCGTCCATATTGATGCAGCAAATACCTGTCAAATATGGATTTCCTGATTCAGAAACCAACCGGATGATGGTATCCCGGATTTCCGTTTCTTCTTGTCGTTTTATTTCAACCGGGCTTAACCGGAGGTTAAAAAAGGTATCCGGCAAATATTCCCTGAGCAGTTTCACATCTCCACCCCAGCCTAAATCCAGAAAATCGAGATGTGGTATCCTTGCAAAACTTGCGGCAAAACGGTGCGGGTCACTGCCGCAATAATGGATACCAAAAGGGCGTTTTTGCTGGCTCCATTTAATGTCGTATTCAAGCAATACGTTTTCATAGTCATCGGTTGAAATCATGGTATGGGAGCATTCGATTACTTGTGGCGGGTGGTTTTCACTGTAACGGACTTCGCAGCCCATCATTTCAGACAGCATAAAACCGGCAGCCAGGTGCACTGCCCCTACTTCAGGGCGCTTTTCATCTTTGTTTGCCCCTAACCCGTATTTACCCCACCTTTCATACAAGGCCTTTTCCATCTTTTGTTCGCTTTCGACCCGCTTAAGTGGATGAAAGAAAAAATCACGGTCGAAAACAATCCCTTCGTGTACATTCCACCATTCAGGGGAAAGGACTATATCTACGGGGAATTTGTCTTTTAAAACCATTACACCAATTATTTTAAATAAAATATTATGGCATTTCCATAAGTTTAGCCGTTATCGAAATAATTAATCGACCTACCTCTTCACGTGCATTTGGTTGACCTTCCATATAATCCCATAACTTGATACTCTCCAACAATTCCCGTTCATCAATACTTAATTGAGGAAGTTTATTCTTAGAGTATGCTACCTGCATGGTTCGAAATCCAATCCACAGCCAGTCAAACTCATCGCGATCGGGACGTTTCAGCAGGTAACGCATTAGATTACGTACAGACTTCCAATCACGAGTATTTTTCCAGTCATTGACTAATTGGTAGAACTCATCTAATTCGGGATTCGCGTCATCAAGGGATTCATAATTTGCGTCTAGTTCCCACATTGCACGAGCCAGCGTGCTAAGCTGCGGCAAGAACGGACGAATACCACTCTCGTAAGCTTCATAGACCACCCCTTCAATCCCCAGTTTACGGTACTGTTTCAAATCTTCGATATACACTGGGGTATTGAAACGCGGTACGCCCAGTGATGCATGAACCATAAGATTTTCATGGATATAAATATTCCCATTATATGCCTCTCTCCACTCTTTCAAACGATCAAAGAGGTAGCGATTTCTTGTAGATCCTTTCGCCCTTGTATCGACCTCCTCCTGATCGGATGCTCGTCCTGATTTCATCTCTGGATCATGCAAGGGAAAAAAAGGATTACGTATATGTGTGTCATACATGATCGCCTCTGTGTTACGTATCAACGATATGTCTTCGGGTAGTTTGTAACGCTGATAGTATGTCAGCCATTGGCGTTGAAATCCTCCACCTGCAGTTTCCTGCATAAAAATTTCAAAAAAGGGCATAGTCTGACCAACAGGTCCCAACTTTGAACATTCGTTGCATTGGCAAAGATCATGTCCATCCGGAGTGGCAAAAAGCAATTTTTCCCGATTAGGATGCTCTTTAATATATTTTCGCACACCTAGTCGAAAGAGGTTTAATCCTTCAGGGTTACTGGCACACAAACGATCGTTGGTTTCCAAATGTTCATAACGTGGTTTTGGATTACCATTGGCATCTACGGCAAAATATTTTCGTGGAATACTGTCACAAAAAGCGAACTGGTAGTAAGTATAATGGATTATATCTATTCCCCTTTTGGCACATTCCTCTTCAATTATATCAGCGTATTCTTTGTAACCATGTGCCGTGATTACAGGTAATGTATTCATCCTCCAACGCCCCATCCGATCAATAAACCGGCGTACCATCTCAGATGTCCAATAACGCTGCTGAACACCACATTCAAAAAGCCCCCGAATTGAAAATACAGGAGTATGGACGCCCTGAGTATTGCCATCAAGCACGTCATATACAGCATAAAGCACACCTCTAGCCGTACCACTTTCCACATCAATTCCACCATCGTCTGCCACAGAATAGGAATATGCATCGCATCCATCTCCCCGCACTTTCGCACGAATAGGTCGCTGTCCGGCAAGTTGTTGGGCGAATTCCAAGATCATCTGGGAGTTAACATTCGATCCAAATTTCACAGACTTTACGTCTACTTCAATTTTTTCTAATTTTGATGGCGTGGAAGCGGATGACAAATCAGGTAAAGGTTCCTGTGCTATCACTGGTAGAATTGATATCACCGCACTGAACAATACAACGATCATTTCAATGAATCCCGATACATTTTTGTTTGTACGTTCATGGATAGGTATTGTCTTATTCATTTTCGATTTCTTTATTACTTAATGTGAATCAAAACTGCCTTTCTAAAGACTTTTATGTTTTTGCAATCCTTAAATTTCGAAAGTCATATTCTTATTGCCATCTGCCCTTATTATTACTTCGTCCTTCAGCTTGACCGAGCCTAAACCTGACAGGGTAAATTTTAATAGTTCAACCTCCCCGTACAATACATTTAAAGTTGCTTTGTTATTTTCAATCATACATGTTCCCCACGCATAACCATTGCTCCAGAAATAGATCCCAGGCCTGGATGTAAAAACCATTGATTTATCAACACCTGAATAGTTAAACCCGGATAAAGCAAGGATTGCCGACCAGCTTGCCATAGCCCGTCCATAATGATAGCCACATTCTGTTTCATTAAACGGGTTTCTTTTTCTTCCATCGTAACGAGCCCGAATATTTTTGATACACTTTAATCCGTCTTCAGTTTGTCCTTCATAAAGCATTCCAACTGCTGCTGTATATTCAAATCCTGTCATGACCTCCGTGAAATAGGGAAAAGGATTTACAGGCCTTTGTCTCGGGTAAGAAGCCATTAAAAGTGCAGATTCGTCATCAAGCGCAAAACTCCTGAGACAATTAAAATGGTTAGAAAGATCAGACCGGTAGTTATACTGCATGATGCTGTTCAGCGTTTTGGAAACATTTTCTTTTTTCACCAGATACCCTAATCCGCAGACGTGTGCAAAATACTGACCAACAAGCTGATCGGTCAAACATCCTTCGCCAAGCTGAAAATCAGGGTTTTCCCTCTTTATTGGTTTTTTATTGCCTTTCTGTTCCTCCCGTATATTTTCCTGATCAGGAATTATTACTCTATGAATGTAATATTCTCCGTTAAAAAGATTTTCGTCTGTCCATTTGCTTCCGTTCTCATACAATTTTCTGCATTCCCCAGCCATTTCCATATCCTTTATACTGGCTGCCATCTCTTCCATAGCCCGTAAAGCGCCAAGATACCAGATGGTCATCTGTGGATTGGGACCATAATATTCCACATCCATCGTATTGTGCTGGACACCCTCCATTACTCCGTCCCGATCCGCATCCCAACTATTCCTCGCCCAAACATAACTCATGGCCCTTTTGGCCATAAGATACAGCTTTTTTAAAAAACTGTCGTCTCCTGACAATTGCCATTCCCTGTACAATTTCATGATGCACCCCATTTGTCCGTCCGCCGCAGTTTTACCGAACAGAGAAATTTCCTCATAGGGTAATTTTACCCTAAAACTCATTGCCCCCTCTTCGGATGTGGCTTTGCTAAATTCTACTTCCCGCATTGTCTTTGCCAAATCCCCGAAAAGAAAAGCTGTAGCCGTTTCATAATTCCACACATGTGTACAACTACCATAACCACTTCCACTGTAATCATTACAACCTTCCCACGCAAAAAAATTGCCATCTGCATGCCGGAAACAGGTTTGTGTCCTTAATGTGCTGATATTAAACAGCGCAGCTTCCTTTACTTCTTCAGGAAGGGTACTTTTGCAAAATGAACTGACAAATTCAATGGTTTTACCTTCAAGATTTTTCAGATGAGGAATAGTCTGTGCTGCAACATCCCACGCGCCTGAATATTTTGTCGCATAATAATTACGAAATGTTTGGGTTGACCATGAAGTCCTGTTTGGAAAATACCAGGTCAGGAGAAAGCGAATGGTTTTCGTTCCGTTTGGCGGCAATATATCACCTGCGGCAAGAGATGCTTTGGGTTTGTTAGAAGACAACTCTTCTCTGATTTCAAGTTTTCCATCGGAAGAAAGATCATCCCAAAAATCCAACAGGGAAGTGCCGCCCCAGCTTATTGGTAACCAATCCAACCGGTAGGAAATTTCTCCGGTAGAAGTACATACAAGAGCCATTTCACCCCACTGGTCTGCTCCCTTGTCAACCCCTTCCGAAGTATACAGAATCCCGTTCAGTCCGTCTTTTGAAAAAAAGGAATTCTTATTTGTTTTAGCTTTGCCCTTGTTTCCGTCCTCACCAATGAAATTTTGCATGGTCCCGCATATACTGAATGATATTTCCTTCCCGGAAGTATTCGTCAATTCAAAATCAATGACTGCCATGGGAATACTGCTATTGTCAACATCTCCCGGAATGAGGGGATTGAATGACTTTACCTTCACAACAACCGGGATTTGTGGCGTACTTAACAGAGCCTCACCAAATGGGTAGGCTGTGCTGAAAGAGGCTTCTTTAAACCGGGGCAATCCATGATTAGCCGCTGTTGCCCCCCTATCTCCTTCGTACTGGTAAAAAGGGATTTTCCCTTCGAGTAAGCGCAGGTCTTTTTTAGTCCCATCGTCTGTATAGAGCGTAAAAAACAATCCTCCACCCGGATTATACCCTTTTGCCGGGGTATTCATCAGTTCAAGATCCTGAAAATTTCCTCTTCCTCCCAAAGAAATTGTCCCCGTGCCGATTCCACCGACAGGCATAGCTATTTTTTGAATATATTCATTTTCATAGCTCTTTAAAACAGGCCATTCACAAGCGCGGGTATCCTTAAAAAAGAATAACCCGCAAAGAATAATAAATATGATCATCATTTTTTCTTTTAATTATCGCACGTCCTGCCCACTCAAATCCCGAATAACTGCGGGCAGTAAAAAACAACGTAAACATGCCGTCATTTTAATCAAGGCCGGGGTGTGTCGTATTTTCAAACGGCTTGATATCGATCAGATAAAGCTGGCGGCCATTGCCTCCATGGGGAGAATCAATACAAATCTTTGTACCATCAGGACTTACCCTGGGGTGTAAATCGCAACGCCATTCACCAGAGTATTCAGGAGGGCTGTAAAAGCTCCCAAGATCGATCCTTCTGTCTGACGGAATATGATAAAGGTATGGCACCTGGTTTCGGTTTTTACCTGAAGCATAATTATCGCAAACCAACCATTCTTTACCATTTCCAACCGGCAAAAAAGACTGGTGTCCGTTCGATTTCATTTTCTCCTGCCCAAGCCTCTGAATGTTTGCTGTCTGATCTTCCAAAATATAAAAGCCCCACTCCTGACCTTCCGGTTTGGTATAGACACATAAATGCACCGGTGATTGCCAGATAAAGTGGGATGTATTCCCTGAAGGATCGATGCAATACAGATTACTTCCATCCATATTGGCGGTGAACATACGGGTAATAAATCCCCCAACGGCCATAGTCTGCCTGTTTGTCCGTTCATGCCTCCATCTGTGCAGGAAAGTAAAACGGCTCCCATCCGTATTAATCAGCAAATGATTAAACCAATGGTAATTATTCTTTACAAATTCTCCCCTATGCGGGATAGCAGCGATTTCAGCAAGAGAGAATAATAATTTATCTTCTCCTGTTGCTAAATTAATTTTATAGATTCCTGTTCCTTCAGGTGCCTTTTCCTTAAGATAAGGATCCTCTATCCCCGGGTAGCCATACCCCGGCCTGAGACCCTGAATTCTCGAAAATTCAGTACCTAATCCCCATTTTCCGTCAGGACTCAATGTATAAATTGCTTTGGGAAGAGTTCTTGTTTTTCCTGTTCGTACGTTGTAGATTCTGCTTGTGAACCGGTCTTTTTCCCGATCGTTCCATATCACTTCATCGGGCGATCCAGGAATCCATTGTGCCATACAACCTTGCTGCCACCCCCAGGCACGGCTCTCTCCAATCGTTTTCCATTTATTCTTTTTTTTCAGATCGATCAACCCAATCTTTATCACATCATTTTCAGTCGGTGACCGGTGTTCAAATCCGACCTCCATTCCAATCACATATCTTTGGGCAGGATCGAACTGAAGCTTATCATAGTAGCCAAACCAATGGAATTTCGGGCCATGTGTCAATAGTTGTATCGGAAAAAGTGCCGGTTCTGATTTTATCTGACCATATAAAATGTCAGCAGGCGCCAGCAATGAACCGGCAGCAGCAAATCCAAATTTTAATACGTCTCTTCGTGAAATCATAGATTGGTTTTTAAATGCCTTTACTGACCATATCCTTCAAATATTTTTTATCCAAAAGTTTTCCCTCATAAATATTTTTTCCGGCAACAGAATTCAGGAAATGATTGATCCGGTCAACCATGAAATTGTAATCATCTGCAACCAGTATTCCCTGGTTTTTTATAACATGCTCCG
>Ga0172382_10012253_pt1 | contig 11214 bp, 9 predicted proteins | sample Leawel138RmetaG_FD_122245 | JGI IMG/M metagenome (GOLD analysis project Ga0172382, IMG submission 122245) | Leachate microbial communities from a municipal landfill in Southern Ontario, Canada - Leachate well 138R metaG | ecosystem: Engineered > Solid waste > Landfill > Unclassified | place...
CAGTTCGCCTCGCACGGCGGCCTGTCGCAGGCCCTGTTCTCGTTCGCGAACCGGATGATGTCGCGGGTGCGCGGCGGCATGGCGATGGCCGCCGTACTCGCCTGTGCCGCCTTCGGCGCGGTGTGCGGCTCGTCGGTGGCCACGGCGGCCACGGTCAGCACGGTCGCCCTGCCCGAGATGCAGCGGCACGGCTACTCAGGCCGGCTCGCCACGGCGACGCTGGCCGCCGGCGGCACGATGGGCATCATGATCCCGCCGTCGGTGATCCTGATCATCTACGCCATCCTCACCGAGCAGAACATCGCCAAGCTGTTCGCCGCCGCGATGATCCCGGGACTGATCGCAATGGCCGGCTACCTGGTGGCGATCGCCGTCTACGTGCGGCTGGTGCCGGGCCACGCTCCCGAGCGCAGCCAAGCCCGGCCGGGTAAGGCCCAGCCGGACAAGCCCGAGCCAATCGACCGGCGCGACGTGATCGGCGGGCTGCTGCCGATCGCCGCCATCTTCGTGCTGGTCTTCGGCGGCATCTACGGCGGCCTGTTCACGCCGACCGAGGGGGCCGCGGTGGGCGCGGTCGCCACCCTGGTGCTGGCCGTCGGGCGCCGGGCCATGAGCCTGGCCGGTCTGGCCGACAGCTTCTATCAGGCCGCCCAGAGCTCGGCGATGATCTTCCTGATCTTCATCGGCGCCGACCTGATGAACTCGGCGCTGGCCCTGACCCAGGTGCCGGGCCAGCTCGCCCAGGCGATCGGCGCCTCGGGCCTGCCACCGCTGGCCGTGGTCGGCGCGATCCTCGTCTTCTACATCGTGCTCGGCTGCGTGATGGACGAGCTGTCGATGATCCTGCTCACCGTGCCGATCCTGTTTCCGATGGTGATGCAACTGGATCTGTGGGGGCTCGACCCGACCAGCAAGGCGATCTGGTTCGGGATCCTGATCCTGATGGTGGTTGGCATCGGTCTGATCGCGCCGCCGGTGGGGCTGAACGTCTACATCGTCAACAGCCTGGCCCGCGACGTGCCGATCGTCGAGAGCTACCGCGGCGTCGTGCCCTTCCTGATCAGCGACCTGCTGCGCACGCTGCTGCTGCTGTTTGTGCCATCCTTGTCACTCTTTCTCGTTCGATTCATGGACTGATCGTTGATGAAGCATCTGCTGCCACGCGAGGCGCACGAGTTCGTGCAGGACAACCCCGAAGCGCTGTTCATCGACTGTCGCAGCGACCCCGAATACTTCTTCGTCGGCCACGCGCTGGGCGCGATGCATGTGGCCTGGTACGACGCCCCCGACTGGGACCTGAACCCCGAGTTCGTGACTCAGGTAAAGAAGCTCGCCGGTCACTCGCTGAATCGGCCGATCGTGCTGATCTGCCGCAGCGGCAAGCGCTCGGTCGAAGCCGCCGAAGCGCTGGAGACCGCCGGCTTTTCAGATGTCAGCAACGTGCTGCACGGCTTCGAAGGCGACATGAACGCCGAGCGCCAGCGCGGCAAGCTCAACGGCTGGCGCTACGACGGCCTGCCCTGGGAACAGTTCTGAACGGTTGACAGGAACGGCCAGCCGGCACTAAGCTGGTTCCATGTCGTACGCGCACGTCAGCCCCAACTGCATCCATGCCCTTGCCGGCCTGCTACGACTAGGCAGTGGCCGGGGCTTGCTGGCGCCTGCGCAGGACACTCTCTAGTCCGCCCATTCTCCAGACCCACCCCGGCCTTCCGGCCCCCGATCGAACGCGGGGCACGGTAGCCAGCATCCGGGTGGCGTCTACCTTGCTCCAGCAGTCGATCAACACGAATCGACCTCTTCACGGAGCAAGCTGAAATGATGAAGAACCCCGCCGGCAAATACCGACCGTTCCCGGTCATCGACCTGCCCGATCGCCAATGGCCGTCGCGCACCATCACCCGCGCGCCACGCTGGCTGTCGACCGACCTGCGCGACGGCAACCAGGCCCTGTTCGAACCGATGGACAGCGAGCGCAAGCTGCGGATGTTCCAGACCCTGGTCGAGATCGGCGTGAAGGAAATCGAAGTCGGCTTCCCGTCTGCCTCGCAGACCGACTTCGATTTCGTGCGCCTGCTCATCGAGGAATCGCTGATTCCCGACGACGTCACGATCAGCGTGCTCACGCAGGCCCGCGACGACCTGATCCTGCGCAGCTTCGAGTCGCTGCGCGGCGCGCGCCGGGCCACGATCCACCTGTACAACGCGACTGCGCCGGTGTTCCGCCGGATCGTCTTCGGCCTGTCGAAGGAAGAAGTGCGTGATCTGGCCGTGTCGTGCACGAAGCTGATCCGCGAGCAGTGCGCGCAGCGGCCGGAAACCCGTTGGGGCTTCGAGTACAGCCCCGAAGTGTTCTCGACCACCGAGCTCGAGTTCGCCCGCGACATCTGCGTGGCGGTCATGCAGGCCTGGGGCGCCACCCCCGAGCGGCCGGTCATCCTGAACCTGCCGGCCACGGTCGAATCGGCCACGCCCAACATCTACGCCGACCAGATCGAATGGATGCACCGCGAGCTGCCCGACCGCAAGTCGGCCGTGCTGTCGGTGCACCCGCACAACGACCGCGGCACTGCAGTGGCCGCCGCCGAACTCGCCGTGATGGCCGGCGCCGAGCGCGTCGAGGGCTGCCTGTTCGGCAACGGCGAGCGCACCGGCAACGTCGACCTGGTCACGCTCGCGCTCAACCTCTACACGCAGGGGGTCGACTCCGGGCTCGACTTCTCCGACATCAATGCGGTGGCCCGCACCGTCGAGCACTGCAACCAGTTGCCCATCCATCCGCGCCACCCCTATGTCGGCGACCTCGTCTTCACGGCCTTCTCCGGTTCGCACCAGGACGCCATCAAGAAAGGCTTCGCCGTCCAGGCACCCGATGCGCCGTGGGAAGTCCCCTACCTGCCGATCGACCCGGCCGACCTCGGACGCAGCTACGAGTCGGTGATTCGCGTCAACAGCCAGTCGGGCAAGGGCGGCATCGCCTTCCTGCTCGAACGCCATCACGGCCTGGTCATGCCGCGCCGGCTCCAGGTGGAGTTCAGCGCACTGGTCCAGGGCTACACCGACACCCACGGTACCGAGGTGTCGGCCGACCAGCTCTGGCAGCTGTTCAGCGACGAATACCTGCGCCACGACGGCGGCATCCGGCTGGTCTCGCATCGGATGATCGACACCGAGCACTCGCACCGGATCGAGCTGGTCGTCGAAGTCGACGGCCAGCGCCGCACCCTGCACGGCATCGGCAACGGCCCGATCGACGCAGCCGTGGCCGCGCTCGAGCTGCCGATCCGGATCGATTCCTACGAGGAGCGCTCGATCGGCGCCGGCTCCAACGCCCGCGCCATCGCGATCATCGAGGCCGCCGGCACCGAAGTGCCCGGCAGCCGCTTTGGTGTCGGCATCGACGAGAGCATCGTGGTGGCCTCGCTGCGGGCGCTGGTCAGTGCGGCCAACCGGCTCGCCGTGGCGACGCCGGCCAAAGGGAGGCAGGCCGCCTGATATGGTCTCGGGCACCGAGCCGCTGGCCGCACCGAAAGTCGGTGCGGCGCGAGCCGTTCTACTCGAAGAGCGCGTCTACACCGGCCCGAGCCAGGGAGGCTTGACATCGGTTTCATGAAACCGGACCATGAAACCTGTCATTGAGCCCAGGAGAAAACCGTGACTCCCGACAAAGTCACTCGCCATCGGGAACGTATGAAGGCAGCAGGCTACAGGCCCGTGCAGTATTGGGTACTGGATACCCGATCCCCTGATCTGGTTGCTGCGCTTGATCGGCAGTGCCGCAGCCTGCGCGAAGACAAAGCCGAGGCAGAAGCCATTGGCTTTGGAGAAGCCGCGGCCAGCTTGATCGAGGGCTGGGAATAATGCAGCGTGGCGATATCGTTACCGTCTCGCTGCCAGGAGATTATGGAAAACCGCGCCCGGCGCTCATTATCCAGTCCGATTTGCTGCGGGAACTGGACAGTGTCCTCATCTGCCCCATTACCAGTATTTTACGTAATGTGCTATTCCGTGTGACGCTTGAACCCAGTCCTGTCAACGGGCTGCAAAAGATTTCACAGGTGATGGTTGATAAAACGTCACCTATCCCCCGCGCCAAAGTGAGCAAAGTCGTCGGCTCCATTAACGCCGAACGCATGAAGAACGTAGAGCGCGCCCTGATGCTTGTAACCGGGCTGAGTTGAAACTGCGTCAGTGCAGCACGACCGGAACCTGCATCAGCCCCTGGAAACCGCTGAGGAAATCGTCGACGTCGTCGGTGGTGGGCTGGCTCGCGATCAGCTCGCGCACGCCCTCGTGGAAACGGGCGGCCAGGTCGCCACCCAGATAGATGCCGCGCCTGCCGAGCTTGTCCATGATCTCGTAGCCGCCGATGCGGCCAGCGGGGTCGCGAAACTCGACGACGCAGTAACTGGAACTGTCATAGATCAGGTTCATACCGGCCCTCCGAAACGGGCCGACCGCCCTCGGCGGCAAGTCAGGTACCGATACCCGGCTGTCGACCCTGCAAGCAAGATGGTGCCGGATCGGGAGATTTCAAGCGGCGGGCCGGCCAGTTGCCTTGCTCTCACCCCCGCGTCGGGTGCACAGACGCCGAGACGCGGAAAATGTCGAAAAATTTACATGCATACCGAAGCACCATTCATCTCGGCCGCGAAAAATTTCCTTGATCATTGTTTTTGAACGGCTCTTCCAACAGGCTGCATAACAGGCATGGAACATGCATGTTCTCTGGCTCGGCCAAGGGCGGTCCTTATAACAAGACTCTTGTTGAACAAGACCCTTGATTGCCGCCGATCCACCAACCGTCCAGGGAGAGTCCCATGTACCTCACAGCTCGATTACGCGCATCGATTGCGGTCACTGTCTTTGCAGCGGCCGCCAGCGGCGCCTCGGTTGCAGTGGCTGCGCCGGTGTTTGTCAACTACGACAACTTCAATTACAGCGGCACCGTCACCCGGTATGCGTCATTGGATGATGCCCAGGCCGGTGCCAACGCCACGGGCACCTATGCCATCGCCACGGCGACCAATGGGCCGCGCGCGACGCTCGACAACGCCCGCGACGGCACCATCTATGTCAGATCGGACATACCTGGTCAGTCCAACTGGACACAATTCGGGACTGCGTGGTATTTCACCACGACGCCCGCCGGCAATCCGGGCTCGGGCAATCCGAACAACACCAACGACGGCTTCGTGCAGTACCAGGACTTGAGCGCCAACCCAGTGGTTGATGGCGGGTGGTCTGACGGATACACCCGGTTCACGCTCAGCATATCGGGAGGCAATGGCGACAACGGCGATGCTGCGCGGCTGTGGCCGGCTCCCGCCGGTGGAGCAAGTTCCACCAGCGCCGGCTTCTTTCACAGCTTCGAGCTGACGATGGTCGCGGACTTCACAAACCCTGCAATCCTCGACACGGGATGGTACGAGACCAGCGAAATGCCCGTTGCGCTTTCAGGCAGCGTGAAGGGAATCTTCGAAAACGACTCGAACTCGACGGCTGCGAAAGGCTTCTATGCGTTCGACTTCAGTTTTGCCCCGGGAAGCTGGGCGCAGGAGAGTGGCGCCACTTACGCCGGAAGGGACCCGACCGCATACTTCGCCGCACCGGAAGCCGCCAGCACTGTGCCCGAACCAGGCAGCCTGGCCCTGATCGGCCTGGCACTGACCAGCCTGGCGGTCGTGCGCCGCCGCAGGGTTGCCTGAACCTCTGAACCTTTCTGGCCCGACGATCGCGGAAGGCCCCGGGCGGGAAGGCCCCGGGCGGGAAAGCCCCGGGGCGGCAACTGACCGGCTACTGGCTGCCCTCCACGATCGTCTCGTCGACCCGCAGGTGTTCGCCCAGCGGGCCGATGGCCAGCCGCTGCCGCAGTTGCGCAGCCGCCTCCGCGCCATCGACCTCGATCAGCAGCCGGTGCCAAGGGCCGCGCCGCAGCAACCGGACCAGTTCCACCTCGAAGATCACGCGCGCGCTGCAGCATGGGCAGCCGCCCACGCTGACGACCGCGTCGGCGCCGTCGAAAGCGGCCGGCAGGCCGAAGACGCCGGCGATCGACACGACGGCCCAGCGCTCCCCGGCCGGCCTGCTCGCCAGGCGTTCGCGCAGGCGGGCCGTCCGCTGGCCACGGTCGGGGCCGGCGACCAGGGTCACGGCCGCCTTGTTCGACCCTGGGGTCTTGCTCGGCCCTGAGGCCTTGTTCGACCCCGAGGCATGATCCGACCCTGGGCCCTGATTCGTCACACGCCGGACGGGTTTCACTCAACGCCGCCAGAACGCCGGCGTGAGCACGACGAAGAAGGTCAGCAGTTCGAGGCGGCCGGCCAGCATGGCGATCGTCAGCAGCCAGGCCTGTGGATCGGTCAACTGGGCGTAGTTGCCGCTCGGGCCGAACGCGCCGAGCGCGGGGCCGAGGTTGTTGACCGTCGCCACCGCGGCCGAGAAGGCGCTGAGCGGGTCCAGTCCGGTGGCCAGCAGCAACAGGGCGACGCCGAGTTGGGTGAGCCCCCACAGCAGCATGAAGCCGAGCACGGCGAAGATCACTCCGTTCTCGATGATCTGGCCGTCGATCGCCAGCCGCGACACGGCGCGCGGGTGGACGATCCGGCGCAGCTCGCGGGCTGTCTGGCGCAGCAGGATCAGGGCGCGGATCATCTTGATCCCGCCGCCGGTCGAGCCGGCCGATGACCCGACGCAGGCCAGCAGGAAGATCCACAGCGCGGCGAACGCCGGCCACTGTTCGTAGTCGCTGCCCGTGAAGCCGCTGGACGTGCCCAGCGATACCGCGTTGAACAGGGCGTGGCGCAGCGCTTCGGCCAACGTCGGCCAGGTGTCGTTCAGGTACAGGTACAGGCCCACGCCGACACTGCTGCCGAGCAGCAGCAGCCAGACGGCGCGGGCCTCCGGATCGCGCAGATAGGGTTCGACCGAGCGCGCCTGCAGCGCGCGGAAATGGGTCGCGAAGCTCAGCGCGGCGAGCAGCATGAACACGACCAGCACCATCTCGAAGACCTGCGAATCGAAACCACCGACGCTGGCGTCGCGATTCGAGAACCCGCCCAGTGCCAGCGTCGAGAACGCATGGCAGACGGCATCGAACCACGACACACCGGCCAGGTAGCGCAGGCTCAGCATGCAGGCGAGCGTCAGGCCGATGTAGATCAGCCACAGGGCCTTGGCGGTCTGCGTGATGCGCGGCGTGAGCTTGTTCTCCTTGATCGGGCCCGCCATCTCGGCCTTGAACAGCTGCATGCCGCCGACACCGAGCATCGGCAGGATCGCGACGGCCATCACGATGATCCCCATGCCGCCATACCACTGCATCGCGTGGCGCCAGATGTTGACCGACTGGGGCAGGTGTTCGAGTCCGCTGAGCACGGTGGCGCCGGTGGTGGTCAAGCCGGCCATCGCCTCGAAGAAGGCCCGCGTCGGCGACAGGCCGGCGATCTCCAGCTTCAGGGGCACCGCCGCGGCAACCGCCATCAGCAGCCAGGCGAGCACGACCAGCAGCGGCCCGTCGCGCGGTTCGAGCTCGCGCCGATAGCGCCGGGTCAGCGCCCACAGCAGCGCGCCGGCGCCCAGACAGATGGCGGCGGCCGCGACGAAACCGCGGTGCGCGCCGTCGCCGACCGCCAGCGACCAGCCCAGCGGCAACAGGAAAGTGGCTGCGAAGACCATCAGCAGCCCCCCCAGGACGTGGCCGATGACCGGCAGACGGTTCAAGCGCGCCTCTTCCGGTCAGAAGAATCCGACGCTGACCTGGAACAGCTTCTCGATCCGGGGCGTCAGCCGGCGATTCTCGACGAAGACGATGACGTGGTCACCCGACTCGATGACGGTATCGCCGTGCACCATGATGACCTCGTCCGGTCGCGCCTCGCGCTCGCCCCGGCGTGCCGGCAACAGGCTGTCGGCCACCGGGCGGATGATCGCGCCGATCGTCGCACCGCGCGGCAGCTCCACCTCGTCGATGCGCCGTCCGACCATCTTCGACGACTGGGCGTCGCCATGGGCGATGGCTTCGAGCGCCTCGGCCGCGCCACGGCGCAGCGCATGCACGGCCACCACGTCGCCGCGCCGCACGTGGGTGAGCAGCTGGCCGATCGTGGTCTGCGACGGCACGATCGCGATGTCGATCCGGTTGCCCTCGACCAGGTCGGCGTAGGCCTGCCGGTTGATCAGTGCGATGGTGCGTCGTGCCCCCATCCGCTTGGCCAGCATGCACGACATGATGTTGTTCTCGTCGTCGGAGGTGACGGCGACGAACAGGTCGGTTTCATCCACGCCTTCGTCGGCCAGCAGGTCTTCGTCGGTCGAGTCGCCGTTGAGCACCAGCGTGGCCGCCGGCAACTGCGCAACCAGCGCGTTGCAGCGCGCCCGGTCGAGTTCGATCAGCTTCACCTGGTACTCGCCGCCCAGGCTGCGAGCCAGCCGCAGGCCGATGTTGCCGCCGCCGGCGATCATCACGCGGCGCACCGGCTCGTCCATCCGGCGCAGCTCCGAGAGCACGGTCCGGATATGCTCGGACGGCGCCAGCAGGAAAACCTCGTCGCCCGCTTCGATCATCAGCGCGCCGTGCGGGCGGATCGGTCGATCACCGCGGAATACGGCCACCACACGCGCATCGAGGTCGGGGTGGTGAGTGCGCAGCTCGCTGATCGGACGGGAGACCATGGGTCCGCCGGCATAGGCGCGCACGGCAATCAGGCTGGCCCGGCCGCCGGCGAACTCCAGCACCTGCAGCGCCTCGGGGAATTCGATCAGCTTGCGCACGTAGTCGGTCACCGTCTGCTCGGGGCAGATCAGGTGGTCGACGTAGAAGCCGCCCTCGCCGGTGATCTCGGGCTGGTCCTGGAACTCGGGCGCGCGGATCCGCGCGATGCGGGTCGGCACATTGAACTGCCGGGCCGCGATCTGGCAGGCGACCAGGTTCGTCTCGTCGCCGGCCGCGGCCGCAATCAGCAGGTCGGCGTCCTCGATCCCGGCCTGCACGAGCACCGGCGGATGGGTGCCGTTGCCGGCCACCGTGCGCAGGTCGAGGCGATCCTGCAGGGGCCGCAGCCGGCTGGCATCGGTGTCGATGACGGTGATGTCATTGTGCTCGGACACCAGGCTGGCGGCGACCGACGCGCCGACCCGGCCGGCGCCGAGGATGACGATCTTCATGACCCGTGCTCGGGGCCGCGGGCGCGCTCAGCCGCCGCCGCGGCGCCACAGGCCGCGCGACAGGTCGATGCCGAGTTGCTTGAGCTTGCGGTACAGGTGGGTGCGCTCCAGGCCGGTGCGCTCGGCGACCCGCGTCATGCTGCCCTGCTCGCGCCCGAGGTGATACTCGAAGTAGGTGCGCTCGAATGCGTCGCGCGCCTCGCGCAGCGGCAGGTCGAGCGGCAGCTCGCGCAGGGTCACCGAGGCCGGATTGCTCGCGGCGGGATGCTGGGCGGCACCCGGTTCCGCTGCCGGACCGGCACCCGCCCCAGCTTCGGGCCCGTCGGTAACGGTGGCCACCGGCCCGGTGACGGCTTCAACGACTCCGGTTGTTCCGGCACGGCCGATGCCGGCGTTGCCGGCAACCCCGGCACCGCCAACCCCCGTGCCCACGGCCGCGGCCCCGGTCGGTGCCGTTGCCGGCACAGGCGCCGGGGCGGCAACGCCCGCGGACACTGCCCCCCCGCCGGCCTGCACGGCGCCCGACCCGCGCTGCAGGCCGGTCTCGACCGCCCGCAGCAGCTTCTGCATGGTGATCGGTTTTTCGAGGAAGTCGAGCGCGCCGATCCGGGTCGCCTCGACCGCGGTGTCGATCGTTGCGTGTCCGGACATCATGATGACCGGCATCGTCAGCTTGCCCGCCGCGGCCCATTCCTTGAGCAGCGTGATGCCGTCGGTGTCAGGCATCCAGATGTCGAGCAGCACGAGGTCGAGCAGATTCTCTTCGCGCAGCAGGCGAGCCTGCTCCGCATTTTCGGCGGTATGCACCGAGTGACCTTCGTCTCCGAGGATCTCGGACAAGAGTTCGCGGATGCCGATTTCGTCATCCACTACAAGGATTTCCGCCATGAGCGCTGCGTTCGCTAATCGTGTTGCTTCGAGGACAGCTGGGGATTCTCCCCGTTTTTGGCCAGTTTCGTAAATAGCACCGCCACGCGTGCGCCGAACGGAGCGCCTTGCGCGTCGTGATGATTGCCGACTTCGACCCGTGCACCGTGTTCGTCGGCGATCTTGCGCACGATCGCCAGACCCAGCCCCGTGCCGCGCGGCTTGTTGGTCACGTAGGGCTCGAAGACGCGTGACAACACGGCTGCCGGAAAGCCGCCGCCATTGTCGCTGACACTCACCCGGACCGCGATGCCGCCGTCGGCGCGCTCGACGGCGGCCGTCTCGATCATGACCTGCGCCGCCGCCACTCGCTCGGTTGCCTCCAGTGCGTTCTTGAGCAGATTGTGGATCACCTGGCGCAGCTGCGTGGTGTCGCCCATCACCCAGGGCAATCCCGGTGCGAGCCGGGCCTCGATCGCCGCCCGGCCCTCGCCGGCCGGATACAGTCGCAGCAGTTCCTCGATCAGCGCGTTCAGATCGAGCGCTTCGAGACGGGCCGCCGGCAGGCGCGAGTAGTCGCGGAACTCGTCGACCATGTGCTTGAGCGCGGCCACCTGGTTGACGATGGTCTGGGAGTTCTTGGCGAGCAGTTCGGCATCGGCCGGTGGCAGCCGGTCGGCCAGCTTGTGCTGCAGCCGCTCGGCCGCGAGCTGGATCGGGGTCAGCGGGTTGGTGATCTCGTGCGCGAGCCGGCGCGCGACCTCGGCCCAGGCAACCGTGCGCTGCGCCGACAGCACATCGCTGATGTCGTCGAACACGATCAGGTAGCCGGCGGGCCGGTCGGGCAGCCGCGAACCGCGTACCAGCACGGTCTGCTCGGTCGGCAGCCGGCCGGCCGGCCCGGACCCGGCAAGCGGCATGCCGGCCTCGTGGCGCGCCGGCACTGCCGGCTGCCCGTCTGCCTGCGCATCGCCATTGCCATGCCCCCCCGCGCCAGCCAGCGCGGGCAGCACGAACTGGCGCTGCCAGCTCCCGTCGTCGCTGGCAGCCAGTTCCGCGAAGGCTGCCCGGATCGCATCGCTGAACGCGCCGAGGCGCGGCAGGGCGGCCAGATCCTGGTCACGCTGGCCGGTCAGCGAGGTGCCGAGGATCCGCTCGGCGCCATGGTTGGCCAACTGCACG
>Ga0172382_10012254_pt1 | contig 11214 bp, 7 predicted proteins | sample Leawel138RmetaG_FD_122245 | JGI IMG/M metagenome (GOLD analysis project Ga0172382, IMG submission 122245) | Leachate microbial communities from a municipal landfill in Southern Ontario, Canada - Leachate well 138R metaG | ecosystem: Engineered > Solid waste > Landfill > Unclassified | place...
AAAAGCTATCAGTGTTGGTATTGGACTGTTCATCGCTTTCATTGGCCTGCAAAACGTTGGTATAGTTGTCGGCGGGGCAACATTAGTTGAACTAGGTAATATTAAGCAAGGCGATGCTCTATTGGCAATTATTGGGTTAGTAGTTACCGGAGCTTTGGTCGCCTACAAAGTAAAAGGTGCTCTTTTAATTGGTATCGTAGTCACTACCCTTATCGGTATTCCTATGGGAATTACCTCTTACGCCGGTGGTAGTTGGGTTCCTCCGTCATTAGCTCCAACCTTCTTTAAGTTCGATTTCAAAAACATCTTTACCATTGATATGCTTGTGGTGACCTTTACCTTCCTCTTTGTCGATATGTTCGATACGGTAGGAACCCTCATTGGGTGTTCTACCAAGGCGGGCATCCTCAAGGAAGATGGTTCAATTCCCAATTGTAAAGAGGCCCTTTTAGCCGACGCCATCGGTACAACTGTCGGTGCTCTTTTAGGGACTTCAACTGTTACTACTTATGTTGAGAGCTCAGCCGGTGTAGCTGAAGGTGGTAGATCAGGACTTACCAGCCTTGTAGTTGGTATCCTCTTTATCCTATCCCTCTTCATCTCTCCTCTGTTCCTCTCAGTCCCGGGCGCTGCAACAGCTCCTGCTTTAATCCTTGTTGGTCTGTTCATGATGTCGCCTGTTAAGGATATTGAATTAGAGGACGGCTCGGAAGCGATTCCTGCCTTCTTAACCATCCTATTCATGGTAACCACCTACTCAATTGCTAACGGTATCATGTTTGGGGCGCTTGCTTACATTGTCTTAAAACTTATTACCGGAAAAGTTAAAGATATTTCCCCCATGATGATTATCGTTGGATTACTTTTATTGGTTAAGTTGCTGTTTGCCTAAGGGCGAACAAATTAAAAAAGAGAGCTTTTCAAGGCTCTCTTTTTTTATGCAATTCTAATTTTTAAACCTCAATAGGGATAAACTTAAACTGGTCAACATCGAATAATCCCCTGTCGGTAACCTTTAGGTGGGGAACCACCGGGAGAGCCATAAAGCTGAGCGTCATAAAGGGATCAATATCTTTGGGGATTCTGAACTCTTCATAGGCTACCTTCAGCATTGCACTTAGTTTCTCACTGACATACTCACCACTCTTATTAGTCATAAGACCGGCTATGGGGAGTGCTAGAGCATCGATGAGTTGCCCATTGCGCACAATTACAATCCCTCCTTTAGTCTTCTGCAAACTCTCAATTGCCACCACCATGTCTGCATCATTATCGCCGGCTACGATTATGTTGTGAGAGTCGTGGGCGATCGTCGTCGCAATTGCACCCTCTTTTAAGCCGTATCCTGCTAAAAGGGCCAGTGCGACGTTACCGGTCCCTTTGTGCCGCTCGATGACAGCCAGTTTAACGATATCTTGTGTAGGCGTATTTTGGTAGTAACCCTCGCCATCGCGTTGCACGGTCACCTCTAGGTTATTGGTGACTATCATGGAGGGGATAATGCCAATGGCCCTAACTTTATCTGCTTTAAGCAGTAGTCTCAGTTTAGCACTGCTAAAATCTCTAATGTTAATTTTGGTCTCTACCTTAGATGGGATAGGGGCCTCTTTAACCGTATTTGCCTGGTAGCGTTTTCCTTTGATAAAAACGTCAGAGACTCTGAAATCTTTTAAATTATCAACTAAGATAAAATCTCCTCGACGCCCCGGTGCAATCGCACCTCTGTCGTGGAGGGAGTAACAGGTGGCGGCATTAATGGTGGCCATGCGAATGGCGGTTAGCGGGTCTAACCCCTCTGCAACAGCGATTCTCAGGTGGTTATCGATATGTCCTTCATCAATTATTGACTCAGGTTGTCGGTCATCAGTACAGAACAGGCATCTATGGGCATTTATTGCGGTAACCCCAGGCAGTAGTGCCCTTAGGTCTTTTGTTGCCGAACCTTCCCTCAAAAGAACGTACATCCCCCGCGCTATGCGCTCCTCTAACTCTTCGACGGTGGTACACTCGTGGTCACTTAACACCCCTGCCCCCGCATAAGCGTTGAGTTCTTTACCACTTACCTGCGGTGCATGCCCATCAATTACTTTGTGATGAACTCGCGCTAAGTTAAGTTTATCGAGGACAGACTCGTCGCCGGCTAACGTTCCCACGGTATCCATCATCTCCCCTAGGCCAAGCACCTCACTCTTCCCAATTCTCTTGGCTAAATCTTTAGCCAAAAGGGTGGCACCGGAGGTTTCAAAGGGCGTAGAGGGGACACACGAGGGCAGCATGAAGAAGATAGAGAGCGGTGAGTCTTTGGCGACTTGCACCATGTAATCAAAGCCGTCTAAGCCGGCCACATTACAAATTTCATGGGGGTCGACTATTGTGGTAGTAGTCCCTCTAGGCAACAGGAGTCGTGCAAAAGAGGAGGGATCAACATAGGAAGATTCTATGTGGACATGTGAATCGATGAGACCCGGCAGTAGGTAAGAGCCGTGCGCGTCAAAAGTATTCTCCCCTTCGTAGGCACCAATGCCGACAATTAGGCCATTCTTGAGAGCCAAATCACCTTCCACAATTTTTCCACTAAAAACATCAACAATTTGGGCGTTCTTCACAACAAGGTCAACTTTTTCTCTCCCCGTTGCGCTATCTATAAATTGTTTAAGTTCTTTGTTTTTCATAGAAGCCTCCTTCCCCCTAGAGTACCATTGCTTCTTGAGGCGGGCAAGTTAACTTGCCATTTTTCTGGTCTGCTATTAAATTTAAAGATAAGGAGGATGCTATGGACACTTCAGAAATTGAGAAAGTAGAGGAGCAAAACAACAAGCGTGAAGGACACGCCATTGCTTCCCTTATTTTGGGGATCTTCTCAGTTATTTCTCCCCTCCAAATACTTGGATGTGGGAGTATAATAGGCTTAATCCTCGCAATTATTGGGCTTTACCAAGTCTCCTTGGCCGGAGGGAGGAGGGTGAGTAATTTGGCAAATGCAGGCAAAATACTCTCAATTATCGGCTTGATTCTCTCCGCACTGGCAATTGTAGCAACCTTGTTGCTATTTACCCACTTTTTACGCTTTTCAACCTTTCACTTCAGGCCGATGATGATGAGGTATCGCTTTATGTTTTAATGGATAATCCCGACTCTCGTCGGGATTATTTTAGAAAACTCTCTTCCTATCGCGCTTCACTATTTCACTCAGTTTAGCCGCAGGATTAGCAAACCTGGAGAGCATTATCATGGCGGCAATGATGTAAGGTTTGTAAGAGGCTTGTTTGTAGAGAGGTATGCGATAGCGGTCAAACACAGATGCCGCAACTTCCCCTTGCTCACAGCTCACCCCGGTGATATCGGCTGGTAAGCAGTGCATATAGAGGGCGTTAGCATCTTTCGTTTTGCGCATCAACTCCTCACTACACTCCCAGTCTTTGAACTTAGCATTATTGAGCAGACACCGCTCTTCTAGTTCATGCAGGTCGTCAAAACGTTTCTCACTCACCATCTGAGTCCTCTCTTCCATCACGGCAAAGGGGGCCCAACTCTTAGGATAAACGATGTCGGCGTCTTGGAAAGCTTCCTCCATTGAGTTCACCCGTCGGAAGGAGCCACCGGTACGTCCAACGTTCTCCTTGGCAACCTGCTCAACTTCACTCATGATGCCGTACCCTTCAGGATGGGCTAGAACAACATCCATGGAGAAGCGGGTAAAGAGGCCTACAATCCCCTGTGGGACAGAGAGGGGTTTACCGTAAGAGGGGCTGTAAGCCCACGTCATGGCAACTTTCTTCCCCTTGAGGTTCTCTACACCACCAAAGTGGTTGATGACGTGAAGCATATCGGCCATAGATTGCGTGGGATGGTCGATGTCGCACTGTAGATTTACCAAGGTAGGACGCTGCTCAAGCACCCCGTCATCGAAGCCCTCCTGCACTGCACTGGCAACCTCTTGCATGTAGGTGTAACCCTTTCCGATATACATGTCATCGCGAATACCAATTACATCTGCCATAAAAGAGATCATGTTCGCCGTTTCACGTACCGTTTCACCGTGGGCAATTTGGCTCGTTGATTCATCTAAGTCTTGGATTTCAAGACCCAACATGTTACAAGCACTGGCAAAGCTAAAGCGCGTGCGGGTAGAGTTGTCCCTAAAGTTTGAAATACCTAACCCACTGTCAAACATTTTGCAGGAGATATTGTTCTCTCTCAGTTTTCTTAAAATTTCAGCAACGGCAAAAGTTGCTGCAATTTCATCGTCACTCTTCTTCCAAGTATGGAAAAAGTCGTTGAGGTACATCCCTTCAGCTTTCAGTCCCTTTAAGTTTTCTATCATTTTCCGGATTGCACTCGTGTCCTTCATAATACCCCCTTTAAAGATTTGTTATTCTTGCTATTTAGAAGAATTATAACATGGAGGTTAATATGAGTCTACTGATTTGTTGCAGTTTGTTGCGAAGGAGCTCCTCCACATTAACATCAATTGATTTTGCCCATCTCTCTCAAAATCTTCTCAGGGGTTATTGGCCAAGAGCGAATCCATACACCGACTGCATCAAAAATAGCATTAGCAATTGCCGGGGCAGCGCCGTTGGTGGCAATTTCGCTGATAGATTTAGCCCCGTAAGGTCCAAATTCATCATCTTCATCGATTAAGACAGACTTGAAGTCTAAAGGCGCCTCACTAATCATCGGCACCCCATAACGGGTAAAGTCGGGTGTAACACAAACCCCTTTCTCATCAAGCACCATATCTTCATAGAGGGTATGTCCAATCGATTTCTGGGCAGCTCCATACATCTGGCAGAGGGCTAACTCTGGGTTAATGGGGGTGCCGGCATCTTGAAGGGCATAGAATTTTTGTACCTTAATCTCACCTGTTTTCACATTAACCGCTACTTGGGCAAAATGGGCACCATAAGGAATGGCGGCATCTTCGGTTGCAAAGGAGCCGTAACCAACTAATTGGCCCCGCCCTAAGCCCGAAACGGCTTGGTGAATTAAAACTGGGTAAGGTAACACTTTACCACTCTTTTTGGAGTAGACCTCTCCGGGAGATCTCACTTCGAGGTCTTCCTCTTGCTCTTCCATCTGGAGAGCAGCTTCCGCTAAAACTTTTCGCTTTAAGTCCAAAGCCGCCTTAAGGGTGGCTCCTCCGGAGAAGTAAGTCCCGCTGGAAGCATAAGCGCCGGTGTCAAACATAGTGTTATCGGTGTCGCCGGAGAGGATTGAGACCAAATCCATCTCAACACACATCACCTCGCTGACACACTTAACACTGATAGTGTCGAGACCTGTCCCTAAATCGGAGCCCCCACTGTGAATCATGAAAGTCCCATCGGTGTTCATCACAACATCGCACATCCCATGGTCTAGTCCGGGGAGTCCTGAGCCCTGTTGAATCATGGCAAATCCTTTACCAATTTGCCAATTAGGATCGGCGGAGACCTCTTTCTTGCCCCAATCGATCATCTGCGCCCCCTCGTCGAGGGCTTTCCTGAGACCACAGCTCCCCACTGGAACGGGTGTTCCTTCCCGCCCTTCACCTAAGCTCTTGAGAATCTCCAACATAAAGCCCCGCTCCACGTGGTTAATCTTGGCCATCTCAAGGGGGTCAACCTTAATAACATCGGCCATCTCAGCTAAGCAGGTCATCAAAGCATAGGAACCCTTTGGTGCTCCATAACCTTGGTACGCGCCGGCCGGCGGAATATTAGTGTAGTAGGTGATGACGTCAAACGCTATGTTGGGACAATTTAAAAGGGGAAGGGTTTTAGAGCAGGCGTTCATAGGGACGGTTAGGCAGTGGTTCCCATAGGGACCGGTATTGGCCCTTACGTCCATGTAAACGGCAGTTAGTTGTCCCCCTTTTTTAGCACCCATCTTCACAGTAACCCGCATTGGGTGACGGGTACTGTTGGCAATAAACTCTTCTTCGCGTGTATTGCGGTAGTAGATTGGTCGCCGGGTAATCCAAGTAGCATAACCGGCCACATCTTCCACTAGGATGTCTTGTTTAGAGCCATAACCGCCACCAACTTTCTCTTTAATAACTCTGATTTTGTTTTCTGGAATACCACACACACGGGCAACAATGCGACGAGTGTGGAAGGGAACCTGCGTTGAGGCATGTATTACCAAACGGTCGTTGTCGATTTTGGTGTAACAGAGGTGCGGTTCCAGAGGGGTACACTGGATTTGACTCGTCTGATAAGTCCGCTCAATTACCTCATCAGCTTCGGCAAAGCCCTTCTCTATATCGCCAATGGCACCATGGGCAGCAGAGGCTATGTTACGACGATTGTCGGCGTGTAATGGGAAGGGGTAGATAATCTTCCCTTCACGGGGGTCGACCCCTTTGTTGTACTCAGCCAAATTTTCGGGTTCTCCACTGAGATATTCAGCAGCACCATTTTGCACTATGGGAGAGCCTTCAGCCATCGCTTCCTCAACGGTAAAAACGGGTTGTAGCACATCGTATTCGACCACAATTTTCTCACGGGCCGCCTTGGCCTGTTCTTCAGTTTCGGCAACTACGGCTGCTACCCTGTCGCCTACGTGACGTACTTTCCAGTTAAACAAACGTCGATCGTAAGGCGAGGGTTCGGGATTCCCCTGTCCTGCTGACATATAAAAGACGTCGGGGCAATTGGCTGCCGTTATAATGGTAACCACCCCCTCCATCTTTTCAGCCTCAGAGGTATCTATTTTCGTGATGTAGGCATGGGCATGGGGACTACGAAGTAGTACCATGGCACAGGCTCCCACCTCTACCCGGTCTTCCACAAAAGACTTCCAGCCGGCCACCAATTGGCGCCCATCAACTTTGGGTTTTACTTTTCCCACATATTTTAAGTGATCCCTAAACTCGGGGGCTATCTCAGAGGTGTACTCTCCTTTGGCCATCTTCTCTTTGGCTAATTCAACGGCCAGGTAGTAGTGTTCATAGCCCGCATCGCGGATAAAAATCCCCGATAAAACTTCAGCCACATCTTCTCTATGTGCGTCCGGTTTTTTCTCTAAGAGCCAAGTCAACAAAAGAGCTGCCGCCGGTGCGTTATAAGCTGACTGGACAACACCCGCATCGATCATTGCTTCTTGGACAACATTGAGCTGTGACCCTTGCGCAAGAGAATCGGGAGTGCGAATCTCGGCTCCTACGGCTTCAGCTGCCAACATTAAATTGGCATAGACCGGACGGTCGTTGAAGATTACCGTATCGCTACCGGCAAAACCTTCACTGTCATCGCTATCGCGGACAGCGAAGTGTCCTAAAGCAACCAACATCGAACGGAGCGTCTCATGCGGTTCAACCCTTTGTGTTACGGCTTTACCGTTTACAGTACATTGGACAATCATTGAGCACCTCCTTTAGAGATGGCATCTAAGCACTTTTTATAGAGCTCACCAACACTGATTGTGAGCATATATTTTTTGTAAGCAGCGCTGCCGGTGATATCGTCGGTGAGGGCAATATTGCGCGAGGCTTGTGCTCCCGCATCTTCGGCGCTGGCGTAGTGCCCCTCCATAATACCGTTTTCGACCTCTATGAGACGCACCACACCGGTCCCTTTGATGGCTGCCGCGATGCGCACATCATGCGGGGTACCACTGGAAATATCGGCACCAAAAGCGATTGTCAGGGCAGCCGGGCTTTGGACTGTGCGGGCATAGCGCAGTGTAGATACAAAGCGTTGAGGCTTGTTGAGGACAATTCGCAAGATTAAGGAACCATTGAAGTGGTCATCGAAAGAGTGGTACTCCCTTATGGGGATATTTTCCTCACCATACTTACCGTCACTGGCTATGTCCCCCAAAATTAGGCGTGCTTTGGCGGCTAATAAGGTGGGCAATAGGTAGGAGTCGTCCCGCTTTAATGCCACATTACCCCCTATGGTTGCCATGTTTCTCCGTGTTAAAGATCCGCAAAACTTTAGTGCCTCTTTAAGGTAATCGGGGACAACCTCACTCTCAAGGGCTTCTTGGAAAGTGGTAGTAGCTCCAATGGAGACAATCCCCTTCTCCTCCTCGATACCCGCCAGGTTAAGGTTTTTTAAAGTCACAACTTTCTGGGCAGAAACAAGGGAGTTCAAGCGGAGAATTTCAGTTCCTCCGGCTATAAACAGAGAACCATCTCCTCCGTTGTGGAGTGCCAAAAGAGACTCTTCAGGTGATGCAGTACGAATGAATTCACCAATCATACTTCCTCCTTACGCTCAGCTTTAGCGAGCATTTTCTGGCTAATAGCGCTGGCTTTTTCAAATAACTCTTCCTCTTCAAAGCCCACTAATTGCCCTTTATCGACGACAACTTGTCCATTAACAATTGTGTAATCGGTATTGTGATCATCGCCACAGAAGATGAGAGCGGCTACCGGGTCTGATAAAGCGCCGGCATAGGGTAAACGGTGCACATCAAAGATTGCCATATCGGCCGCCCACCCCTCCTCTAATTTGCCTACTTTACCAAAATTGAGCATCTTAGCCCCATTTTCAGTAGCCATCTTGAAAGCTTGACGAGTCGTTAAAGCGGCGGCTCCCTTCCCTACCCTCTGAAGCAACAGGGCGTTGCGCACCTCCGCCAACATATCGGAAGAGTCGTTACTAGCCGACCCATCAACGGCTACGCCGACGTTAATACCGAGTTCCAACATCTCCTTCACGCGACAAATACCACTGCCCAGCCTCATATTACTCGAGGGGCAGTGTGCCACGGAGGAGCCGGCTTCGGCCAATATTTTCAACTCTTCGTCGTTGAAGTGGATTCCGTGCGCATAGAAGACATCGGGACCAATCAATTCACACTCTTGCATGAGAGCAACCGGCCGAATGCCAAACATCTCCATACAGAAGTCGTTTTCATCACGGGTTTCTGCTAAGTGGGTATGGAGTTGCACCCCATACTTGCGGGCAAGGCGAGCACTGTCCCTCATAATCTCCTTAGTTACGGTGAAAGGAGAACAGGGGGCTAAAACAACTTTATGCATTGCCAACGGAGAGGGATCATGGTACTCCTTGATGACCCTTTCACTATCTTCCAGAATCTTATCATCGGTTTGGACCACTGAATCGGGGGGGAGCCCTCCATCTTTTTCACTTAAGCTCATGGAACCGCGGGTAGGAGAGAATCTAATGCCAAGGGTATCGGCTGCCTTAAACTGCAGTCCCATCAAATCGGCCTCAAATCCGCGTGGATAGAGGTAGTGGTGGTCGGTTGTGAGGGTACACCCCGTCTTCAACAACTCTGCCATGGCCAACATGGAGGAGTAGTAGACCCCCTCTTCATCAATATATTTCCACACGTTGTAGAGAAAACGAAGCCAATCAAATAGCTCGGTATTTTGAACCGCAGGGTGGTTCCGGGTCATGGTCTGGAAAAAGTGGTGATGGGTGTTAACCAACCCTGGTATTACCACATGTTTTGAGCAATCAATCACCCGTGTGACCGATTTTGGATCCATTTTACCCTCTAGGTCAATTTCCTGGACGACTCCATCACTGATAAGCATGTCAGCACCAGAGATGGTCTCTTTGGCAGTATCAGTCATCAAGCAGTAGATGTTTTTTAGAATTACTGAATGGTCGTGCATATCTTTCTCCTTCTCCTAATAAATTATTAATCTCACTGTTAAATTCTCTCGATAATTCCGACAGGAGGTTGATAATTGAAATGGGAAATTAAAAAAGACTAAGTCAATGTCCATCACACTTCCGCTAAGCTTTTAAGCACTCGGCGGCCCTCCTGAAATAGGCTGTTTTATCGCATGGTCAAAAAAAAAGACCCGCGAAGCCTCTCCTTGTAATCACCCATCCATGATGGGAGAGGGGATCATGGCGGGGATAATGCTTGGCACAAAGTGTGCCAAGCTCTCTAAGGGTAATCATACATCAGAAAATAGCGTTTTTCTACCCTTATTTTTCTAGACTATAGGGAAGCATCGCATAAAATGCAGCACAAATCTCGAGGTCATCTACCCTAGTTATCTCATTAGGTGCATGTGCCTGGGCCTCGTCTCCGGGGCCAAAGCCAATGGCCGGAATCTTATGGCGACCGGTTGTAGCCACTAAGTTAGTGCTAAAAGTCCACTTATCGACCACCGGGTCTTTATCGAAGAGGCTCTTATAGGCATCAATTCCCGCTTGCACCAAGAAGTGGTCTTCATCCAATTTCCATGTGGGGAAATAGAGTTCCTGACTATACTCTTTCTTGGTCCACCCCACCTTCTCATAGTTTGGCATCTCGACCACGATCTCGGCCGGACTATCGCCGGTCGCCTTGGAAACATAATCACGTACTTGCGAGATGGCTAATTCGGCATCCTCTCCCCAGGTTAAACGGCGGTCTAGGTAGAGCATCGCATAGTCTGCCACGGCACACTGCGAGGGACCTCTAACATCCATCTGGGAAACCGTTATTGTCCCTTTACCTAAGAAATTATCTTCGTCCGGTAACAGATCTTCGTTGAGTTGCTCAATAGCTAAGGCTGCCCTAGCCGCTTTGTAAGCCGCACTTACCCCCCTCTCGGGAGCACTTCCGTGACAGGAAATCCCCCTTAAAATAGTCCTAATTTCCATTCTTCCTCGGTGACCACGGTAGAGGCGACAACTGGTCGGCTCGGTCGAGACCACCAGATCGGGTTTAAAATTCTCCTCCTCAATGAGGTATTTCCAACACATTCCGTCACAATCCTCTTCCATTACGGTGAATGTGAAGTAGACGGTATATTCACCGTTATAGCCCAACTCTTTTAAGATTCTGCCGGCGCTAATCATGGAGGCCGCGCCTCCTTTTTGGTCCGAAGTTCCCCTTCCGTAAACCAGACCATCCTTTATTTCGCCACTAAAGGGATCAAAATCCCAGTTGGCCATATTCCCCACCTCTACGGTGTCTATATGGCCATCAAACGCTAGTTTTTTAGGTCCATTGCCCACTCTGCCGATGACGCTTCCCAGTCCATCAATGCGAACTTCATCAAACCCGGCCTCCTCCAACAGTGTAACTATTAAGCGACAGACATCCTCTTCTTGGCTACTGTAAGACTTCACCTTCACCATTTTTGAGAGGTTTTCGGCAGTGTAATCACGATACTTTGCTGCCAATGCTTTAATTTTTGCGTGCATTCCCATTTCTTACTCCTTCACAATGCGTTTATCCCCTTCGGGGTTATTTTATGGTATCTACTTTAGCCCAAACTTTTGCCGCAACTTCTCGGGCTTTGGCGTAAAT